>Ga0099364_10004576_pt1 | contig 20908 bp, 17 predicted proteins | sample TergutTh196P3_FD_73070 | JGI IMG/M metagenome (GOLD analysis project Ga0099364, IMG submission 73070) | Microcerotermes parvus P3 segment gut microbial communities from Pointe-Noire, Republic of the Congo - Th196 P3 | ecosystem: Host-associated > Arthropoda: Insects > Digestive system > Gut ... | reverse complement strand
AATAAAATTTAACTATTAAGTTATGAAACAAGATAATATTTTCAAAATAAGCGTTTTATTTACGCTATCTCTGCTGCTGCTGTCATCGTGTTTGGGCGATTTAGACAGGTTCCCAGAAAACGATACGACAGGCGATAAGGTGTACAGCACGTTTGACGGCTATAAAGGAGCCATCGTTAAAGTATATGCTTCTTTTGCCTTGTCGGGAAATCAAGGGCCTTCCGGCAAACCGGATATATCAGGCTTGGACGAGGGACAGTATGCCGATTTTCTGCGCATGTTCTTCAACCATCAGGAACTGCCTACCGACGAAGCGCACTGTATCTGGCAGGATGAGGGTATTCCCGGCTTGAACAACCTCATCTTATCGTCGGAAAACCCGTTTACGAAAGGGATGTATAACCGGTGTATTATGAATATAATGTACGCGAATGAATTTCTGCGCAATGCTACTCCCAATATAGTGAGCGGGAAAGGATTCAGCGAAACGGAAACGGCAGAGATAAATTATTTCCGTGCCGAAGCCCGTTTCCTGCGTGCATTCCAATACTGGGTGTTAATAGACCTGTTCGGTAATCCGCCGTTTGTGACGGAAGAAATGGAGTTGGACATCCTGCCCGAACAAATAAGCCGGAGCGAACTGTTTAATTATATCGAAAGCGAACTGAAAGATATAACCGACAATGACCTGCTAAAGGACGCCCGTACCAATGAATACGGACGCGCCGACAAGGCCGCCGCCTGGGCGCTGCTTGCACGGCTGTACCTGAATGCGGAAGTATATACCGGCACAGGCAAATATAATGAAGCTGTAGCGTATTCGGAAAGGGTTATCAATGCCGACTATTCGCTAAAAAACGACTATGAACAGCTATTCTTGGCGAATAATAACGTAAGCAATCCGGAAGTCATCCTGTCTATCAACTACGACGGCGAACGCACCCGTAACTACGGAGGCGCCACGTTCCTCATCAATTGCGGCTCTAATAACGACTATCAGTCGGATTATGCGGATGTGCTCTTACACTACGGGATACGTGAAAATGCAAACTGGAGCGGTTATCGCGCACGGAAGGAGTTTACTGATAAATTTGAAGACGGCGACAAGCGGTTTTTATTCGTCGGCGAAACACCTTCCATCTCCAATGCTATTGAATATAAAGAGGGATTGGCTACCTATAAATGGCGTAATATCACAATTGATGCGAACCGTAACTGGGCGTATGGTTCGCATATCTCTTTTGCAGATAATGATTTCCCGCTGTTCCGCCTTGCCGAAATGTATCTCACCTACGCCGAAGCCGTCAAAAGAGGCGGCAACGGTACAAGCTCGCAGGCATTGGAGTATATCAACAAACTGCGTGAACGGGCCTTTGGCAACTCGGATAATAACTACCGTAACTTCGCAGATGTAACGCCGGAAGATATCCTGAACGAACGCGGCTTCGAACTGTATTGGGAAGCGCATCGACGGACCGACCTGATACGCTTTAACCGGTTCACCGGCTCCAATTATATCTGGGAATGGAAAGGCGGTATCCGCAACGGTCGCTCGGTCAGCTCACACTACAACCTGTACCCCATCCCGTCGTCCGACCTGATGGCCAATCCGAACCTGAAACAAAATCCGAATTATTAGTTTTCAGTTATCAGTTATCAGTTATCAGTTATCAGTTATCAGTTTTCAGTTATCAGTTTTCAGTTTTTGAACTATAAATTTTAAATTTTTAATAAAAATAATTATGATTTTTAAATTATCAAATACAATCCTAAGGACGCTTGGTGTCATTCAACCTCTAAGGGAGGGTATCGGTAGACGGCTTCCCCTGCTCCTCATGCTTTTCCTTATCTTGCTTACGGCTTTTGAAACGGACATTGAAAAAATGTATGTTAATCCGTCAAATACGGTAATGCCGCCGGTATTGAAAAGCGAAGGATTTACGGACATCACTATTGACGAAACGAATATCAATCTTATCCCATTGGTGTTGAACTGGACAGGCTCGGACTTCGGACAAGATGTCTTAGTAGAATATTCGTTGGAAATGGCGACAGATGCCTCTTTTAACAATTCATACGTGGTGACGGTCGGTAACAATGCTTATAGTAAAGCGTTGAGTTGCTCCGACCTGAGCAAATGGGTGATAACAAACTTTAACGGTTTAGATGCCAACGACTTGCCTGTGAGAGTAAATCTGCTCATGCGTATTTATGCGACAGTAGCATTGGAAAATCCAACGGTAACGATCCCGCCGGAAAAGGTCTATTCCAATACGATATCGATTTCGGTTCTGCCCTATAATGTCCCCGATGCATATCCCGCCGAAATGTTCATGATAGGACAGGACTTCGGAGGATGGGATTGGGGCTCGGATGGAGTAGCCATCATGACGCCGGTACATAGCTTTGAAGGTCACTTCTGGTGCGTCCGCTATATAACCGCCGGTAATGGGTTCAAGTGGTGTTCCACTCGCGCTTGGAACGGTGACTTTTTCAGCCTGGGCGAAGATATAGGATTCACGACGGCTGATGGCAATGCCTTTGTCGCCGAAGATGGCATGTACATGGTATACATGGACATGGTGAACGGTAAGATATCCGTCGAGCCGGCTAAAGTCTATGGCATGGGCGACTGCTTCGGCGGCTGGAATACAGCAACGTATCCATTCACAGTCGAAGGCAAAACAATGGTTGCCACAACAGTCCAAGCAGGCGAACTGCGTATATATGCCGCCTCAGACATCGCTCCCGTAGGCGGCGACTGGTGGAAAATGGAGTTCGTCCCCATAGACGGCGTGATTGAATACCGCGGAGCCGGCAACGACCAGGACCGTATCCCCGTCGCCGCAGGCGCTACAGTGGTACTGGACTTCAATGCCGAAACAGGAGTCATTAAATGAACAATGCAGAATTATTTTTTCAATTATTCATTAATCATTAATCATTAATCATTATTTATGAGACATATAAGTTTATCTTTGCTGGCTTGCCTGATGATTTTTTCGTCATGCGAATATAATCCGGAGCAATTGTTCGACAAGGACAAGGACCCGGCTGCTCCTGTGCTTACGATTGAGGGTGCAACGAACTTCGTGATAACGGAGGATTTGCCCGACTTTTACTATACAGTCCTGACATGGTCGCGCGCCAACTTCGGTAAAGGCGTTTCGGCTAACTATGCTTTACAGGTATCAAATAATGAGGATTTTACAGGGACTGTTAAGTTGGTGGAGATTGGTGAAGACGCCTATCTGCGAGCATTAACAGCCACAGAACTGTTTGGCTGGGCTATGGATGATTTCGGAGTATATAGCGATGAAACGGAAAGAATAGAGCCGGCTGCACTCTTTTTCAGAATTATCGCATCCCCTAATTATGGAAGCATGACTTCTCCCGGACATAATCAACCGGTACATAATCAACCGGTTTATTCAAACGTGGAATCCATCACCTCCCAATGGCAAGCAGAAGAGCCATGGGAACCTGTCGAACTGACGATCCGCTTCAAACCGGTTTCAGGCGATTGGGGTGAATACGCCGTGTATGCCTGGGGTGATGCCGAAGTGTATGGCAGTTGGCCGGGCCAGACACTCAAAGCGAATAGCGAAGGATGGTATACGATTACCGTCCCGACGAACAGACCTATCAACATGATTATCAACAATAACGGTCAAGGTCGTCAATTCGATTTCCTGAAAGACCCGACAGAAAGCAATTGCTACGAATTTGAGATAGGCGAAGGTAATAATGATTGTGTCTGGACAGCGGTGGAATGTCCGCCGGCAGACGCTGTCGAACTAACGATCCGTTTCACGGTTGTTTCAGGAGGATGGGACGAATATGCCGTCTATGCCTGGGGTGACGCCGAGGTCTATGGCGGCTGGCCGGGCTTGACGCTCGAATCGGATGATGAAGGATGGTATTCCTTCGACGTCCCGACTAACAGACCCATCAACTTGATTATAAACAACAACGGAAACGGACGGCAATTCGACTTCCTGAAAGACCCGACGGAAAGCCTTTGTTATGAGTTTGAGATTGACGAAGATAATAATGATTGTGTCTGGACATCAGTGGATTGCCCATCAGGCGAACCTGCCCTGTACATGATCGGCGAAGAATTTGGCGGATGGGACTGGTCGTCAAGCGGAATCGTCACGATGACACCTGTCAATGGCTTTGAAGGCCATTTCTGGGCGGTACGTTATATCTCAGAAGGTAAGGGTTTCAAATGGTGTCCGGTCAGGGATTGGAACGGCGATTTTTATAGCTTGGGCGAAGACATCGGATATACGACTTCGGGCGGGAACGCATTTGTGGAGGAGAGCGGTATGTACATGATTTATGTGGATATGGAAAATAATAAAATCTCCGTCGAACCGGCAAGGGTCTATGGCATAGGCGACTGCTTTGGCGGTTGGGACACCGCACTTTATCCCTTTGAAGTCAGCGAAAAAACGATGACCCGTACCACAGTCGGAACCGGCGATTTGCGCATCTATGCCGCATCGGATATAGCTCCTGTCGGTGGCGATTGGTGGCGCATGGAATTTGTAATCATTGACGGTAAAATAGCTTACCGGGGCGCCGGTGGCGACCAGACGCGCGTTAGTGTCGAAGAAGGCAAATTAGTAGTTTTAGATTTTAATACAGGTATTGGCTCTATTGAGTAATTTTTTTTGTTTAGGAAACAGATGACACAGATTAACCGTATTTTTTACGGCATCTGTGTCCATCTGTTGCTATTGCCCACCCGTCATTGCTAGCTTGCGAAGCAATGACGAGAAAAAAAATTCATTGTTCATTGTTCATTGTTCATTTTTTAACCCCCATCATAATTGAAAAAAAAATTCATTATTCATTGTTCATTGTTCATTGTTCATTGTTCATTGTTCATATCTTGCTCCGACAAAGACAAGCCCGACCCGGAACCTGAACCAAATGAAAACAATAGTACGATAACCTACAGGGAAGGCATCACCCGTATCAGCGATGATTCACTTGTGTTTGTCCTCTTTGCACCGGGCAAAACACAAGTGCATCTGATAGGCGATTTTAATGATTGGACAGTCTCCGACGATACTAAAATGGAGAAAGACGGTAACTATTACCGAATAAAAATAGGACGGTTGGATAAAAACAAAGAATATGTATGCCAATACCTGATTGATAACAGAATACGCATCGCAGACCCCTATTCGAATAAAATATCCGACCCGAACTACGATGCCGCCATCCCCCCCGACATCTACCCGAACCTGATTGCTTATCCGACCGGCAAGACAACCGAAATAGCCATGGTAGTAAGTACCCAAACAGAAAACTATCCCTGGCAAGTTGAAAATTTCAAACCGGAGAATGTAAATCAATTGGTTATCTACGAACTGCTTATCCGCGACTTCACCGAAAAACGTTCTATCAAAGGCGTACAGGAGAAACTGCCCTACCTGAAGTCGTTAGGCGTCAATACCATCGAACTGATGCCGTTCAACGAGTTTGAAGGCAACGACAGTTGGGGATATAACCCGTCGTTCTATTTCGCTACCGACAAAGCCTACGGTACAAGCGCCGACTATAAAGATTTTATAAACGCCTGCCACCAAAACGGAATAGCTGTCATCATGGACATGGTGTTGAACCACAGCTACGGACAAAGTCCGTTAGTGAGGATGTATCAGAACAGTAACGGAACGCCCTCTTCAAGCAACCCATGGTATAATACTACCTCGCCGAATCAGACCTATTCATGGGGATATGATTTCAATCACGACAGCCAATATACACAACAGTTTGTCGACAGCGTATGCGCCTATTGGATGCAGGAGTATAAAGTTGACGGCTTCCGCTTCGACTTCACGAAGGGTTTTACCAATACCCCCGGCGACGGTTGGAACTACGACCCTGCGCGTATTACGATTCTGAAACGCATGGCCGATGAGATTTGGAGACGCAAAAAAGACGCCTTGGTGATCCTGGAACACCTGACAGACAACCGAGAAGAAAAAGAATTAGCCGAATATGGGATGCTGCTGTGGGGTAACCTGAATTTTCGCATGAACGAAGCCACCATGGGCTGGACGCAGAAAAACGATGACGACACATGGAACTCGGACGTCTCATGGGGTTCGTATAAGGAAAGAGGATGGGCAATACCTAACTTAGTGGCCTATATGGAAAGTCATGACGAAGAAAGACTGATGTATAAAAACACACAGTGGGGAAAAGAATACGACGGTTACTCCGTAAAAAACCTTGCTACCGGACTGCAACGAACCGCTGGCGCCGCTGTACTCCTATTCTCACTGCCCGGCCCGAAGATGATATGGCAGTTCGGCGAACTTGGCTACGACTTTTTTCTGGGTTCGTCAGCCGAAGAAGGTCGCTTGGATAAGAAACCCATCCGATGGGATTACTTTGATGATGCCGATCGCAAAGCGCTATATGACGTTTTCACAACGATGATAACGTTTAAGAAAGAAAACGACGTATTCAACACCTCCGATTTTACCTGCGAATTAAATGAACCGTTTAAGTACATCACATTGCTTTCGTCTGACAAAAACGTCGTTGCCATGGCCAACTTTGATGTAGTGGAGGCGGTTAAAAATGTCAATTTCAGCAAAACAGGCCAATGGAAAGACTATTTTTCCGGTCGGGAGATAACCGTTTCCTCCCCTGTAGCAAGCATTACATTAGCGCCGGGAGAGTATGGGCTCTTTTTAAATGAACAATGAACAATGAACAATGAACAATGAACAATGAACATGGAGAGGGAGAGTTGTAAATATTGTGGTGGGACGGTGAGTGGGGATTATTGCGCAAGCTGCGGACAACCTGTGAAGTTGAACAAAATTGACAAGCAATATGTCTTTAATGAAATAACTGACGTCCTAAATGTGAATAACCGCATGATTTACACGATCAAAAGTTTGATCACAAACCCAGGGAATAGTGTCAGGCATTACATTACGGAAGACAGAAGCCGATTTGTGAAACCTATTTCGTTTGTCTTTATTAATGCGTTAATTTATACGCTTGTACATTCCCTGTTTCCATTGGGGATTGAAGAAATAATACCACATATGGATGCATCGGATGTGGAACAAAATGTTTATAAATGGACTCAGGAGAACTCCGGCTACGTGACCCTGTTAATAGGATTATTTATGGCATTCGGGATAAAAATATTTTTCAGAAAAGCCGGTTATAATCTTTATGAAATCTTTATGTATTTATGTTTTGTGTTTGGCTTAACGTTATTATTTGACGTCGTTTTTTCAGTGCTCCAAAAAATAACAGGATTGAATTTAACACAAGTTTTTTCTATTGTTGAAACGCTTTATATTACGTGGGCGGTCGGACAATTTTTTGACGGCAAAAAAGCGGTAAGCTATATAAAAGCCTTCCTGTCTTTTCTCTTTGGTCTTTTAATGCTTATGCTTGTGTCGAGAATAATTTCGCTTATTGTTTTCGCCGTCATCAACTTAATAAATGAACAATTAACAATTAACAATGAACAATGAACGAGGAACAGGGGAGGAAAGATAATGTAGTGAAGGATAAATCGTATAAATTTGCGTTGAGGATAGTGAAGGCCTTTAAATTTTTGACACAGGAACAACGTGAATTTGTCTTGTCGAAGCAAGTGTTGCGTAGCGGAACATCCATAGGCGCATTAGTGAGGGAGGCTGAGTACGCCCAATCACCGGCAGATTTTATAAGTAAAATGCACATTGCACTCAAAGAAGCCAACGAAACCGAATATTGGCTGATGATTTTAAAAGACAGCGATTACATAGACGAAAAAACGTTTACCTCCATTCAAAAAGACTGTAAAGAACTTATTCGTTTATTAATCAGTATAATTATAAAAGCAAAAGAAACCAAAGAAAAAAACAAACAAAATGAAAAAAATTAGTTCTAATAAAATTGTTCATTGTTCATTGTTCATTGTTCATTCCCTCCGTTCTTCCATTGTTCATTGTTCATTGTTCATTGTTCATTTTCTACGTTCTTCCATTGTTCATTGTTCATTGTTCATTGTTCATTTTCTATTTATTTCCATTGCGGATGCAATGGAAATAAATAGAACTGAGCCTTCGTTCTGGTGGACAGGCATGAATAATAGCGAGTTACAGATTATGTTTTACGGGAAAGACATTGCCCAAAGTAAGGTGCAATTCGAGTACCCTGGCGTGCGACTAAAAGAATCGGTAAAGTTAGAAAGCCCTAATTACCTGTTCCTTTACTTGGAAATAGGCAAAGACGCCCAGCCGGGGGTGATACATTTTACTTTTACGCAGGGCAAGCAAAAAATTGTAAAGCAGTATGAGTTGAAAGCGCGTGTCGCCTCGGCAGGTGCGCAGGGCTTCGATGCGTCGGATGTGTTGTACCTGATAATGCCCGACCGTTTTGCCAACGGCGACCCTGCAAACGATGTCTGGGACAACGTGCCTGTTGCGCGCAACGATATGATAGGACGACATGGCGGCGATTTTGCAGGTATCAGCCAGCACATTGACTATATCCACGACTTGGGTGTGACGGCTGTCTGGCTGAATCCGGTACTGGAGAACAAAATGCCCATATCCTACCATGGCTATGCCACAACGGATTTCTACAAGGTAGACCCCCGTTTCGGAAGTAACGACGACTATTGCCGAATGATAGACAAACTGCATCGTAAAGGTTTGAAAATCATCATGGACATGATTTACAACCATTGCGGGAGTAATCATTGGTGGATGAACGATTTCCCGGCGTCCAACTGGTTGAACCATCAGGAAGGATTTGTACCTACTTCCCACGACTTGTATGCTGTCATGGACCCGCATGCGCCCCGGTCGGAAGTAAAAAGGATGACCGACGGATGGTTTGTGCCTGAAATGCCCGATCTGAATCAAAGGAATCCATACTTGGCTACTTACCTGATTCAAAACAGTATCTGGTGGATCGAATATGCACAAATCGACGGTATTCGTCACGATACGCATCCGTATGCTGACTTCGATTTTCTGGCTAAATGGTGTAAAGCCATTGATGACGAATATCCCCGATTTAACATTGTAGGCGAATCATGGTATGCCAATCCGGGCCCACTTGCCTGGTGGCAACGCAATTCGATTGTAAACGACCGGCAGACATCCCTGAAGACATCGATGGATTTCAGCCTGACGACCGCCTGTGAGAAAGCGTTCGGATACAAGTCCACCGACCACAATCCCATAAGAGCCGTCTATGAAGTCATCGCACAGGATTTCCTGTATCATAACTGGCGTGATCAATTGATTTTCTTGGACAATCACGACATGAGCCGCTTTTTTAAAGAAGGCGAAACCGACTTGAGACGCTTCAAACAAGCGATAGCCTTTGTCCTTACTACTCGCGGCATACCCCAGCTTTATTATGGAACGGAACTGTTGATGTACGGCGAAAAGAAAGACGGCGACGGTAACCTGCGCAAAGACTTCCCCGGCGGCTGGGAAGGTGATACCGTTAATCAATTCAGTCGAGAAGGCCGTAGCGAGTTGCAAAACGAAGCATGGGATTATATGCAGCAACTACTCCAATGGCGAAAAAACAACCGTGCCGTCATCGAAGGCGACTTGCTCCATTATGCTCCCGACTATCAAACGGAATGTTATGTCTACGCCCGAATCGCAGACAAAGAGACCCTATTGGTCATCCTCAACGGCTCCGACAAAGAGCAGACTCTACCGGTTGACAGATATAAAGAAGTGATTGTCAATTCTAAATCAGGACAAGATGTGATTACCGGCCAAAACATAGATTTGTCAAAATACATTACAATCCCCCCAAAAGGGACATTGATTTTAAATTTACAGTAAACCGGAATTACGCCGCAGCAGGAGCTACGGCGTTCCCAAGTTAGAAACGGAAGCCTAAAATAACGCGCGTATTTGGGATTTTCAATTCTAACGGGTTCGTCCTTTTTATTTCAATATTGCCTCCGGGGTAAGATAGTTTGGTCTCCGTATAGCGTGTTTCAACACCGAGAGATACATATCTCAGTGCAATCTTTGCTCCTAAAGTGATGTAGCCGGCATAACCATAATAGACATAATCATAACTTGGCAATGCATAAGCTGCAACCGAAGGAGCATAGTGCACAAAAAGATTGACCGAGAACCTTTCTCTTGGCATAATGGTCAGAGTGGGACCTAACTGTATGCCCAGATTGAGGAAGTTTGTAAATCGGTCACGTTTGTTTGGCCCCCCTTCAGTATCTTCCAATTTAAAAGAATTGAACTGCATGTCGAGATAGCTCAAGTCGATGCCGAAATACAACATGTCGGATGCCGGATTTTTTTCGTTAATGAAATAAGTTACACCCATCTCGGCGGCAACGCCAAACCATGATTTGATCGATTCCACAGGTAAAGCGCCCCTGTCAAAATTGTTTTTCTGGTGATCATAAGCTAAATTGACGTAGTTGCGCTTAGGTGTAATGCGTTCTTTATCCTCCTGCGCAATAACACCGGCCGCAAAAAGAAGCAGTACAAAAGAATAAAATGTTGTTTTCATAGCTAATCTTTTTATTTACAATTATTAATAGTAGAGAATATCTATACCCTCAATTTCAACCCTGCGAAGATGGTATCGGGTTTCAGGTTGAAAACACTACGCATTTCGCCCGACATGGACAGTCCGCACATCTCGCAGATACCGGCCGTTTTCCCTGCACATTCCAGTAACCTACGCCCGTCAGCTAAAATGAAATTAGTGACCCAACATTCTTTTTTGAATTTGGAATGTTTCATCAGTTTAAGTCCTGATACAGAGTTCATGATCGGATAACCGGACTTCTTCTTTTCGATGATGAGGTCTATCACTTTGCCCCGCGTCTCCCAATCTAAAAACAAATCTTCCGTACCCGGATAGGGATTATGAAAATTCAGCGAAATAGACCGTATATTCGGGTTCGATTTCGCAAATTCGATGGTTTCTTCCACCGAAGGATAATTGCGGCTGTTAATCACCATATTAACGCTGACTCTCGGATGATTGGCCTCTTCAATATTTTTGACCAAACGTTTAAAAACGCCTTTCCCGCGTATATCGTCATGGTATTCGCCTAACCCGTCTAAACTGACCCAAATCGAATCGGCCTCACTGCCTGCAAACGGCAATAAAGCATTCGTCGTAATAGTCGCCGAAAAGAAACCAATCTCTTTCGACAGGCGTATCAGGCTGTTCAAGTCCTTATCCCCGTCACGCCACAAGGTCGGCTCGCCCCCTTCGAAATCAACAAAACGCGACCCTAACCGATAAGAATAAACCAATTCGTCTTTGACCTGTTCATACGTTTTAATATTCTGATTCTCAGTTCGATAAACGATACAATGCTTGCAGGCAAGGTTACATTCGTCAGTAATAAACAAAACCGTTTGCAAAGGGCGTCTACTCCCAAGTATCCGCGCCTTAAAAAACCACCAGGGCAAGTAAAAGAAGGACTTCATCGCTGTATTTTTGCTGCAATATTACAAAAATAAATCGGTTTGTCAAAATTTTGCGCTACTCATATTTCCGAAAAGGATTTCCAATATATACGTTTTTCCTACCTGCCGAGCGCCTTCTAATAGTAACGGTTTGCGCTTAGGACTATCTTTCCAACTCAAAAGCTCCTGTAATAATCTTCGTTGCATAATCTTTATTTTTATATTGCCCCGCAAAAATAGGAAAAAAAACACATTATTGGTACTAAAAATGTGTTTTTTTGCTCATCAAAGCTATTTTTTTTGTTTTTATACAAAAATTACAAAAATATTTAAAAACATTGCCTACATGTTTTTGATTGATGCCGAAGGCAAAAGCGTTTTGCATACGGGCGATTTTCGCGAACACGTCTATTTGGGCAAAGGTTTGATTCCAACTCTTGAAACATACATCCTAAAACGGGGAGTATATGTGAAAATCACGAGAAACTTTGCTGATTTATTCTATGTGGGACGGTTATGTCATACCTCAATGACTTTCACGATTTTGCCTTTTTCCTTTGCTTTCCGGATGGAATCGCGGGTTCCTTTACTTGTCGCCGTTGGGAATGCAAATACGATATCGGCATTTTCGATGATCTGCGTATTTCGCATCAATCCGGCTCCCTTCCCGTATTTTGCCCAGTCGGGTTTAAATTCTAACAATGGTATTTTATGCTTCCCGGCAAATTGACTTGCTAAAGTATCAGCGCCCTTTGCGCCGCCGGATATCACTTTTTCGATTTTTTCAACGCTAATGCGTTTTAAAATTTCAAGTTCAAGTCTCTCAAAATCGGTAAACTCCCTTGAACCTACAATTGCTACTCTCATCATAAAGAACGTTTAAAATTTGAGCGCAAAAGTAGACGTCGAATGTGCCACATTCAGGCACACTAAAAATTTTTATGGGACTTTTCTGTATCTATTGTTCATTTTTTCGATTTTTTGGACTATCTCGTTACGTAACGATTCGGGCGCTAAAACTTCAATGCCTTCGCCTTGAAAGATTAATTCCTGCACAAAATCAAACGTCGGTGATATATAATACTGAAAAACAGCATATTCGTCGTTTGCTTCAATTTCTTCCTGCGAACCATGCAGCGGTAACGTATTCAGATATTTTCGTTTTTCGCCAAAAGCCTTGATTTTGACGGTGCAGGGTTTGATTTCAGCGTCTACAACGATTCCGAAACTATGTGAAAAATGCGCTTCACCGTTAAAATTTTCAGGCATTTTGAATTTTTCCCCTGTCTGTTTCACCTCCGATATTCTGTCGAGCGCATATTGACGAAGTTCGTTCGTAAAGCGGTTTTTGCCAATAAGATACCACCGTCGTTTAAAGATTTTTACGCAAAACGGTTCGATTTGCATCAACATGGGTTTATCCATCCAAAAAGCGCAGTAACTGATTTCAATACAAACCTCATCCCGCATCGCTTCAATAATCGCAGTCAGAAAACGCTGTCCGGAAGGTATTTCCTCGAACAGAATACGTTTATTCAAAGAATGACTTTCATGAATCAGATTATTTACCGCAAAAGTGTTTAACAACCAGATACGCACATCATTATCCATTTCAGTGGCAATGAAATACCGGTTGTAGTTATCACATTCGATGTTGACGTCAAACAGTTCTTCTATCTTCGCGCGATAGTTATGAAACGTGCGTCGTGGCAATCCTTGCCCTTCGCTCCAGTCGGTTTGTTTCCACTTCCGGTTAATATCGGCAAGTGAAATTTTTCCGGCGCGATTTATCGTATCTACAAGCCATACATAACGGTTAAAAATATTTCCAGCCATGTTTTTAACATTTGAAGCTATAATCATTTTCTCTCCCCAACACTTGTTCGATATGATAAACCTCATCACTATCAACAAAAGTAAAACCCTCCCGGTCGATAATCTGCCAATGCGAACGCTGGTTTGTTGTCAGCTTTTTAATTGATGGAAAAAAAGATAAAGGGACTATAACAATCCTTCCGTCTTTTAAATGCAATTGCATCTTGCCACGTTCAAAACTAATGTTTTTCAATTCCGGACGTATTCCAATTATTCCTTCCATGTCTTTTTGATTTTCTCGATTTTATTTATTAATAATTTACTATTCTCTTGCACTAAAGCCAAAATTTCTTTCATTTCCTTTTCAGAAAAATCTCCTTTTCGTGCAACTTCAATATCAGGCTCTAACCATATTTTCGCCGCAATAAACCTTCGTCCTTTATTCTTTATGACATGGACATGCCGTCTATTTTCAGTCAGATCTTGCATCCATATAAAAAAAACAAACGATTTTATTATTAATAACTTGGGCATAAATACTATAATTTAATCTGACAAAAGTATAACTTCCTTCCAATTATACCAAATTTTCTTTCTCTTTTTCTTTTTTCAAATCCCTACAGGGAGAGTCTCTCACATTGTATATACATCTTATCGTTCAGCAATTCATTAGATGCCGTTGTTACTGTTCCCAACCTACATATAATTCCTCATTTTCTTACATATCAGCCTTGCGGGTTCGCTTATTTCTACGGCTCTGTTCCTGAGATATATTTCAGCATCTTTTTGACCGTTTTTGGCGTCCTGTTTTTCGATTTCCAAAGCTTGTATAGCCGTATAGTAGGGTGATAATACTACATCATAGCCTTGTTCCTCGAAATATTCAAGCAACCACGAGCCGCAATTCAAATCAATAACGACGCTTCCAAACCTTGTCCACCAATAGTCACTCGCCATAGACGATATTTTGCTCTCTTTCTCAAGTGCCTCAAAAGCCTGTGATAAATATTCATTCGCCAACCCTCTGTTCTGATTGTATAACTCAAAAAGCGTTTTATGTAAATAATAGAGACTGACAAACTCTCTATAATTATCATTTCTGAATGACGTCTCTATTTCACTAAATAATTCTTTTGCCTTTTCAATATTTGATAATTGATCTCTGTATAAAAACGTTAATTGATTATATTTCAAAAAAATGAAAGGGGCTTCTGCCCATTTTACTTTTTCAAAAGCATCAACGGCTGCCTCATGTTTTTTTAGTTCTATTAAAGTAATACCTCTATTTAACCAGGCTATAGTAAATTTAGGGTCTAATTCGATGGCCTTGTCGTAACAAACAATAGCTTCCTCAAAGCGCTCTAAACAACCTAATGAAACACCTTTATCATTCCAAGCAAAATAATTATCCGATTCTAATCTGATGGCTTTGTCGTAAAAAACGACGGCTTCCTCATAACGTTGTTGATTTAGTAATGATTCGGCATTAATGCGCCAGACTGCTTTATATTTCGAGTCTAAGTCAACAGCTGTATTGAAACAAACGACGGCATCCTCAAAACGTTGTAATTCAAATAATGACTTTCCTTTACCAATCCAAGCATAAGCATTTCCTGAATTTATTTCAATTGCCTTGTCGTAAAAGACAAGTGCTTCTTTAATATTACCGGGCTTAAGCATTTCCAACATTTCCGTAAAATTATTTTCGGGAATGTCAAATTCTTCAATTTCCTTTTCAGACAAATCTAATATGGCTTTATATGATTTTTCTTTCAGTTTACTTTTTGTTTTGTAGTCCAACATTTTAGACTTGGCAATTGATAGTCCATGCATGATTTGACGGGGGTTTGTCAACTCCTTTTGCAAAAAGCGGTTGGCTACCTGCGTCATTCTATCCGGCCCGTAGAGACATTCCATGAACTCAGAAAGGCTCTGGACGCCTTTTTTCTGACGCCGGTTAGAACGCCGGATCAAAAACCATGTATTGAAAAATCTTTCGCCGATAAAATAGGCATTGCCTTTAATGACGCCTTCTACTTCTTCTTTGATCGCTCTTGAATTCTTGTCGGCTTCTACCGTTTCTATCCAACCGGCATCATACAGGCGTTTGAGTTGCGATGAAAGAATATTCGGTTCAAAATCGGTGTCCGACGCCAATTTTTTGAACGGGATAGCGTGCCAGTTCATCGCAATCGCGTCGACGATAATTTGTTGTTGTTGGGGCAGCTCTTCAAACTTGGCTTTGTATAGCGGCGTCACTTCGTCTACCAAAGCATCCAGATCGTCGGTTACCTCAGCCGAAAATCCTTTGACGAGCAACTTAAACAACATTACTGCCGTGCGGGGATTGCCGCCTGTAAATTGATAAAGCGTTTGCAGACGCGGTTTTTCTTTCCGTATGGCAGGCTTTATGTCTACATTGACTTGCGTGCGGTCGGCAAGATTTTCGAGCAATTCCGTAAACTCCTCAAAACTAAGTTTTCTAAGATAATGGATTTGGAAATAATCAAAGAAAGGCATATCATATCTTACCACGTCGTCTGTAACGGCAGGCCCAGCGCCAACCACAATAGGCGCTCCGTTTTCACTCAGAATTTTACGTAAAGCCCACTGTCCCAGATGATTTTTTTTATTCATATCCAACCGGTTAAATACCAATCCGATATTATCAACCAATAATACAGGCCTGCGACCTAAATCGTGACATATTCGCATAAAAAAGGTGTACGTCTCGTCCGAGTCAATCTCTGAGGGTTTTTTTGATAACTTCCGTATCTTATTGTCGGCGGCAGCAATTTCCGCCCTGTATTTTTTTCTGTTTTCCAATTCCAAACTATCAACCAAAGCATCCAAACAGTTGAGCCAGAACACATTCAGGTACTTGATATTGTATTGCTCTTCGGGGAAAAGCATGGGGATAAATCGTTTTTGGTACGGCTCCTTATGCAACTCAACCTCTAATCGTTTGAGCATCATTGTTTTGCCCATTCCGCGTTGTCCGATAACCAGGTATTGTTGGGGTATGCTGTTTTCTTTTTCTGTCACAATTTTGTTCAACAGGTATTCAAAATGTTTTTGGCGCGCCACAAACAATTGCTCCGTCACTTCGGCGCTTTGCCGTTGGGGGCTGTATAACCCGATCTGATTTAAACTGATTGCCGTATCCATGACTTACAAAATAAAACGTCTGTGCCAAAAATCCCTTAATAAGGGCGAGCGGAAAATATAATTGCCGTTATTTGCTATAATATAACCGTCATTTTGTAACATTTTAAGCAGTTTAGATACAACAGTTTCCAATTTCCTAATTTCCAAGTCGCCTTCTTTTGATGTTAAAATAGCTAAAAAACCATCTCTACTGACGCCTTCCGAAGAAGCGCATTGTTTTAGCATTTCACGGGCATTGTCTTCCAAGTCGCCGTATTCTTTTAACCGTTCGTCCCAAGTGTTAAAATGACTGTCTGATACCAGGTGATTGTAGGCTTTATCTATGGTATCATTTGAAAGTTGTTGATTGTCAGTTACAATGATATGGTTAATCTCTTCTACAATTATTTGAATAAAGAACGGCAAATACCAGACTAACTTATTGAGTATATATTGGATGTTATCTTCTGAAAATTGGGTTTTTTCATCAACTTTCAGTCGCGTAATAAAATCTTTCGCCTCTAACTCCGTAAACGCATCAATAAGGAAGGAGTGAAGATCGTTTAAATGTTTGCTCAATTGATGCATAGCTGTAAAATTTTCAATACCTACCGAACTGCAAAAAATCCACCGCACTTTTGTTGTTTGTCGAATATTCCGTAGCCATTCTAAGAAAAATTCAACCTTTTCTTTACCTTTTTCTTGCGCTAACAGATGGTTGAGATAAATAGTCAATTCGTCAATTACAATCAACATTTTATCTTCTTTTTCAATTAATTGCTTTATTTTCGCGTAGGTGTTGTTTCGCCAGACGTTACTGTCGATGTTGCCAACATTCAACTTAATGCTTTCCAATAGTTTAAGAAATGCTTCCCCTGCTTCGTTCCACCATTTGGAGGGTATAAGTTCTTTTTTAATAAGTTTGACAAATTCACTTTCTGCGTATATTCCCTGTAAGTCCAAGTACATTGTTTTCCACCCGTTTGCCTCTGCTAAATAGAGCATTTTTTTAGCAAAAGACGATTTGCCTACTCTGCGTGGAGCAGAAAGCAATAAAGACGTACCTTTGGAAATATGATAATCCCATGCGTATTGCAACTCTTTTTCTCTGCCGTAAAAATCATCCCCTTCTACGGGAGGGCCTGTTTTGATTGTAATTTTTCCTGTTGTCATAGCCGTATTGTTTAATTATCGGCTGCAAAGATATAATGAAATTTTGATATACAAAAATTTTGATATACAAAAAATATGATATACAAAATCGTATATCATAATCGGTAGATATGAAAAGTACTGGGAGTGCGGACGGGACGTCCGCACTCCCAGTAAGAGAATTTTTAATTTTTTTATTTCATTTTTTGGTTTTCTCAAAAGAAAAGGTTTACTTTGCATTTTAAAAAGTTTGAGTATGAAAAATATTATGTTAATTGCTTTCTTCCTGTGCCATTGCTTTTGCTTTTTGGCCCTCGGTCAGGACGATTATTTAAAAACGGCAAACAACTATTTCGATGCCGGCGACTACGAAAATGCGAAAAGATATTACCAGGCTGTTGAAAAACAGGTAGGAGGGAATATGAGCGTCCAAATCAAGAAGTCCGAGGACTGTTATCTTTCCTTTAACATGGCCGAGGAATATTTCAATGATAAAGACTATGAGAAGGCCAGAGACCGTTATAGGCGCGTGCTCGACCTAAACCCCAAAGACACGAAAACCAAACGAAAGTACGATGAGTGCGTGACGTTATTAACCCGTTCCACCACCGCTCGTTTCGCCAACTACACCGAAACAACTAACAACCTGAATTTGGAGATGATTGCCGTTCAGGGCGGAACATTTATGATGGGTTGCACTTCGGAGCAAGGCAATGATTGTAATTACGATGAAAAACCGGCTCATCGGGTCACGGTCAGCGATTATTACATTGGCAAATACGAAGTGACGCAGGCGCAGTGGAAGGCGATAATGGGTAATAACCCTTCGACGTTCAAAGGCGACAATTTACCAGTGGAGACAGTTAGTTGGAATGATGTGCAGGAATTTATCCGCAAATTGAACGCCCAAACCGGCAAGAATTATCGTTTGTCTACAGAGGCTGAGTGGGAGTTTGCTGCACGTGGCGGTAACGGTAGCAAGGGAAATAAGTACAGCGGTAGCAATACAGCAAGTAATGTAGCTTGGTTAGCTGAAAACAGCAATAATACAACGCATCCTGTCGGCACAAAATCGTCGAACGAATTGGGTATTTACGATATGAGCGGCAATGTATGGGAATGGTGTAGCGATTGGTATGGCGAATATAATAGCAGTGCACAAACTGATCCGCATGGCGCTTCTTCGGGCCCTAACCGCGTGAATCGTGGCGGCAGTTGGCACCACGGCGCCATCTACACGCGCATTTCGTTTCGTGGCCACTATTGGCCCGACTTTCGCTTCGACTACCTTGGCTTCCGCCTTGCCCGCAGTTCAAAATAGGTTTGTCAAGCAGGCAGGCTAATCAGTGAGTTTTGCCAAAAGGCGTAGTGAGGGACGAACGGAGCAAAAGGGCAAAACGAACGAAATCGGCAAAATGATTTGAAACGAAAAAATACCGCCGAAGGTGGTCGATTTTTTTTTAAAAAGAGGGTCGTCTTCTCGATTCATCGAACACATTTCGTACCTCCCCGTCCGCATCATCAAAAATGTGCTGACGGGACATACGCACTCCCAGAAAGAGAAATTTTTTTATTTTATATTTTGGTTTTCTCAAAAGAAAAGGTTTACTTTGCCAAAATTTTTAGCGTATGACAGTACCAAAGATAATTCCGTGGGGACAGTCGAATTTCGAGAAGATTCGAACTGAAAATTATGTATATGCGGACAAGACTCATTACATCGAAATGCTTGAAAAGGAGCCTAATAGTTATTTTTTTTTGACACGTCCGCGCAAGTTCGGGAAGTCGTTGTTTTTATCAACACTCTTCCATTATTATGATTTCTGCTCGTCAGACAAGTTTGACAAGCTATTCGGCGATTTGTACATCGGTAAAAATCCTACGCCCAAACGGAACTCATATTTTGTAATTCGGTTCAGTTTTGCGGGGATAGATACAAGATCGGTCGACAGGTTTGATTCTTCTTTCAAGTCAAAAATCGAAGCCTGTGTAAAAGAGTTTTTCAATCATTATAAAGATTTTATAGACCCTAAGGAGTATAAAAATATTAGACTGCAATTGATAGAAGAAAGAGCTAAAATCGGTGTTGAAGCCATTGCAAATCATGTTTTTGATATTACTCAAAAGAATAATCGCCGCCTTCTCGTAATCATCGACGAGTACGACCATTTTGCCAACGATTTGATAGCGTTGGGAACCAATTTGAGCCACCAGCAGTACAAAGAGTTGATTTGGGCAAACGGCGTTGTGCGCGATTTTTACGAGACTTTGAAAGACGGCACACAAACCATTGTAGATAAAATATTTATAACGGGAATTACGCCAATCATGCTTGACGATGTAACAAGCGGTTTCAATATTTCCAACAACCTGTCAAACGATTTGCGCTATAGTGAGATGCTTGGTTTTACGGAAGATGATGTGGAGTTTTTGATAGATGAATGTGCAATTGACCGGGCAAAAATTACCATCGACAGAAAATTTTTGTACAATGGCTATTTATTTCATCAGGACGCACAAAACAAACTGTATAACCCCTCGATGATGATGTATATTTTGCATAAATTCAATGTTGCAGCAGGTGATGTGAAGGAACTGATCGACGATAACCTCAAAACTGACTATGGGAGAATCAAACAATTGCTGAATAATCCGGACAACGTGAAGGATTTGGAAGACATCATTGCACACACGCAAGTTCCGGCAGAGGTAGTCAACAGGTTTTCGATTGATAAAATTCACGAATCGAAAAACTTCCTTTCATTGTTATTCTACTTGGGGTTAGTAACGATAGGCAAAGATAAAACATCGGGAGCGCCGCTCTTAATGATTCCCAACTACTCTACTAAAACAATGTATTGGGAATATATGGAAAATATTATCATGGAGCGCAACCCCGAAATGATTTTCAGGGCAAGAACTATTCATGACGATTTGCAAAAAATGGCATTCGACGGCGCATACAAACCCTTTTTCGACAGTTTTCAACAAAATTTCGTTTCCCATGTTTCAAACAGAGACCTTGAAAACTTTTCTGAAAAGAATATAAAGTTCCTGTTATTAAGCATTTTCATACAATCATCTTTTTATCTGCCTTTTTCGGAACTCGAAATCTCTACCGGATATTCGGATGTTTACCTGCAACGTCGAAATTATCTGTATCCTAAAATCCAGTCCGACTGGATTTGGGAGTTGAAGTATGTAAAAGACGCCGGCAATGAAGCGCTGATTGAAGCAAAGAAAAAAGAAGCCAAAGAGCAACTGCAACGATATAAAACGTCTAACCATTTTAAAGACAGGAACGATATAAGATATTTGGCGGTGGTTTTTACAGG
>Ga0099364_10004575_pt1 | contig 20912 bp, 18 predicted proteins | sample TergutTh196P3_FD_73070 | JGI IMG/M metagenome (GOLD analysis project Ga0099364, IMG submission 73070) | Microcerotermes parvus P3 segment gut microbial communities from Pointe-Noire, Republic of the Congo - Th196 P3 | ecosystem: Host-associated > Arthropoda: Insects > Digestive system > Gut ... | reverse complement strand
GTCAGCATTTGTTCCCTTCACAAGGAACACGGGGTTTTCCGCTGAATAGCCCTCTGCTTTGTTTACAGAAATGCTTATCCACCCGCCGCCGGGTGCGCGCATAGCAGCAGACACAAGGGCACTGCTACTCAAAACAAAGTCGCCCTGATTGCTTACAGGATTAGCGACAGTTAAATCGAATGATGCTGTATTTTGCTGCGTCTTCCTAGAGGTATTGCTGACTTTAGGCAATAACGGATTCGGACTTGTGCCAATGCGGTTAATCACGATATTGCTCCTCCTTTGATTTCTTTGCATCCATGCAAAATTGCTATCCTATACATACAGAACAGAAAAAGATGCGGCTTTTCATGCTTCGCTGGCAAAGAAAAATCGCATCCATGCTATCCATTACAAATTAACATCCTGTTGAGACCACACAATCAAATTATCGGTTATTTTGGCGAAAACTTTAGGAAGGAAGACAGAGGAAGACAAGAGAACCGTCCCCCTGTCTTCCGAAAATTACTACACAAAAATGATGACAATAACGATAATCCTTAATAAGCCGTATTATCTGATCGGGGGAAAGGGCATGAACATCAGTGCAGCAAAGCCAATATACGACAGAAACCTCAGAGGAGATAGCATACTCGATACGATTCCCGCAGATTGTGAATGCCAAGACGCAAAAAGCAATGACCCAATCATAGAGGATACATACGAAAGCGCCTCGGTTATTGAGCAATACAACAACTACTCAAGCAGCGGCGTTCTTCATAATGCCTCTGTTTCCAAACAGTCCGGTACGACAGAACCCGCAGCGGCTTATAGCGATGTCGGCATCAACCGAACCCAAAACAAAGCCACCCCCGACATCAACGCATACCATCGGTGGGCGGGATACCCGTTTGACAAAAAGGCGGATGAACCCAACGGCTCACATCAGAAAACTCGGCCATCGGATGCCCACGAGTCAAGCGCCGCAGAAGGCTTGCATAAAAGGTATTCATTCTTGAACGACGGCGAAGACTATTCCCCGGAATCTTTCAAACTTCGCATGACGTTATTGCTTATGAATATCCTCTTTGGCACGGGCAACGCGGACTATGATGATTATACTAAGCGGATTGGCGAGGCTTTTAACGGCCAAAACTGGCTTTCTGATTTTGAAGCGCTTCTTTCCGAGCTAACCGGCTCTGTTTCGGACGGGCGTAAGCCTGCAAACTCGGAACAAGTCACTAATGGCGACGAGCAATACGGTGCTCACCTCCAGGGCGTCGGTTGGACGTTCCACAACAGGAACATGATAAACTCACAGCTAAGCGAGTTGTTCCGGAAGAATGGCATTGATGTCCCGGCGGATACGCGCCTGACTTTCGTGATTGATTCCCAGTATCGTTTGCGCGTTACAGGCACGGATTACGAGGATTTAGTCAAGCAGATTGAAGGGGTTCTCAACAAAAACGGCAATGCGGCTAATCTATATCAGCACATCTATCAAAGCACCCGAATTACCGGCGGTGAACGCGTATCAAGCCAAGTCAGGGAGGATAGCCTGCGGATGTTTAATGTAGATTGGGTGATTAGGGAATACACGGGCTACCAAAGGCAGGACTTGGACTTAGTGGACGGCAAGTTCCTGACAAAAGACGGCGTGGATATTGCTGACCTTATCAAAAAAGGCGTTGCTGGTTACTTCAATGATTCATCATCAAGCGTGGGGATTCTAGCGGAGTATAACGCAAATGAGATTGAGTGGCTTGCGAAGATAAACCCCGAAAAAATCCCTGAAATGATACTCTCCATTGATTATGAAAACGGCAGCCTATATGATGTCGGGCAGTCGCATGGTTACGGCTTGGGTCAAACGGACTGGCTGCGAAGCTTGTTAGGCGGCAAAGACCCGCATGACAGCAATTCATGGCTGTCATCATAATAGGAACATACACATACGCAGGTTCCGTTGCGGAATGAAGCAGGAGCGATGTTGCCCTTGCGACAAGGTAAAGTCCCCCTGTCTGCCCGAACATTGAATGATGTATAAGATTTGATTAAAACAGTATTTATATATTTTGAGGTGCTTATTTTGCTTAAAAGTAAATGGCTTGCCCTTGTATTTCGGCTGATTGCCTTAATATTTATCTCGATCGGATTTATAAGAGAGCTTGGGATCTTCCGTAGTATCGTAGATTTCGATATGTTTAAGTATTACACCATCCAAAGCAATCTGCTTGCGGTCGTTATGTTCGCCATTCTGGTTGTGCGTACAGTGATAGGGCTTAGAGAAAACTCGCATTGCGGCGCAGCGTGGTTTACTCGCCTGCGAATGATATGCACGGTCAATCTGCTGTTGACCTTTATCGTTTTCTGGACGTTACTCGCACCGTATTTACCGACGTCTTATTTGCTGTCATATAGCAATCTATCAATCCATGTAATGGCGCCGCTGTTGTGCCTCGCTGATTACATATTATTTTTTGAAGCTGGGCGGTTAAAGTACAAGGATGTATATTTCACTTGCATTTTCCCCTTATTCTATTTCGTTTTTATAACTGTGTTGGGTGTCGCTGGATATGACTATGGCAACCGATTTGTAGTGACGAATTACATTAACGCTGATGCAGTTCAAGGTTATTCTGTACCAAGACGCGCTCCGTATTTCTTTCTTGATTTTGATGAAGTTGGATTTATGGTTTTGGCTTATGTCGGTATAATATTGGCAGTTATTCTTATAGCTGGACACGGATTTTATCTAATTGACCGCAAGCTAAAGAAAAAAGAGTATTTGATTGCAGGGTAGTCGAGTATTTATACATTGACGATGCTTGCAGCAACGACAGCAAAACGGCGGTTGCCGAACATATTGCGGCTTGCGGGAAGTGCGATGCCGAGCTGCGGGCTATGCAAAAGGAAATGCCGATGGGCAAGACAGGGCAAAACATGGCGGAGGCCGAAGCGGTGATGAATCTCTCAAGGCGGTGGAAAAAAGGCATGACTAACTCCCTATGGAAGGGCATATACATTGCCATACTGTCCATCGCGATGCTGTTTCTTGTGCTGTATCTGATTCTGGATATTCGGCTAATCATGGGTTGATGGGAGCGCATCTATGGGCAATTCTATTTTATCCGCTGAACGCATTTCAAAACAATACGGCGGCGATACGGTCTTGCGTGATGTATATATGAACATCAAACGGGGAGAAATCTACGGCCTGATAGGTAAAAACGGTTCGGGAAAAACAACGCTGTTCCGTATACTGACAGGGCGGTTGCTGTGTTTTTGATTTATCAGTTTATCGTGTTGATGTTTTCAAGTCAAATGCACGAAACGCTCACAGGCGCATACTTCGCAACGGTCATAAGCGGAATGTTTATATACGCCGCTTTGGGGGCGGTTATCTGTTTGCTTTCTATGCTCATAAAGAATAACACGGCTTCAACTATTGTCTGTTTATGCTATGTGATGTTCAGCGAAACAATAGCTTCGTTATTGGGTAACGTAAACAATTTTTCTTCTACACTTGGGCGGTTTGTCGGATTTTGCATTAAACACTCTGTTTTCGGTATGTCTGCGATTGTGTCCTCACCCGATTTTACGATAGCACATACAGCAGCTATTATAGTAAATGCACTTGTAATTATACTTATTTCTACTGCGTTTGGTATGGCGGTTTTCCAAAGATACGAATTGTAATGTTGAATTCAGCCTTTCACGGAAAAGTTAAGGAGGGTGCAAAGGGGCTTGGAATCTTTCTGTAGAAAAATCACAGAAGCTATCATGCCAACAGTTCCAATAATTACCTTCTTCGATTCCACTTTTTGTTTGATTCGGAAGTTGTTATGCGGGATTCGCTCAGGTATAATTTTCTCAACAGGAAGCAAAGAGAATCCATTTGGATGGGGCATGTGAAACGAGAAATTTACGACCTTTTGTATTTAACGAGTACCGTAGATGCTATTAGAATTGGGATTGCCACAAGCCCAAGCTCGGCCTATACTGCAAGGGATAACATAACTGGAATATCTAGCCGTGCTCATAAAGTAGTGAACGTTTTTCTAACAAGTAAAGGCGAAGAACCGCTGGTTCCCAAAGATCCTGCACAAAATATAGATGTCTAGTGTTTCAAATACCCCCTCTTCGTCATTGCGAGAAGCGTAGCGACGAAGCAATCTAGTCTGTGAAATCTCTGTTTTACTGTATTTTCCCGTTAATTCGGTGCCTGGATTGCTTCGCTTTGCTCGCAATGACGAGGGGTATTTGAATAAGTTTGCTTCCAAGGCCACTGGTTCACGCCCCAGCCGCCTAGGGCGGCGGGACGTAGCCCAATCGGCAGTTAGCGCATTGATAAATTTACAATTTCGGTTAAATTTTCGTTTGTAGGGGCGGATTCCATATCCGCCCGTATGCGTAAAACCAATGTTCATGCATAAGGGGGCACGAATCTTAAGGCTAAATTTTCGTTTGTAGGGGCGGATTCCATATCCGCCCGTATGCGTAAAACCAATGTTCATGCATAAGGTTAGATACGGACGGGCGGATATTGAATCCGCCCCTACAGCGATATTGGTATTTATGTGCAAAATACAAGCAGGGCGTGAACAGTGTAACAACAGAATTGAATAAATCACATATTTTTGTGATAATTATGAGTTTAACCTTGAATTTTATGTCGTAAAGTGCAATACTGTGAAGGTAATGTATAGTTAATGCGTTAGGAGTAACGTTTCAACTCTTATTTGACATTGAAGTACTAAAAATCACAGTTGAGTGGTGATCGAATGATGAGATGGCTACATTTATCTGATTTGCATTTTAGCCCTAAAACAGGCACAGATTCTGAGCCTATAAGAAGCAAGATAATGAAAGAATATTTTTTAAAATACTTAAAAAATTCTCACATTACCGCAGAGTCTTTGTTAATTACTGGCGATTTTGGTTACGCCCCCGATCTGGTTGGGCTGGATAAAGGAGAACTAGAAAAGGTCGCTGACAAAACTGTTGCATTTATTCGAGAATTGGCGGATACAATTGGAATAAGAGATATTAATTCTGATGTACATGTTGTCCCTGGAAACCACGATCTTACTAGAAGCCCTGTTCGTACGGCTATTATTAATGGTATTCTCAGCTCATATGCGGATTGCGAAGAAAAGAGGCAGTACTCAATTTCAAGCGATGTGGTTTCAGAATTGACAAAGTCTTTTGTAATATATTTTTTGATTATTCGTAAATTGTTCAGAAAAAGTAAAGCAGACAAAATTGAAGATGAGATGACAAGAAACATTCACTTCAGAGATCATATTGGCACGATAAACCTATTGTGCCTAAATACAGCAATTTTTTCGGGTTTAGGAAAGGATACAAGACAAAATAACCTGGAGTTTGGCAAATTGCTAATTGGAAATCTGCAGGTTGAACGCTTGCTGAGTGTAATCGAAAGGGACAACAATAATCCAACAATAGTCATGGGGCATCACTTTGAAGATTTTTTCGATCCTGATGAAAAACAAGCTCTCAACAGTTGGTTCCAGAATTACAACATACAACTTATTTTATGTGGACATGCCCATAAACCCAATATAGACATAAGGAATAATCCCCGATACATCGTATCAGGGAGCTTTTTTGATAAATATGATTCTGTCAGCAACGCAAGTTTTTTTGTCTGTGATTGTACAGACAACTATGAAGTAAGATTTGAGCTTCACACGTGGCGAGACAACAAATGGGGGGAAGATAGTCGCAATAATCCATACCCGGTTCTCCTCCATAATGTAACGGCAAATAAAGGAGAGACGCATTCACCTGGAACACCTCAGAATACTACCGCTAATACTAATTCTACCACTAATACTAATTCTACCACTAATACTAATGCTACCACTAATACTAATGCTACCACTAATACTAATGCTGCTTATGCTAATGCCAATGATACTGCTAATGCTAATGCTAATGCTACTAATACAAATGCTAATGCTAATACTAATGCTAATGAACATGTGGCAAAAAAAAATAAGATACAACCAGAGAATAATAGAAGGTCAGTTGATAGTACCAAGAATGGCAGTGTTTCATATAATTATATTTCTGGAGACGCGCTTTTTGACAATTCTCAAAAAAATGATTTAGGTAGCAATAATACTTATCGTGGCAATGTCAACATTGGCAGAAAATAGGTGAGATTATGAATGTGAATGTGAATAAGAATGAGAATGAGAATGAAAATGAGAATGAGAACGAGAACGAGAATAAGAATGAGAATGAGAATGATGAACTACTAGAAGCAGATGAACAAGCAAGTTCTAATGAACACAAAACAGGCAAGATTGCTGATTCATTGAATGAAAACGAACAGGCATGCAACAGTGGATTAAATGACAACATGCGTACAGAACCGAAAAGTGATAATGCACGCAATACGAACAAATCAGTAGAAAAGAAACGCAATACGGACGAATCAGTAGAAAATAAACGCCATACAGACGAATCAGTAGAAAATGTACGAAGTATGGACAAATCAGTAGAAAGCCAGCCCGCAGAAACTCAAAGCAGTATAGAAAATGTGGCAAAAAACGATGTCGAATTCTTGAAAAACAGAGCGGATTTGCTTTCTCGTGGTGTTTATGCCAGCGGAAATGTTACTTTCAACTTCATATCAGGTGACAGCATTAACGGAGAAGGGCAAAAAGTAGACTTCGGCAAATACAATTCGTTTAATGACGTAACGATCGGTGATAGAGCAGAACCTTCATCTGAGAAAGAAGATAAAGAGAATATTGCGGTTATTGATCTATCAGATTATTCCGCGATCTACAAATATCTCAAGGAGGGACAACAGTCGCCGTATTGTTCGCTTTTGGTGATTTTGGCGGTATTCGAATTCTGTCAGTATGACCTGATATGCGAAGAAGCGCGGTTACTTTACTGCAAAATATCTGATGAATTGTATGAAGTTGTTAATGAAAAAAGCGAACGTATTACTATAAAAAGGGAGCCTTTCGAGGTTTCCCGATTAGACACCGTTTCATATTTTTCTGCAGACCTTTATGATAATTATTTAATAACGCTGGGAGGCAGGATTTTGACAACATTTGTCAAGTTTTCATCTGGCGAACATGCGATTAACATCCTCCGATGTGTGTATTCGGAATTCATCGAGTTGCGCGACAAAATTACGGATTATTTAATTGAATCAGTTGGTTCGGATAAAATTGTCATCTATGCGGCGTCTGTAAATGCACTAAAGCGGTTGTGTATTATAAACCCAGAGTACTTTATTTCGAATGTAATAATAAAGCTGTTGAGTAATAAAAGTATACGTTCGGATTTTGCAATAGCTGAGATGTTATGTTCGATCGCAGAGCATTCAAAAAACTCTTATAATGCCGACAAATATCTTAATATTATCGCAAATATGGATAAAAACATCCATTACTACATTATCACTCTACTGCTATGCAAAAAGCTCTCCTACAAAAGAGACAAGATATCAAAACTCATAAGGCCTATAATAACAGAGTTTATTAATCAGCCAGTGTTAAGCCTTATACTGAAACAAGTAAATATCGAAATACCTGAAAATGAAGATTATCTCAATAACATTGATGTGTTCTATAACATTGGTGAACGCTATGCCGAATATTACATAGCATTGACTAACGAGTTTTATGATATTCTCCTCAACAGCAATAAGAATAATAATCGACAGCTATTAGTGCTGTTTGCCGTATATTTATTCTTCAAGGAGGACATAAGGGCAAGTTGCTTAAATACCTCTGACCCAACAAAATTCAGGGATATGATTTTCGTTCGGTTAGTCTTGCGCGATGATGAGACAAAGAAAAAATTAGTTTTCCTTTGGACAGAGCTTTTGAGAAATACCCGGCTAAGGGGTTGTATTTACGACTGCTTGGAAAGCTATCTTTCTTTAAGGGATGGGTTTATTGATGATGCTATAGAGTATAAAAAACTTGAATTGTTTTTTTGTCACCTTACGGAGAATCGTTTCCTGCATAATAACATGACGCTTTTCTTGAAAAATCTGTATACAAGGCCAAAGCGCACCATTGGATTAGCGAAGAAAATTTTTGATGGATTAGGAGGTAATTGATTGTGGCGAATAATATGAACCCTATAGTCAAGAATGAAACATATAAGAGGGCTTTTTTGGACAGCGCTTCTGTTGTACCTGAAGAGACTGCAGTGGTTCTTTATCCTAATAAGGATAGAGAGCGATGTAAGGTTTACCTTCATGGCGATATTATATATCCGCGTGAGGTTCGAAAATACCACTTTGACAGAATGGCCCACATTTCCATGAACACTTTTGGTTTTCGTAAAACTTTAAGATTTACGTTTTCTGAAGATATAAGCCAGTGGGCAGAAATAACATATCAATTTAGTGTAGCAATAAAGCCAGATGAAGCCTCTGTGAGAGCCGTGTTCTTAAACAATACAACAGATCTTTCTGTTCAAGTAAGCGATTTGCTTGGGGAACATGGAGCCATAGGGTTGAGTGGGGATTACTCCTGTACGCAGTCATTATTACTTGAAACTGCCGCTATTAACCGAATAAAAGATATTATTTCACGTATAAGTTTCATAAAGGCGTCAGTTAGTCAGGAATCAGTGGTAAGAGACAGAATATCAGAAAGAATTATTGCCGATTATGAGGCCACCAAAATCGCCAAGGTGAAAAACATTAAGCTTGAAGAGGATTTGGAACGTGAAAGAGAAGAAGCTGAGATTCGAAGAACAGAAGCTGAAATAGCAAGGATTAATGCGGAAAAGGATGGAGAGTTAGCAAGGATTAATGCAGAAAAGGATGGAGAGTTAGCAGCGATTCAGCATAAGAGGAAACTTACTGAGCATCAATATGAAGTGGATATACAAACCATGGGTGTTGCCGCAGAGAAGGCATTGAAATTGCAGAAAACAGAGAACGCCGCAGCTGTTGCTGCTGCGAACCAGGAATTGCGCGGCAGGTTTGATCTTGATGACTTAGTAGTAGCAGACTCAAGCTTTGAGAGATATGTTGAATTGGAGCAGGAACGAATAGATAGGGATAGAGACAACACCGAAAGGGATTTAGAACTTGCGCGTCAGAAGATTGCCATAATCAAGGAAATGGTTGATACAGGAGTTATTGATAATATGACCGCCGGAAATATGACACAGCAGATGTTAAGTGGTGGAATGAAGAATTTTGAGCTTGTTCGTCAAAAAATTAAACTGATTAAGGAAATGTCTGATACAGGTATTATTGACGACATGACTGCCAGAAATATGAAGCGGCAGTTATTGATAGACGGGGTTGCAGTTGCTGTGACTCAGCCTCAAATTGAGGCTCCAAAAAACATCTACGGAAACGAAGGAGATAGTGTTGTCAATGCTGATCTTAGGGAAGATGATAATGTTGATGTCAAGTGAATTTGAACAACTAAGGGCGTTTTTTTATTACAACTTCAAACACTTTACTGCCATAGAATTTGGAGTAAGGGTTTTAGTTGAAGTCTTTCTTGTTGTCCTTTGTGCATGGTTAGTATGTAAAATATTGTTTTGGTTTATTCCAAAAGCATCCTTTGTACTCAAGGGTTTCTTTGGACATCTTTTTTATAAATATGTTTTACCCACATATATAAGGGTTATTGAGATGCTTGCATACAAACGCAGAAGTGAAAAGTGGCAAAATAAAGCAGACGGGCTGAAGATTGTTGTAAGAAATTATCAAGAGAAAAAGACTGTGCCAAAGCCTAGAGCAAAAAAGAAGATAGCATGGATTTTTATAAGCGCGTACGTACTCTTAACTGCATATATTCTGTGCATGCATTATTATCTATATGACATTAAAGACAATTACAGCACCTTTTTTGCACTTGAAAACATTATGCTGGAGAATGAAGCGTTTCTGACAAACACGCTGTTACGGACCGATGAACAGCGAATCGCCTGTTTTTTACACGATAAAGATTGCTCATATGAAATAATAGATAACACTTCTATACCAGCTGGACCAACAGAAATGCTTGCAACACACGAAAAGCCACGCATGATTGATATAGGAGACAATCACTGGGCGGTTGTCTATATAAACGAGCTTGTTCTAAGAGAAATAATAAGCGGATATCGAAAACATGACGGTACATATGAGTTTAGGCCCAATAATGAGATACTCAGGGCTGAGTTGATGAAGCTCGTATCTGATACATTAAAGCTTGAGACGGTACCGGAATTTGACGGCTCAGCTTTTGTAGATTGGAATGATGTCCCAGAATGGGCAAAACCATATGTGGCAGCTGTTGTTGAAGCTGATATCATTTTAGGCTCAATTCAGGAAGAAGGAGTTTACATTTTCGCAAACGACTGTATCACTCGAGAAGAGATGGTTGTTATGGTCGTCCGGGCTATCAGAACCTATATGGAGAACAATCCATCTAGTGGCAGGTTCGGAAGAACACTTGGCGACGACAATAATAGAACTTCTGACATTACGCCTAATAGCTTGCCTGATAGCTCGCCTGATAACTTGCCTGATAGCTCGCCTGATAGCTCGCCTGATAGCACGCCTTATAGCTCGCCTAATAGCTCGCCTGATAGCACATATGGTATTTCGATTGACAGTATGACTAGTATAATGCAAACTGTGCTGGATTTCGAGGATGTTTCAATTTGGGCGAAAGACTCTGTTGCATTTGCGTTGGCAAACGATATGATAAAAACTGATATGAGGGGATTTGTAAAACCAAATAACAATGCAAGAAGAGACGAGGTGGCAATGATGCTCTATAAACTACTCGAATACTTGGAATTGTTGTAACTATATTAACCCACCATCGTTATATCGGTTTCGCCGTTGATATAGATAAAGTCGGATGAACATCCTTTTTAAAAAGACAACTGTCTCGTTCGGCATTTGTATTTTTTTCATCAAGAAGAAAATCATATAACAGATTTATAGAATCACCTGATAGGTAACGTGTGAGCGAATAAAACAGCCTTAGCTTATTAAAATCGGTATGTTTCGCTCCTTATACAAATACTTCCCTTATTCTCTTAATATACGTATTCAACATTTCATTTTCTTCCATATCCGTCTGATCATCTGATACTTTCACGCCCTTAACAGTTCGCTCTTCGATGGGTTTAACATTAATTTTTGAATAAAAACCTTTGAATTTTTTTGGAGGAGTGGAGTTGCTTTCCATGAAATCATAAAATCCGTAAGTTTTAATATACACTCCTTTATAAGCTTCTTTAGCCGTAGCTACATATTCAAATTCTTGGTTGTTTTGCATACAAAAAGAACTACTAAATTTTTCTTCAAACTTAAACCTATCTCCGTTGTTTGGCTGTATAGAATATGAATACCCTACAATCTCTAATTTGCCTCTTTTTTTCTTAATTGAAAAAATGGAATAACGATGTTCTATGGAACTTCTATCTTGCGCTTTTTCCCGATAAGAAATTTGAACCCATTTTCCGACTATTGATACACTCCGATTTCTAATTCTATTATTGATTGCTGGAAAAATCAGAGATAGAAATTTTAAAAAACCTTTAGCTACATCTGCAAGCACCTTCTCCATATCTGTCCCCTCATTATGCATTTCATTTACTTCATTTACTTCATTTACTTCATTCGCTACATTCGCTACATTCGCTACATTCGCTACATTCGCTACATTCGCTACATTCGCTACATTCAAAATTGTATTATAAAGCTTAAATTATTTCAATACATTGTTGCAATCTAATCACTTTTAATTTAGTATTTTAGTCATTGAAATAACCTCGTGGAGGCATGATAGATGAAACGGCTATATTTCGCAGTTACAAAGCGTTGTAACCTACGTTGCATGCATTGCTTTAACTCCTCTGGCGACGCGAAATCAGATGAACTGAGTTTTGACGAGGTTCGCGCTGTCATTGATATGGCTCATGGCGATAACATGGAAGAAGTGCAGTTGACAGGCGGAGAGGCTTTGATGCGTGATGATATTTTTAAAATCATTGACTATATCCACTCAAAAGGCATGTCGATACTGTTGCAAACCAACGGGGCATTAAATGAAAGCGTTTTACACAAACTGACAGGATTAAACCGACAATTAACTGGTTTCATCATATCCATGGATGGTCTTGAAACAAACACCGCTTTTCGCGGACAGGCCGTTACGGATATGGCAATACGTACAATTGAAACATTGGCGGTACACTTCCCAATCAGAATAAATGCCCTGCTTTCCGCTCGTATAAGCGATGAAGAAATTTTCAGGCTTATTGGACTGTCCGTTAAAACAGGTGCAAAATTAGCTTTTAATCCTATTATCCCTCTAGGCAGGGGGAGCATGTCAGACATGAATGAACTGAATGAATTTTTTTGCCGTATGATGTGGATACAAAAAGTCGGTTTCGGTATACGGAAAAGCTTTGAATATGACACAAACACCGGATTGTTTTCTGAAAATGAGAATTGTCCTGTACGGCGAAAGAGTGCAATTTTTGTTTCAAGCAACGGTGATTGTTATACTTGCGGATTTTTCGAGGGCGTTCCGGATATGCGTTTGGGCAATTTAATCAAACAAAAAGGCGGATTTAAGGGAATGATAGATAAGTATCCCGATAAATGCGGTAATATTAACAGTGAGTGTGCTACCTGCGACCATTATATTGAAAAACGTTGTTTTGCAGGTTGCCCTGCCAGAATATATGCCATTTGTGGCAATTTAAACGGCAGGGAGTATTACTGTATGAAACAGTTTACCACAAATTGCCAGGAGAGTAGAAAAGGTGATTAAACCTAGGTATCGCGCAAGAACTGAGTGGGATGGCATAGAATTATTTTGTCGTAAAGACGGACGGGCATTCAAGTTGGACGCAGGAAAATCCCTAGACAATTATGATTGTGACGCGCTAATAAACACTTGCTATGTCAAAAGTTCCAATTTTAGCTCTGCCCCAAAACGTGTTTACTGGGAATTGACAAGGCATTGCAATCTTTTTTGTGCTAATTGCTATAATCGTTATGCGACTTCCGATTTTAAAGGTGAAATGGATTTGGAGCAATGTAAGCAATTAGGCAATACTCTATACGAAAACGGTGTTTGGATCATACAACTGACGGGAGGCGAACCTACTACCGTTCCACATGTTTGGGACTTAGCAGGATATTTAAAAGATCTTGGTTTCTATTTGTCGATGGGAACAAATGGAATTTGGACAAATGAAACTTTAGAAAAAGCCCTTGCGTCAAGCATAGATTGGTTTATTGTTTCGATTGACGATGAACATATCGCACAAAGTCAAGCAATTTTAAAAAGGGGTATGCTTACCGCTTCAGAAACCGCTGGAATCTTAGCAAAAGATGGACGACGTGTACGCATTAACACACTTATCCAAAAGGGCAATTATACATACAACCAATTAAAACCCTTGGCAGAAAAATGCAGTACCCTAAACGCTGAGTCACTTAACTGCATACCTTTGCGGCCTTTTACACAGGACCCGATTGCCGTGGAAAAACAATTAACGAAAGATGAGTTTAAAGAATTTATACTCGGACTAGAAATATTGAGGAGCGAATACCATGAATTGAACTTCGTAACGGCCTTGGATTTGAATCCTACGGATTCGCATGACCGTGTTTATATGAAAGATAAGTCTTGTGCCGCAGGGCGGGAAGGCTGTGTTATTTCGCCGTACGGCGATATTTATGGTTGTTCTTATAGTTTAGCATCCACGCTTGATACTGATGACCCCCGCCGCGCCCCTTTTGTGGCAGGCAACATTTTTGAGCGGCCCGTTATGGATATTTGGAATGATTCTGACTGCTGGGCGGTATACCGTGATTTATCGAAGTATAAACATGATAAATGCAAAAAATGCACTTATTATGAAGAAAAACGCTGTATCGGCAATTGTCCGATTATGGTTAAGGATGCCCCCGGTGCATTCGACCCATATTGCTATGTTGATGCAGATTATATCTTGAATATAGGAGAGGTATAACAGATAATATCTTGAATACTGGGGAGGTATAGACAGATAATTTCTTGAATATTGGGGAGGCATGAATATCATAGATAGTTTACGTGATAATGAACTAAGTCCATATAAAATTTGGGCACAATATGAAAAACTTCTTACTCTGGCGAAAGGTGGGGACGTTTGCCCCTCCACATTGGAATTGGATGTATTTGGAGGTTGTAACCATTTTTGCCGTTGGTGTGTTGACCCTGCGGGAAGCCATAATAATGCTGTGCTTGACACCAATGTAGCGGGGCTTATTATGAAAGATGCATATGCTTTAGGCCTTCGCGGTATTGTATTCAAAGGTGGCGGTGAACCCGCGCTTCACCCGAATTTTGCTAAAATATTGCGAATGGCAAAAGAGATTGGGTTTGATATTGGTGTTATTTCAAACGGCACAAACCTAAAACAGCTTTCAGACGCATATCTTGATACCCTTGCTTACATACGCATTTCGGTTGATGGGGCAACTCCCGAAACACGTAAAGAAATACATGGGGTTATGGATTTTGACGAATTGAAAAGTGCAATCACCGAGTTTACCGCCAAACGCCAAAAGCGTCACCCTGTTATAGGTTTGAGTTTCTGTATGGAATATACCCAGGCTGGAGAAATTCCACATGCCATTTCGCTGGGCGAAGAAACTTCTGTGGATTATGTACTAATACGACCAATATTTGGTGAGGAAATTGGCTATAAACCCTCTCATTCTCCTAAGGAGGCGGCACTGCTACGTACCGAAATCGTAAAACATGCCGCAAATTATAAAGGGGATTTACTGGTGATGGCTGGAGACTGGAAAGGCGATAATGAGTTTTTGTCAGGGTATGAAACCCCAACAGTTTCTAAGATGACACGGCGTGATGCTTTTGTCCAAAATCAAAGGTTTAACGGCATTGAGCATCTAACAGGCAGATGCCCTGCGGCAGGGTTAATTTTAGTAGTGACTGCGGATTTAGAAGTATATTTTTGTTGTTGTACCCGCAACTTGCGCCAATTCCGAATGGGTATTTTACAATATGACAGGAATGCGTTTACATTACGCGATTTTTGGGAGAGCGCCGCTTACAAACCACAGCTGGAACGATTGAAGCATTGTGAATGTTTGCCTTTTTGTACTCATCCAATGGAAAAATACAACAAGGTAATTGAATATTTATCATTAGAGCAAAAGCATCATGTTAATTTTGTTTAGAGCAAAAACATCATGTTGATTTTGTTTAAAGAAATAGCATCACGTTAATTTTGTTTAGAGCGTGTTCCCACTATTTAATAAGGAGTATGTATGGATTTTGAAAAAGCAAAACTTTTTCCGTGTATTGTAAATGTCAATGTAATGTCCGGGCAATGTCCTTGTCGTTGCGTTCACTGCCCGGTAGGAATTATTGCGCCTAAAGATAGGTTGTCGCATTTTCCCAAAAAGTCAATGGGCCTAGGGCTGTTTTCACGAATTGTCGCTGAGATTGCATTGCATAAGGACAGTTTATTACGAATTCATTCAGTGGGTGAGCCGCTTCTTTGGAATAATTTGATAGGGGCTTTAGATATTCTTCGCGATTTTGGTGTTAAGTCGTGGTTGTTCACCAGTGCCGTAACCGACAATAATAGTTTATTAAAGCAACTATGTGAATGTATATCTATTATTGAAATATCAGTTAATTCCATAAATCGTAATGATTATCGCAATGAAAAGGGTATTGATGCCTTTGATATGGTATTTGATAACATTTGCATGATGTCAGAGTATATTAGGAACAATAATCTTAGAACACGGCTTTTACTTAGCAGAGTCCAAACACAAAACGAATGCAATGACGAAGAATTTATTAAATTTTGGAAGGAAAAAAATCTTGCAAATGATGTATTTGTTCGCTCATATCATAATTACAATAATATTTTAGATATTCGCGGTTCTGAAGGGCAGAAAAAACCATGCTTGGTGCATTGGGCGCGGGCGTCCATTGATTGTGGCGGCGAAATGGTTTGTTGTTTTAATGAATTGTTTAAATATTATTCCAATGATGTAATTCTTGGAATGCTTAACGAAAATACCAGCATTGCACAAATATGGAATGGCGAAAAACTTGCGGCAATACGCAATTGTGATATGTTGGGTATATTTGATGCCCTTGAGTTCGAGATTCCATGCAGGGATTGTAAAACCTGCCAACCAATCGGAACAATGCGCGAAACGTCAGAAAAACAATTAACGGCGATTTTAAACAGTGAAGGTAACTTTAGATGAATACATTTAAATCAAACGTTTATGACTATGAAGCCGTACTTATAAATCCTCCCTATGATGGAATTGATGATGACGCGCTTGAAGAAAATCTTGGACTGTCATATATCGCAGGCTATTTACAGGATAAAGGAGTTACTGTAGCTATCCATGAGATGACCGGTAGGCTGCCTCTTGCAGAGAAATTAAAATTCTTGCATACTGCGAAGGTATATGGGATAAGTCTGTATTCCACAGCCATAAAAAGCGCTAAAACGATTATTGATTATATACGTAAACATATGCCGAGTTCGTTAATTTATATTGGAGGTCCACACCCTTCCGCCTTACCGGAACAAACATTATTGGAATTCGCAGTAGATGGAGTTGTTACGGGAGAAGGGGAACATATTTTTTATTCAATCATTACTGCCGCCAATGCCGGAACTCCATTACGCGGTGTTTTAAAGGGTATTCCAATACCGGAACTTGATTGTATACCCTTTCCGGCGCGTAGCCTTGTCGATAGGAGTCATTTCACAAGACGTTTTTACGATGACAAATGTATATCCATAATTACCAGCCGAGGTTGTCCATATAATTGTCTTCATTGCAACAGCACTATCATGGGAGGAAAATCCAAAATACGCTACCGTTCGATTGAAAATATAATAAACGAAATACGCTATGTAAAAGAATTAGGGTATAATAATATACGTTTTAATGACGATAATTTTACAGCTAATCCACATTTACATGAACTATTGTCAGCCATTGCATATGAGCATGTTTCATATCGCGCTTTTGGGCGTGTTGAAAACTTTACGCCCACTACTTGCGAGTTGTTAATAAACTCCGGTTGTAAAATGCTATCGGCAGGTATTGAATCTTGCAACCCTGACAATTTGCGCTTTTTGGGGAAACAAGGTATGTTGCCACACTTTAAAAATTTTCGCGTCGCAAAGGAGTATGGCATCGCTATCCGTGCTTCATTTATGGTTGGATTGCCTTTTGACACTGACAAAAACATTGAGTATTATTTTTCGGAGGATGTCTTGCCCGAATTTGACGAATTTGCGGTTTACGCTCTTATACCTTATCCCGGCACGGAAATATTCGCCTCTCCCGCAAAATACAATTACACTATAGAGAATCATATCTACTCAGAATATAAACAGCTTGGCAAAGGCGGCGAATCCTGCTTTGTACTTAGCTACAACGATGGCATAAATTCATTCACGCCTGACGATGTTCGCCGTTGGCACAAAAGGGCAAATGAACTACTTGGCAAAACTCATAAAAATATGAAATATAGCGCTATTAGCCGTTAGCGATTCCAAGGTCAAGAACAGTAATTAGCCCCGAGTATTTGTTCAAGCTCGGCATACACACCATCCGCATCGTGTCTTAGCTCGAAGAGATGAACGCGGCACGTGGCCGGGGCAGCCACGTTAGTAGCAATAGATGCGGAGAGCAGCCCAGCAGAAAGCGGCCCAGTAGCGACAATATGGCTAGACAGGCCGTTTGTGTTTGCTATAATTAACGACAATACAAACCTACCAATATTTATTGGGACGCTTATGACGTGTCTATTCAAATACCTCCCTTCGTCATTGCGAGGAGCGTAGCGACGAAGCAATCTAGTCTGTGAAATCTCTGTTTTGCTGTATTTTCCCGTTAATTCGGTGCCTGGATTGCTTCGCTTTGCTCGCAATGACGGGGGGTATTTGAATAGGTACCTTATAACAATTAAATAAATTGAAAATAGCGTAAAAATTTGATATGTTGTGTCTGATGTGATAAATTTAGCGCGTAAGCAATAGCAAATTGAATAAGTTGCAGAATTTGTTTTTTCTGGAGGTTAGATATGTTTTGTAAAAAATGCGGTTCAGAGAACCGCGCAGAAAGTAGCTTCTGCCTTAAATGTGGCACTCCAATAAAGAGCGAGACAATAAAGAGCCAGACAAACTTCAACAACAGTGCCGACAGCATGACTCAGTTCAGCAACAGTGCCGACAGCGTGACTCAGTTCACCCAAAAACCCGTTGAACAACAATATGTTTCACAGAACTATACTGTGACGCCGTCAACAAATCAAACACCCGAGTTGAATATACCGAAAAAGAAGTCGACAAAACGGTCAGTAGCATTTTCTGTGACAATAAGCGTGGTAGCTACTGTGTTATTGGTCGCCATTCTATATTTTGCCCTCGGTATCGGAGCAAATGACAACAAAATAGAGGGTTCCGGACATGCGAGTGCAGAGGATGCGGTAAGTGCCTATCTGGAAGCATTCAAGAACACTGATGTTGAGGCAATGATCTCTACATTTGCAGTAGAAACATATGTTGAAAACTTTAGCCTTGATGCATATATCGAGAGAATAAAAGTATATTCTTTAACCCTCCCCCAGACATTTCCATCAAATAATCAATTTACAACAGGATTGAATATACAAAGACGTCAAAGCCAAATTGCCGATTCTATCAGATATCAATATATGTCGATTTTTATACCAGATGCGATAAATGAAGGTATGATGACACCCATTGATGACACGCAAGAAGGCAGAAGCTTTATCAGAACACTAGGTGAGCAATCGTATTATGAATCAATGCGTACAATGAGTGTTCTTGGGTTTGTTTCTCCGGACAGCTTGCACGATGGCTATACATCTGTACTAAACCAGCGAAATATTGATCAGTCTATGGAAGCCATTGGGGCGCAAAGACTTGAAAGCATTGTTGCCCGCGTTGAAACTAATAATCAAATATATTTATTCTGTTTTGATGTAGCGCGTTATGGAGAAAAATGGTACATCCATACTTTGGGTGGGAACATTGGTACAATGCTAGGGATTCCCGGCTATAATATGGGGGTTATACAAGAATCAGATTTGCCTTAAACACTAGCATATTGAAAGAAATGTGGATTAAGGATTTAATGACAACAATGTGCCACGCTCTTTCACGGTATTATTTCGAGGATGAGTTTTTTCATATGCGAAGCCAAATGCCGCTTACGATTAAACAAACATGCCACCTCATGAGAGAGAGTCTTGACAAAGCATTTCATCATTCTTTGCTTGACCCTTCTTTAGATGAATACGATTGGGTGTTGAAGCCGCATTATTACTATGTAGATCAACCTTATTATAATTTTCCGTATATCGTCGGGATGATATCCGCGATGCTCATCTTCGAAAAAATTAAAGGGGGCTTAATTAAGTTTGGCAATTTGGAATCAGTATTATCAGAAACAGGAAGACTCGAACAATATGTAGATTTTCTGTCGGCGTTAGATATTACCCCCAAGGATGTGAGTGATTTTGAATTCACGAAGTATCTTTGAAATCGGCATGCTCAACACTCGTAAATTTTTGTTAGCTTCTGGTGTTCATAAGTCGGGTCAATATATGAGTTTGGACCCCATACTCCAGGGCTGAGTTAAGGAACAAAACATGATAAATATACGTCAAACAATCAAGACTTATAAGTTTGGAGAACGTGTATGAAAAGTGCAAAAACTCTCATGGCGATATTGATACTTGTTGCGTTCGCAATTAATGTCGCAGGGTGCGGCAATCCGAAGACTGCGTCAGAGCCATCTAGCTACATACCGTCTGATATCACAACTGAAACACCTGAGAACAATTCGCCTTCACTAAACCCGGTAAATCAGACAATACCCGCTGTCAATCTCATGTCCGGTATATCGCAAACTAGCGTGAACGGTAAGGCAATTGACGCTGATTTTACCGCTATTATGGCAGATTTCTCGGTTGAGCTGTTCAAGAAAAGTATGACAAACAATAAAAACTCCCTCATTTCACCGCTATCGGTAATGCTCGCATTAGCGATGACCGCTAACGGCGCTGACGGCGAAACACATCAACAGATGGAGCATCTACTCGGTGGCAGTATCACACTCGAAGAGATGAACGAGTACCTTTACAGCTATGTAAGCGGACTTCCAAATGAGTATAACGCAAAACTAAACATCGCAAACTCAATATGGTTCCGTGACAATGAAAACCGTTTGCATGTAGAACGCAGCTTTCTTCAGAAAACTGCTAACTATTATGGCGCTGCGGTATACAGTGCGGCTTTCGACGATCAGACTGTCATTGATATAAACAACTGGATCAAAACGAATACGGACGCAATGATAGACAAAATTCTCAACGAAATAAGACATGAACATATGCTATTTCTTATAAATGCTATTACCTTCGATGCTGAATGGGAAAACATGTATTGGAGTACAAGCGTATCACAAAACTATTTCACTGATGTATATGGCGAAAAAGTTGTTGCCGACTTTATGCGGTCTTCAGAATACCAATACATTGACGAAGGGGCGACACAAGGGTTTATAAAACCTTATGTAAGCGGGTACAGCTTTGCCGCCATGCTCCCGGGCGAAGATGTCTCGATAGATTCATTCATGGATACTCTTAAAGGCTCCGTGTTTCTGGATATGATAAACCGCGCGAGGAGCAACAATTCTAAAGTCGATGCTTACATGCCCAAGTTTGAGTATGAATACAAGATACAGTTAAATAGCATACTCGCTGATCTTGGTATGCCCGATGCTTTTGATAGTGGTTTAGCCGATTTTCGCAAAATGGGTACATCGCAGGAAGGAAACCTCTTTATCAGCGAAGTCCTACATA
>Ga0099364_10004574_pt1 | contig 20916 bp, 19 predicted proteins | sample TergutTh196P3_FD_73070 | JGI IMG/M metagenome (GOLD analysis project Ga0099364, IMG submission 73070) | Microcerotermes parvus P3 segment gut microbial communities from Pointe-Noire, Republic of the Congo - Th196 P3 | ecosystem: Host-associated > Arthropoda: Insects > Digestive system > Gut ... | reverse complement strand
TATGATATAAACACGGCGGTCGCGGCTTTCCTGAAAGATGACCCCGCGCTTGAAATTACGCTCAGCTCTCTTAGTATGGATGAGTGCGGGCTGTCACAGAATTTGATTGATAATACCGATGTTCTTGTATGGTGGAGCCATCTTTACCACGACCAAGTGAGCGACGAAGCCGCTGATCGTATCGCAGCAGCGGTGCTGCAGCGAGGCATGGGTCTGCTCATACTGCACTCCGGGCTGTTCAGTAAAATCGGCAGTATGCTGCTCGGCAGGTGCAGCACCGGCAAATTCAGGGAGTGCGGAGAACGCACAAGAGTATGGCTTGTCAACAGGACACACCCTATAGTCGAAGGCTTGGAAGAAGACTGGTTTGATATTGAGCGTGACGAAATGTACGGCGAGCCGTTCGTTATGCCCACGCCTGACGACCTGCTCTTTTTAAGCTGGTTTCAGGGCGGCGAAGCGCTGCGTTCCGGCGCAGTATGGAATCGCGGCGCGGGCAGAATATTTTATTTCCAGCCGGGTCATGAGGAATTTCCGGTGTATTCGGAAAATAAAAGCGTACAGAAAGTGATTACAAATGCTGTAAAGTGGCTAAAGCCGGCGTGCGGACCTGCCCCGGTAAGCCGCGGAGAGGTAGACGCTCTTGAAATTATGCCGGACGTGCTGTTCCCGGAGCGGTTGGAGCGCGTCAAGGGCAAAATATCACAGCGTCCCGAACCGGGAGCATATCGGCTGTAATAAAAGTAAATTTGAAAACGGGCAATGCAGTTTATTACGCTGTGGGCGGCGATTTTGGTGTTGATTATTTTACGGCATATTTCCCGAAGCAAAAAATTGTTGCTTCGGCATTAGGAAATACAGAAATTAACACTTATACTTTATTGGAGGCAGTAATAAAAGAATTAGTATAATATCTTACATATTTATGTAATTTAATATTTATTTTCTGCGCCGGCTGTGATGTCGGCGTAGATATGGTTTAATTTATATAATATGCGGGAGGAATAAAATGATATTTGATAAAAACCAAATTGAATTTAAAGACTGCATACAACAAAAAATTTGGGAGCTTGGTACACGCCAGCTTCCGTTTGAAATGAGTCTGCCTTTTGTTGATAAATTAAGCTCCGCTTGTGAAGATTATTATAATTTTAATCAAGACTTGCTGTCGGCTATGTATAAAAATCCTGACAATTTTGGTTTTAAAATAGACTTATTAAAACAAGGTTGGGAAAATGCTAAACAAGTTGAGTTTTATTTTTGGCTGATAGGTTGGTTATTAAAAAGTTTAGTAGGCAATCAGTATGAAATGCCTGTAAATTTGTTTAATAAAATGATAAAGAAATTTAATCCGGCAAGCGTAGAGGCTCTTAAATCACACGGATTTATTTTTGAAGAAAACAGCGGCATAGTCATTATCCGAAACGATATTTACCCCGATATGTTTATTGCGGCGAAAGCGATAAGCGACGCAGGATATGCCCACTACAAAGTTAATCGTGATTATTTTATGCTGTACTGTGATTTTCGGGCATTCGGCAAATACAGACGCACTTACGAGGATTTACACCTTATTTTAAACGATAAAAATCGCAGAATTGCGGAAATATTACACGAATATTGTGTAAATAACAAAATTATGCCGCAAAAATGCAATTATTTTTTCAGGGTTGAATATAAGCACAAAGGAAAAATCGTATATATATCTGATTTAGGGGAGAAAAATCAATTAAGAATTAATATAGGCTTCGCGGAAATAGACGGTGAGGCATTTAAAATGATTGAAAAGGAAATTGAAAAATATAATGATTTGCATGAGTTTACAGAATTTTTATGGAAAAATTTCAAAAAATGCACGAATTGCCGAAGCGAATGTTGGAGAAAAGACAATCCTGTTGAAATATTCGGCAAAAAAACTGTTGTATGTCAATCATATATAAGAATATATAATCCGAAAGAACAGGATTTAAAACATATATACAGACTTATAGACCTAAGAACAATAGTAATCAAAGCAGGAATATCTGAAACGTTTTATCCGGGTAACGGCTGATACCGCAAAATCCCCCTATAAAGTTAATCTCTCGTTTTTGGGGCTGATTACGTTATTTTATACATAATATTAAATCTCATTGAAAATTTCTATTGACAAACCTTGAAATATATGTTATACTATATAAAAAGAGAGAGTGCTGATACACCCTCTCCCCGTACAAAGACGGTACGGCTGAACTCAATTAGACTTAAAAAGTCCGATTCAAGAAACAAACCGCTCCGTGCTTATTGAGGCGGTTTGTTTTTTCTGTCTTTCAACTTCAATATTAACTCTATCACTTTTATCAGCGCATTGATAATACCAAAAATCAAATTAACCATTGGCATACCTCCTTCTTCAGGAGTTCAGCCTCTGTCTACCGTCTCATGTACTGTGTTATATTATATCAAACTTTACATATTTTGTCAAGGTTTTTTCATTCACCCTGTGGCATTCGCTTAAAAAATCCCCTATTGTAGGGAACGCATTTATGCGTTCCGATAATGCGATTAAGCAGCGGCGAGCTATAAACAAAACGCGGCGGACAGGTATTGCGCCTGTCCGCCGTGTTCATTCAAAGAAAATAAGCTCGAATAGTTTATCGAATAAAAAACTTGCAAAATCCGCTGATGTGTGATATAATACGATTAGTAGAGATTGAAAGGGTTGAATATATGGGTGAAAAAATAAAGAAAGTATTTAAAAAAAACAATAATTTTTAAGGAAATATGGGTGTTTTATGGAACAATTTACAAGGATTAGCCACAATAGCGATGTAATGGGAGGTAAAGCGTGCATTACAGGGACGCGTATTACAGTGGGTATGATTCTTATGCAAATAAGCGAGGGGACAACTCTCAATGAATTACTTGCGGAATATCCCCATCTGACTAAAGATGATATAATTGAAGCTCTGCAATACGCTGCTTGGATTGTTGGGGTAAGAGAGGAAATATTAGCATGAAACTTTTGCTTGATATGAATATCCCATTAAAATATGCAGCTCTGTTATCTGATAAAGGCATTGAATCTTTGCGTTGGTCTGATGTTGGTTCTCCAAAAGCAAGTGACCGTGAAATTATGAAGTACGCCAGCGATAATAATTTGATTGTATTAACATTCGATTTAGATTTCAGTACAATATTATCAAGTACGCATAATTTAAAGCCCAGTATAATACAAGTGCGTGCATCTATTCTTAACGCCGAACAAACTGTAGATTTTATAGCGGAAGCTTTATTACGGAATATGCATGATTTGGATAAAGGGGCTATTTTAACTATTGATTCCAAAAAATCCAGATTACGCTTGTTGCCACTATAGGTAGTAAGCATTTACCAATTTCGGTGATAAAAAGCGCTTAACATCATGGGTATACAGATTATTTGCGCAGAGAACGGCGGACAGATATTGCGCCTGTCCGCCGTGTTCATTCAAATAAAATAAGCTCGAATAGTTTTTCAAATAAAAAACTTGCAAAATCCATTGATATGTGATATAATATATCTATTAAAAAGCAAAATGAGGGTAATTGATGGAATTGGGGTATAAAGTGCTGATGCAGGGGGTTTTACTCCCCCCTGTCGCTGCGGCGACATCCCCCCTCGCTAAAGCGAATGGGGCTTGGGTTAGTGCTTTTTCCAAAGGTTGGATTAACGCACAATCCAAAGCCTCCCTCGTTTTGAGGGAGGTGTCAACGCTGACGCAGGAAGCGTTGACGGAGGGAGTAACCTCATTTTATAGCAAAGGACGGTAACAATATATGCGGCAGCAAAGAAAGCATAATCCTGCGCTCACAATGTATGCCCGTGAATTACGCAAAAATATGACTAAACAAGAAAAACATTTATGGTATGATTTTCTTAGGTTTTATCCCGTGAAATTTTTAAGGCAAAAAATAATTGGTTCTTTTATTGCCGATTTTTATTGCGCTGAAGCGAAACTTGTGATAGAAGTGGACGGCAGTCAGCACTATACAGAAGAAGGTAAGCGGTATGATTCCGAACGGGAACAAATAATGAAAAATTTTGGAATTACAACAATCCGATACAAAAATGATGATATTGATAAAAATTTTAACGCTGTTTGTAATGATATAGATAAGCATATTTTAAAATTAACAACGAGGTAAAAAACCATGCCGGAAATTTACAGCGACTTTGCTTTTTTCCGTTTGAGTGCAAAAGACCGTATAGTTTTACCAGTTATTTTTATTAACCGTGATACTTGATTTTATCGGAGGTATACGGGAGTGTTTATATTAAGCGCGGGGAACCCGAAGCAAAAAATATCCGACACGGTTTTGTGTTGGATATTTTTGATGTAAATAAAATTTATATTAATTTATGGTCAGAATATGAGCAGTTAAATTGTATGTATATATAGACGCGTCAAAAATATAAGAATAAGGAGGAGCGGATTTATATGGATTTTATAAATATAGATGAAACCGACACAGAAAATAAAAATAATATATATGAAATAAACGAAAGTTTTTATGAAAAATATAATCCGCAAATACGGGCGGTTGTCACAAGAATTTTAAATTATGCGAACTTATCCCATGATATTGATGATTGCGTAAATATTGTATATATCGAACTAATGGAAAAGTTACAGCGGTACAATGAAATGCGCGGAAGTATGGGAGCGTTTGTAGCAATAATCGCACGTTCTGCCGCATTAAATTACTGCAAAAGCAATATCCGCAGAAACAGCGAATTAATCGGCGATAAAAATATTGATTTTTTGGGCGAACCTATCGAATTTGAAAGCAAGGTAGAATTTGAAATGCTTGTTAAGAGCATAAAAGAAAGATTAAACGAGCAGGAATGTATATTATTTACAATGCGGTATATATTATTTTATACGCCGGAAGAAATCGCAAAAGTTTTTGGAATCAGCCGGAATACGGCTGATAAGCGCACAAGCAGGCTCAAAAGTAAAATAAAGAAACTCTTGATAAAAGGGGGAATAATATTATGAATAAAGAATATTTTGCAGACAATTTAAGTGTTGAAGATATGGCGGAAATGATTGATAAAACATTAAGATTCGAGAAAAACGCAAAAAACAGAAGCATAAAAGCGCAACTTTTAAAAATGATTCCGGCAACTGCGGCGTTTGTACTCGTGATTGGATTAGTAAATTTTATGGGTAATTTAAATATATATAGATTTGACGGAACAGCTTCAGAGCGAATTGAACCAAATAACGAAACTGAAGTAAATAATGATGATGCTTTCATGGTTATACCCGATGAAGATGAAAGAGAAAATATATGGAAAAGCGAAAACGGACGCCGCGCACGAGATATAAACTTAATAGAAAGTGAAGTGATTATGAATATCTTGAATACTACGCCAACCGGAATATCGTTCACCCTTGAAAATTTTACCGATGTGGAATATACGACATGGGACGAGTATTATTTGTTTAGTACAAACGGAAATCCGTTGCAATCGGAATGGACGCAGCTTGAATGGCTTACCGAAGGTCTTTGGGGTTATGACATCGGCGAATGGGGCGACTGGATTGAAAGGCCCAGTTGGAGTATAGGGGCTTTCAGCGGGGATAATACCGGGGCGTCACGCAGTAAAGGATATATTGTTGCGCCAAACAGTAAAACAGAAGAAATAACGCTTGACTGGCAGGAGGTGTACGGCGAACAGCCTCCCGGAGAGTATGTGTTATGGCTTATTTTTAACAGCAGACCTGATGATAATGTTTTCATTGCTTATAATATGCGGGGATATTTTACGATAGATTAATCTGAAATTAAGCATTTACCAATTTCGGTGATAAAAAGCGTCTGACATAATGGGTATGCAGATTATTTGCGCAGAGAACGGCGGACAGGTATTGCGCCTGTCTGCCGTGTTTATTCAAAGAAAATAAGCTCGAATAGTTTCTCGAATAAAAAACTTGTAAAATCCGCTGATATGTGATATAATATATTTATACAAAAAACAGGTAATAAAAGCAACGGTATAAACATGATTTTTTATAAAAAAGGGGATATTATAATTATGAAAAAATTTGCGGCAATAATTGTTATGATTTTATGTGTGGGTTTATTTGCTTGCAGCCGGGATAATCAGACTGATAATCCTGTAAACGGCGGAAATTCCGGCGATGCTGAAACTCCCGGAAATACCGGCGCGGACGAAATTGAACCTCAGAACCAAAAGTTAGAGCCTGATTTGCCCGAAACTGATTTGGGCGGCGCGGTTATTAATTTTTTGGTTAAAGGCGAAGACCATCACTGGTATTGGAGTTCAAAAGAGATTTATGCCGAAGAAGAAACCGGCGAACCTGTAAACGACGCGGTATACAGGAGAAACCGGTATATAGAAGCTAAATATAATTTTTCGGTTACAGAGTACCGCTCAGGCAATCCTTCCGGCGATGCGATGCAGGCTGTCCGTGCCGGCGACGACGAATATGACGTGTTTATGCTGGGTTTAACAGACGGTGCGAACTTGGCGCAGGGCGGATATTTGGTAAATTTAAATTCTGCGCCGCATATTAATTTAACGCAGCCGTGGTGGGACCAGCGGGCCATCAAAGATTTGACTATGAAAGACGCGAAGAAGCCGCGCAGCTCGCGATTGACCGTTTGATTGAGAGCTTCGCAAACTGAGCCGCAAAATCGAGTACGGCAAAGCACACCGCGCGCAAATAAAATTTCATCTTGATAAACAGGAATAAACGGTATTTATAAACCGCGAGTGAATATTGTATTCGGGTTTGTTTGTGTAAGATATATTTAAAAACGTAAAAGTCAGCTCGTTTTCTTTGTCGATCTGCATTTTCGCGCCGGCGTATCCACCATGGTCAACCGCCGCTGCCGGACGCAGGATTCCGCTGTCGTCTATTTTGCTGCCGTGATAGTTAAAACCTATCGCCCAAGCGCTGTATTCGTTTTTTATGTGTCCGTTGTAATTTTTGCACATCGCCCTGACCGACATGGGCGACATAACACGTTTGCCGTTGAATATGCCCTCGCAGCGTATCATTTCGCAGAATTTTATAATATCTCCCGAAGTGGATTTAAGTCCGCCGCCGCCGTGTTCGCTTGTAAGGTTGCGGCGGTCCCGACCCTGCCAGGGATAACCCATCGTGCCTTCGCCGGGATGCATAACCCTGTCCCATTTGTCTTCCGGCAGTATAAAATAACTGTCTGTCATTCCAAGCGGTTTAAACAGGCGTTCCCGCGCGATTTCGTCGATTGGTTTCCCGCTTATTTTAACCAATATGTCTTTGCACAAATCGTAAACATGACTGTTATATTCCATCACCTGCCCCGGCGGATGCGCATACGGCAGCCGGTTGCCGATTTTTTGAGATATTTCCCAGCCTACCCACGGATTTGATTCATCTGCGGTTATATTCAATATTTTTGCGGCTCTCAAAAATACTTCGCGCCACGCATCGTCATCGTCTTCGTTTTCCGGCAGATTTATAAGCAGCTGGTCGCGTATAAAAGCCTTTACCGTTTCATACATTTTTTCATCGTTAAGACCGCTCGTATGAGTCAGGCAATGCAGGATAGTCACGCCGTTTTTGCCTGTAAAATCCGGCAGATAACGCTGCACATCGTGGCAAACGTCTATTTCGCCGTCTTCTTGAAACTGCATTATAAGCGCGGCGATTATTGCTTTTGTAAAAGAAGCCACAGGATATATCGTATCAAGCGTCATGGGGATTTTTTCCGGGTCGGTGCGCGCAAAACCGTAGGCGCCGTTAAAAATTTCTTCGCCGCACCGCATAATCCGCACCACGTTGCCCTGGCCTTCTTTGTCCGTGTCGATCCATTGGCGCATTTTTTTTTCAAGATGTTCCAAACGTTCCGGAAATATCCCTAATTTGCCGGCGTTTTTTATTGCAATTTCAGTAATAGGCATAATTTTATTTTCCTTTTCTGTCTTTAAATTGATTAAACCAAAAATAATTTTTGAAATATTATACCATAAAAGTGTATAAATAATATTAATAAATTATTTAATATTAAAAAACAATTATTTTTATAAAGCATTGATTCAGAGGTGGTTTACTCCCCCCTGTCGCTGCGGCGACGTTTTATCAATTATTCGAAACGCATAAATGCGTTCCCTACAATGTGAAAAATCCATTTGTGAACAAATCATTTTTAAGCGAACGCCATAATTGCCGTAAAATATTGTTGACAAACGTTATTTTATTATGTATAATGATAAATACAGGATATATTTTTAAATAATTGAGAGGAAAATTATGAGCGTAATACCGCACAGCGAAATCGCGAAAATTTTATTTGATTATTTATACGATGTGATATATGAACCGCGCCGCGCTGATCTGTGTATTGAAGATCTGCCGGAAGAGTTCAGGGATTTGGGCAGCGGACTGCAGTATTTATTCGAATTCATATCAGAAACGAAAAAATTGGCGCAGGCTCTGTCAAAGGGGGATTTATCCCTTAGTGCGACTTCGCGCAGCAACGAAATTATCGCGCCCCTGAAAGCATTGCAGGCATCACTCCGTCATTTGACATGGCAGACCCAACAGGTCGCGAACGGCGATTACAGCCAGCAGGTGGATTTTATGGGGGATTTTTCAGAAGCGTTCAATTCGATGACCCAGCAGCTGGAGAACCGGCGCAAACTCGAAATCATGGAAAAATCCAAATTAAGAACGTATATCGATTTGATCCTTTCGAGTACGCCGGATATTTTTATGGTTTTTGACACCGAAAAAAAAGCCGTTCTTGTCAACGAAGTTTTCAGAAAATTTACCGGTACAGCGGCAGAAAAAAATATTGAAGGTATGTCTTTTACAGAATTATTTGATTTTTTAACGGATAAAAGTTTTGCCGAAAATGTGGAAAATGCGTTTGATGAAGTGCTTTGTTCCGGCAATGCCGTCAAAATTGAACAGGCTATAGATTTTGGCTGCGAAGAATGTCTGCGCTTTTATATAATCGATATAACCTCCATGACCGGTGAAGACGGTACGGTGATAGGCGTTATGGCTGTTTTTCATGATACGACAGATATTATACAGTCGCGGCAGGAAGCCGAACGCGCCCGCGAGCTGGCGGAGAGGTCAACACAGGCAAAATCCGATTTTTTATCGCGCATGAGCCATGAGATGCGCACGCCTATGAATGCCGTTATCGGTATGTCCGTTATCGGAAAAGATGCGCCGGATATAGAAAGAAAAGATTACGCTTTAAACAGAATTACGGAAGCTTCAAACCATCTGCTCGGTGTGATCAACGACGTTTTGGATATGTCAAAAATCGAAGCCGATAAATTCGAACTTTCAATCAACGCGTTCCATTTTGAAAGTATGATAAGCAATATCCACAGTATATTTTATTTCCAGACGACAGAAAAAAATATAAATTTTAAAATAGATATCGACAGCGGTATCCCGCAGGTTATCATATCTGATGAACAGCGTTTGTCACAGGTTATAACCAATCTTTTATCCAATGCCGTAAAATTCACCCCTAAAAACGGTTCGGTAACACTAAGCGCAAAAACAACCGCCGAAAACGACGATTTCTTTTATACGCTGCGGTTTATGGTTGAAGATACGGGGATAGGCATTTCAGACGAACAAAAAAAGCATTTATTCGTTCCTTTTGAACAGGCTGACGGGAGTATAACGCGCAGATTCGGCGGCACGGGTCTGGGGCTCGCCATCTCAAAACGCATTGTCGAAATGATGGGCGGCAGTATTTGGATAGAATCGGAACTCGGCAAAGGTTCTTCGTTTATTTTCGATATAGTCGTACAAAAAAGCGAAGCGGAAAATATTACCGTTGATACGGAAGAAATTTTATCGGACGGAATATTTACGGGAAAACATATTCTTATCGCGGAAGACGTTGAGATCAACCGTGAAATTGTTTCGGCGCTGCTCGAAGATACCGGTATAGAAATAAGTTTCGCCTTTGACGGCACGGAAGCGGTTGAAAAATTTGTTTCCGAACCGCTCGCTTATGAATTGATTCTTATGGATATACAGATGCCCGGTATGGACGGTTACGAGGCGACAAAACGCATACGTTCGTCCGGCGCTGAGAATGCCGGCACAATACCGATTATTGCCATGACGGCAAACGTTTTCAGCGAAGATGTGCAGCGCTGTCTTTCTGCGGGTATGAACGACCATCTGGGCAAACCGATCGACGTAAAAATGCTCAAAAATAAATTTTTGCATTATTTACAATGAAATATCATAAAAGAAGTGAGAGGATATATAAACAATGATCCGGCGGAGAAAAGCAAAAGAAGTAAAAATCGGCAGTGTGAAAATCGGCGGGGATAATAAAATTGCGGTGCAGTCGATGCTCAATGCCCGTACCGATAATTTTGACGAAATAAAAGAACAGGCCGCCGCTTTAAAATTTGCGGGCTGCGATATTGTGCGCCTTGCCGTGATTGATATGGACGGGGTTAAAACGGCGGCAAAGCTTAAGGAACTCGCCGCAGTTGATGAGCGGTATAACCTGCCGCTTGTGGCTGATATACATTTCAACCATAAACTCGCGGTTGAATCCGCTTATGCCGGAATAGATAAAATCAGAATAAACCCCGGAAATATCGGTGATGAAGGCAGGGTCAAACTGGTGGCGGAGGTCTGCGCCGCTAAACGTATCCCCATTAGAATCGGTGTTAACGGCGGGAGCCTTGAAAAACATATTCTGGCAAAACACGGCGGTTCTACAGCCGAAGCGCTTGCCGAGAGCGCGCTGTATAACATACGTCTGCTTGAAAAATATGATTTTGACAATATTGTAATATCGGTTAAATCGTCTGATGTTGACCGAATGATTGAAACAAATTTAATTATCGCGGAGATGTGCGATTACCCCATGCATATAGGAGTAACCGAAGCGGGGACGGCGCATATGGGGCTGATCAAAAACGCAGTGGGTATCGGAGGGCTGCTTCAGCGCGGTATCGGGGATACGATCCGCGTGTCCTTGACCGCTTCGCCGATGCTTGAAGTTTATGAAGGTATATCTGTTTTAAAATCACTCGGATTATATGAAAAGTACATCGATATAATCTCATGCCCCACCTGCGGGCGCTGCCGGACTGACGTTATAGGTACGGCAAACGAGGTTGAACGCAGGTTATTGCCGGTCGAAAAAAATCTTACGGATACAAAAAAACTAAAAATCGCGGTTATGGGCTGCGCGGTGAACGGTCCCGGTGAAGCCAAAGAAGCTGATTTGGGGATAGCGGGAGGTATAAATGAATTTTTATTTTTTAAAAACGGCGAAGCGGTAAAAAAAATCCCGGCTGATGAAGCGGTGGATATTTTAATCAAAGAGGTTGAAAGTATTATAATATGACACTCAAACAAAATAAAGAACGCGTATTTTTCGAAATATTTGATAAATACAAACCCACGGAACTCGAAAAAAACATTTTAAACAGCGCGCGGGATATAAAAATAGCTGCGGACAGGGATAAACGCATAATCGAAGTGAGATTAACATTCGACCGGCTTGTGCAAAAAGATGTGTTATACAGAGCGGAACAAAAATTATGCAGCGTATATAACCTTGAACGGATAAATTTATACCCCAAATATGATCAGAGTTTATTTTGCGCCGAATATTTCCGGGAAATACTCGAAGAAGCAAAAAGACATACGGCAAATACCTGTTTTTTAGACGGCGCGGATATAACGGTCGGCAGTGATAAAATAAAAATCGAACTAATGCACGGAGGAGCCGATTATCTTGAAAACCCCGCGCAGTTTATAAAACTGCTGCGCGATATTATCAAGGCGGAGTTCGGATTTATGCCGCAGATCGAACTCGGCGGCATCTTGGCGCTGTATAAAAACGATGAAGGCGACCTGAGTACACTCAAAAGAGAATTGAACCGTATCGAAACCGAAAGAAAAAAAGAATATGAAGATAAAAAACTTGTTGAAAAAACGCGCAGATCCGAAGAAGCGCAGGATAAAAAAAATAAAATGCTGCAAAAAACAAACAATCTCGGCGGAACAGAGCGGTTAAAAGCGGATCTCAAAGATTTAACGCCGGTTTTTGCCGAAAGTAAAGATATAATCGATGAAATTATACCTGAGCAGACAATCCCGCTGAACGAAGTGACTGATGAAGGTTTTGTTATTACATACGGCAAAATATTCGGACTCGATTCCAAAGATATGCGGCGCAGCGGTAAAAAAAGTTTGAATATCAAGCTGACCGATTACAACGCTTCGGTTTTCGTTAAATTTATCGGTACCGACGAGGTTGTGCGCGGAATATTAAAAAAAATAAAAATCGGCGACTGCGTCGTTATTGCGGGTGAAGCCGTTTACAGCGATTTTGAAGGCGAACTGGTTATAGAGTTGGAATTCGCCGCCAAAACGCGCGAAATTTTAAATGCCGACACAGCCGAAAAAAAACGTGTTGAACTGCATCTTCACACAAATATGTCGGCGATGGACGCAAATATCAGACCCGCTGAAATAGTTGAGTATGCCCATAAAATCGGACACAGCGCCGTTGCAATAACCGATCACGGCAATGTGCAGGGGTTCCCTGAGGCTATGCTTGCAAAAGAAGAGCTGAAACTGCAAAACGGCGAAAATTTCAAAGTTATATACGGGCTTGAGGGATATATGACAGATGATGGGAACAGTTCGGCTTTCGGCAAAACAAACGCGAAATTCAGCGAAGATACCTTTATTATATTCGATATTGAAACCACAGGCCTGTATCCGGCGAGCTGCGGTATAACCGAGATCGGAGCGGTAAAAATAAAAAACGGTGAAATTTTTGAAGAGTTTCATACATACACCGATCCCGGGCATCCTATCCCGCCCGAAATAACGCAGCTGACGGGTATAACCGATGAAACGGTGAGAGGCGCGCCTAAAATCGGCGAAGCTCTGCGCGCGTTTTTTAAATTTGCCGGCGGGGATATGCTTGTAGCGCATAATGCGGCGAGATTTGATATGCTGTTTATAAAAAAATACGCGGCTGAAAACAAAATAAAATTCAACAACCCATATCTCGACACACTCGCCATGTCGCGCAATATAAATAAAAACTTAAAAAAACACAACCTTGAAGCGCTTGTGGATTTTTATAAAATCACAGATTTCATCCATCATAAAGCGAGCGACGACGCACGGGCTTTAGCGCAGATTTTTTTCGCTATGACCGAGCAGTTAAAATCGTTCGGTATAGCGACGGTTTTTGAAATGAACGAAATTACGGGAAATTCCGGCGAAACCCCAACCCATCATATCATTCTGCTCGTAAAAAATAATACCGGATTAAAAAATTTATATAAAATCGTTTCGCTTAGTTATCTCGATCATTTTTATAAAAGGGCGCGTATCCCCAAGTCTGTTCTGGAGCAGCACCGGGAAGGTCTGCTCATCGGCTCGGCGTGTGAAGCGGGTGAGTTATTTTCAGCGGTCGCCGAGGGCAAACCGGAAAGAGAATTAAAAAAAATCGCGGAGTTTTACGATTATTTTGAGGTACAGCCGATTGGAAACAATATATTTCTGCTCAACTCGGGTATAGCGCGCAGCGAAGAAGACTTGAAAAATTACAATAAAAAAATTATATCCCTCGGGGATAAACTGGGCAAACCCACAGTCGCTACCGGAGATGTGCATTTTTTACACAAACACGATGAAATAGCGCGGCAGATCTTGCTTACCGGTATGAAATTCGAAGACGCCGAAAGGCATATACCGCTGTATTTCAGGACAACCGACGAAATGCTGGATGAATTTGATTATCTGCCCGAGGATAAAGCGCGTGAAATTGTTATAGAAAACACAAACAAAATCGCAGATTTAATCGAAGATATACGCCCGATCCCCAAAGGTACATATGTGCCTGAAATGGAAGGGGCCCAAAAGCGTCTGCGCGAATTATGCTATAAAAACGCGCGGAAAATATACGGTTCACCCCTTCATGAAACGATTGAGGACAGGCTTGAGAGAGAGCTTGAGCCGATAATCAGCAACGGATTTGCGGTTTTATACGTTATCGCTTCCGATCTTATCAAAATGAGCGAACAGATGGGGTATCTTGTGGGTTCGCGCGGCTCTTTGGGTTCGTCTTTCGTCGCCACCATGTCGGGGGTGAGCGAGGTCAACCCTTTAGCGCCGCATTATTACTGCAAAAATAAAGACTGCGCGTATCCTGTTGAGTTTATAACCGGCGGCAGCTACAGCTCGGGCTATGATTTGCCGGAAAAAAAATGCCCCGAATGCGGAAAAATTTTAGCGCAGGAAGGGCAGGATATTCCGTTTGAAACATTCCTCGGATTCAACGGTGAAAAAGCTCCGGATATCGATTTGAATTTTTCGGGCGCTATACAGCTTATGGCGCATAAATATGCGGAAGAACTTTTCGGCAGAGAAAATGTTTTCAGAGCGGGTACAATCAGCGCGCTCGCCAACAAAACCTCGTTCGGGTTTGTTATGAAATATCTTGAACAAAAAAATATAAATTTAAACGCGGCGCACCGCGAATACCTTATCAGCAAATGCGTTGGGGTAAAACGCACCACGGGACAACATCCCGGAGGCATGATACTTGTCCCGCGCGAGTACGAAATATATGATTTCACCCCTGTTCAGCATCCCGCCGATGATAATAAAAAAGGTGTTGTCACCACGCATTTCGCGTTTGAATATCTCCATGAAACAATATTAAAGCTCGATCTTCTGGGTCATGATGTGCCCACCAAATATAAAATTTTAAAGGATATGACGGGGATCGATGTGCGGGAACTGCCGATGAACGACAAAAAAGTTATGCAGCTGTTTCTCTCAACCGAATCGATCGGCGTTTCCCCGAATGAGATATATAACGAACTCGGCACTTTCGGACTGCCGGAACTGGGCACGAAATTCGTGCGCCAGATGATACTCGAAGCGAAACCCAAGAGCTTTGCGGACCTGCTCCAGATTTCGGGATTATCCCACGGTACGGGCGTTTGGCTCGGCAACGCGCAGGAGCTTGTGAAAAACGGGATATGCACAATTTCCGAAGTTATCGGAACACGCGACAATATCATGCTTTATCTGATCCAAAAGGGGCTGGATTCAAATGCCGCCTTTTTGATAACCGAAAGCGTGCGCAAAGGCAAAGGACTTACACCCGAATGGGAAAATACAATGCGCACCCATGATGTGCCCGACTGGTATATCGATTCATGCAGAAAAATACAGTATATGTTCCCGAAAGCGCACGCTGCGGCTTATATAATCGCGGCCATGCGGCTCGGCTGGTTTAAAGTTTATGAACCGCTGGCATTTTACGCTTCATATTTTACGGTGCAGCCGGAAGGTATGGATGCGGAACTCGCTATGGGCAGCAGCGGCAGTATAAGGAAATACATCGAAGAAACAGAAAAAAAAGGGATCGAAGCCACAAAAAAAGAAGAAGAAGTGGCTGTGGCCATGCTGCTTATTCTTGAGATGTATGCGCGCGGGCTGAGATTTTTACCTGCGGATATATATAAATCTCAGGCATTTGAGTACAAAATCGAAGACGGACAGATAAGACTGCCGTTTTCGTCGCTCAACGGAGTGGGGGATATCGCCGCAGAAAATATCGCGCGCATACGCGATGAATCTGTGCGCGGCGGAGGCGTTATATTCTCTGTTGAGGATATATGCAGACAGGCAAAATTGAGCAAAACCGTTGCGGATACCCTGAAAAAAAACGGCGTATTTAAAAATGTACCGGAAACCGCACAAATAGCGCTGTTTTAAATTATATCTCCGCGATAATTTTATCGAGCTTTTTAATCTCGCCGCCCTTCAGATACCCGCGTATAAAATCCGCTTCGCGTTTTAGTAAATCATTGTCCGTCGGCTGCGGAGTTTTTCCCGTAATTTCTTGATAATTCAATGCAAATATACGCTCCTGCACATCTTTCGGCAGGTTTATACCTTTGATTTTTTTGTCATATATATCTATTTCCTTGTCACAGCGCAGAAAATCTATTTCCATTCCCGCATAACCGTTAAGCGCGGTTTTCTCACCTGATACTTCGTTGTCGGACGAATCGGTGCCGAAAATAATCCGGCGGCTGTTTTTAATAAAAAAGCCGCGCCAGAAATCCGGGTCTTTAGAAAAATTTTCATACATTTCAATACCGGCAGTCACATCTATATATACCGACGGGTGTTCATCCAAAAATTTCTGAGCGCGTTCCGGGTTATCTGACAAAAAAAAGAAATGCGCGAAGATTGCCCGGAGCTTAGGATGTTTTTTCAGCATAGCTCCAACTTCATCGTAATACTGCTCATACGGCGTGTGGCTCTCATCATAGTACCAGCCCTGCTCAACCGCCCAGTCAGGCACTTTTTCTTTATCCCAAAACTCCGGAGGGTCCACAACATGAAACAATACGGGAAATCCGGTTTCTTCCAAATATGCGTAATATTCATCATATGCGGCATCGTTAAGCGCTTTGTTTAAATTTTTCCGCACGGTAGGTTTGCCTTCAAGCATTTTTATGCCGTCAAAACCCATAGCCCTAAGGTTTTTTGCCTGAGCCGCGAAATCGCGTCCGGTCGCGTAATCCAAACCGCCGAAAGCATATGTTATGCCGGGATTTTTAATTTTGCACAGAGCGCAGGTTAAATTCTGCAGTAAATCGCCGGTGCATTGCAGGCTTAGCACTGTCAGCATATCATAATTCAGGCGTTTGGCGAGCGCGTACAGAGGCGCGAAATTTTCGTCCGTATTAAACACATGGGTGTGCGCATCGATAATTTTCATGTTTTTTCCTCCTGATTTTATTAAAAATTCAAATTTTATATTATTCAAGCGCCGAAATCTTTGATTGTGCTGTTTGTGCTTTCGGATATAGCGGTTATTTCCGAATGTGCCTTTAAAATAGCTTCGGATATATTTTTTATTTTATCGTTTATTATATCGACCGAATCGACCGCTTTACCCGAAATTTCATCTGTCTGCGCAACGGTTTCCCCCGATTTGGCAGCAAGCGTTCTCACTTCATCAGCCACTACCGCAAACGCTTTGCCGTACTCCCCCGCCCTGACCGCTTCAACGGATGCATTTAAAGCGAGAATATTGGTGTTTTTGGATATTGAGGTGATATCTTTCGACATTTGGCTGTATTGCAAAATCGCTTCATCGACGTTTTTAATCGATTCGACAATTTCGTCCGATAGACCTTTTATCTCTGAAATATCCGCTAAAATTTTATTTATATTTTCCAGATTGGATTTTGAAAGATTCATTATTTTTTCATGTTCAGCCTGAATAACCTCTTTTTTCTCCTGTATGCAGTTGCTCGGGATATCTACGCCCACCGCGATTTTTCTTGCCATATCATAGCATGAATCAGAGCCGCACGCCCCGCAGTCGAATTTTCTGCGTTCATCGGTAAGTTTATCAAGCGCTATAAACGCCTGCTCTATCAAGGCGTCGTTTACAACGTACTGCTGAACGCTTTTGGTTGTATACTGCCGCATAAAATCATTAAGATTAAGCAGACTGTCATATTTTTTATACATTTTTTCGTATTCCGAACGGTCACATTCACTCAAAACGTTCTTTCGGTTTTTCTCCATAACGGCGCCCACTTCAAACCTGTTTCGCTCATGTATACAGCCGGTTCCGATATTACAGCCCTCAAGGCAGTTTAATACGTCAAACACTGCGGGGACATCGCGCCCTTTCTGCTCTGCAAACAGCTTAAGCGCATCATAGACAATATCTGTGCCTTCCGCCTGGTCAATACGTATTTGCTTGCCTAAATAAAACTCAATATTTTCTTTAAGCCCGCCGGGCATGGAGTACAGCCGTCCGAGCGCGGCTTCTTCGTGGTCGAATTCAAACGGCTCCGGCGGCAGCTGTATATTGTTGTTTTTTATATGTTCATACAGTTTTTTCAGCGTCACGTTATACTCAACATAACCGGTATCTTCGAACTCGTGCGCTTTCGCTATACAGGGCGACAGCGCCGCCAGTTTGTCGTTTATATTGTCATATTTTTTCATGTATACGGCGGTGCACAGCATGGGGCTGTGTACCGGGGACAAATATTTCACAAGCTCGTTTTCGTGCATCAATATATAATTCACAATAGCGGGGCACGGCTGTGTAATAACCGACTGTGGACTCGATTTTTGAATAAACCTTATATGCGCCCACGTACATATGTCAGCGCCGAGCGATACATCATAAATTTTTCTCACTCCCATTTTTTTCAGCCAAGACAGTAATCTCCCGCTTTCGCCGTCGGCGCCGGCGGTGCGGTAAGCGGGAGCGGCAAACATGGAAATATTTACGCCTTTTTTTAAATCTTCCAGGAACCGTTCGGTGTCATCGTCATAATCCCTCACGCCGTGGCTGCACGACTGTATGCACGCTCCGCAGGCTATGCATCTTTCGGTGTTTATTTTTACTTTTATTTTTTTATCGGTTTCGTATGTAACGCTTGCTCCTTCAACCGGACATACACGGGTGCACCTGTTGCACCCGACACAAATCGATTCATCGTTTAAAATAAGTTTACGCATTGGTTGGTTCCCCCGGTATTTTTTATTTGGATTTTTTCACGGCAAAAACATATACGCGCTCCATAAGACCGAATAATCTGTTTTTCCGCAGTATGCTTTTTTTATCATGGATATATAAACCGTTTCCGGTTAAATTGCCATAAAGATTATCAAAGCTGCCGTCCCCGTTTTTCTGCGAAATATCCGAATACTGCAGCAGCACAACCCCGCCCGGCTCAAGATAATCCGGCGCCTGTTTTAAAAATCTGTTGATCAGCCCGTAGTCTTTGTCATAAATCGCGCTTTCATACAGATTTTTCGGCTCGCCCATAACCCAGGGCGCATTGAATATTATAACATCATATTTATTTTTCACATTTTCAAATAAATCGCCGCAGACCACTTCGGGCGCAATATTGCCAAGGCCCGAGAGCCGTATATTATTTTCGGCGCAATCGGCCGCATTTTTGTTTATATCAGCCGCGGTGACCGAGACCGCGCCCAGCTGCGCCGCGAGTATGGCGAGAACACCCGTACCCGTCCCTATATCGATAACGGTTCTGCCGCAAATAATATCCGCAAACTGCATAAACATCGCAGGCACGCTTTTATCAGACGGCACATATACAAAAGGGCGTATATAAATTTTATGCTCAAGCCCGTCAAAAGCGATACCTTCAGCCGCCCTGTTTATATCGGTAAGTATCCGGTTATACCGCCTTGCGGGGATAAGATAACTTTGATTTTGTATAATATCCGGAAGCCATTCTTCAAAATCATAATTTTCCGTGATATTTTCAAACTCGGGAAAAGTGCTTTTATATGCGATATAGCTCAGCCTGTGCAGCCGTTTTCTTTTTAATTCAACCGAACTGCCGAGACAAGCCTCGAATTTCTGTACATAAAACAGCAAATACTGCGCATCGAGATAATCTCCATGCAAAACAATTATCCGGTCGTTTTTCAGCTCTGTCAGTATTATGCTTGGTTTTTCTGAGGTATGATATACTTTTACTCCGGCGGCCGCATCATATATATCCCGAAATTCGCCGAGAACCGCAAGCTCGCCGAATTCATCCGTGTTTATACTATACATTGGACAGCGCGAGCGCTGCGGCGCCCGCCAGCGCCGCGTCATATCCGAGAGCGGTTTTTAAAATTTTTACGTTTTCATTCGCTTTGGTGAATAAAAATTTATAGAAATTACGCTCTATTGCCGGCATAATCAATGTATCATCCATCATCACCCCGCCGCCGAGCACAACCGCTTCGGGATTGACAAAATTCACCGCGTAAGAAAGCGCTTTGCCGATATAATACCCCGCTTTCTCAAACGCCGCAAGCGCGTCCGAATCCCCCATTCTTGCCAGTTCTCCCACTTCCTTTGAGCGCATCCGGGAATCGATCAATTTGCCTGAAAACAATCCGTACAGTTTGGCAATACCGGGTCCCGCCGCCTGCGCTTCAAGGCAGCCCGTATTTCCGCAGCCGCATAAAAAGCCTGTGTTTGTGTTTTCCTCAACCGTAAAATGCCCTATCTCTCCGGCATTACCCGCGCTTCCGCTGTAAAGCTGCCCGGAACTCACTATACTGCCTCCGATTCCGTTGCTCACCGTAATCCAGATGTAATCATTGATATTTCCGCAGAGCCCGAATTTTTTTTCGGCGAGCGCACAGGAGTTTACATCGTTTTCAATATATACGGGAACCCCGAACATTTCACCGAACTCCCGCGCAACCGGAAAATTCTCAATGCCGGAATAAGGCGCGTGAACCCATACTCCGTTTTCAGTATCCGCCAGTCCCGGTATATTTACTCCAACCGCGCAAATTCCCCTAAGGTCAAGCTGTTTTGCGCTTTGAGCGACTGCGTCTGTAAGGCTCTGCCGGGTGATACCGCCGGTGCCGTTCAGCGGCGCGCTTATTTTTTCGGATATAACCCCGCCGGCGTCCGCGCAGCCTATCATAATTTTTGAGCCGCCGATGTCGATCGCCAAAACTTTTTTATCGTTCATAAATCATTAAATCCTTTATCTGTTTTTTTTATATCCGCGCTTCAATTTTTTCGCGTTTATCCGCATATTTAGGGTTGCCCAGCAGCGCGAACATATTTTGTTTATAGGCTTCCACCCCGGGCTGATCAAACGGGTTCACCCCGAGAATATAACCCGAAACCGCACAGGCAAACTCGAAAAAATATACAAGCTCGCCGAAATTATACTCGTCGCGTTTTTTTATATCGATTATTATATTGGGTGTGCCGCCGTCCGTATGCGCGATCACCGTGCCGAGCATCGCTTTATTGTTTATTTCATGCAGATCAAACCCGTCGATAAAACTCATACCGTCGATGTTTT
>Ga0099364_10004573_pt1 | contig 20922 bp, 19 predicted proteins | sample TergutTh196P3_FD_73070 | JGI IMG/M metagenome (GOLD analysis project Ga0099364, IMG submission 73070) | Microcerotermes parvus P3 segment gut microbial communities from Pointe-Noire, Republic of the Congo - Th196 P3 | ecosystem: Host-associated > Arthropoda: Insects > Digestive system > Gut ... | reverse complement strand
CGGCGGGCGCACCGTCGGCGAGATGCTGGCCCATGACTTGGGTATCAAATACTACGACAGGGAAATACTTAAACTGGCTTCCGACGAAAGCGGTATCAACGAGGGCTTGTTCGAGAGGGCCGACGAGAAGCTGAAAAATACCCATCTATTCAAAGTCGCCCATAAAGCCTACAATGGTGAGCTCATCCCACCGGATAGTGATGAGTTCACCTCCAACGATAATCTCTTCAATTACCAGGCCAAAATCATCCGCGACCTGGCCATGGAAGAATCCTGCGTGATTATCGGGCGTTGCGCCGATTTTATCCTGCGCGACTTAGGGCATGTGGTAAGTGTCTTTGTCCATGCCCCCGAGGAATTTTGCATCGAACAGGCGACGAAAAAGCTCTCCCTGCCCCGGCGGGAGATAGAAAAATACATCCATAAGACCGATAAACGCAAGGCCGAATACTATAAATACTACACCGGCCGCGAATGGACCGATGCCCGCAACTATGATTTGTGCCTAAACTGCGGCAAACTGGGTTTTTTACGCTGCATGGAGGAAATCAAGGCCTATATAGGGGTACGCTTTGCCGCGTAACACATAAAAGGAATGCACATGAAAATACTCACACTTAATCCGGAAAGTAAAAAGAACCTCCTGACCAGTTTGTTAAAACGGGGCATCGGGCAATATCCCGAGCAGGAAAAAACGGTGGCGGCCATCATCGAGGACGTGAAAAATGAAGGCGACGCGGCCCTGTTTCGTTATACACAGCTCTTCGACAACTGCCGCCTGAACGCCATGAGCATCCGTGTCACAAAAGCAGAGATGGCGACCGCGTATGAAGGCGTGGAGCCGGAACTTATCGCCGTGTTGAAAAGGGCGGCGGCAAACATCGCCGCCTTCCACGAAAAACAGTTAAAAAATAGTTGGTTTGACATTAAGGCGGATGGCAGCATCCTAGGCCAGCGCATCAGTCCGCTGGACATCTGCGGTGTTTATGTGCCGGGTGGCAAGGCGGCCTATCCCGCCAGCGCCCTGATGAACATCATCCCCGCCAAGGTGGCCGGGGTGGGGCGTATCGTCATGGTGACACCCCCGGACGGCGCGGGCCATATCCCGGATGCCACCCTGGTCGCCGCCGATATCGCCGGGGTGGATGAGATATACAAGCTGGGCGGGGCACAGGCGATTGCGGCCATGGCTTTTGGCAGTGAAAGCGTGCCCAAGGTTGATAAAATCACCGGGCCCGGCAATATCTACGTGACCCTGGCAAAAAAGGCTTGTTTTGGCCATGTCGGCATAGATTCATTGGCCGGGCCGAGTGAGATCCTGATTTTGGCCGATGAAGGGGCCAGTCCCGCACACGTCGCCGCAGATTTACTGTCACAGGCCGAGCATGACGAGCTGGCCAGTGCCATCTTGGTTACCACCAGCCGTCGTTTGGCCGAGCAAGTCCTGGCCCAGATTGACAAATACTTGGAAACGCTGTCGCGTGCCGGGATTATCCGCGCTTCGCTTGAAAACTATGGTTTTATTCTCCTTGCAGGCGACATGGAGGAGGCCATCGCCTTATGTAACGACATTGCCGCCGAGCATGTCGAGATAATGACCGCGGCTCCCTTTGAGCTCATGCCGAAAATCCGCCATGCCGGGTCGATATTCCTGGGTGCTTATTCGCCGGAGCCGCTGGGTGACTATTTTGCCGGCCCCAATCACATCCTCCCCACCAACGGCACGGCGCGTTTTTCTTCGCCGCTATCGGTCGATGATTTCACGAAAAAGACCGGCATCATCGCCTATACGGCGGCGGCACTTTCGCGTGATGGCGGCGACATTGTCCGCTTTGCCGAAAATGAAGGCTTGACCGCCCACGCGAATACGGTTAAAGTGAGAGAGAGGTGCATTACATGAACAGAACAGCCAACATCGAAAGAAAAACCAAAGAAACGCTGGTAAAATTGAGCCTTAACCTGGACGGTGCCGGCCTGTCCCAAATAAACACGGGCATAGGCTTTTTTGACCATATGCTGGAGAGCCTGGCCAGGCACGCTTTTTTGGATGTGGAGCTATCCATTGCCGGTGATTTGCAAATAGACGGACATCACAGCGTCGAGGATGCCGGCATCGTGTTTGGCACGGCCCTGGGGCAGGCCCTGGGCGACAAGATCGGCATCCGCCGCTATGGCCACTGCATCCTGCCCATGGATGATGCCCTGGTGCTTTGCGCCCTGGACCTGTGCGGCCGCCCCTATTTTGAATATGACGCCGCTTTTTATGGCCCCAGCGTCGGCTCGCTGGAAACGGGCCTGTTGCGCGAGTTTTTTCACGCCCTGGCCTATGCGGCGGCGATTAACCTGCATATAAAGGTCCTGGCTGGCCATAACGACCACCACATCATCGAGGCGATGTTTAAAGCCTTCGCCAACGCACTCTCGCAGGCAGTTTCATACGAGCCGCGCCTTAAAGGAACGCTGAGCACCAAAGGAGTACTATGATTGCTTTTTCCGACCTAAAAAAATCCCCGGACGGCCTGGTGCCGGTCATCGTCCAAGATGCCACCAGTGGTGCGGTCTTGATGCTGGCCTATATGAACGAAGCGGCCTATAATGCGACAATTTCCGGCAAACAGATGACCTATTTTAGCCGCAGCCGGGGCAAGTTATGGCTAAAAGGCGAGGAATCCGGTCATTTTCAGCGTCTCGTATCACTGAGGGCAGATTGCGACCGGGATACGCTTTTAGCTACAGTCGAGCAGACGGGGGTGGCCTGCCACACAGGGGAAAAATCGTGCTTTTTTAATCATCTTGGCCCGACAGACAAGGATGCGGCGGCAAATACCAATGCGGCCTATATCCTCGAGGAGCTGATGGCGCTTATAAGAAAACGCCGCGCCCAGCCGCAAGAGGGCTCATATACCAATTATCTGTTTGACAAGGGACTGGATAAAATCCTAAAAAAGCTGGGCGAGGAAGCCTGTGAGGTCGTGATAGCCGCCAAAAACGAAAATCCCGACGAATTAAGGTACGAAATCGCCGATCTGCTTTATCATCTTACGGTATTGATGGCACAGGTATGCCTGGACTGGGACAGGGTCTTAGCGGAGCTATCCGGTCGCCGCAGCGATGCCGACAAGTAATTCTTGCGTACCTTGCCCCATTTTGATATACTGTACATGTTCCGTCGGGAAATGTCCGCCGGCATTATGGGAAATGCCGGGCATTCCCGGCGTTGGCGACAGATAAAGGATATAGGCGATGGCCCTTAGAACGTTCATGGGGGGGATAAGGCCCCGCGATGGCAAGGAACTATCCAGGGATAAGGCAATCAGGCTTATCTTGCCGGACAAAGAATTGGTTTATCCGCTGGCCCAGCATGACGGCGATACACCGCAGCCGTGCGTGGCGGTCGGCGATAAGGTTTTAGTGGGGCAAAAAATAGCCGATCTGGCCAATCTTTCAGAAACAGACGCGGACCTGGCGGCGGATGCACAAAGCTGCGTACCCCTGCATGCGTCGGTATCGGGAAAGGTGGCGGCAATAGAAAAACGATTGCTGGCTGCCCAAATGATGGATTGCATCGTCATTGAAAACGACGGTCTATATGACGAGATTGAATACTCCGTACCCAGTCCGCTCTCCGAAATGGATAATGCCGCGATCATCGACCGCATCCGTGACGGGGGTGTTGTCGGCATGAGCGGCAGTGCCTTTCCGACCCATCTGAAGCTGGCGGTTCCCAATCCGGAAAAAATCGCCTTCATCATCATAAACGCCATCGAATGTGAACTATACTACACTACGGATCACCGGCTGCTGCTCGAGGAAGGGCAGCGCCTGATCGAAGGTATCCATGTGTTGCTGAAACTCTTTCCCTATGCGCGTGGCATTATCGCCATTGCCGATAACAAGCCGGACGCCATCGCCTTACTGAAAAGTGCGACGGCCAAGGAGCAGCGGATTGGGGTGAGGGAATTGCAGTCAAAATTTCCCCAAGGCGAGGAGCGGCAGCTCATCCTCTCGACCACGGGGCGCATGCTCAGCGCCCAGAGCGATTTATCCGCTGCCGGCTGCATGGTCATAAATGCTGAAACGGTTATAGCCATATGCCGCAGCGTTATCGAGGGAAAAAACATCATTTCACGTGTGATTACGGTTTCCGGCGATGCCATCTGCGCCCCGCAATGTTTTAGTGTCCGATTTGGCACCAGCTTTGATACCTTGATTAAAGAAGCCGGCGGATTTGTGGGTGCAAAGCAACCGGCCAAAATACTTAGGGGCGGCCCGATGTCCGGACAGGTGATGACGGATACGTCCCTGCCCGTCACCAAGACGGATACAGCCCTGATATGTTTGGGCCGGGATGACGTGGCCTCTGCTTTGCCGCTTTCTTGCATAAACTGCGGGCGCTGTACCGAGGTCTGCTTCAAACGCCTGCAACCGGCCAAGCTGGCCGCCTTTGCCGAGCATGGCGATGAGGCATCATTTTTTGACTATATGGGCGGCGAGTGCTGCGGCTGCGGCTGCTGTAGCTATGTCTGCCCGTCCAAACGCTACTTGAGTCAGATGATAATGGCATTGCTGCTAAGAAAGCTAAAGCCGCAGCATGACGATACAGAAAGCACAGAGAATACAGAGAACGCAGAAAACACAGAAAACACAGGGAATCCAGCATGAATGATGTCAAAAACTTATCCCTATCCCCACCGCATATCCGTGCCCGTCTGGGCGTTGGCGGCATTATGCTGGGCGTTATTCTTGCCCTCCTGCCCATGGTGGGATTTGGCATATACCGTTATGGCCTGGATGTCCTCTTTTTGGTCCTCACGACGGTGCTGGCAGCGGTGCTGACGGAGTATGTTTGCAGCCTCATATTCAAACGCCCCGTCTCGTTGGGTGATTATTCGGCGGTGGTGACGGGCATGGTTTTGGCTGTTTGCCTCCCGCCGCACATGCCGCTGTGGGTAGGTGCCATAGGCGCTGTCTTTGCCATCTTGGTCGTGAAGATGCCCTTTGGGGGTCTGGGCCAAAATATCATGAACCCGGCCATGGCGGCCTATTGTTTTCTGACGCTGGCCTATGCCCCTGTTTTTACTGCCGCGCACAACGAGGAAGCCCCCATCCATGTGGGACTTGTTGTGGCAAACGAGGGCAGTTATTTTGATGTCGTCGTGATATGGGATTTTCTCATTAGCCTGGGTGGCGCCACCATCGGCGAGGCCGCGCGCTTTGCCCCCGCGATAGGAGCGATAATCTTATTGCTGTTTGGCATCATCACCCTGCGCATCCCCCTCACATATATACTGTCGTTCATGGCCTTTTTGAGCTTGTTTGCCAGAGCCATTCAACCCACGATATTACTCATTCAGGTAATCAGCGGCGGGCTCTTGCTTGCGGCCTTTTTTGCCGCCGGCGACTATGTGACCAGGCCAAAGACGGCCGGCGGTCAAATAATATACGCGATAGTGCTGGGCTTTCTTACTGCCCTGTTTAGGCATCACGGTGCGGGGATGGAAGGCGCTGCCTTTGCGATAATCATCGGAAATTTGCTGGTGCCGCTGATAGATAAATGTTTTCGTGGGAATAGAAAGGCCAAGGATGTGACTTATGTCTAAAAATACTGCCATTTCACAGCTGATAAACGGCATCCTGAAGGAAAATCCGGTCTTTTTTGGCCTCTTGGGTTTCTGTCCGGCCCTGGCCGTGACCACGGATGCTTATTTGGCGGTGTCCATGGGCCTGGTCACAATGGTGGTGTTAATCCTCTCCAGCCTGTGCATATCGCGGGTGGATGCAAAAATCCCCGACCAGATACGCTTTCTTTGCCATGTCACCATAATAGCCTTTTTTGTGACGCTGGCCGAGCTGCTGATGAGTGCTTTTGTGCCGGATGTGGCCGATGCCTTGGGTATATATCTGCCGCTTGTCGCCGTAAACTGCTTGATTATGCAGCGGGTACAGACATACGCGGTGAAAAATAATGCCCTGATGTCATTTTTAGATGCCTGCGGGATGGGCATGGGCTTTACGCTGGCCCTGTTTTTAATCGGGGCAAGCCGCGAAATAATGGGCAGTGCCAGCTTGTTTGGTCTGCGCATAATGCCGGAGGCATATGTGAAGGGGGATATTTTCATCCTCGCCCCGGGCGCATTTTTTGTCCTGGCCTTTCTTTTGGCCATATATAACAAGCTAAGGCACCCATCGGCAGCTAAGCCCGTCCTGACAGTCGATGAAGCCCAGGTTATGGAGCCCGTCATCGAAAAAGAGGAGGTAGCCAAAGAGTGACTAAGGAACTACTGCTGATAATGCTGGCGGCGGCATTGATAAACAACTTGGTTCTGGGGCAGTTTTTAGGCTTTGGTTTTTTTGCGGGTGAGTCCGCAAAGATAAAATCCGCCGCCTGTATGGGCGCACTGCTGACCGCGCTGATATGCCTTACATCCGCACTGACGGCCCTGCTATACAATCTGGTCCTTTTGCCCTACAACCTGCTATACTTAAACACCTTTATCTTTGTGGTGCTGATAGCGGCCGCCGTGAGGACACTGGCCCTGGTCTTGGAAAAGTGGGCGCATAAATACTATTTAGGGCTAAAGGACAAGCTGTGGCTGTTGATGGCCAACTGCGCGGTTTTGGGCGTGGCCCTGATCAATGCGCGCGCGGGTTTTGACATACTGGGCAGCATTGTCCACGCCTTTTTCCTGGGGCTTGGTTTCCTGGTGGTGATTGTTATCCTCGCCAGCATCCGCGAGCGCACGGTTTACAACAACATCCCCGCCTCGTTTAAGGGGATGCCTGTCATTCTGCTGGTCTCCGGGCTGATGGCGATGGCTATTTTGGGCCTGTCCGGCCTACTGTCACTGTAATTTGGACCAAACACAATTAATCATGCATTATGAATTATAGAAGGGGTGTTAATGAGACTGCCAGATGAATCGGGAAATGGGGGAGAGGGCGGCAGACAGATGACGGTAATTTATGCCATCGGTGCCGTTTCGCTCATTGTCCTCTTAATTTTGGTTATCGTCATCACCGGCAATAACCCCCGCAGCGGGCGTCCAAGTGCCGGCATAAGCTCGCCTGGCCGGATTATTGGCGAGGACGAGCCTTTGGATGTGGCCGATCCGGTGGACGACGTCCTGGATGGGGGAAAGCTTAGGCCCGGCGATTTGGATTTTTGGGATATGTATCCCGAAAACCCGGATATAGATGGCATTGGAACGGAGGATGTGTTGCCGGAAGACCCGGTGGATGCCGCTTCGCCAACACCGATACCGCCTGCGGAGGATGGTCGCCATACCCTGGTGGAACGGCGCGACGGCAGTTCGGAATGGATACGGATCAATCCCTATATCACCCGCAATACCTATGACCCGCTGGGCTTTGTCTTAAGGCGCGACCACATGGGTTATTATGAAAATGAAAAGCTGCTTTCTACCCTGGGGGTGGATTTATCCCGTCACGATGGCCGGGTGGATTTTAACCAGCTAAAGAATGCGGACATAGATTTTGTCATGCTGCGCCTGGGTGCCAGGGGCTATGAATCCGGGCAGATCAGCGTGGACGATAACTTCTACGAAAACTTATACGAGGCCCTGCAACATGAGCTGGACGTGGGGGTATATTTCTTTTCACAGGCAATCAGCGCCGAGGAGGCTATAGAGGAAGCAAACGTTATCATCGAGGCTTTGGCGGAGAGAAAAATCAGCTACCCCATTGTGTTTAACATGGATTACATCCCCTTTGACAGATCGCGGATAGACACGCTGACAAGGGCAGAAAAAACGGAGATTACCGACGCTTTTTGTAACTATATCAGCGGCGCGGGCTACGTGGCGATGATTTATGGCACAAAGGAATGGCTGATTGAGCAGATAGATTTGGCGCAGCTTATGGCTTATGATGTCTGGCTGTCACAACCGGGCGAGCTGCCCGATTATCCCTATAAGTTTCAGATGTGGCAGTACTCGCATAGCGGCAATGTTCCCGGCACAAACGGCAATGTGAGCATGGATGTCTGCTTTGTGGATTATGGTGCCAGATAGACAGTCGGCAACCTCCGAAAACCCCTGTCACGCACCTTTACCGCGCCTATTGCCGCACTTCTTTGCCAAAAAGCCTCGCCGTAGCGCTGCTACGCCTACGTTTTTTGGCTTCGAATTGCGACAAAATTCGCGGCAAATCTGCGCAACAGAGTTTTCGGAGGTTGCCAGTCAAGGCTTATAGGCCAGCACCTTTGGGGCAATGCGGACTTTTGAATAGATGTCGGCATAGGTCTTGGCGGATATGTCCTCGATGAAATTGGGCGCAAAGCGCTTATTTAACCCGGCTTTTTGGACAATGTCTATCGCTTTGTTATAGGCGATGGCCGCCTCCGTTTCGCTCTCATAGGTGCCGACGCTATAGTTGCCCAGCAGATGTATCTTCACCCGATAGAGTGTCTTTTCGCCCTTTGTTATCCGCGCCACCCCGTTATAACGGTTGATAATCTCGATGTTTTCATAGCGAAAATCATATTCATCCCCATTTACAAAGCGGTAATCGCGGTCTTTCACCCCATAATTTTTAATGCCGTAGCGATTGAGGATATTTACTTGCATCCCATAGTCCGAAACGAAATAATGCCCGCCCCGCTTCATTATCGTGCGGGTCGAATAAAAAAAGAGGTCTTCGATGTCAAATTTCAGGATGGTGGCGGGGTTTAGATGGTATTCAAAATATTTTTGGCGGACGAGTATGGGGGTGTTGAAATAAAACCTGGAGTCGCGAAAGTTTAATAATACCACCCACTTATTGTGTGACAGGGCCCGGTGCGGCGAATAGTCGCCCAGTGACATGCTCTTGTCTTTGGTAATCAGGCGTGCCTCCAAATAGGCCGCATGGGCCTTTAGCATGGTATCGAAGCTGCCCAGGCTGATATGTTTTCGCTTGAAGGTCATCGAAGCGCGGTATGATATTTGCCCATTTTGCATTTTCCGAGGATAAACGCCCGGCAGTCTTTCTTCCATGACCTGATTATACAATATGGCGGATAAAAATGGTAGTATAGTTTGCGTTTGTGTTTAGGCATATGTTATACTGCTTTTATCAGAGGGTGTTGCAATATGGATACAGCCATGCCGCGGGGCGGCAAACAGGCAAAAAAAAGGGAGCATTTTTCACATATCAGCGACCTAATAGGCCACAAATCGGTTCAAAAACTGGAAGATATTACACATCACAGGGTAACAAATCGTCTAATCCATTGCATGAATGTGTCATATTATTCTTATCTTTTGTGTAAGAGGTTGCGGCTGGATGCCGGCGCGGGCGCCAGGGGCGGGCTGTTGCATGATTTGTTTTATGAGGAAAACAGCGGCAAGCAGAAAAAGAACAACTGGCGTTTGCACGGCTATACCGCCCTAGAAAATGCCCGGGAATTTTTTGACATCGGCGATACCGAGGCAGACATCATAAAATGCCATATGTTTCCGCTGTCGCCGGACAGACCCCGCTACAAAGAGTCCTTGGTGGTCATGGTAATAGATAAATATTGCGCGATATTGGAACGTGTTTTATTCTGGAGATGAAAACATGCCTATTATGAAAGCATATGTATTTCCGCATCCGCCGCTGGCAGTGCCGGCGGTGGGACGGGGGCAGGAGGGGCAAATTGAGCAGACCCTGGCCGCTCTGGACGAGGCCGCGCGGGACATGGCCGCGCTGGGACCCGACACGATTATCTTTATAAGCCCGCATGGCACTGTCTATGCCGACTATTTTCATATCGCACCGGGCAACCGGGCCAGCGGCGATTTGTCGCGCTTTAGGGCAGCCGCTGAGCGTTTTGGTGCCGTTTTTGATACCGGGCTAATTGCCGCCATTGAAAAACAGGCCGCCGTAGAGGGCATCCCGGCCGGCACATTGGGGGCGACCGGGCAGGACTTAGATCATGGCGTGACGGTGCCGATGTGGTTTATTAACCGGCACATGGATGCATATCAGAGCATATGTGTTTCGCCGTCGGGCTTGGAAAAAACGATGCACTACCGGCTCGGACAGGCGATGGCAGCGGCGCTAAAGGACAGCGAAAAGAAAGTGGTGCTGGTGGCCAGCGGCGATCTTTCGCATAAACTTTCGGCCCAGGCGCCCTATGGCCATGCCCCGGAGGGAGCACTCTTTGACACGGCCATCTGTGACATATTTTCCACGGGTGATTTTGGCGCCTTGTTATCATTGGAGCCGGGCATATGTGCCGCTGCGGCCGAATGTGGCCATAAACCCTTCCTTATCCTGGCGGGCTGTTTTGACCAACAGGCGGTATCCAGCAGGCTGCTATCGTATGAAGGGCCTTACGGCGTGGGTTACGCGGTGGCGGCGGTGACGCCGGGCGGCCCGGACCACGGACGCAATTTTTTGGCACAGCACGAACAGGCATTATTGCTTATGGCAAAGGAACAAAAAAGGGGCGAGGACGCCTATCAAGCCTTGGCCCGGCAGTCTTTGGAGCATATGATAAATAACGGGGACCTCTTATCCATGCCCGCGGATTTGCCGGAAGAGCTCATTGAACAAAAAGCGGGGGTCTTTGTGACACTGTATAAAGAGGGGGTCCTGCGCGGCTGCATAGGCACGATTTTACCCACGGCGGACTCCCTGGCGGCGGAAATCATCAAAAATGCCGTGTCGGCGGGTCTGCATGACAACCGTTTTGAGGCGGTATCCAAGGCGGAGCTGGCCTATCTAAGCTATAAGGTGGATGTCCTGGGCCATCCGGAAGATATTGACGGGCCGGGGGAGCTGGATGTAAAACGCTACGGGGTCATTGTGTCCAGCGGCGGGCGGCGGGGGCTGCTGTTGCCAAATTTGGACGGTGTGGATACGGTGGAAGAGCAGCTGAAAATTGCCCGCAACAAGGCCGGGATTGGCGAAAAAGACAAAGTATCGCTTCAGCGTTTTGAGGTAATACGGCACGAGAGCTGACGACACCCTAGTTGCCGTGAAAAAGACGGAGACTCCAAAATGATCGACTACACCCTCACCCGTTCCAAGCGCAAGACCATCGCGCTGTATGTCCGCAACGGTGCAGTAGAAGTCCGTGCGCCGCTAAAGATGCCCCGGTCCGACATAGACCAGTTCGTTGCGTCAAAAGAGCGATGGATACAAACAAAATTGGCACAATCAGCCGAACGGGCAAAACTGCGCGCGCATTTTTCACTTACATATGGCGACAGCGTCACCTATCGTGGACACAAATACCCCATCGCCATAAAGGACGGTAAATACGCAGGCTTTGACGATACGGTATTCTATATGCCGCCCAATTTATCGCCCGGGCAGATAAAACAGGCCTGCGTGCACATTTACCGCATGCTGGCAAAACGCGACCTGACGCGCAAGGTGTCAGATTTTGCCAAACAGATGAATGTCATGCCGACTGCTGTCAAAATAAACGCCGCGATGACCCGTTGGGGCAGTTGTTCCGGCAAGAAAAGCCTGAACTTTTCGTGGCGGCTGATTATGGCAGACGATGATGTGATAGATTATGTGGTGGTGCATGAGCTGGCACATATTAGCGAGATGAACCATTCCGAGCGGTTTTGGGCAATTGTGGAGGGAGTGCTGCCGGATTATCGTGAAAGACAGGCACGGCTTGAGGAGTTGCAGAAAGTATTGAGTGTGGAAGATTGGGAATAGGCATGATGGATTTTGTTGGGAAGCCATGGGCCCGGCGCGAAAACGGGCCGCCGCGCCTCCCGGGGCTGGACATCGTGCGCGGCCTGGCTCTCGTGAACATGGTTTTATACCATCTGTTTTATGATATGCGCTATTTTTTCGGTCTGCCGCTGAGTTTCTTTTCGATACAAAAGTGCTTCATCTGGCAACAGGCAATCTGCATGACTTTCATCCTGGTTTCCGGCATTAGCCATAAGCTGGGGAAAAATCCCTGGAAGGGGGGCTTGAAATTGTTTGGCTGCGCGGCTATAATCAGTCTCGTGAGCGTTGTCGTTTTGCCGGATATGCCGATATGGTTCGGGATTTTACATTTTTTGGCCCTGGCTTTGCTGCTGACGGCTCTCCTGGCCCCACTGCTTAAAAAAATCCCGGCCGGGCCGGGCTGTGCGCTGGTACTGTTTTTGTTTATTATTCTCCGTCATTTGCCGGCCGGTTATCTGGGCTTTTTCGGACTCTGGGAATATGCCCTGCCCCCGTCCCTGTACAGCCGGCCATATTTATTTTTCATCGGCCTGCCGTCCGGCGGCTTTTCCTCTGCCGACTACTTCCCGCTCTTGCCCTGGTACTGTTTATATCTCGCGGGCTATTTCGCGGCGGGACGGGTCTTTCGCCTGTGTGGGTTGTGGGAAGAAAGATATGCCGTCTCCAAGAATGTTTTTTATCAATGGGCGGACAAAAGGCTTGGCTGTTTGGGGCGGCATAGCCTGATGATTTATATGCTGCATCAGCCGTTGATTATGGTGATATTGTGGTTAGTTTTTTGAACACGTCATTGCGGCCCCCGAGCCGCAATCTGTTTTGCCAAAGCCGTGAGATTGCACCCATGCATGGCGTGGGATGGCGAGTCCGCAATGACATATAGTGTAGTTGAGAGCAGAAGGAGTATATAATGGGGATAGACGAAAGGAACGATTCTTTCAAGATAAAACGCCAAAACAGGCGGGAGCCGAAGGCGGCTTCGCTCGTCACGGTGTTGGTCTGTATCATTGCCCTGGCGGCGCTCACGGGCTGCGCCTTGTTGATTTTGGAAAACCGGCATCTGAAAATGGCGGAAGATATAACGGCGGAGCATATGGCGGCGGATGTGCGGGAAATGGAAGTGGATGACCCGGGCCTGCATACAGATATGCAGGACCCGTATATGGATACGCATATGCCGGATGAGGATACATTTATTGAAGATACATATGTTGCGCCGGATACCATACTGACCACGGACTTGCTGGGCGAGATAAAGGAGCGCATTATTCGGGGCGAGGACATATCGGCTATCTGGCGGGCGCTGTTTGCGGACGACATCGTGGTGGGGGCGGACGGCCGTTTTTATTTTTTCCCCTTGGATGACAAGCTTGAAAGGCATGATTATGTTTCCGAAAACTTTATCCTGGATGACGAGAGGGTGCTGACTTATCAAGACGAAAATGGCAACGTCCTTTCGCAAAAAGGCATAGACGTGTCGCGCTACCAGCTGGAGATAGACTGGGAGAAGGTGGCCGCCGACGGGGTGGAGTTTGCCATCATTCGCCTTGGCTACCGCGGTTCCAGCGAGGGCGCCCTGGTACTGGACCCATACTACGAGGCCAATATCGAAGGGGCGCTGGCTAACGGCATGGATGTGGGCGTCTACTTCTTCACCCAGGCCCTGAATGAGGCGGAGGCGATAGAAGAGGCCGAATTTGTCCTCGAGCATATCGCGGGTTATACGCTGACATATCCGGTCGCCCTGGACGTGGAGGCGATAGAGACTGCCAATCCGCGCACGGCGAACATGACCCGTGAGGAGTGGACGGATGCCACGATTGCTTTCTGCGAACACATAAAAGCCGCCGGATACACGCCGATGATTTACGGCAATCTGCGTACCTTTTTCCTGATGCTGGATATGAGTCGTTTGGAGTCATACGAAAAATGGTTTGCCTTTTATCGCACCCCCATATATTTTCCCTACCAGCACAGCATTTGGCAATACACATCCACCGGGCGGGTCGATGGCATAGAGGGGGACGTGGATTTGAATGTGGGGATGAAAAAGTTTGAGTGAGAGTTGCGGGTTTTTCATTAGGGCGATACGAAAAACGTGTAAAACACCCCCTGTTTACTGCCGAAAAACGTGTAAAATATCTCCGAAAAACGTCGAAAAACGTGTAAATTATCTCTGAAAAACGCTTAAAAACGTGTAAAACACCCCTTGTTTTTTGCTTAAAAACGTGTTATTATGTGCTTGGAAGTGGCTTTTCTGCCTTGCGAATCCAGGGGCAGAATGAGCAGGGCAACATCACAGGGAGTTTGCATGAAAAGAAATGCATTAGATCAGCTGTTAAACTGGAAAAACAGCAGTCGCAGAAAACCGTTGATTCTGCAAGGCGCACGGCAGGTCGGGAAGACCTGGCTCATGCGCGAGTTTGCCAAAACACATTACAAGGATTTTTATTATATTAGCTTTGACCAAAATGCCGATGCCGTTAATATTTTTGCGGAAACCAAGGACCCCAAGCAAATACTGGAGCGCCTGGGTTTGATTCGCGGGCAGGCGATTTTGCCCAAAAAAACGCTGCTCATTTTGGATGAAATTCAAGAATGTTCCAATGCCCTCGGCAGTTTGAAATATTTCAACGAAGATGCCAACGAGTACCACATCATAACAGCCGGGAGTCTGCTGGGAACCTATCTTTCTAAACCGATGTCTTATCCGGTGGGCAAGGTGAATTTGCTGGATTTATATCCGCTTTCTTTCGATGAATACTTGGCAGCGGCAGAACCGGGAATGGGCAAATACTACGCTGCGATTGAGTCTGGCAATGATTATATATCGGCATTTCACGCCAAAATGCTCGAGCATTATAAAAAATATTTAATCATAGGCGGTATGCCGGAATGTGTCTCGGCGTGGGTGGAAAGTAAGGACCCGTCTAAAATTGCCCCGATACAAAATGAGATAATAAAGATTTATGAAAACGATTTTTCCAAGCACAATGGAAAAATTAACAGTGGACGTATTCTGATGGTGTTTCGCAATATCACCACGCAACTGGCCAAGGAAAACGAGAAGTTCATATATAACTGCGTAAAAGCAGGGGCGAGGGCGAGGGAGTTTGAAGAAGCGATAGAGTGGCTGGTTTCGGCGGGCATGGTGATAAGAACCCCTAATGTCAGCAAGGCCGAGCATCCGCTCAATGTATACAAGCAGCCCAATCATTTTAAGCTGTTTATGTTTGATGTCGGACTCCTTAAGCACATGGCGGGTATCAATAATGATAAAATTTTATTGAAAGCGGATTACCAATTCAAGGGCGCACTCGCCGAGAACTATGTTTTGCAGCAAATTCGGGGAATTTTTGATGTAGAGCCGGCATTTTTCGCAATGGCGGCGAACAGTGAGATAGATTTTATTGTCCAGGATGGCGGTGAAATAATGCCGATAGAAGTAAAAAGTGGGGAAAGCGTCGCCGCTACCAGTTTCAAAAATTACCTGGCAAAACACAAGCCCCATAAGGCTGTGCGCTACTCGATGTTGGAATATCGGAAAAATGAGGGATTTACGGATATTCCGCTGTATCTGGCGGGGAAGACCAAGGAATTATTGCTGTCAAGAAAAAATACTTGACAGCCTTTTGTTTTCGTATTAAGATAATCTTTGCGACCATTACGGCGGGACTATAACCCCCGCCCTACGGTCATTTTGGGAGACAAAATGGAAAAAATTGTCGCCAGCGGGCTCTTATACGATTTCTACGGCGAGCTGCTGACCGCCCATCAAAAAGAGATTTTCGAGGATTTTGTCTATCACGACCTGTCGCTGGCCGAGATAGCCGCCGAACACGGCATCAGCCGCCAGGGAGCGCATGACGTGATTCGCCGCTGCGGCGCCACGTTACAAAAATACGAGGACAAGCTGGGTCTGGTGGGGCGTTTTCTGCGGATGAAGGAGATGGTGGAGGAACTTCAACAGTTGACAGGGGGCGAAATCGGCGATGTGGATACATTGACCGAGCGAGTCAATGAAGTTACGGAGGGGATATTGAGGGAATTGTTGTAAGAGGTACCCATGGCTTTTGAAAACCTAAGCGATAAACTGCAAAACATCTTCAAAAACCTCCGCAGCAAGGGACGGCTGTCTGAGGATGACGTTCGCGCCGCCTTAAAAGAAGTGAAGATGGCATTGCTGGAAGCGGACGTGAGCTTCAAGGTCGTGCGCCAGTTCATCAAGGCAGTGGAGGAACGCGCCGTCGGCTCCGATGTGATGAACGGGCTCAATCCCGGCCAGATGGTCATAAAGATTGTCAACGAGGAAATGATAGCCCTGATGGGCCATGAAACCACGGAACTGAGTTTTCTGCCGGGCAAGGCCATCAGCGTCATTATGATGTGTGGCTTGCAAGGTTCCGGTAAGACGACGACGGCGGCGAAAATCGCCGGTCAACTGATAAAAAAGGGCAAAAAATCCCTGCTGGTCGCCTGCGACATCTACCGGCCGGCGGCAATAGAGCAGTTGAGGATAAATGCCGAAAAGCAACGTATTGACTTTTTTTCCTTGGGCGACAGTAAAAGCCCCGCCGAAATCGCCCGGGCCGCCTACGCACATGCCGAAAAAAATGGCCATAATGTCATCTTTCTGGATACCGCCGGACGGCTCTACATAGACGACGAGATGATGGCGGAGCTAAAAGAGATAAAGGCGGCGGTGGATGTGCATCAAAGCCTGCTGGTCGTGGATGCGATGACCGGGCAGGATGCCGTGAATGTCGCCACGGAATTTGACACGCAAATCGGGATAGACGGACTGATACTGTCCAAGATGGACGGTGATGCCCGGGGCGGCGCCGCCCTCTCGATAACAGCCGTGACCGGCAAGCCCGTCCTCTATGTCGGCATGGGTGAGAAGCTCTCCGAATTAGAGCAGTTTCACCCCGAACGCATGGCAGGGCGTATCCTCGGCATGGGCGATGTGCTGTCCTTTATCGAAAAGGCCGAGGCCAATATAGACATAGACGAGGCCAAGGGCCGGGAAATGACGGCCCGGATGAAGAAGGGGAAGTTTGACTTTGAGGACTACCTGGAGAGCATGAAGCAGATGCAAAAAATGGGCGGTCTGTCCGCATTACTGTCGATGATGCCGGGCATGGGTGCCCAGATTAAGGACGCGCAGGCGCTTTTGGACGATAAAAAAATGGGGCAGATGGAGGCCATCATCCTCTCCATGACCCCGGCAGAGCGTACCAACCCCAAGCTCCTGAATCTCAGCCGCAAAGGGCGCATTGCCCGCGGCAGCGGCGTGGATATTGCCGTCGTGAATCGCTTTGTGAAGCAGTTCGAGCAGACGCAAAAGATGATGAAGCAGCAGATGCCGGGCCTCTTGGGCGGTCGCCGTGGCCGAGGCATGGGCAATATGTTTGGTGGCTTGTGAAATGTGTAGAGCAAGCGATGTTGCCTGATTTCATAAGCAGACCGGTGGCGAGGCGTCGTTACTTAGCTCGTCACAAGGCCGGCCCGGACAAAGTCCGGGTTGCCGCAGTGAGGAGCTTATGTAACGCAACGTCGAGGCAGAGCGAAAGCGCGTCCGGCGTTGAATCAGCACTGCTGCCCCGGCTCAAACTACCATATGCTCCCCATTATAGCACAACTCACATATACGAGCCAACAATCATTCAACCCCAGCCTCCGTCTCCCGGTGCAACAGGCCCAGGGTGAGCTTCGCCCCCAGTATTCTGCGTAGCGAATCATGGATACGCTCATGGCTTATCGTGCCGGCTTCGACCGCCTGAATGAGGGCGCCGTGGGCGGCTTCCATGTCCGCCGGCATGAGGATCATGTCACACCCGGCCTCTATCGCCATGATAGCCGCTTCTGCCGCAGAGTATTGTTCGGTGATTGCCGCCTTACCCATGGGAGTGGATACGATGATGCCGCCAAAGCCCTGCGCTACCCTCAGATAATTGGCCGCATAATTCCACGCCATCGGCACTGTCCTAAATACCGGCTCGGACGCCACGCCCTCACTGTCCCCATGCCCGATGAAGCAAAAATCCACCAGCTCCCCCAGCAAAATACTAAAGGGATAAAAGTCGCCGTTTGCATCCCCCAAATCGTGGCGTGACAGGGGCGCGCTGCTGTCCGCGTGACCCATCCCGCCCAAGATGGCATAGGCATTGTTGCCCTCAGCCCGCAGCTCATAATCCACAATAAACAGCGCGCTAATCTGCTCCGGTAAGCTCATATGCGCCATCACTGACTCCACATGGGCCGCGTCCGCCTCATTCAGGGGCGCTTTTGGGGCCATTTCCGGCAGTACGGGCGGATCGGCGATATGCGGCAAGCCGCCGCTAAAAATGATGATGTAATACTCATCATCCGCCGCGTTCGGCATGGCGCTGTGCAGCGTACTGACGGAAAAATCACCATTTATCCCCTGACTATTGGCAATACGCACCGCGGACAGATCATTATAATGCCACCATTCGGAGCCAATCGGGGATAGCCCCGCTTCATCAACGCAGTATGCCCTCAACTGCAGCGCCCCGGGATAATCGCCCATCCTGGAGACTGCGGAGGCCGGACTCAGCTCATGCATGGCCGAGGGCATGGCATATTCCGCGTACTCCGTGATATGTATGTACTCATGATTGCCCGCCATAAACCTGTCCTGGGAGATGATTTTGGCCAGACTCACGTCCATGGCCGCACCGCGCTGGTGGTTGGACAAAGAGGTGGCGATAAACGAGGATATGGTCCAGGGCGGCGTGTTGATGGCCTGGTACACCTCCGTATTGACGTAAGATAAATAATCGAGATTATTGGCTACCGTTTGCTGGGTTTGCCTGGGGCGAAATGCCTCGGTCATGATTAATGTGTCCCCTTGAGTCAGCGCCGCCCTTTGGACCGTGGCAATATTGTCGCACATGGCGTAGAGGGCGGGCACAACAAACTCGAAACGATCCAAGCGTTGATTATATGCCCAGGCATCGTAGAGCTTTTGATTGCTGATGGCCGGGATAACATAGCCGACAGAGCGCATCAGGGAGGCTTTTGCGTTTGCGATGTCATACACGATGGAGGGTAAAATATCCGGCAGATTGATGAAACAGGCGCCATGTTCCACCCAGCCAGATATATCCGCATCCAAGCGGACATGCCACCACGTACCCACCTCCCCCAAAATGACAAAGCCCTGCCCAGCTTCCAGTGTATACAGCACGGCCGCATGCGTCTCCGGACTTTCGTACAGGGGCAGCGTCCGCGCCGCCCAGCCCGATGCCCCGCCTATCGGCAGCTCAAAACGTCCGCCTTCGGCCCGTAAATTTTCCTGGCCCATGTCCGCTGTTGGCTCGGCCGGGGTCGGGCTCGCCACCGGGTCTGCGGGTAACTCGGCGGGTACATCCTCCGCCGGCTCTGCTATATGCTCCGTGTCCGTGCCCTGGACGCTATCTTCTGCTGCTGATTCCGGCTCAAAGATATATATCCTGGCCAATAAAATCACCACCAACAGCACGATCAGGGCGATGCCGTTGCTAATGATAAAATGGGCCAGGCTAGTACGTTTCATGTGCTACCTCTCTATCAACTCCGGCAAACGCCGCTCCGCCATCTGGAATATAATTACGTCGGCTGCCAAGAAGGCCTCGCTGTCCAGGCTCGGCGGGGTCTGGCGGCTATAATGGACATGGCTGTAGGCATTGGACAGATAGGGGATGAGGGCATCGGCAAAAGAGTCACGGTACATCGCCAGCCGCAAGGGGGCGCCGTCCGATTCAGTCGTGATGTTAAGGTCGTTAAAATCGCGAAAACGCCCCACGGTCCGAAAATTTTGCACACTGGCGGCATAGTATGTGTCCGCTTCCGCCGCCGCGCTCAGCGGATAAAGCATCCGGGCCAGATCGCCCGCGATATACCTTTCGCCGGCCACGACGGCATCCACGGTGGCGGCGACCCCGGTTTTTTCTTCGATGTGGTGCATGATTGCCTGGGCGGCCAGACGCGCACCCGTGCTGTTCCAATGAGAATCCGTCCGGTAATACAGCCGCTCCTTGCCACTAAGCAGCGCCACCAGGTCTATGCAATCTAGGCCCTCGGCCAAAAGCAAACGCTCCAGATTGCCCGCCTGCGTGCTTTTATAGTACCTCGTCGGCATATATTCCCCATATATGCTATTTTTATTCGGGGCAATCACGATGATAAAGGCCTGCCCCCTGGCCTCGGCGGCATTCTTTTCTGCACGTAAATAGCTTATCAGATCCTCCATCTCAGATGCACCAAGGGCCGCGCTGCCGTCATAATCTGCTTCCGTTTCTTGGAAGAACAGCCAGCCGTCGTCGCCCAGGATCACCTTGTCGTTTGCGGAAACATTAAATACGGTGGCCAGCACCCGGCCCCAGGCATCGACCATCATCAGGCGGCCGGCAAAGCGATCCCGGAAATAATCTTCCATCTCCTTCGGCCATGTGAGATTAACACTGCCCTCCACAAACAATGCCGGCCAAGCCGCCAGGGGGCGGTTCTCCGTGAGTTGATCCTCGGCCCAGGGCATGAGAGCCAGGGGCGCGGATACCAGGGCGAAAAAGCATAGGGCATAGAGGATGATGGCAAATTTTTTCATTATCCGTTTCCTAAAATCTAAAATAAATAAAGGCATTGTAGGTATCGGCTGACAAAGACAGCATACACAGCAGCAGTAACACAAAGGAAACTATATAACTCGCGGGCGTAAAAAACTGCTCTGCCGCCTGGCCCGCTAGCCTTTGCTTCAGGGCCGGCAGCCAGGGTAGTGACCCCACCATGCCCGCCAAAAAGGCCGTGATAAACAGCGGCGTGATAAGACGCGCCTCTATCCCCAGCCCCATGCTCCCGGCCAGCATGTTTTGGATAAATACCAGCGCCTGCGTGAAGCTTTCTGCCCTAAAGAGGACAAAGGCGAACAGCACCACTAACAGGGTATATAGATGTGCCAGCAAACGCAGCTTTTGGGGTAGCCGGATATAAGGCCCCAGATATTGCTCCAACAGTAAAAAGGCCCCATGGATCAAGCCCCAGACCACAAAGGTCCATTGGGCGCCATGCCATAGGCCGGTCAGGAAGAACACTATTATTTTATTGAGGGCCGTGCGTCCATGGCCTTTGCGATTGCCGCCCAGGGGAATATAAACATAGTCGCGAAACCAGGTACTCAGGCTAATGTGCCAGCGGCGCCAAAAATCCTGAATGGAGCCGGCAATATAGGGATAATTAAAG
>Ga0099364_10004572_pt1 | contig 20925 bp, 17 predicted proteins | sample TergutTh196P3_FD_73070 | JGI IMG/M metagenome (GOLD analysis project Ga0099364, IMG submission 73070) | Microcerotermes parvus P3 segment gut microbial communities from Pointe-Noire, Republic of the Congo - Th196 P3 | ecosystem: Host-associated > Arthropoda: Insects > Digestive system > Gut ... | reverse complement strand
CGTCTGCTCTCCCACCTCGAAGCCCACCGCGACAATACTCAATATCACGACATCGTCACCGTCAGAAACGCCGTCATCATGATGGGCATCATACCCTTCTTCGAGGCGTTCAGCGACATGCCCACAGTCGAAGATGCGCTGGCCTCCCGGCCCCAGGCTCTACTCGGTCTGCTCAGGGTAGTCAGTCGCGCCAGCAAGGCTGCTCACTATGCCCGTGATTGGGCGGTTATCCGGCGCGATCTCGATGTCAATGAGATCACCATTGCCGCCTTGTTGTACGAGGCTCCCGAAATGATATGCTGGATCAATGCACCCGATCTCATCCAGCGGGTTTTCGACATGCAACGCGCCGACAGGGAACTGCGCAGTACCGCAGCACAGCGCGAGGTTTTCGGCATCACGACGCGGGAACTCCAATTCGGCCTGATTCGCGCCTGGCGTCTGCCCAAACTCCTGGTGCAACTGCTCGATGCCTCCCAGGTCAACAATCCCAGGGTGCTCAACATCACGCTTGCCGTCGATCTGGCGCGCCATGCGGCGCGCGGCTGGGACAATAATGCCCTGCCCAACGACATTTCCAAAATCCTCGCCATGTTGCACATCCCGCCCGAGGTGCTGCTGCGCCATATCGACGCGCCCGAGGAAGCCTGGCCCACCCTGTTGTCGGAGGCTTATCGCAATGTCCAGGGGGCGAACATCAGGGGTTGAAGACGTCATGTGTCCCGTTGGTTTCAGGGACAATCTCGATCCGGCAGCGGTCTCCGCTTTCGTATTGCACGTCCTCATGATAGGCTTCGTCCCCGCACAGCCCCTCTCCCTGTAGTTCAATGGACAGAACGGGCGCCTCCTAAGCGCCAGATACAGGTTCGATTCCTGTCGGGGGGACTCTTCGCATATTCGCTACCTTCCGTATCTCCAGGAGCAATTCCGTCCGTCTCAACCCGACGCATCCTCAGGCATCGAGTGAAACCGGACAGATTACCTGCTCTCTACACATTACCAAATTTCACAGTTGATCGAAAATGGGGCAACTGTTAGAATGGAGAACTTATTGCATGAATTTCGCGCAAAAGGAGTGTTCGCGTGTCGGATGCCCGGTTGCGCTCCTGCAGAAGCCGGATATGGTTTTGCCTGATACCTTCGGGGGGAATCGGGCAAGCCGTAGGATGTTCGGCTGAACAACCCGGTGCGCGGGGGGCGGTAACGAAAAGGTTGCCGACTTCCGTCGTGTTCATTTCAACTGTCCCGGTTGCCGCCCCGTAGCGGTTTCAACCTTTTCTTTTACTTTCATGTCATCCACCAACCTTGCAACCCAATCCGGCGAAGAAAGTTTTGCCGCGCTGTTTGAAGAAAGCCTTGCCCTCCAGGAAATGCGTACCGGCGAAGTCATCACCGCCGAAGTCGTGCGCATCGACCAGAATTTCGTGGTCGTCAATGCCGGGCTGAAATCCGAAAGCTATGTGCCGGTCGAAGAATTCCGCAATGATCGCGGTGAAATCGAAGTCCAACTCGGCGATTTCGTACATGTGGCCATCGACGCCCTCGAAGACGGCTATGGCGAAACCCGCCTGTCGCGCGACAAGGCCAAACGTATCTCGGCCTGGAACGATCTCGAAAAGGCGCTCAACGAAGGCTCACTGGTCAGAGGGGTCGTCACCAGCCGCGTCAAGGGCGGTCTGACGGTGATGACCAACAGCATCCGCGCGTTCCTGCCGGGTTCGCTGGTCGATATGCGTCCGGTCAAGGACACCTCGCCGTATGAAGGCAAGGAATTCGAATTCAAGGTCATCAAGCTCGACCGCAAGCGCAATAACGTCGTGGTTTCGCGCCGCGCAGTACTCGAAGAGTCGATGGGCGAGGAGCGCGATAAGCTCCTTTCCACGCTCAAGGAAGGAACGATCATCAAGGGAGTGGTCAAGAACATCACCGATTACGGCGCGTTCGTCGACCTCGGTGGCATCGACGGCTTGCTGCATATCACCGACCTGGCCTGGCGGCGTGTGCGCCATCCCTCGGAAGTGCTCAACATCGGCGACGAGATCGAAGCCAGGGTGTTGAAGTTCGATCAGGACAAAAACCGCGTCTCGCTCGGCCTCAAGCAACTGGGCGAAGATCCGTGGGTCGGCATCGCCCGCCGCTATCCGCAGGGTACGCGCATGTTTGGCAAGGTGACGAACATTACCGATTACGGCGCGTTCGTCGAAGTGGAGCAAGGTATCGAAGGTCTGGTGCACGTCTCCGAAATGGACTGGACGAACAAGAACATCCATCCGACCAAGGTCGTGCAGCTTGGCGACGAGGTGGAGGTGATGATTCTCGAAATCGACGAGGATCGCCGCCGCATTTCGCTCGGCATGAAGCAGTGCGCTTCCAACCCGTGGGACGATTTCGCCATCAACCACAAGAAGGGCGACAAGGTACGCGGCCAGATCAAGTCGATTACCGATTTCGGCGTGTTCATCGGGCTGGAAGGCGGCATCGACGGACTGGTGCATTTGTCCGACCTGTCCTGGAGCGAAGCGGGCGAAGAGGCCGTGCGTCGCTTCAAGAAGGGCGACGAGGTCGAGGCCGTGGTGCTGGGCATCGACGTGGAACGCGAGCGCATTTCATTGGGCGTCAAGCAACTGGAAGGCGATCCCTTCACCAACTACATCGCCACGCACGAGAAGAACACCGTGGTGCGCGGGACGGTGAAGTCGGTTGAGGCGCGTGGCGCGGTGATTGTGCTGGCCGACGACGTGGAAGGCTATCTGCGCGCTTCCGAGGCGGCCATGCAACGGGTCGACGATCTGACCACGGTGCTCAGGGAGGGCAGCGAGATCGAGGCGGCCATCATCAATGTCGACCGCAAGACCCGTTCGATCAACCTGTCGATCCGCGCCAGGGATCAGGTCGAACAGACCGAGGCCATGAACAAGCTTGCTTCCGAGAATGCCGCCTCAACGGGCACAACCAACCTCGGTGCGCTGCTCAAGGCCAAGTTGAATGAACAGAAACAATAAACGGTTATCGAACATGACCAAATCGGAGCTGGTTTCCCGACTGGCCTCGCGTTTTCCGCAGTTGGTGGCGAAGGATGCCGATTGTGCGGTCAAGATGATTCTCGATGCGATGACCGGGGCGCTCGTAAACGGGCATCGCATCGAAATCCGTGGGTTCGGCAGTTTTGCGCTGAACTATCGTCCGCCGAGAGTCAGCCGCAATCCGAAATCCGGCGAAAAAGTGCAGGTGCCCGCAAAGCGCGTACCTCACTTCAAGGCCGGCAAGGAATTGCGGGAACGGGTCGATATCGCTGTCGTTTGAGCGTGGTCGAAGGCGTGCCCCAGGCGGCCTTCGTGTGTTTAAAATCGGAAGGCAGCCCGTGTTGCCTTCCTTTTTGTCATGTGCTCGGAGATAATACCGCTCATGCGTGCGCTCGTCTGGATCATTCGTTTCCTCCTGTTCGTCCTGCTGTTCGGCTTCGCGGTCAAGAATGATCACGTCGTGGAATTGCGCTTCTTTTTCGGCAAGTCGTGGAGTTTCCAACTGGTATTCATCATTTTGGTGGCATTTGCCGTTGGCGCGCTGATGGGGGTGACGGCCACGATCACGTCGCTGTTGCGGCAGCGGCATGAAATTTCCCGTTTGCGCAAACAACTCGCCCGTGCCGAGCACGCTGCCGAACAGGCGTCGGATGACGCCGCGCGTCTAACCGGCCCATTCTGAAGGCAATGGACATCGAGCTCTGGTGGTTACTGGCGCTGCCGCTTTTTTTCGTCATCGGGTGGCTGGCGGCGCGTATCGACATCCGGCAGGTTGTGCAGGAGTCGCGCGCCTTGCCGCGTTCCTACCTGAGCGGCCTCAATTTTTTGCTCAACGAGCAGCCGGACAAGGCGATCGACTCTTTCATCGAGGCGGTGCGTATCGACCCGCAGACGGTGGAACTGCACTTTGCGCTGGGTTCGCTGTTTCGTCGGCGGGGCGAGACCGACCGTGCCATCCGCATCCATCAACTCCTCGTCGACCGTGAAGATCTGACCGAAGAGCAGCGTCTCCAGTCGCTTGGCGAACTGGGGCAGGATTTCCTCAAGGCGGGTCTGCTCGACCGCGCCGAGGCAGTGTTTCTCAAGTTGAGGGGAACGCGAGTCGACGATGTGGCCTCGCGTTACCTGCTGGAGATTTACCAGCAGGAAAAGGACTGGGCAAAAGCCATCGGGATCGCCCGCGCCCTGCCGGATCACGAAGGTGTGCACTGGCAGCGCGATATTGCGGAATTTCACTGTGAGCAGGCGGTACAGGCGTTGGCCGATTCCCGTTTTTCCGAAGTCGAGGAGCATGTGGAAACGGCCTTGTCGATCAATCGCAAGTGTGTGCGCGCCAGCCTGATTCTCGGCGATTTGCATGCGGCGCAGGGCCGTGACGAGGAGGCGCTCGACGCCTGGAAACGAGTCGAGACACAAGACCCGGTCTACCTGTCGCTCGTCGCGCAGCGTGTCATGGATGCCTGCGGTCGCATCGATCGCGTCGAGCAGGGTCGTTTACTGCTGCGTTCCTGGCTGGAGCGTCACCCTTCGCTCGACTTGCTCGACGAGTTGTTTCATTGGGAAATCGAAAAGGTCGGTGCGCAGGCAGCCTACGGACTGGTACGCGAAGAATTGCGCCGCAATCCGACCCTGCTCGGTCTGGACAAGTTGCTGGAGGCGGCGCTGCTGGCTGCGCCGGTCGAACATCGCAGCGACATCGAACTGATCAAGCAGTTGATTCATGGGCACACGCGCCGGGTGGCGCGTTACCGTTGCGATGCGTGCGGTTTCAAGGCCCGGCAATTTTATTGGCGCTGTCCGGCCTGTGGCGGTTGGGAAACCTATCCGCCCCGGCGCACCGAAGAATTCGACCTCACCCCCTGAAGCGGGAAAGGACTGGACATGAAGGTCACGGTTGTTGGAACAGGTTACGTCGGTCTCGTGGGCGGCGCGTGTCTTGCCGATGTTGGCAACGAGGTGCTTTGCCTCGATGTCGATCCGGAAAAGATACGCATCCTCGAAGGCGGCGGCCTTCCGATCTTTGAGCCTGGTCTGCTGGAAATCGTGCGTCGCAATGTCCAGGCGGGGCGGCTGTCCTTCACTACGGACATCGAGCGCGCCGTCCGTCACGGCATGGTGCAGTTCATCGCCGTGGGCACGCCGCCGGACGAAGACGGCTCCGCCGATCTGCAATACGTGCTGGAAGCCGCGCGCAATATCGGGCGGTACATGGACGGCTACCGGGTCGTGGTCGACAAGTCGACGGTTCCGGTCGGCACGGGTGACAGGGTTCGAGCTGCGATTGCCGAAGAACTGGCGGCGCGCGGGGAAGAAATCGCTTTCGCGGTCGTTTCCAATCCCGAATTTTTGAAAGAAGGCGCGGCGGTCGAAGATTTCATGCGTCCGGATCGCATCATCGTGGGCGCGGAAGACGAGCAGGCCATCGAACTGATGCGCGAGTTGTACGCGCCGTTCCAGCGCAACCACGACAGGTTGTTGATCATGGATACCCGGAGTGCGGAACTGACCAAGTATGCCGCCAATGCCATGCTTGCCACCCGCATCAGCTTCATGAACGAACTGGCGAATCTCGCGGAAACTTTGGGTGCGGACATCGAATTCGTGCGCCGGGGCATGGGTTCCGACCCGCGTATCGGCTGGCACTTTCTCTACGCAGGCTGCGGTTACGGCGGTTCGTGTTTCCCCAAGGACGTGAAAGCCCTGATACAAACCGGGCGTGAGACCCATCATGACCTGCTGGTGTTGCATGCGGTGGAAGAAGCCAACGAGAGGCAGAAACACCGTCTTGTTGACAAGATCATTGCCCGCTTCGGGGAGAGACTGGACGGATTGCGTTTCGCGCTCTGGGGGCTGGCGTTCAAACCCAACACCGACGACATGCGTGACGCGCCGAGCCGCGTCATCATCGACGAACTCTCCAGACACGGTGCGAACATCACGGCTTACGACCCGGTGGCAACCACCGAAGCCCGTCGCGTTTTTGCGGACAAATACGTAGGGCTGAGTTACGTAACCCGGCCAATGGATGCCGTACTGGGGGCGGACGCCCTCATCATCGTCACCGAATGGAAGGAATTCCGCAGCCTGGATTTCGACTTCCTCCGTACCGCCCTCAAACAGCCTGTCGTTTTCGATGGCCGCAACCTCTACGACCCGGAGACGATGCGCCGATGCGGCATCGAATATTACGGTATGGGCAGACGTTAAAGCGGCGCGGGGATTTCCCTGGGAGAAAAGAGTGGCACCAGCGTTGATTTTCGACATCGAAACCATCCCGGACGTTGCCGGGTTGCGACGGCTCCACGATCTGCCGGAAGACCTTCCCGACGCGGAGGTCGCCGAATTCGCCTTTCAGCAGCGTCGCGTCGCCACAGGAAATGATTTCCTCCCGCACTACCAGCAGCGGATCGTCACGATTTCCTGCGCGCTCTACAGCCCCGGCCAGTTTCGCGTATTCTCGCTCTCCGAGCCGGACTGCGCCGAGGGCGAAATCATCCAGCGGTTTTTCGATGGCGTCGAGAAATACACGCCGCAACTCGTCTCCTGGAACGGCGGCGGGTTCGATCTGCCGGTGCTCCACTACCGGGGGCTGTTGCACGGCATTGCCGCACCCCGATACTGGGATCTCGGTGACGGCGATTACGCCGATTCGCGCGAATTCAAGTGGAACAATTACATCAGCCGCTATCACGCCCGCCATCTCGACCTGATGGACTTGCTCGCGCTCTATCAGCCGCGCGCCAATGCCCCGCTCGATGAGCTTGCCAAACTCATGGGCTATCCCGGCAAGCTCGGCATGGACGGTTCCGCCGTGTGGACGGCCTGGCAGGCCGGGCGCATCGCCGAAATTCGTGATTATTGTGAGACGGATGTCGTCAACACCGGACTCGTTTATTTACGTTTCCTGAAAATGCGCGGGATTCTCGACCAGGAAGAATGGGGGCGTGAAGTCGCCATGGTGCGCGAAACCCTGGAAAAGATCGACGCCCCGCACTGGAAGGAGTTTCTTGCGGCCTGGGTGTAGGCGTTTAAAGCTTGCGACCCCCAACACCAGTCCCCAGGGTTATTTGGAGTTTGCATTGCGTTGTTCGGCATCGGAAGAAGGCGGTGATTGCCTGACGAAATCCGGCAACGGTCTCAGAGGTCCATTCGAGTGATGATCGCGGCTGGATTCGATACTGGCGAGGCGCCTGGAGATGCTCGGGTGGGTGCTTAGAAATTCCGGTGACGCATCGTTGCTCCACGACGTTTCCAGTATTTTTTTGAAGAAGGTTTCGGCCCCGTTGGTGTGTCCATAGTGTCGGATCAAGGCATCGAGCGCGGCCTGATCGGCGGCGCTTTCCTGTGCGCGGGAGTAATTGAATTGTGTCAGCAACCCCGAGGCGTTTCCGATGACGGCCGCGTCATTGTTGCCGAACAATATCCCCATCACGATGGAAATGACCACGGCGCTGCCAGCGGCGGCAATAGGGTCGCGGTGCTTGATATGGCCGATTTCGTGAGCGAGGACCATTGCCAGTGCATTTTCGCTGTCGACCAGATCGAGAAGCCCCTGGGTGACGATGATGTGTCCGCCGAACGTGGCTAAAGCGTTGGGTACACGGGAAGAGTTGGTGTGAACGGTAAGAGTCATACCGTCTGGCAACGCCATGTGCGCGGCAAGGGAGTCGGTCAGTTTTTGCAGGTATTGGCGGGTGGGCGAGGGCGTGTCGTTATCGAGTTCTTTCGATACGCTTGCAGCGAGGGAAACTTCGTAGCGAAAAGGGATGTACGGCGCGAGATAGCGTATGCCGATATTCACTACAACGACCAGGACGATGCAAAAGAGGACAAGGGCAATCGCCAGTTTGGCAAATTCGCCGACGGCGGACGTATTGCCGACATTGACCTCGTTCGGTACTGGCAGGTTTTCGTAGTGCGACACGGGATTCGACAGGGATCAACGAAAATTCTTGTTTGCAGAAGACATCGACTACTCAATTGGGGGCGCTTTGAGCGCCGTGCCATACGCCAGCAATTCAGCACAGATGATGCTGTTTCCCCTGTTCTGGTTGAGCGTGGAAGTCTCCAGCCGAACGTTGAAGATGACCTGTGCGCCATGTTGCGCGGCCTGTTCTTTCATCCTGAGAATGGCTTCGCGGCGACCACGGTCGAGCAAGGTCTCGTAGCTGGTGAGCCGCCCGCCGACGAGTGCTTTCAACCCGGCGGCGATGGTCTTGAAATAATCGCTTGAAATAACCACCGAGCCGCTGACCAGATGAAACGGCTGACCGGCAAAATGGGGCGGCGGCTGCCGTTCGGCAAAAACCAGAATGTGTCCGAGCCGGGCTTCACGCTCCCGTATCGAACGGTAATGTCGTCGTTCGAGTGCCGAACCGATACCCAGCGTGGTGAGCAGCAGCAGGACAAAGAAGGTGAGTTGAATGAGCGCTTCCATCGTCAAGCCTCTCGAGGTCAGCCGTTCCGTTCAAGGACGACGGCAGTTCCGTATGCCAGAAGCTCGGACGCGCCGGCGGTGATGTTCGACGTGCTGAAACGCACGTTGATTATCGCATTGGCGCCGATGGCTTCGGCTTGTTGCTGCATGCGGTCGAGTGCTTCCTGACGCGATTCATTCAGCAGTTCCGTGTAACCCTTCAACTCACCGCCGACGAGATTCTTGAGTCCGGCCATCATGTCGCGGCCAAAGTGCTTGGCGCGAACGGTGCTGCCCTGGACGAGCCCCAAATGACGGTTGATGGAGTAACCCGGAATGAATTCGGTGTTACTCAACAATAACCTGGAAGCGTTGTTGCTGCGCATGAAGATCTCCCTGTAAATGTTCGGATAACTCTATATTTTCTCATAAAAAACAAAATTGGAGCGTGAAAAACGATTTCTTGTTTTTCTATGATTGACGCACTTCCTCCAGCAGCCTTTTGACGCCTTCCACCCGTTGCCGCAGTTCGGGCAATTCTGCCCGACGGATGAGTCTGTCCGGCCCGGACATGCGGGTATGTTTGTTCTGCTGGACGAGGAGAATCACTTTTACGGGGTCGATGGGGGCGTTTTTCCCGAACTGGACGGCAATCTGCGTGGGAGAGGCGTCGAGTTTGAGGATGTCCCAGGGACGCAGAAGCTGGCGCAGCCGGTGGGTTTCGATCAGGGCTTGCGTTTGCGGGGGGAGTTCGCCGAAGCGGTCGACGAGTTCTTCGCGCAGGGCGATCAGTTCGTCTTCGTTGTCGCAGTTGGCAAGGCGCTTATAGAGGGTGAGGCGTTCCTGCACGTCGGGGCAGTAGTCGGTGGGCAGTAGCGCAGGGGCGTGGAGGTTGATTTCGGAGACGGCTTCCAGCGGGCTTTCGATGGTGGGTTCCTGGCCAGATTGCAGGGCGCGCACGGCGCGCTTGAGCATTTCGCTGTAAAGGGAAAATCCGACCTGGGCGATTTCTCCGGATTGCTGGTCGCCCAGGATTTCGCCCGCGCCCCGGATTTCGAGGTCGTGCATGGCAAGGTAGAAGCCGGAGCCGAGTTCTTCCATCATGGAGATGGCTTCGAGGCGCTTCCTGGCTTGCGGGGTGGGCTTGGCGTCGGGATCGGTGAGGAGGTAGGCGTAAGCCTGGTGGTGACTGCGCCCGACGCGGCCACGGAGTTGGTGTAGTTGGGCCAGACCGAAGCGGTCGGCGCGGTTGATGATGATGGTGTTGGCGGTGGGGATGTCGATGCCGGTTTCGATGATGGTGGTGCAGAGCAGGAGATTGGCGCGTTGCTGGGTGAAGTCGCGCATGACACGTTCGAGTTCGCGCTCCGGCAGTTGTCCGTGACCGACGACGATGCGCGCTTCGGGGAGGAGTTTTTCCAGTTCGATCCGCATGCTTTCGATGGTGTCGACCTTGTTGTGCAGGAAATAGACTTGCCCGCCGCGCTTGAATTCGCGCAGGACGGCTTCCCGCACGATGCCCTTACTCATGTTCTGGACGAAGGTTTTGATGGCCAGTCGCTTCTGGGGGGCGGTGGCGATGACGGAGAATTCGCGCAGCCCTTCCATCGCCATGCCCAGCGTGCGGGGGATGGGGGTAGCGGTGAGGGTGAGGATGTCGACTTCGCTGCGCAGTTTTTTGAGGATTTCCTTCTGACGCACGCCGAAGCGGTGTTCTTCATCGACGATGACCAGACCCAGGCGCTTGAAGCGAACATCTTTTTGCAGCAGACGATGCGTGCCGATGAGGATGTCGATCTTGCCCTCGGTCAGTTGGGTGAGCGCCAGGGTTTGTTCCTTCTGGGATTTGAAGCGCGAAAGTTCGGCAATCCTGACGGGCCACTCGGCGTAACGGTCGGAGAAAGTCTGGTAGTGCTGTTCGGCCAGCAACGTGGTGGGGCAGAGTAAGGCTACCTGATAACCGTCCTGGACGGCGACGAATGCGGCGCGCAGCGCCACTTCGGTTTTGCCGAAACCCACGTCGCCACAGACGAGCCGATCCATCGGGCGGCCCGATTTCATGTCGGCGACGACGGCGTCGATGGCGCTTTGCTGGTCGGGAGTGGTCTCGAAGCCGAAGCCTTCGGCAAAGGCGTCCAGATCGTGCGCGTTGAAGTCGAAGCGCACGCCGGGCCGCGCGGCGCGAGCAGCGTAGAGGGCGAGCAGTTCGGCAGCGGTGTCGCGCGCCTGCAGGGCGGCCCTTTTGCGCGCTTTTTCCCATTGCCCGGAGCCGAGCCGGTGCAGGGTGACCGATTCGGGGTCGATTCCGGCGTAGCGGGTAATGACGTGCAGTTGGGAGACGGGCACGTAGAGTTTGTCGCCGCCGTCGTATTCGAGGTGCAGGAATTCGGCTTCGCCTTCTCCCAGATTCATGTGCACGAGTCCGAGGTAGCGACCAATGCCGTGGGAGGTGTGCACGACCGGATCGCCGATCTTGAGTTCGGAGAGGTCGCGCAGCCACCCTTCCATCGTCGCGGCCTTTAAGCGCGTATCGCGCCGCCCTCGTGGGCGGGCGGCGGTGTATAGCTCGGTTTCGGTGACGAGGGCCAGTTTTGCTTCCGGCAGGATAAAACCGGCGGCAAGCGGGGCGGCAGTGATGGCGAAGTCTGTGCCGCCCATTTCGATGAAGGCGGCGAAATCGGCGCAAACCTGCGGACTCTCTCCGTATTCGGCGAAGAATTCGAGCATGGTTTCACGCCGACCCGGCGATTCGGCCAGAAGCAGCACGCGGCCCTCGAATCCGGCGCGGAAGGCTTTGAAGAGCGTTAAGGGGTCGGCGGCCTTGCGGTCGACGGCGAGCCGAGGCAGGGGGAGGGCAGCGGCGCTTTCGGCGTCGTTTTGAGCATCATTGATCGCCAACCGGGGGCGGTCGTGGAGTGCGCCGAAGAAATCATCTTCCTTCAGGAAAAGCGCCTCGGGCGCGAGTACCGGGCGCGCACGGTCACCCCGTAGCATGTGGTGGCGCGACCGGGTGTCGCGCCAGAAGCCGGCGATGGCCTCCGCTACGTCGTGATGCAGGAGCACGGGAGAGGCGGGCGGCAGGTAGTCGAAGAGCGTGGCGGTCTCGTCAAAGAAGAGCGGCAGGTAGTATTCGATGCCCGCCGGGATGATGCCGTTCGAGACATCCTTGTAGAGGGCCGCGCGGCTCGGGTCGCCTTCGAAGGCTTCACGAAAACGGCCCCGGAACCGGGTGCGCCCGGTTTCATCGAACGGAAATTCGTGCGCAGGCAACAGCCGGATTTCCTTCACCGGGTAGATGGTGCGTTGGGTGTCGGGATCGAACGTCTTGATGCTTTCGATGATCTTGTCGAACAGGTCGATTCGTAGCGGCAGGGGCGTGCCCATCGGGTAGAGGTCGACCAGTCCGCCGCGTACCGCAAATTCGCCGGGACTGACGACCTGGGTGACGCAGTGGTATCCGGCCAGCGCCAGTTGCGCGCGCAGTTGTTCCGTTTCGAGCGCGTCGCCCTGCTTGAGAAAGAAGGTGTAGGCGGCGAGAAAGGCGGGTGGAGCCATGCGGTAGAGCGCGGTGCTGGCGGGAACGAGCAGCACGTCGGCTTCGTTGCGGCTGATGGCGTAGAGCGTGGAAAGACGCTCGGAGATCAAGTCCTGGTGGGGCGAAAAACTGTCGTAGGGCAGCGTTTCCCAGTCGGGCAGGAGGCGCACGCGCAACTGCGGCGCAAACCAGACGATTTCGTCCGCGAGTCGTTGGGCTCTATCGGGTTGCGCAGTGATGACCGTCAACATTTGCCCATGTCCGGCCAGCGTGGCGATTGCCAGCGCATCACCCGCACCCGCCAGTCCCGGCAGGTCGAGCCGCATGCCGGGTTTGGGAAGTTTCAGGTTCGAGATCGTGGGCAGGAGGGTTTTGATACCGGATTGCATATACATGGCTTCGGTTGGGGCGCAGGCCGGGAAGTAACGGTAAGTTGATCTACCGATCTTCCCTGGTATGCCATAGGCGCAACACGTAGATTGTCTCGTCCTGAATTTCGTAGCGAATTTCGTACTGGGCGGCGAGAATCCGCCGCACTTCACGCGGCTCGTACTGAAACAGTTTCTGGCCGATTCGTGGGTTGGCAAGCAGGATGGTTGATGCCTTGGTCAGCGTTTGTACTGCCCGCGCAGCAGCCGGTTTGCTCACAGAGGCCAGAAATTCATGCAAGCGCACCAGGTCGGAAAGCGCCTTGCTTGTCCATTTCAGCTTCATCAATAGGGTGCCGGAAGCGGTTCGTCGGTGTCCAAACTGTCTGCCCATGTTTGTATGGTTTGGTGGTCGATGACGCGATTCGCGTCCACATCGGCCAATGCCTCGAGGGTCAGGCGATCGCGCTCTTCCTCTTGAGCAACCCAGGCCAAGAGCGCCTGCTTCATGATCCAGCCACGCGAGCGTTCGGTACGATTCGCCAATTGGTCGACTTTCTCGGCGAGCGGAACAGGCACATGCGCAGTGAGAACACGGGTTTCAGCTTTCTGTACGGGCATAACGTTCTTCATCAGGACTGTGGTTTCAGAATATTGATTCAATTTTAATCATAGTGATTAAGTATGATTGAGTCAAGTAGGGCCAGTTTATCAATCCTGCCTTTAATTACTCGGTATGTTGATTACTTGAGGAGACTTGAGGCAGCTCATGGCAAAATCCCGGACGAGCCCCTTGTTCGAAGCGAGGTCATCATGAACGATTTATCCAGCTTGCAGCCGACTGCGGTCTGGCGTCATTTTTTTAATCTTTGTCAGATTCCGCGCGCGTCGGGCCAGGAGGCCGCAGTGCGCGATGCGCTGTCGAAATGGGCCTGCGAGCGCTCCCTGTGCGTGAAGAATGATGCCCGTGGCAATCTCATCCTGGGCAAGGCGGCCACGCCGGGCTATGAAAACCGACCGGGTGTGGTGTTGCAGGGGCATCTGGACATGGTCTGCCAGAAGCACGGCAACAGCAAGCACGATTTCGGGCGTGACCCGATCCGTCCCGTGTTGCGCGATGGCTGGGTGACGGCGATCGACACGACGCTCGGGGCCGACAACGGGATCGGGGTCGCGTTGGCGTTGGCGGTGCTGGAGGCCGATGATCTCGAACATCCCGCGCTGGAAGTCCTGTTGACCGTGGATGAGGAAGCGGGCATGCACGGCGCAATGGGCCTCGAGCAGAACGCCGTACAGGGCCGTCTGCTGCTCAATCTCGATACCGAGCAATGGGGCGAGCTTTATCTCGGCTGCGCCGGGAGCGTCGATGTGGTCGTCGATGCGCCTGTGCCCGTGGAAGCGGCCCCGGAGGATATGTTGACCATCGGCTTGCGGCTCACCGGCCTGGCCGGGGGGCATTCCGGTATCGACATTCACCGCCAGCGCGGCAACGCGATCAAGTTGTTGGCGCAATTCCTGCGCGAACTGGACGAAAAAGGTTTTGTTTTCCGACTCGCCTCGATGAAGGGCGGCACGGCACATAACGCCATCCCGCGCGAGGCCGAAGCCGTGCTCCGGATGGTTGATCCTTCCAGCCTGCTGGCGGAAGCCGAAGGTTTCGTGGCGGCGTTGCGGGGTCGGTTGAACGATGAAGAGTCCAGGGTTCGTATTGATTTCGAGATGGTTTCAACCCTGGACGCAGGTGATGTCCTGCCCGGCGAGGAGGCGCGCAAGCTTCTGAACCTGCTGGGCGATCTGCCCTGTGGCGTGCGCAAGATGAGCGAGCAGATGCCCGGCGTGGTCGAGACTTCCAACAACATCGGCGAATTGCGGCTGGGCAAAGGCCGGTTGCACGTCAACGTAATGGTGCGTTCGTTGGGTGAGGACGGCATTCATGCCTTGTCAGACGAGATCGTTGCGCGTTTTGTCGCTTCGGGATTCGAAGGCATCCATGTTACGGGGGCAGGGCCGGTATGGCATCCAAACCCCGAATCGAAGCTGCTTGCGCTTGCGCGGGACGTTTTCCGACGGACCTTCGATGACGAAGCCGTCGTTCAGGTGATCCACGCCGGGCTGGAATGCGGCATTTTCAACTGGCTGTGGCCGGACATGGACATGATTTCCTTCGGCCCTACGATCCACGGTGCACACGCGCCCGGCGAACGGGTCGAAGCTGCAAGCGTGGAGTGCGCCTGGCGGTTGCTCGTCGCAATACTGGCAGCGATTCCTGAGCAGGAATCCAAGCGCAGTCAAGCGTAACGATAAAAGTTCCCCGATCGGGAGACCGGGGTTCTTTCTTTAGCGCGCCCGGTTTTACGCAACGGATACGACCGGGTTCGACCGCAACCATTCGCGCAGGATGGTGTTGAAATGGGTTTCCCAATCTTCGCCCATCGCGTGCAAGGCATCCAGTACGTCAGAGTCCAGGGGAAACGCAACGTGTTCTGTCGGCGGAGCCTTCTTTTTGCCGGAACAGCTACGCAGCAGGGTGGGTCGAGCGGTGGTTCTGGGTTCGAGCATCATGATCGTAAGCTCCATCAGGGTAAGCATGGCGAGATGCATTTGACATGCCTTGTCGCGCCAGCCCGTTTTCTCATGAAAACGGAAAACGAGCTAACAGAGCAACAACCGTGCCTGATATGTATATCATTGATTTTTCGATATATTTATTCCGCGAATAAGGGAAATGTAAAAAGAACCGACACTTCGTTTGATGCAGCGTGAGAACTGTATATACGTATAAATACTAACCCTGTATTTTTCTCTTTCGGAACCGATTTATTATGGATACATAAATTGACGTACCAGGACGATTTCTCCGGAAAAACGCATCGGCACGGTAAATTCCTGCCGCTTTTCGTGCGGAGTGTTTTCGTTGCTGATGATGGTCAGCCGGGCGATGGTCAGAATGTTGCTGTCACTGTCACTGTCACTGTCGCTGTCACCGCCGCCGCCGTAGAAATTCACATAGATCTGGTACAAGCCTTTTTCCGGCGCGGGGGAGGCAAAGATCTCCGGGCCGTAGCCGTCCGTGACATCCACGTCGATTGCGCCGCTGTTGATGACCCGTTGCCCGTACCAGGCGTGCTGGCCGCTTGGCGTGACCACGTGCATGTCGAGGTCGGTTCCATCGGTATCCCAACTGAGCAGGATGCGCAGCCTCGACACGGGTTGTCCGTTCGCGCTCTGGTGGAACTGGACGCGCGAACGCTCTTCGCCCGAGATGACTTCGACGCTGTTTGAACCCGCACCGAAACTGTAGGGACGCGCAAATGCGCCACTCTCGTCGAGCCGCACCGGCATGGCATTGCCGTTGACGACGAGCGTGGCGGTATCGGTTTTTTTCCCGTGCGCGCGGATGCGTCCTCGGATCTGGGCGCTCGCCGGCGTGTCGGCATCGATGCCGGGTCTTGCGGCGGGGTACTCTACCGCCTGGGTAAAAGGCGCGTCAGGGTCGCCCTGACGCCAGCCCGAGATGGGCGCGTCCAGTTCGGCCAGCGCGGTGGCGGGCGACAGAATGAGGGCCAGCCCCGAAACAAGCCGAACCGCCTTCCGATGAAAAGTGTCAGTATTGGTCGCGTTCATGTGTTGGATACGGCATCTCGGGTTCAGAAAATCAACGTGCGGATATGCGTAAGTTCGCCAATCTTGCGTACCGGCACGACAAAGCTTTCGCGTCGCTCGTTGGGCGTGTTTTCATGGAGAATCAGGGTCAGGCGGCAGGTAATGATCGGTTTTTGACGGGTTTCGTCGAAATGGTAGCCGGAATCGCCAAAATTGCCCCAGTAATTGACGTAGAACAGGTAGGTGCCACGCATGGGGGCGGTCACGGAAAACATCTCCGGTCCCGCGCCATCGACGCTGTCGACATCCATGCCGCCTCCGCCAATGAGCACCGGATTGGACCAGGTGACGTGCTGGCCGTCGGGTGTCAGTACGTGGAGGTCGAGTTCGGCCTGGTTGTCGTCCCACGACAGGATGGCGCGTATCTGGGCTTTCGGGCGGGCGGGGTTGGATTCGTAAAATTGCAGGCGTTGGACGGACTGGCCTTCCGGGGTCAGTATTTCGACGCTGTTCGAGCCGGGGCCGAAGGCGTAAGGACGGGCAAAACGACCTTCTCCATCGCTGTAGAGCGGCATCGGGTTGCCGTTGACCACGAGCGTCGGCGGCTTGCGCGGCGAGACCTTGCCGGCTTTTTCGTCGCGCAGACGCTTGTTCAACTGTCCTCGGATCAGGGTCCGGCCTTGTTGTGATCCCCGGTCGATCAGGTTGTAAGGATAGGCGACGGCCTGTTCTCCGCTCTTGTCGGTGAATCCGCCGAAATTCCATCCGCCGTGGGGGAATTCAACCGGGGCGCTCTCTTGCGCGGCGACGCACAGAGGCCATCCTGCAACGGCGAAAAGGCACGCTGCCAGAAGAGATGTGTTTCCAGCGTTTTTTGCCCGGTCAAAAACAGGAAATCGGATCGAGGGGAAATTCATGGCAGGTCTTCATCAATGAGTTTGCGCGCCCAGTGTTCGATGAGTTTTTCATCGTGGGCTGAAGGGTGATGGCGCAGGCCGAGATGCAGGTATTCGTGCGCCAGTGTAATGCGGTCTTCGGGTGAGCGGAGGTCGCGCACATGGATGCGCCCCCTGTCCTGTTCGGAAAATGGCGTGCCGTGGGATAGCAGGCAGACGGTCGGCAGCGCGGAAGGCGCATCGAACCCTGGAAGATGCTGGTACAGGGTGCGATGCCATCGCGGCGTGCGCGCCGCAAGCCAGGTTTCCGCCTCGGAAAAGCGGCGGCAGACGATGCCTGCCGGGTCATTCATTGCGCCCAGATTCGATCTGGGAAAGGTTTTCCACAGGATGACATCCCACGCTTCACCGCCCTGGCTCGCGCGCACGGCGTCCGTCCAGGCCATGCGGTTTTTCGACGGAGTTGTGCTGTGATAGCCGACCGGCTCGCCCCGGAGCGTGAGTCCGGACGTGAAGCCGGCTGCGGCGCGCGCTGCGGGGCTTGGGGGATGGATGGATACCCGCTGTTTTCGGCTGCTGTCGTCGATGGCGAGGCAATTGCCTTGCCTGGCCGCTTCGTTGAACAGGTAACTGCGGATGACGACCGACAGGGCGCGGGCGGCCTCGACCTCCTTCGCGTCGGCCTCGCGGTCGATGACGCGGGCGGCGTAATCGTCGAGCCCGAAACGCCCTTCGATGCGGGCGCGCCCATTCGGGCGGGAGAGGGTCAATTCCCCTGAGGAGGTGAAAGGAATCGAGACTCCACTCTCGAAACGGGCAACGAAACGGCCTTGCAGGATGCCTTCCCGGGCGTTTTTTCCGCCCGGCTGCTCGACCTCGAACGGATAACGGGCGAAAAAATTTACCTGCACGCAGCCGGGCGTGATTGCGCCTCCGTCCGGTGGCAGCGTCTCGGAGAATGCCTCGGCCAGACGCGCGCCGTGACGCGCCATGATCTGCTGCCCCGTGCCTTCGCCCGCGAACCAGACGGGCCTGCCGTCGGCAAGCCAGCCTGCGCCGCCTCCATAACGCTTTCCGGGCTGGCCGGGGCGGTGCCAGGAAAAAGATTTGATCCGCAACCGCCCGCCCATGCCGCGTACCAATTCCGTCGCTTCCTCCTTTGGGGCGGAGGCGAACAGCCGGGCGAGTAGGGCGCTGGCGGCCTCTTCTCGTGCGCGAACGGGCGCGGCGTCGAGCGCGCGCAGTATGGAAGCGGGAGAGACTACGGTTTCCGGCTTCATCGCGCCGAGATCGGCCAGCCAGGGCGCGGCATCGCGCACGCCGGGGCGCGCCTCCCAGAACGCGCGCCATGCCTCCGGGGAAATTCCGAGCCGTCGTGGCGCGAAAAACAGGCCGCACGAACGCACCAGCGCCAGTTCACGGCCAATGGCCTGACCTGGATCGCAACAGTAGGTTTCTTCTTCGAGATGCTTGCGAGCGGAAGCGCCTCGTTTGCCTCGCGCTCCGGTACAGACGTAATCCGGCGCGGGATGACGTTGCTCGATGAGCCACAGGTAGACGAAGAGTTTCCACAGGCTGCCGAGTGGCGCCTTGCGGTTTGCCGCTTCGCCTGTGGGCGGATCGGGAATCCGTTCATTGACGAGGAGTCTGCCTGCGTCATCGAACGTGCGCCATTCCAGCCCGCCATCCGTTCCGGCCCGCCAGAGCATTTCCAGCGCAGGGGCGGACTCCGCACTGGGTCTGGCGTTTGCCGGGGCAGTTGGCATGGCGAACGCGAAACCGCAACAGGCCAGGATGCCTGCCCGGATTCGCGCGCCTGCTACTTCACGACCCATGTCCCGTCTTTCTCCCCGGCATACGCCTTCATCGAAGGCTGGTACATCCGGTAGTAGCGCGCCGGGGGCAGGGTGAAGCGACCACTCTGACTCACTCTCAGGAGATGACGCACGACAACGTCTCCGTCGGCCGGCAGGATCTCGACGGGAACGCCGTAGCGGTTTCGGTGCTCTTCGGCATTGCCACGATCGATGGGTCGGGGTTCCTCGCCTTCCTGTCCGATCAGGCTGATGCCCCAGGTGGTGCGTTCGATGGCTGCTCCCGGCGGCAATGGAACTTCGACGACGCCGTAGCGATGGGTCTGTTTCGATGAAAGATGGATTTCATCGAGGTAGAGTTCCTGCGTGGAAAGTCCGGCGGCAGGGTCGACGGGAACGAGCGCGTAGCCGGTCACCTCTTTCTCGGATTTGCGCCGTTCCAGACGATAGAGCTTACGCTCGACCTCGACCGGCAGAGTGCTCTTGCCGCTTTCTTCGCTCTCGTAGCGCAGGATCGCCGTGAGTCTGGCGGGCGCATTGAGAACCTGAAGCGTTTCGGGCGGGCGCGTGTCGGCAGGCCAGAGCCATTCGGGGCGGGTGTCGGCCAGGGCGGTGGATGAGGTAGCGGACTCCCGCCATTTTCTATCGGCGGGCTTGAGACTGGAATCGACGGGTTGGAGCGCGAGCTTGCCGCCAAGCGCCTGTTGCGTCCACGCGAGCGCCAACGCCCGGTCGAGGGTCGGCGTTTCTTCGGAGATGTTGGCAAGCAGGGTCGTGACGGCGGTTTCCTTGTCTTTTGCGCCCTTGTTGAACAGGAGCAGCAGGGCGTGCGCGGAAGGCAATTCGCTCGACGACAGGCGTTGCGTGGCATTGGCGAGCGAGCCGCCGTCCGCGCGGGAAGTAATGCCCGCCTCTCTGGCGACGGTTGCAGTCAGTACCCGCGCGTAGGCAAGTCCGAGCGGCGAATCGGGCGCGTTCAGAAGAGGGCTGCCTGCGTCCGCGTCAGGGTTTTTATTGCTTTCGTCGCCTTTTTTCGCCAACTCTGCGAGCAGCCCTTCTGCCTGCGTGCGTACCGGCAGTCCGATCTGTTGGATGAACCACAGGGAAAGCGCCTGATGCAGGTACGGTTCTTTTGCGGCGTGGTCACGGTAGACCGTCAGCACCCGCTCCCAGTGCGAGGCGGGCAGGCTGGTTCCCAGCGCACGGGTGGCCCGCCAGTCGGCGTAGTAGGCGTAGGAAGTCATCAGGGCGCTATTGTCCGTGCCTTGCCCCCACCACCCGAAGACGGCTTCCGGCCCTGCCAGCGCGGCCAGGCGCAGGCGTTGGCTGTAGAGGGTTTGCCGCAGGTGCGCGGCCTTACCCTGCGCACGATCCGATGAAAGCAGCGGCGTGATGATGGACAGCGGAATCAGGCGGCTCGCCGTCTGTTCGACACAACCCCACGGGTATTCGAGCAGGGAATCGGCGATGCGCAGGAAGTGTTCGCTGCCGTTGGCGGCCAGGCGCAGCCTCAATCGGCGGGCGTCGGCAGGCAACCGGAAGGATGCCTTTCCGCGTTCCAGGGCAATGGCTTGTTCCTGCAGCCCGCGCCAGCGTGTGGATTCGGCGATCATGGGAGTTTCCAGCGCGTCGACGAGTTCGCCCGCCGTGCGCACTTCCAGCCGCGCCGGTTGTTCGCCGTGGAAGGAGGGCAGTTTGAACGACAGCCAGGTGACGCCGCGCGGGAGCGTCGCTTTTTGGGTGATGGTTTCTTTTGCCAGGTTGAGCGTGATGTCGGCTTCGCGCGTGCCATCGGTGTTGTTGAAGACGGCGAGCGAGGCGACGGGGGCGTCGCCCTCGCGCATCCAGTTGGGCGAAGTCCATTTGGCGTACAGGGGCTTGTCGGATTGCATCCAGGCGGCGCGTTGCCCGTAGACGGCATCCTGCCGCGCGGGTTGCCGACCCCTGGGCGAGTCCTTGTCCAGCGTCACGGCCCGCACGGTGATGCGCCAGCGTGAAAGGGCATCCGGCATCTTGAACCTGAACCGGGCGCGACCGTTTTCGTCGGTGACCAGCGCGGGTTCCCATGCCGCCGTATCGGTATCGTCGCGGCGGGCGCGTTCGAGCACCTTGATGGCGCGCTCGTTGTACTGATGACGAGCAGGCGGTTGCCGCGAGGCATCGCTGGCGTAGTTGAAGGCTTCGTCGTAGGTGATGAAGTTCAGGCTTGCGCTGGTGCGCACGTTGTTGCGCCGGACATGCTGGAAGAATTCCACCATGTCGGGAGCGAT
>Ga0099364_10004571_pt1 | contig 20925 bp, 20 predicted proteins | sample TergutTh196P3_FD_73070 | JGI IMG/M metagenome (GOLD analysis project Ga0099364, IMG submission 73070) | Microcerotermes parvus P3 segment gut microbial communities from Pointe-Noire, Republic of the Congo - Th196 P3 | ecosystem: Host-associated > Arthropoda: Insects > Digestive system > Gut ... | reverse complement strand
TTCTGATTCAACGGTCCGACTTTTTTGCTGTACGGCTTCTGGTGACAGGCCGGGCTCCTCCCCCGACCTGTCGCCTTCTGTATGACATCCAGCAACCATTTACCAAAAAGCGTCTCCCCGCCCTGAAGGACGGGGCCTTTGTGCGTGAGTTTGATGAGATGTATTTTTATTAACGCAATTCCTCCGGCTAAAGCCGGAGGTCCCTTGCGAGGATCTGATGATTACGGTAAGACTTCCGGATGGTTCGGAAAAACACTTTGACAGACCGGTAACAGTAGCAGATGTGGCCGTATCCATAGGCAGCGGGCTGGCAAAAGCTGCGCTCGCCGGCAGGGTCAACGGCGAAGCCGTTGATCTGTCATACGAGATAAAAGACAATGCCGATCTGGTTATCCTGACAGACCGGGATAAAGAGGCAGTGGACATTCTGCGACATTCGACAGCCCATCTGCTGGCCTATGCGGCAAAGACACTTTTCCCGGATGCACAGGTAACCATCGGTCCGGTGATCGAAAACGGCTTCTATTACGATTTTTCCTACAGTCGTCCTTTTACACCGGACGACGTGGAAGCCATCGAAAAAAAGATGGTGGAGCTCGCCGGAAAGAATGAAACGGTAACCCGGCAGGAGATGCCCCGCGACGAGGCAATAGCGTATTTTCATTCCATCGGCGAAATGTACAAGGCCGAAATTATCGGGTCGATCCCGGAAGACGAAACGGTCACACTCTATACGACAGGAACCTTTACCGACCTGTGCAGAGGCCCGCATGTGCCCTCGACCGGCGTGCTGAAAGTCTTCAAGCTCATGCGGGTGGCAGGAGCCTACTGGCGGGGAGATTCCGACAATGAAATGCTGCAGCGGGTCTATGGGACAGCATGGGCACGCAAGGAAGACCAGGACGCCTGGCTGCTCATGCTTGAAGAAGCCGAACGGCGCGACCATCGCCGGCTCGGACGCCAGCTGGATCTGTTTCATTTCCAGGAAGAAGCCCCAGGTCTGGTTTTCTGGCACCCGAAAGGCTGGACGATATGGCAGCAGGTCGAACAGTACATGCGACAGGTCTACCTGGACAGCGGCTTTCAGGAAGTAAAATCACCGATGATTCTGGACCGCTCGCTGTGGGAAAAATCCGGCCACTGGCAGAACTACCAGGAAAACATGTTCACAACCGAGTCGGAAAACCGCAGCTATGCTCTCAAACCGATGAACTGTCCGGCTCACGTGCAGATCTACATGTCAAGACTGCACTCCTACCGCGAACTGCCATTGCGCTTCGGTGAATTCGGCCAGTGTCACCGGAACGAGGCGTCCGGTGCACTGCACGGCCTGATGCGATTGCGCGGTTTTGTCCAGGATGACGGGCACATATTCTGCACGGAAGAGCAGATTCTGGATGAGTGTATCGCATTTACAACGCTTCTGAAAAAAGTGTACGCCGACTTCGGGTTTACGGACATTATTTACAGAATGGCAACACGACCCGAAAAACGGGTAGGCTCCGATGCGTCCTGGGACAAGGCCGAAGCTGCACTGGCCGCATCGCTTGATGCGGTTGGCGTGAGTTATGAGATTGCAGAGGGTGAAGGTGCCTTTTATGGTCCCAAGATTGAATATACCCTGAGAGATGCCATTGGCAGAATGTGGCAGTGCGGAACAATCCAGGTGGATTTTTCCATGCCGGAAAGGCTCGGTGCCGAATATGTCACCGAAGAGAATACACGAAAAGTGCCTGTTCTTCTGCATCGCGCCATTTTGGGTTCGCTCGAGCGCTTTATCGGTATTCTGATTGAAAACTACGCAGGTGCAATGCCATTGTGGCTGGCACCCGTTCAGGTTGTGGTCATGAATATTTCGGAAAAACAGACCGATTATGCGCAAAAGGTCACACAAATGCTGAAAAAAGAGGGTCTTAGAACCGAAATAGATTTGCGAAATGAAAAAATTACATTTAAAATACGCGACTACGCGACCCAACGCGTGCCCTATATCGTCGTAGTCGGCGACAAGGAAAAGAATGAGGAAACGGTTTCTGTTCGTGCAAGAGGAAATGTCGATCTCGGTATCATGCCGGTTGCCGCTCTGGCTGAACGCCTGAAAGGCGAAATTGCAGCCAGAAAGTAGCGGCAAAGCAAAAAGCAGAGGAACAGAGTGCAATTCCTCCCCGCCCGGAAGGAAGGCGAGGAATTGCAAAGATCTGATGATTTTTTAATGAGGAAAAGACAATAGCAACCGAAAAAACGCATCGCATAAATGGCGAGATTACAGCCCCGGAAGTTCGACTGATAGGGACTGATGGCGAGCCTGTAGGAATTGTACCGCTTCAGGAAGCATTCCGTCAGGCAGAAGAAGCCGATGTCGATCTCGTTGAGATTGCGCCCAATGCCAATCCACCCGTAGCCAGGATGATGGACTACGGCAAGTTTCGTTATCAGGAACAGAAAAAGGCGCATGAGGCCAAACAGAGGCAGAAAATCGTATCTGTCAAGGAAATCAAGCTCAGACCCGGAACGGATGACGGAGACTATAACGTCAAGTTGCGTAATGTGATCCGCTTTCTGGAAGATGGTGACAAATGCAAGGTCACACTGCGGTTCAGAGGGCGCGAGATGGCGCATCAGGACATCGGTCTGAGAATGCTGGAGCGGATGAAAGTGGACCTGGATCAGTATGCCCAGGTGGAACAGCATCCAAGGCTGGAAGGTCGCCAGATGGTGATGATGCTGGCCCCCAGGAAAAAAAGGTAAACGGATGACAGAGGAAATCTCTGCACGGCCTGAATTTTAAAATTACGGAGAGAACAACTCATCAAATCATACCGTGCGTTCAACGGGAATTCAAGCCTCCGGAGCGTTATGTCAGACGAAAGTAGCCACGGCAAAATCGGATGCGCGAACGAGGAATGAACCAGACTTCATACAGCAGATTCATGACTTCTGGAAACTGTTCAGGAACGGAAACTGCAGAAGAAAAGCCGCCAGGGTTTTTCAGCTGCACTGGAAAACAAGTGATTGCAGGCATCAAAGTGTGACAATACGTGTTACCACCTGTCGTCATATAATAATTACACATAAAGGAGCTGCCCTTAAGGGCATGAATTCAGCTATGCCAAAAATGAAGACAAAAAGCGGTGCGAAAAAACGTTTTCGCATCAGGCCAGGCGGAACCATCAAGGTTGCGCAGGCCTTCAAACGTCACATTCTGACCAAAAAAAGCCCGAAAACCAAACGCCAGCTACGCGGAATGACACAGGTGCACGACAGTGATGTGCGCTCGGTAAGGCGTATGTTGCCAAACGGTTAAACCCAGCGACTCACAGGGAGAACAATTATGTCGAGAGTAAAACGCGGGGTCACGGCACGGGCCCGTCATAAAAAAGTACTCAAGCAGGCCAAAGGATTCCGGGGCCGCAGAAGCAAAGTATATCGTGTTGCCAAACAGGCGCTCATGAAGGCAGGTCAGTATGCCTATCGTGACCGAAAGGCCAAAAAGAGAGTTTTCCGCGCTTTGTGGATTGCGCGGATCAATGCTGCTGCAAGAGAGCACGGCATGACATACAGCGTGTTTATCAACGGACTTAAAAAGGCGTCCATCGAGCTTGACCGCAAGGTTCTGGCTGATATGGCTGTCGCTGACAAGCCGGCCTTTGCCGCAATCGTCGATCAGGTAAGATCTGCCGGCGCTGTGTGACTTTCCGTTACTGCGGTGACGGCTACAATACTGGCAGGCGGGGCAGCAGAAAACTGTCCCGTTTTTATTGTTTTTTTCAGCCAGTCCTGCAGCACACGGCTGCAGTTCTCGGACTATCAGGGAAAACAGGGTATGGATTCACTCGATCAACTGGTTATTGAAGCAAAAAAGGCATTCACGGATGCAGGCGACGCAGCGGAACTGGAAAACGTCAAGGCCCGCTATCTGGGAAAGGCTGGAGTCATCCCCGCCCAGATGAAGTCGCTCCAGCAGCTGGAACTCAAAGAGCGCAGGGAGCGCGGAGCTGTCGTCAATGCAGCCAAGGCGCAGATAGAAGCAGCACTGACAGAAAGGCGCGAGGCACTGGCAATGGCGGAGGTCGAAGCAAAGCTGTCTGCAGAAGCAATTGATGTGACGTTGCCCGGACGCGGGCGAGGGCGCGGCAGTATTCATCCGGTGATGAAGACCTGGGAAAGAGTGGAGAAAATTTTCGGATCAATCGGATTTGATATTGCTGAAGGTCCCGAGCTTGAAGACGACTGGAACAATTTTACCTCATTGAACAACCCGGAAAATCACCCGGCGCGCTCCATGCAGGATACCTTTTATGTCGATGCCAGGGACAGAGATGGCAAACTGCTTCTGTTGCGCACGCACACTTCTCCGATGCAGGTGCGCTATGCAACAGGCAGGGACATACCGATCAAGGTGATTGCGCCAGGCAGGACTTACAGGGTCGACAGCAGTGCAACGCATTCGCCTATGTTCCACCAGTTTGAAGGACTGTGGATTGATGAAGCGGTCAGTTTTGCCGATCTCAAAGGAGTCTATCTCAATTTTGTGAGAGCGTTTTTTGAGACGGATGATCTCGAAATCCGGTTCCGCCCATCGTATTTTCCTTTCACCGAACCATCAGCAGAAGTCGATATCGCTTTTGGTAGCGGACCGCTCAAGGGAAGGTGGCTCGAAGTATGTGGAGCCGGTCAGGTCCACCCGGTTGTCCTTGGAAACATGGGAATTGATCCGGAAAAGCACGTGGGTTTTGCTTTCGGGTCCGGTCTGGAAAGGCTTGCCATGCTGCGTTATGGCATACATGATCTTCGCCTGTTTTTTGAAGGCGATCTGAAGTTTCTGAAGCAGTTCAGCTGATTTTTCTGCAGCCGGCAGTCTGTGTTCTGCAACTGCCTCAAGGGAAAGGAAAGCACCTGGATGTGCTGAATGTGAAGTAACGGTTAGGGACGGATTTATGCAAATTTCGGAAAAGTGGCTGCGCACGATGGTCGATCCTGAAATGTCAACGGAGGATCTGGCGCATCTGCTGACAATGTCTGGCCTGGAGGTCGAGGAAGTGGAGGCCTTCGCTGCGCCTTTTTCCCACGTAATTGTTGCAGAAGTGCAGCAGGTGCGCAGGCACCCGCAGGCAGACCATCTTTCTGTATGTCAGGTGGATGCAGGGACCGGCAAAACGGTATCGGTTGTATGTGGCGCACCCAATGTGCATGAAGGTCAGAAAACGGCACTGGCTGTTGCCGGGGCCACTTTGCCGGCAGCAAAAAAGGACGGGGAGCGCATTGTCGGCAAGGAAGTGCTCCACGGAGTGGAGTCCGAAGGTATCCTGTGCTCTGAAGGGGAGCTGGGCATCTCGGAAGACTGGTCAGCCCTGATCGAGTTGCCTGGAGATGCACCTCCGGGTACTGATCTGGGAAAATACCTTGATCTGGATGACGCACTTCTCACCTTCAAGCTGACGCCAAACAGGGCGGACTGCCTGTCTCTGCTTGGGGTTGCGCGGGAAGTTTCCGCCCTGACCATGACGCCTCTGGTGATGCCACCCCTGAAGGTGACAGAGCCGACAATGAATGAAGTGCTCCCTCTCACCCTGTCCGCTCCCGATCTGTGCGGACGCTTTACCGGAAGAATCATCCGCAATATCAATGCGGGAGCAAAAACGCCCATGTGGATGCGCCAGCGTCTTTTGCATAGTGGTGTGCGCCCGTTGTCCGTGCTCGTTGATATTTCCAATTATGTCATGCTGGAGTTCGGCCAGCCCAATCATCTGTATGACCTGGACAGGATTTCAGGGGGCCTGGATGTCCGGTGGGGCAGGGCAGGTGAAAAAGTGGCGCTTCTGAACGAGAGCACGGTTGATGTGGATGAATGGATCGGTGTGATAGCAGATGATCAGGGAGCTGAATCTCTGGCAGGAATTATGGGGGGATCCCGGTCGGCCATTTCACCGGACACGCGCAATATCTATATAGAAGCGGCGTTCTGGTGGCCTCAGGCCATTCAGGGAAGATCGCGGCACTTCAATTTTTCAACGGATGCAGGCCATCGTTTTGAAAGAGGAGTCGATTTTGAAGGGACGGTTCGTGCAACAGAGCGTATTACCGAACTGGTTCTGGCCATCTGTGCCATACCGGGGGAGACGCAGGTAGGACCTGTTGACGATCAGATAACGAATCTGCCGGAGCGCCTGCCGGTGAGCATGCGCCTTTCCAGAGCACAAAGACTGATTGGCGTTGCCTTTACGGAAGACGAAGTTGCCGGTTATCTGACACGACTGGATCTGCCGTTTGTCCGGGAGCCTGGTGTATTTGTTGTTACCCCTCCTTCGTGGCGCTTTGATATGGAGATTGAGGAAGATGTCATTGAAGAGGTTGCACGACTTTTTGGCTACGACAATATCCCTGCTCTGCCGCCGGTCGCGCCCAATGTGATGTGGTCCATGCCGGAGCGCTTGCGATCCGTTCATGAAATCCGTCGGCACATGGCAGACCTGGATTACCAGGAGGTGGTGAATTACAGCTTTGTCGAAGAGAGCTGGGAAGCTGATTTTGCTGACAATGCGGACCCTATCCGGCTCATCAATCCGATTTCATCGCATATGAGCGTGATGCGTTCCACGCTGATAGGTTCATTGCTCTCGAATGTCCGTTACAATCTGAATCGCAGAGCTTCAAGGATCCGGGTATTTGAGGTTGCGTCGGTCTTTCATAAAAATGCCGGGCAGATCGACTCGGAAACAACCGTTGCCGGTTTTGACCAGCCCAGGCGTCTTGCTGCGATAGCCTATGGTCCTGTTCATGACGAACAGTGGGGGCAGTCAACACGGCAGGCTGATTTTTTTGACATAAAGGCGGATCTGGAAGCGCTCTTTCTGCCACGGTCTTTCCGTTTTGAAAAGGCGCATCATCCTGCCTGTCATCCGGGACGATGTGCACATATTCTGCGTGATGGTGAGCCGGTCGGCGTAATAGGAGAGCTGCATCCGAGGTGGCAACTGAAATACGAGCTGCCGTTGGCTCCTGTATTTTTCGAGCTTGATCTGGAGGCACTGCAGCCCGAAGCGGTGCCGGTCTACAGCGAAATATCGCGCTATCCGCCTGTAACCAGGGATATTGCGCTTGTTGTATCCCAGTCAGTAGCTGTTGCTGAACTCATGGATGTGTTTGAAATGACCTACCGGAATGACCCGCAATGTGCTATTATGCAGTCTGTTGTTTTATTTGACGATTATCGTGGAAAAGGTTTGGCAGGCAATGAGAAGAGTCTCGCCTTCCGTTTTACCCTGCAGGACAATCGCTCGACATTGCAGGATGAAGCAGTAGAAGCAGCCATGAAGGCATTTGTTTTGGCTGCTGAAAAAGAACTGGGTGCGCGGTTGCGCACCTGAGTGGATGCACGGATCATTCTGTTTTTAAACGGAAAAAGAACGGATATCCCTGATTTGACGGTTGTTGTCAGTCCGCTTTCCGTTTGGGCTGGTACTTCCTGGAGTTTTTGGGTTGTGAGGCAGAAAAAAAGATGGGGCATATTCCTGTCAGGGGGCAGATCATGCATTTTTGCATGATGATTTGAATAACATATCAGGCGAAAAAAAAATGTCGATCTCAAGAAAAGATTCATCGGAAACCAAAACAATCACAAAGGCGGAAATAGCGGAAACCCTGCACGAACGTGTTGGTCTGAACAAGAGGGAAGCCAAGGAAATTGTCAATTCTTTCTTTGGGCATATAGCAGAATCACTGGAGCGTGGTGAAGAGGTGAGACTGTCCGGTTTCGGCAATTTTACGTTGAGAACAAAGCCGGAGCGCCCCGGGCGCAATCCGAGAACGGGTGAAGAGATTCCGATTACTGCACGGCGTGTCGTTTCTTTTCATGCAAGTCAGAAACTGAAAGAAGTGGTCGATTCCGTTTCGCACGAATAATAGTATGCGTTATGGCTGAACTGTCTAGCAAGGGTTTAACCGGAGTGTTGCCCCCGATACCGGCAAAGCGCTATTTCACCATTGGTGAGGTCAGTGAACTGTGTGGTGTAAAGCCCCATGTGCTGCGGTACTGGGAGCAGGAGTTCACGCAGCTCAAGCCGGTCAAGCGCCGTGGAAACAGGCGCTATTATCAGCATCATGAAGTGCTTCTGATACGGCGTATTCGCGAACTTCTGTATGAGCAGGGGTTTACGATAAGTGGTGCACGCAACCGGCTTGACGAGCACGCAAAACGGGGTGGAAAGAAGGAGCAGGCATCTGCGGAATCCCCGGATGGGGCAGCCGTCGGGGCTTCAGGCCTTGAGGTACTTCGGGAAGGACTCAAAGAGGTCTACGAACTTCTGAAAGTGCCCTGATTTTGAGTGCCCGGTCATTTTCCCGGAAAGATCGCATCGGTGGACCGGGGGGCGATGGTTTCCGGGTAAAGCAGGAGAAATTGCTGGCAATGCGAATTCTGATAAGCAACGATGATGGGTATCTGGCACCAGGCATCAATGCGCTGGCGGATGCGCTCTCATCAGTCGGTGAAATTTTTGTCTGTGCGCCGGACAGTAACCGGTCGGGCGCATCGAGTTCACTTACTCTGGAAAAGCCGATTTCGGTCTATCGGGCTGAAAACGGCTTTTATTACACTACCGGGACACCTTCTGACTGTGTCCATATTGCCCTGTCCGGTCTTATGTCCTGGAAGCCGGACCTGGTTGTCTCGGGCATCAATCATGGTGCAAACATGGGCGAGGATACGCTGTATTCGGGTACGGTAGCAGCGGCGATGGAAGCGTATCTGTTCGATATTCCGGCCATAGCATTTTCCCAGGTAAAAAGGGGTTGGTCGGAACTCGACAGTGCTGCGCGCATGGCGCGCGAAATAGTCCGGCGCGTTTATGACACGCTGCCGTCTCCTTTTCTTTTGAATGTGAACATTCCCAATCTGCCTTATGACGAGATTCGCCCGCCCATGCCAACCCGCCTGGGGCGACGTCATCATTCGGAAGGCGTGCTGAAAACGCTCGATCCTTTTGGAAAAGAGATGTACTGGATTGGCCCTGTTGGTGAGACGAAAGATGCAGGTTTCGGGACGGATTTTTATGCAACTGAAAACGGATATGTTTCTGTTACGCCACTCAAGTTTGAATGGACAGAAGAAAAACTGTTGGGTGATCTTCAGAGAGTTTTAAAAAATGGGTGAGAAGTCAAAGCGCTTTCCTTTGCCTTTATCGAGCGTCCTGGGGCCCAGGCAGGATAAAGGTGGGGAATCTGTTTCTGTCCGTCCCAGGGAAATTTCGTCCCAGACTGCGATTCTGAATCTGGTGCAGAATCGTACGCATCTGAAGGCAAAAGACGAAAAGCTCCAGCAGCAGCCCGTTTTTCCCGCAGAGCGTCCCCTTGTACAGGCCGGAGCAAAAAATCAGGCAGCACCTGTAGCGGGAGCGGTTGCTCTGGCTGAAAAACTGCTTTCCCAGGGTATAAGGGACCCGCTGGTTCTGCAGGCCATACGCGTTATTCCCCGTCATCTTTTTGTGGCATCGGGTCTTTACCGGCAGGCGTATGCGGACACATCGTTACCGATAGGCTACCATCAGACCATATCCCGTCCCTATACGGTTGCACGCATGATTGAAGCCATTCGTATTGATGTGGGGGCGGATTTGCTGGGGCGTGTGCTGGAGATTGGCACGGGTTGCGGATATCAGGCTGCTGTTTTGTCCCAGGTGGCAAAAGAGGTTTACTCCATAGAGCGTATCAGGCCGTTACATGAGCTGGCCAGGCAGAATCTGCGTTCTCTTCGCATTCCAAATCTGCGCCTGCATTATGGTGACGGCATGCTCGGTCTGCCGGAAGTTGCGCCATTTGATTCGATTGTGGTTGCTGCCGCAGGTCTTGAGATACCTGAAGCGCTGCTTTTGCAGCTAGCTGTTGGCGGATATGTTATAGCCCCTGTGGGCACGCACAGTCAGGTGTTGCAGCTGACAAAGCGGACTGGTAAAAACGGGTGGCAATCTGTTATCCTAGAGGAATGTCATTTTGTGCCCTTGCTCGAGGGTGTTGTCTGATTTTTTTTGATCGTGTAACTTGAGGGTGATTTTGTATGAGGCGATTTATCTATCCCTTTCTGGTTGTTCTGCTGGCAGGTCTGGTTTCGTGCACGACGTCTGATACACGGGCACCTGTTCAGGATCTTTCCGTTGCAGCAGCCCAGCCCTGGCCTCAGCCCCGACAGCAGGCCCATCCGCAGCCCCAGCCCCAGATCAAACCATCCGGACCCGGGTATCATGAGGTTGCTGCCGGTGAAACACTTTTTGCGATCTCGCGCATGTATACCCAGCGTGTGGCTGATCTGGCAGAGTGGAACAGTCTGGAAGATCCGAATCAGATATCGGTAGGTCAGGTTTTGCGGATCTGGCCTCCGGGTGCCTATCCGAGAGAAACAGTGCACGCGGTAGCTGTTGCGGATACGAGTCGTGATATTACGCCACTTGAAACGGTCCCGGCGCACTCCGAGGCTCCGCCTGCCGAGGAGCCACAGCAGGCAGCTGTACAGGAACCGGCACCTCCTGTCCAGCCTGTAGTTGCAGCGGGTCCAGGTCGTGAGGTAGCCGGTGTTGTCTGGGGATGGCCGGCTGAAGGAAGGATCATCCGCAACTTTGCTGGTGGTCAGAGCAAGGGTATTGGTATTGGAGGTACGCTTGGGCAAAGGGTCATGGCAGCAGCGGATGGTCGTGTCATTTATTCCGGCAGGATGGATGGTTATGGCAATCTCGTAATCGTCAAGCATAACGATGATCTGCTCTCGGCCTATGCCCACAATGACAGTAACATGGTTGCTCAGGGCAGCACGGTTTCCAGGGGTCAGCAGCTTGCAACGATGGGCTCGAGCGGAGCAGATGCGGTCATGCTGCATTTTGAGGTAAGGCGTCAGGGCAAGCCGGTCAATCCGCTGGAATATCTGCCCTCGCGATAGACGGTTTTTCCCCTGTTGTACCCGGGACGTCAAAGGATCTCTGGTCCTTTGACGTTGTTGTTTTGCTGTTGCCCTGTCTTTACCCGGATTTCCGGGTGGGTGATTTATTAATGCAATTCCCCTTATGGCTTTGGCCAGGGACTTTCTTGCAGGGTCCTGATGAACACGGAACCAGTTGATATTGTGTCGTTAGATGCCGAAGGGCGTGGTGTCGGTCACCTGATGAATGCAGACCAGACACCTGGAAAAGTCATTTTTGTTGAAGGTGCCCTGCCAGGTGAGCGGGTGCATTTTACTGCTTTGCGAAAAAAAAAGAACTGGGAAGCGGCAAGGATGACAGTGCTTCTGCGGGAATCCTCCCTGCGCGTCAAGCCACCCTGTGTGCATTTTGGTGTTTGTGGTGGCTGCGCGATGCAGCATCTGGATCCGGCGGCCCAGGTTTCTGCCAAGCAGCGGGTCCTGGAAGACAATTTGTGGCACATCGGTCGAACAAGGCCCGGGCAGGTCCTGTCGCCCGTTCATGGGCCTTACTGGGGATATCGCTACAAGGCCCGTCTCTCGGTCAATTATGTGCCAAAAAAAGGAGGCGTACTGGTGGGTTTCCGGGAGCGCAGGTCGCGCTTTGTAGCGGATATCCGAAGCTGTCCGGTTTTGCCCCCGCATGTATCGGACATGCTGGTTCCATTGCGGGAGCTGATAGGATCGCTGTCCATTTATGACAGGGTCCCGCAGATTGAGCTGGCTTTGGGGCACAGCGAGGAAAACGGTCTGGTAACTGCCATGGTGCTGCGTATTATGGCACCCCTGTCCGGGGAAGACGAAGCGCGTCTGCGGGCCTTTGCTGACCGTCATGCTGTTGAGTGGTGGCTGCAGACAAAAGGGCCTGAAACAGTCCGGCTTTTTTATCCGGAAGTCTCCCTCCTGCAGTATTCCCTGCCTGAATCTGGTGTGATCATGCCTTTTGTTCCTTCGGATTTTACGCAGGTCAACCATCACATCAACCAGGTTCTGGTTTCTCTGGCGCTGCGCCTGCTTCAGCCTGGTCCGGGAGATACGGTTGCGGATCTTTTTTGTGGTCTGGGCAATTTCACTTTGCCTTTGGCTACCCGGGCTGCAAAAGCGGTCGGGATGGAGGGTTCTGCCACGCTTGTGGCGCGTGCAAAGGCAGCCGCCCGCTCAAACGGCCTGGAAGACAGAACCGGTTTTTTTGTAAAAGACCTTTTTAAAATGAATGAAAAAGACTGGGTCCGGGCAGGGCCGTTCGACTCGGTTCTGATTGATCCGCCGCGAGATGGTGCACAGGCGATATGCCAGACCATAGCCGCTTTGCGTGGGGTCCACGAAAAATTCAGGCCCGGGCGTATTGTCTATGTTTCGTGCAATCCTTCCACGCTTGCCCGGGATGCAGGAATTCTGGTCAGTCAGGGGGGGTATGTGTTGGGCCAGGCCGGGGTGATCAACATGTTTCCCCATACGGCGCATGTAGAGTCCATTGCTGTATTTGAGCGGGCCTAGCGTCAGCTTTCCGCGAGCCTGAAGCGTTTTCCTTACGGAGACATTATGAAGTTTCTTTTTGATCTTTTTCCAGTTCTGCTTTTTTTTGCCGTTTTTACCGTAGCAAAAAGAAGTCCTGAAAAGGCAGCTGTTCTTGCGGATACGTTTTTGTCTTCGTTTGTAAGCAGTTCAGGTATGCCAGCGGACTCTGCTCCCATGCTTTTAGCAACTGCGGCTGCTATTGTTGTGACCTTTCTGCAGGTGGGCTACCTGACGGCGAGACGGCAGAAAGTGGAGCCTGTTCTCTGGGTGTCGCTCGTTATCATAACTCTTTTTGGTGGTGCGACGATTTATTTTGCAAGCGAGACATTCATCATGTTAAAGCCTACCATTTTATACTGGCTTTTTTCGCTTGTACTTTTGTTCAGTCTCTTTCTGTTCCGCAGGAACCTGATCCGGCTCATGCTGGAAAAGCAGTTGCGTCTGCCTGAACCGGTGTGGATACGCCTGAATTTCATGTGGGCGGGTTTTTTCTTCCTTATGGGCTTTATCAATCTGTTTGTTGCTTTTTTTGGTGGTTTTGCGACCTCCACCTGGGTGAACTTCAAACTTTTTGGAGGTCTGGGGCTCATGCTTCTGTTTGTGATTGCACAAAGCCTGTATCTTGCCCGCTATGCCCGGGATGCGGAATTGTGAAGCACAGTTGCAAAGCCGGGTGGTCACGGCATGTTCTGCATTACCCTGCATCATGCATTCCGGATGTCGGGTTGATGACTTGTGACGACATCGCCTGGCGGGTGCCGGACCTGTCTGACAGGCATGTTGTGGCACCTGAGCCCTAAAGTAAATTGAAAATATGCCGTTAACCGACTCAGATAGCGCAAAAAACGCCATAAAAGTCGTTGTTTTTTGCAGATTACAGCCTGAAAAAAGGAGGTTCCGGCGAATCTGTTTTTGTAGAACCATGCTTTCATATTGCGGGTAGTAAGCTCGCAAGTCATTGAAAATACAACTCAAAACTCCTCATTCTTGTAGCGTGTAGGACAGATTCCTACTGCGTCTCCGGTCGCGTGCCGACAAAAAAAACCGGTTTAAACCTATTTTCTCTTTTCTCTTTGGGTCTCACAATGAACCTGTGACGTCAAAGCAATGTATTTATTTGCTGATATGCAGGAAATATTGATAGTTGGAGAACGAGATGAATATCGAGGACATGAAGGCTGAAATTCGGGATATGAATTTGACTTATCTGATGTTGGCCCAGCAGATGATCCGGGCTGACCTGGAATCGGCTGTTTTCCGTCTGGGCATCAGTACGGATATGGCTGAACTCCTGGAAGGTCTTTCCAATGCACAGCTTTTGAAGCTTGCATCGACCAACATGGTTCTGGCCCGCTTCCGCTTTGAGGACAACATCATTCTGGGTATGCTCACTGACTACAACAAGGACAGCCTGCAGGCCAAGTCACATGCGGCAATCCTGATGTCCAGGCAGCCAGTAGAGCAGATTACCTGATTTTGCTTTTTAGCTAACAGCTGATTACGGGGGGAAAATCATGTTTCGCAGGAGTGTGTTAAACGATGCAAATGATTTGCAACTTGCCATAGACTTGATCAGGCATGGCGCGCGTTTGCAGCTCTTGGAGCAGGAAACGTCGATCTCACGTGAGCGCTTGATCAAACTTTATATGGAAATCAAGGGTATGTCACCGCCGAAAGGCATGCTTCCGTTTGCAACGGACTGGTTCATGACGTGGCAGCCCAACATCCATTCGTCGCTCTATCTCAACATTTACCTTTATTTGTGCGAGCACGCCAAAATGAAAGGCATTGCTGCAATTTTAAAGGCATATCGCCTCTATCTTGAGCAGTTGCCACCTGAGAAGGGTTCCGAAGCTGTCCTGTCACTGACGAGGGCCTGGCGTCTCATCCGTTTTTTCGAGAACAGGATGCTCAGGATGTCGCCGTGCACGAGCTGTGGCGGACACTTCATTACGCATCCTTACGATTTGCCCAAGCCGTTCGTCTGCGGCATCTGTAATCCGCCCGCACGTGCCGGCAAGACGGGTCGTAAAAAGGTTGCCGAAAAAGAACTGAGTGCTGCCTGATTCACAGGCAGCATCTTCCAATCAGGGTAAACCCGTGCCCGGACAGGAAAGAGACAGAAAAGGCCGAAAAAAAGGCCTTTTTGCTTTTTCGCTTCCCATTCAGGCATTCATCATCCAGATGCCGGCTTTTTTGCTGGCGCTCACATCCTTTGAAGCCCTTTACGCTTTCTTTGCCTATTCACCCAATATTTTTGTTTTTGGAATTGTCCAGGGCCTCTTTGCCGCGCTCATTGCCCGCTGGCGCAAAATGCCATTCTGGCTCCTTGTCATCCAGCTCCTGCTGCCAGTGGCAATGCTTGTCCTTTTGGCGCTTCAGCTCTCGCCAATATGGTATTTTTCAGCGTTTCTGGCGTTGCTCATGGTGTTCTGGGGAGCCCTTTTCAGGCGGGTTCCACTCTATCTGTCCGGGGTGCCTGCCTGGGATGAGGTGCTCGGACTGATTCCCGAAAAAGAGGATGTGCAGCTGAAAATGCTCGACATTGGAAGTGGCATCGGGGGACCTGCTCTTTACTTTGCCCGGCGTCGCCCGGATATCAGTGTGACCGGTGTTGAAATTGCCCCCTTTTTGTGGCTGATAAGCCGCATCAGAAAGGCCGTTACAAAAAGCCCGGCCAGATTCCTGCTGAAGAATTACGAAAAGATCCATTTTGGAGAATATGATCTTCTCTTTGCCTATCTGTCGCCCGTTGTCATGGACAGCCTGTGGGAAAAGGCAGTAACCGAGATGAAGCCGGGAAGCCTTTTTTTGAGCTATGAATTTGAAGTGGCGGGTGTAGAGCCCCAGATTCGGATCGAAGTCGGAAAGAAAATACTCTATGGCTGGCGCATTTGACGCTTCAGTCCCTTAAAAAGGGTGCAAAATCCCTTCAAAACGGCACGCCAAATACAGGAATGGCAAGCGGAAACCGGACAGAACGGACATTGTCGGGACCTGCCGGGAGAGAGGTCGGGTCGTTTTGAACCTGTCAGGGCCTGGCAGGAATTTTCAGGAAAATCATCACAATCCACCGGAAAACGGCCTGTTTCCGACAAGAAATGTGACAATTTACCCAAGTGTGGCATATAATTGTGCAAAAGCATGAATTTGCTTTTGCAATTTATTTTTTTAAGGCACAATACGGGTTTACAAAGCTGAGAAAAAAAACGGCTGCCTGTTCAATGTTTTTCAGCCTGGTGTTCTTTTGTCGCACAGGAGTCATGCAACAGGGCTCCCTCTGTACTTTTGCGGCCGGGCTGCCATGCAGTTCTTTTTTGTTTTGCACGAAGATACAGTGTCGCAACTGCCTGGATTTCCGGATTGAAAAAAGCAGTTCATCTCACTGTTTTTTTTGTAAAACCGCTGTTCAGATCATTTGCACTGATTTTGCCTGCGTGATCTTTCATCCTTTGTCTGGAGGAGCAAGAGGTTGTTAATATTTATCGGGTACTTTGTTGTTCTTCTTTGCGTCCTGGGTGGATACTCGCTAGGCGGTGGGCACCTTGCGGCCATCTGGCAGCCAACTGAGATCATCATTATCTGTGGAGCAGCACTGGGTGCCTTTATCGCATCAAACGGTACCAAGCAGCTGAAGGCCTCTCTCAAGGCCATTCCAACCGTACTCAAAGGCTCCAAGTATACAAAATCCCTTTACCTGGATCTTCTGTCGATGCTCTCGGAAGTGTTGATGAAGGTAAGAAAAGAAGGCCTGATGTCCATTGAAGGAGATGTGGACTATCCCGATCAGAGCCCGATTTTCTCCAAATACCAGTCCATTCTGTCTGACCACCACGTGATGGAATTCATCACGGACTATCTGCGTCTGATGGTCTCGGGCAATATGGATGCCTTTCAGATCGAAAGTCTGATGGACAATGAAATTGAGACACACCATCAGGAAGGCCATATTCCCGTTCACAGCATTTCAAGGGTGGCAGACGGTCTGCCGGCCTTTGGTATTGTTGCGGCGGTTATGGGTGTTGTTCACACGATGGAGTCCGTTCACCTGCCGCCAGCGGAACTGGGCATGCTGGTGGCGGCAGCACTTGTCGGTACCTTTCTCGGTATTCTGCTTTCATACGGCTTTGTCGGACCGATAGCAAGTGCGCTTGAGCAAAAGCTCGATGAGTCAAGCAAGATGCTCGAGTGTGTGAAAGTGACGCTTTTGGCGAGCCTGAATGGCTACGCACCACAGTTAGCCGTTGAATTCGGGCGCAAAGTCCTGTATTCGACAGAGCGCCCGTCATTCCTGGAGCTCGAAGAGCATATCAGGCAGTCCCGCTCACGCTAGGATTTTTCAGGATAGGCCATGTCAGACGATTTGCGACCGATTATAGTCAAGCGGGTCAAGAAGAAAGTTGGCGGAGGCCATGGCGGCGTCTGGAAAATTGCCCTTGCCGACTTTATGACGGCAATGATGGCCTTCTTCCTGATGATGTGGCTGCTCTCTTCCTTGAGTAAAGCGGATCTGAAAGGGATTGCCGAATTTTTTTCAACACCGCTTCAGGTGGCATTGACGGGCGGCAGAAGCATTGGTGAGGCAAGCAGCGTCATACAGGGTGGCGGTACCGATCTGTCCCGGCAGGAAGGCCAGGTCACAAGAAGTGATTCGCAGGGCTTAAGGAGCCGGCCCGTTGACCTGGCTGCTGCCAAAGCCGAACTGGAAAGACTCGAATCGGAAAAATTCAGTCAGTTAAAGGCAAGGATAGAGTCGGCAATAGATGCACACCAGGTTTTGAGAATGTTCAAAAACCAGCTGCTTTTGGACATTACCAGTGAAGGCCTGCGCATTCAGATTGTTGATGAACAGAATCGCCCGATGTTTGCTCTCGCAAGTGCGGAGCTGCAGCAGTACACACGGGAAATTCTTTTTGAGATTGGCACGGTGTTAAATGATGTGCCGAACAAGATCAGCCTTTCCGGTCATACTGATTCAAAGCCTTTTATTGGCGGCGACCGCGGTTACAGTAACTGGGAGTTGTCCACTGACCGTGCCAATGCCGCGCGCAGGGCGCTTTTGACAGGCGGCATGGAAGACAACAAGGTCGTTCGGGTTGTCGGACTGGCATCTTCCGTGTTAATGGACAAGGAGGATCCGGAAAACCCGATCAATCGCAGGATCAGCATTGTTGTGATGAACAGGAAGGCTGAAGATGCCCTTCTGAAGGATGACGGCACAATCGATGCGGTAACAACAACCGAGGTCAGGGAAGGTTTAAGGCAGAGAAACGGGCGGTAGTCAGGCAGGAACAGCTGTCTTTGCGCGAATTTTCTATCAGCCCGGCAGTCCCGTTCGTGCTGATTGAATATTGTTCTCTGTGATCCACTTTCGAGGTCTGTGGAAATTCTGCCAGAGCAGGGCAGACTGAAATAAAGGCGCTTTGTAAGATGCTGCGCTCTGACGTGAATTGAATCCTCTTCAGGCCTTGACACCAGGTGTGTGTGATGAATGAGGAATAAACCGGAATTTTGTGAACGAAAAATTCACTTTTTAAAAACCATTCAGGAACGGAGGTGGTTAAATGTCTAACCACTTGGAGCAATTACTCCCCATGGCTGAATCCAGGGTACTTTTTGTGGCGGTCTGATGGAAGGCAAACTGATTTTTGGAAGCGAACTGCATGAACTGTTGCAAAGCGTTGTCTGCAACAGTGGTGACTGTCTTTCTGAAATGGAAAGCGATCTCCTGCAGGTCAACCTTTTGCTGATGGAGGCGATCAACAAGCTCGGCGACAATGTCCTCGAGATTGGTCGCAATCTGGACAGCCAGAAGCAGGTCATCAATCAAATGGTAAAAATGGGCAATGGTTCGCCTTTTATCATTGAACAGCTTGACGAACTGGGCCAGTCAGTGGACGAGGGTGTTGCTTCAGTCATAACAGCCATGCAGTTTCAGGACATAACGAGCCAGCTGCTCGACAAGGTGCTTGGCCGGGTGAGATGTCTGCGCGAAGTGCTCGATGAAGTTGAAAAGCTGGCAGGAGGCATAACGAAAGCAGGCAGTGATTCGGACGTGCTGGCCATGATTCACGAAGCGAGCCTGGCAATGCACATCAAGCACGAGCAGATGAAAGCCATAGAGGTCCAGAATGTCATGCAGTCACACATGGACCCGGGAAGCATCGATCTGTTCTGATTTTTTAGTATCAAAATGTCCTTGTTTGAAAAAACGTTTGTATGATCCAGTTGCATTTTAAAAATAGCGACGCAGAAACATTCAGGAGTGAAAATGTCCAAGACAATTCTTGCAGTTGATGATTCTGGCTCTCTGCGGCAAATGGTTGTATTCACACTCAAGTCAGTTGGCTATCAGGTTGTCGAGGCCGTTGATGGGCAGGAGGCCCTGGCCCTCGCCAAAAAACAGGTTTTTGACATGGTTCTGACAGACCAGAACATGCCCAAAATGGATGGGTTGACGCTGATTCGATCATTAAGAGAGCTGCCCCAGTACAAGACGGTACCGATCATCATGTTGACAACCGAATCAGGTGAAGACATGAAATCCCGCGGTCGTGCAGCCGGAGCGAATGGCTGGATGGTCAAGCCGTTCGATCCCAAGCGTCTGGTTGAGGTCGTAAAAAAAGAGGTTGGCTGATTGTGTGCAGCCAGGGAACAGGTCCAGACGTATGCCGGAAAATTCAGGGTGCCATGCAGAGAAAGACGCAAAAGCCGGAAGTTTTTCACCTGTCTGTCCTAACAGGACTGTGAGGGGTTGATTATGCACGTGGATATGAATCAATTCTACCAGGTCTTTTTTGACGAGACCGAAGAGCTTCTGGCTGAAAAAGAGAGGCTGCTTCTCGAAGTTGATCTTGACGATCCCGATATGGAGGATATCGATGCGATCTTCAGGGCGGCGCATTCCATCAAGGGTGGCGCCTCTACTTTCGGTCTCACGGACATGGCCGAAGTCACCCACGTGATGGAAACACTCCTTGATGAAATCCGCACCGGGCGCAAGGCCCTGACGGATGAGCTTGTCGATGTCTTTCTGCTGGCCAAGGATGTACTCAAGATGTTGCGCGACGGTCACAAGTACGGGACCGAAATCGATGTTGATGCCCAGCATGAGGTGATGGAGCGCCTGGAAACGCTTGCGCGTGAGTCGGGAGTGGCTCCAGGCAGTGTTGGCAGCGTCCGTCCCAAAAAGAAGTCAGCGCCGAAAAAACCTCTGGTCAGTTACGAAATCAGACTGCCCGTGATGGAGGCCGATCAGGTAGAGATGCTCGCTGAAGAGATCGAAACCCTGGGCAAGGTGGAAAAAGAGGTTGCACCTGACGGGCACACTGTTTTGCAGCTGGTATCGGAAGCATCAAAAGACGATCTCATGTCAATCGTTCTGTTCATGTTTGAGCCGGATGATGTCAGCGTGACTGAGACCGTCCTGTCTGCGCCCGATGCTGATGAAGATGAAGAAGAGGACGACGACGAGGATGCGCTCACTGATGAAGAGCGTGGCTACGGGTTTTTTGACAATATCGTTCTGCATGACCAGGGCGACACAGCCTCTGATGACGCAGCCGCGTCAGAAGAAAAAAAGAGAAAGGCAAAAGACGAGTCCCGCGCAAGAAGGGCTGCGAGAGCACCTTCAGCTGCGTCGGGATCATCATCAATGCGCGTTGGCGTAGACAAGGTTGACCAGTTGATCAATCTGGTAGGAGAGCTGGTGATTACCCAGGCGATGATCCAGCAGCAGACCAGCAATCTCGATCCGATGGCAAACCAGCGTCTGCTCGACAGCATCAGCCAGCTCTCACGCAACTCGAGGGATCTGCAGCAGGCTGTCATGTCGATGCGCATGATGCCCATGGATTATGTCTTTTCCCGTTTTCCGCGCATGGTTCACGATCTGGCGGCCAAGCTTGGCAAAAAGGTTGAAATCGTGACGGCGGGTGCGGCCACTGAACTTGACAAGGGCCTGATTGAGCGCATCATTGATCCTTTGACCCACCTGGTAAGAAACAGTGTTGACCATGGTGTTGAGATGCCGGACGTCAGGCAGGCAAGCGGAAAAAGCGAGACCGGAAAACTTTTTCTTTCCGCCTCACACCAGGGTGGCAACATTCTGATTGAGGTCAGTGATGACGGTGCCGGATTAAACCGCGAAAAGATCCTTGAAAAAGCACTCAGCAGCGGTTTGCCGGTATCTGATACCATGACGGATACGGATGTCTGGAACCTGATTTTTGCGCCCGGGTTTTCGACGGCAGAGGTGGTAACGGATGTGTCCGGGCGTGGTGTTGGCATGGATGTTGTCAAGCGCAACATTGCGGAGCTCGGTGGCTATGTTGACATCCGTTCGTCAAAGGGGATGGGCACATCCCTGTCGGTCTATTTGCCGTTAACGCTTGCGATCCTTGATGGCATGTCGATCAGGACCGGTGATGAAATTTACATTCTGCCGCTGGGCTATGTTGTGGAAT
>Ga0099364_10004570_pt1 | contig 20927 bp, 19 predicted proteins | sample TergutTh196P3_FD_73070 | JGI IMG/M metagenome (GOLD analysis project Ga0099364, IMG submission 73070) | Microcerotermes parvus P3 segment gut microbial communities from Pointe-Noire, Republic of the Congo - Th196 P3 | ecosystem: Host-associated > Arthropoda: Insects > Digestive system > Gut ... | reverse complement strand
AAGCCGCGGTAAGCACAGAGTTGCACTCCTGCATTGCTCTTCTTATGCCGCATTTAAAGTATTGGTTATTTTTGGAAGATTATTACATTTACACTAAGTTTTTTTCAGAACCGTTATTTAATCGTTTACCAAGGCTACTCCGGAAATCAAATCAAGTTCCGCTTTTTAATTCTTCTTTCGCCACCTCGACCCTCAATCCTAACCAACCCTAAATCAGACATCTGCTTCAACAAAGTGAACGAGCGAGTTCTCTTAATGTTGAGCAGTTTTTGAATATCATCGTCTGCGGCTGTTTCGCGGATTTCAAGATAATCAAGTACCTTTTGCATTTGAGGGGTAACGGAGCCGTGGGGATTTAGAAAACGCGGTGTTTTTGTTGCCATGTTCATATTCGGTAACGTCAGCTTAAAAGAATTCGGCGTAACATCAATTGTTGGTGACGCAGAGCAATTTTCATATAATGCGAAAATTCGCCTGATTCCCGTACCGTAAGCTTCGATGAAATTCAACCGTAGAAAAATTTCCGCGAGTTTTTTATTACGAAGCTGAGAAATACCGTTGCGAATATCATCGGTCGTGATTCCCGGCAGTAAACCGCCGATTGAAATAAATTCTATGCAATTTTCATTGACGTTGATAATAATACTGCCGCTATATCCGTAATCCCTGTGTATAAGCGCGTTTAATAATGCTTCGCGAATGGCGTCCTTTGGATAATCCGAGTAATCTGCGCGTTTTAATCCATCGATGGTCGAGCGGTTTTTGTTGTTAAGTTGAAGGTAATCAAAAGTTTCTTCCAACTGCCGAAGCACAGAGCCGCCAAACTCCTTGCGGTCGAGAAAAAGCGTGTTCTGTGCATCCGCAAAAACAGCTACTTTTACAGTATGTTCGCATTGCTCGGAAAGCAAAAGCCCTAAATTCGTGTACAACTGTTGTGCGTGGTTTCGGATTCCGAGAATATTATACTGAACCTCTCCGAATTCGGTTTTGTTCTTTGAAAAAACGTCGGCGCAAGCGTTAAATGTCAGCTCCTGCTCCAATGAGCGTAGCTCTTCAAACACATCGCCGTCTGCATTTTTAAGCATTTGGCGAATCTGCTCCGGCGATGCCTGAACAGACGATGCACCTTGCCGAACATACACCCCGGACGGCTTCAATCCCTTTGATTTAATATAATAGGGCTTAAACGAACCCTCTCCGATTTCAATGCGAATGACACGATTTTCTTCAAAGGTGTACTTCACGAAAATAGTCACGTCCGGCGCAATGACATCCCGAATCCCGTTTGTTATGCGGGTATAAGTGTCGTCTACATCATGCAACGGCGCGGCTTCACCCTCGTTGTTAATACCGATAAGAAGCGTGCCGCCATCAGTGTTTGCGAAAGCTATGACTGTTTTGTAAACATCATCATGCGTTGTCGATTTGAACTCTAATTTTTCTGTTTCGTATATCATTTTGCCCTCCGTTTTATTCACTGTACTATGATTATACACTGAATATCCGCTTTTGTCAAGCGGATAAAGTGAATATTTGTGAATTTCATAATAAAACTTGACAAATTTTCACGGAAATGATACAATTATCCTGTGGCGAAAGCCCAAAAAGGCAGACCTTTAACCAACGGTTAAAAATAGGCGGTTAGCCGAACCTCCTCGCAAATCTCTTATGAAAGGGGGTGAGGCATTGTTGTGGAACGAGTTTTTCAATATGGTTATCGCTGTATGTAGCGCGATATTGGCATACACGGCAATCCGGCAAAACGACAGAAAAAAGTAACCGCCCCCGCTAAGGTATCGGTTACTTAACCAATCACCAAGGCTAACCGTCTATTGGTCTGCCTTTCTTTTTTTATATTATATCACATAATTTTTAATATGTCAATAATAATTTATACCATTTTTCATTTTTTAATGGTCATTTAATCCGCTTACTCGACATAATTATCTTGAGAAGCCTCTTCAAAAGCTTCCTCCGATTCCTCCAAAATCTCCGCTTCTTCAACCTCTTCCGCTTCCTCTGCTTCCTCCGCCTCCAACGCCGCCAATTCCGCTTCATCTGCGGTTTCGGGTGTGTCTTCAACGTCCTCGAAATCCTCACCCTCGTCATGCTCGGTTCGCGTAAATGTCACGACGCGGCTGTTCTCCGAAAGGCGCATAACCCTCACACCGCCCGCATATCTGCCCATGACCCGTAAATCGTTTGCGCGGATTCTGATAATTATACCCTCGTCATTGATTAATATAATATCATCATCGTCATAAAGTGAGCGAATACCGCAGACAAGTCCGCGTTCCGAATTAATTCTGTAATTCATCAGCCCTTTGCCGCCCCTGTTTTGTTTACGGTATGAGGAAAGCCCGGCGCGTCTTCCCATTCCGCGTTCGGTCACGGTTAAAATAGTACAACTGTCGTCATAAACCTTTGCCGCACCTACGACATAATCACCTTCGCGGAGCCGAATAGAACGCACGCCTCGCGCCGTTCTGCCTGTCTTTCTTGCAAGGCTTTCGTCAAAGTGAATCGCCATCCCTTGTGCGGTGGCAATCAGTACAGAGCTGTCGCCTTCGGTCAGATGAGCGGCGGCAATTTCATCGCCGTCATTGAGCGAAATTGCGCGAAGCCCGTTTTTACGCACATTTTTGTAAGATGAGAGGGGGGTTCTTTTGATTAATCCCTGCCTTGTCACACATACGAAGTATTTATTTTCGGCAAAGTCCGACGTTTTCATCATGGCGGCGATTCGCTCATCCTCGCCGAGCATAAGCAGATTTACTATGTTAGTTCCCCTGCTCTGTCTTGAGCCTTCGGGAATCTCATAGCATTTGAGCTTATACATATTCCCGAAGTTAGTAACAAACAACACGTTATCGTGTGTGGATGATATAAATATGTTCTCCACAAAGTCTTCCTCGCGTTGCTTCATGCCTGAAACGCCTTTACCGCCGCGCTTTTGCAGGTTGTAAACCTCGGAAAGCTGACGCTTGATATATCCTTTATTCGTGTAGGTCAGTACACATTCTTCAACGGGAATAAGGTCTTCGATATCGACTTCGCCGCTTACAGCTTCGATACTTGTCCTGCGTTCATCGCCGTATTTACTTGTAATTATTTTCAATTCCTCTGAAATAATCGCGAGGATTTTATTTCTGTCACGTAAAATCGCGCTGAGTTCTCCTACTTTTTCAATAAGTGAGATGAGTTCTTTAGTAAGCTTTTCGCGTTCAAGCCCTGTTAACTGCCCCCATGTCAAAGCGACAATGGCGTCGGCTTGTTCTTTTGACAGCCCGCTTCCGCCGGCAAGCTCACTTTCGGCAAATTCAGGAATCGACCTCGAAAGAATCTCGGTCATATCAACGTCTTTAAATCTTTCAATCAGGTTTTCTTTACCCTCGGGGATATTTTTACTGGCACGTAATATGCTGATAACCTCGTCAACATTATCCACCGCAAGCACCAACCCTTGCAGAAGGTGGGCTCTTTTACGGGCTTTTTCAAGGTCAAAGGTTACGCGCCTTGTAATTACATCTTCCTGAAATGCTAAATAATGCTCCAGCATCTGCTTTAGAGTAAGAATACGCGGTACACCGTCTACGAGTGCAAGCATGATAACGCCGACGGTTTCCTGCAGCTGTGTAAAGGAGTAAAGCTTATTAAGCACTACGTTTGCGTTCGCGCCGCGGCTTAACTCAATGACGATTTTCATACCCATACGGTCGGATTCATCGCGCATGGCTGAAATGCCTTCTATTCTCTTATCGCGCATGAGGTTGCCTATACCTTCGAGCAACCTTGTCTTATTAACCATATAGGGAATTTCAGTCACGACTATTCGGGTGTCTTTTCCGAGTTCTTGAATTTCCGCCCGTCCGCGTAATGTAATCTTGCCCCTGCCTGTATAATAAGCCGAGCGAATACCCGCGTGACCCATGATTATACCGCCCGTTGGGAAATCGGGACCTTTTATTACAGACATTATCGTTTCGGGTCCTGCATCGGGGTTTTCTATAAGGAGTTGAATCGCGTCAGCCACCTCGCGGAGATTATGCGGAGGAATATTAGTCGCCATACCTACGGCAATTCCTGTAGAACCGTTTAATAAAAGATTCGGGAAACGCGATGGAAGAACAGTCGGCTCAACGGTAAAATCGTCATAAGTAGGCGCGAAGTCTACAGTTTCCTTGTTTATATCGCGGAGCATTTCCTCCGACATACGCGCTAATCTCGCTTCGGTATACCTGTAATGAGCGGCGGGGTCGCCGTCAATCGAACCGAAGTTTCCGTGACCTTCGATGAGCGGATAACGCATGGAAAAATCCTGCGCCATTCTTACAAGCGCGTCATATACACTTTGGTCGCCATGCGGGTGGAAATCGCGGATAACCGCACCCGCGGTCGCCGCGCATTTACGATAAGGTTTGTCGTGGGTCAGCCCCTCTTTAAACTGTGAATATAAAATCCGCCTGTGTACGGGTTTTAAACCATCGCGTACATCGGGTAACGCACGTGCCACAATTACCGACATAGAATAATCGAGGAACGAACGCCGCATTTCCTTTTCTATATCAATTAGTTTAATTTTTTCATTAGGGTGCATTAATTTGGTTTCCATTTTTTGTTTCCTTTAAATTTTCTTAAAATATTCCCTCAACAAGGCTGTCTGCTCTTCTGAAAGACAGCGTTTCGGAAAGATGTGGAAAAGCGACTTATTTACGAACAGACAAAACATTTCTTTAGTTTCGAGCGGGAAAAGCGTTTCCGTACCGATTCTGTACACTGATGTTTCGGGCTGAATAAGCTTCTTTTCTGCTTCTTCGAGTACTTCGGGGTTTTCAACCGTGCTGACCCCGTGGCTTGAGATTACTACCGTTTCAGGTTCTTCATCCGTAAGTATAACCTCGGTGTCAATTTCGATTCTGTCCTCATAAAAGCGAGCGACATACTCCTCGCTGCACAACTCTTCTATGGTATTAATAAGCTTTTTCTGCACCGAAATCGGGCGAAGCCACATAGAAATTATCAGCCCTGAGCTTACAGCCGTCAGAATATAGCCCGCATACCCGGAAGGGTTTTTTATTATAAAATCTATTCCGAGAATAAGAGTTATTAAAAGAAGAACCGACATAAAAATCATGCGCGGAAAGGCATATTTGCGCTGAAAAATATTATATACGTATTTTATTTCTGCGATTGTATTATTATAGGATATTTGGGTCATTATACCTCCCTGCGGTACAAATCAAGTGTCTTGCTCCGCATTTTAAACATCTAAGTTGGTTACATATCTTGCGTTTTTCTCAATAAAATTCCGTCTCGGCTCGACCTTATCACCCATAAGAATAGAGAATATTTCGTCAGCCACCGCCGCATCGTCAAGCTCAACTTTTACCATTGTGCGGGTGGACGGGTCCATAGTAGTCTCCCAGAGTTGGTCAGGGTTCATTTCACCGAGACCCTTATAACGCTGTACATCAACCTTCGCGCCGCTGTCTCCCGCAAGTTCACGGACAAACACCTCGCGTTCCTCATCGGTATAAGCGTAGCGAATCTGCTTTCCCCGATAAACCTTATAAAGCGGCGGTTGTGCTATATATATATGCCCGTGTTCTATTAAGGGACGCATAAAACGGAAGAAAAATGTCAAAAGCAGGGTTCTGATATGTGAGCCGTCAACATCTGCGTCCGCCATTATTACCACCCGCCCGTAGCGTAGCTTTGCTAAATCAAATTCCTCGCCGAGACCTGTGCCGAGAGCTTTTACCACGGGGAGGAGTTTTTCATTACCATAAACCTTGTCTATACGTGCCTTTTCGACGTTAAGCATTTTACCCCAAAGAGGCAGGATGGCTTGAAATTCGCTGTTTCTGCCCTGTTTTGCCGAGCCGCCCGCACTATCGCCCTCTACTATATAGACCTCGGTTTTTTCGGGGTCTTTATTATGGCAGTCGGCGAGTTTGCCCGGAAGACCCGCACCATCCACGGCAGATTTACGTTTAGCTTCCATAGCCTTACGAGCCGCATCGCGTGCCGCTTGCGAGTTTATAGCTTTTTGTACAATAATCGCGACAGTTTCGGGGTGTTCCTCAAAGTAATAGGTAAGTTTTTCCGAAACAACCCTGTAAACTACGGGTCCCACCTCGGGATTGCCGAGCTTGGATTTTGTCTGTCCCTCAAACTCACATTCGGGTAACTTTACGCTGACGACGGCGTTTATAGCTTCTCTGATGGCTTCGCCCGAAACGGATACAAATTCCTTTTCGCCTTCGTCTTTTTTAGCCTTCGACTTACGCGCCGACTGTGGTCGGGCTTTTTCCTTTAAATACTTTTGAATAAAATCGTTGACGACTTTATTGAGGGCTCTTTTAAAGCTCGTTTCGTGCGTACCGCCCTCGACTGTGTGAATATTGTTGGCAAAGGTACGCACGGCTTCGCTGTTAAAATCAGTATTATACTGAAACGCGACCTCAACGGTAATGTCATCAATAACGCCGTTTAAATATACAACATCATCGTGTAAAACTTCCGCACCGCGCTTTTTTTGAAGCCAGTTAACATAGCTGACTATTCCGCCCTCATAGCAAAAAGAGTCGCTTTTTATATCGTCCTCGTCGCGTAAGTCGGAAACGCTGATTTTAAGACCGCCGTTCAAAAACGCCTGCTCACGCATACGCTCGGAGATAACCGTATAATCATAATCTAAGGTAGCAAAAACCTCAGAGTCAGCTAAAAACTTAACGCTTGTCCAGGTTCGCCCACTGCCGCACGCCTTATCAACCACTTTTAAGGGTTCTGAATAACTTCCGCGCTCAAACCTCTGGAAATGTACGTTTTCACCGTTACAAACTTTTAGTTCAAGCCATTTTGACAGGGCGTTCACCACTGACGCACCCACGCCATGCAGACCGCCCGCGACCTTATAACTGCCGCCGCCGAACTTCCCGCCTGCATGTAAAACGGTGTAAACTATAGTAGCCGCAGAAATACCCTCGGTAGGATGTATACCTACGGGTATCCCGCGTCCGTCGTCGGTAATTTCGATAACATTACCCGGTAAAATCTTCACATCTATTTCGGTACAGTAGCCTGCGAGTGCCTCGTCTACGGCGTTATCGGTGATTTCGTAGACAAGATGGTGCAGACCCGACGGACCCGTCGAGCCTATATACATTCCGGGGCGTTTCCGTACCGCTTCAAGCCCTTCAAGCACTTGAATATCTCCGGCTCCGTACTCACCCGTAACCTGTGAAAGCTCTTCTTTTTCTTTTATTTCGGGTAAATCGGACGCCTCTAAGCCTATTACTTCGCTCACTTTTTTATGACCTTTCTGTTTTACTTATACATGATTGAATTAGTATTATATATAGTATACCATAATTTAGAAAGGATTTCAAGTTATTTTCTTTAAAAAGCAATAAAAAAACGCCATTTTCTGCGAAAAAGCGTTTTTATTTTACGTTAAGGTTTCATCCCAGTTCTCAGGGAAGCCCATAACCTTTAAATCAACCACATCCCCATACTCCTCTAATAATGCGCTTAGGTTTGTTTTTATATTTTCACTACCCGAAAGGTACATATTCATAAGCTTAATTACATAGATAAAGCTGAACAAGCTTCCATCCATTTTCAGGGACAAGTCCTCAAGAGTTTTCGGGGCTGGTTTTATTTCGGCGGCGTAAAGGCGGTTGTAATGGGCGCAGTGGTTGCGGAGTTCCGCAAGACTTTCGAGCCATGACTCGATATGACGTGCCGAAATCGCGCTTTCGGAGCGGTTAAAATGGCGTTCGGCTATCTCCTTTTTATCCTGCTTGTGCATATCTGAGAAAAAATACGCAAGCATACCGAAGCTGAAAAGCTCCATTATTACCCAAAGCGGGAACGCACCGGAGTATTTCCTATTATGATGCGAGACAAAGCCGAGGTCGGTGTTAGTCTCAATGAGGCGTTCAACTCTTGAAATAAAGCGGTGATGATGATGAGCCTGACCGAAGGTAGATTCATTGAGGTAGCCGAGAGCGCCATACTTTAGCGCGTGAAAGTTAGAAATTACCGCACGCATGGATATTTCTATCTCCTCAAGAAAAATTAACAGATGACCTCGCAGACGCCTGTCAAACTCATAAAGCCTCAAAACCTTGTTAAAACTTGTTCCCTGTCTATATCGTTTGTCGTTCTCCCAAAAAACGGCAAAATAGTTGGCAAGCCTGTAGTAATTAATTTTCTCAAGGATATATTTGGCATAAGTTTTGTCCTCGATAAAACAGCCGCGATGCTCAAGCTTCATAAGCTGAGCCTCAACAGTTGCGGGTTCTTTTACAAAGCGAGATGAGTTCATAATAAGGGTGTCCTCCCCATTTCGTTATTCCGGCAGTGTAATTTTAAACCCGTCGTGGGCAGTCCGGGTTTTCGGGAAAATTGCACGCGCCGCAGGCAGATATTCCCGCGGATTCGCCAAAGCGGGGCTGTAGTGAGTGAGCCACAGACGTTTTACTTTTGCAAGAGCGGCGATTTTCGCACTTTCTCTGAACATCGAGTGTTTCTTCGCGTGGATTTTATCCCGTAAAGTTTCATCGCCGTGCATACCCTCTGCGATTAATAAATCGCAGTCTTTTACAAATTCCGCGATTTCGGCGAACGCTCTTGTATCGGTATAATAACCCACGGTGACGGGTGTACGCTCGCCGTCTAAAACCATTGAAGGAGTGATTAATTCCCCCGATTCAAGGGTTATATTCTCTCCCGCATGTAAAACCTTGTAAAGCTGAACAGGGATATTCAGAGCGGCGGCTTTTTCGGGGTTAAAAACAGGTTTTCTGAACAGTGTTATTTTATACCCCAGACAGTTCATGCCGTGACGGAGCCTAAAAGAATCAATTCTCAGAGAGGGAAAACTCTGCGGCTCTAAGCTGTTATTCTCGGTAAACTCTGTAAATTCTATGGGGAAAGGCAGATTAGGCGCGATAGTCAACAGCGCGTTTGTAACACGTGCAAGTCCTTTGGGACCTGCTATTATGAGCGGCGTTGTCTTTCCGTAGTTTCCTATGGAAAGTAAAAGCCCCGGAAGCCCCGAAATATGGTCGGCATGAAAATGAGTAATAAGCAGTACCTCTATATTTCCGAGCCGAATATTTTGTTTTTTGAGTGCGATTTGCGTCCCCTCCCCGCAATCAATCAGAACGGCTTTGCCCTGGCTTTCGAGCCAACAGCAAGAAAGCCAGCGCGTATCCGAGGGGAGCATACCGCCCGTTCCGGGTAAAATAACATCTAACATATGTTTGAAAATCCTGTTTATTAATATTTAATGTGTTTAATTACTCTGTTGTTTCACCGTTCTTTATGCCTTGCGCCATTAACAATGCGGCGTTGTATGCGGCGGTTTTTTTATACCCCTGATTCCACCGATTAATCCCTATGTAGTCGAAAACAATCGCTCCCGTGTGCTGACAGAAACGCTCCATTTGTTGCAGGCAGGTAAGAAGTCCATTACCCGAACCGCCCGGTGAAGCGACAAGAAGCGTTTGCTTGCCTTTAAGAACCCCGACCCCGCCGAAAAGCGCGAACTCACAGCGGCGAAGTCTGTCCATAAAGGCTTTTAAGCCCTCTGCGACTTCTCCCCAGTAGACGGGTGTAATAAAGCAGAGCAGGTCTGCCCCTTTAATCTTGTCTTGAATTGAATTGAATCTGTCCGCTTCGCCGCTCGGCGTAACCTCCCCAAATTCGCAGACATTTTGTTTACTGCAGGTTCCCCAGCCATCGCCGCAGACATTACAACGTGAAACCTTTTCCATCGTGATAATTTCTACGTCCGCTCCGCCTTGTCTTGCGCCGCGTTCAATATGTGCGGTAATGTCTTTGCACAAGCCGTCGGTTTTCGGATTTCCCGAAATAATTAAAAAATTCATGTGTCAGCCTCCTTAATGATTTTGATTCATAGATACATTTTTATGTCGTGCGGGATAAAAATATTTAGCCGCTCTGTTTTTTTATTGATAAATCCCCCGCCTTAAAGCAGAGGATTTATTCACACCTGTCGTCAGTCTCACTTACTTAAATTGCTCTCCCGATAACTCGTATGCAAAAGCTCATGCGCCTTATGACTGCCCGGCTCTCCCAGAAAGTCAGCGTAAACCTTTTTAATATCGGGGCTTTCGTGAGATTTTCTCGCCGTTCTGTTTTCGTCGAGACTGTATAATGCCTTAGCGCGTTCGGCGCGTATGTCGGTAAAGTTTCTGACGTCAGCGGGAGCGATAATCTGACCGCCGCCATTTACACAGCCGCCGGGACACGCCATTATTTCAATGAAATGAAGCTTTAACTCACCCTTTTTCACCTTATCGAGAAGCTCGCGTGCGTTTGCCAATCCGGAAACTACAGCGACTTTTATCTCTTTTCCCGCAACATTGTAGTCTGCTAACTTGATACCCTTTACGCCGCGTACTTCCTTAAAATCAACCGGAGATTCGGGAGCCTCGCCCGTTAATTTCCACACAGCAGTTCGCAGAGCCGCTTCCATAACGCCGCCCGTCGCGCCGAATATAATAGCCGCACCTGAGCCTAAGCCAAGAGGCGAGTCAAATTCGCCATCGGGAAGCCCCGCAAAATTTATCCTCGCTTTTTCAATCATTTTTGCGAGTTCGCGGGTCGATATAGAACAATCAACATCAGGTATTCCTTTACCTGCGCCGCTCTGGTCGAGCCTTGACAGCTCGAATTTTTTTGCTACGCAGGGCATAACGGAAACGCTGACTATATTTTTGGGGTCGATACCGTTCTTGTTTGCCCAGAAGGTTTTTATAATCGCGCCTGCCATTTGTTGCGGTGATTTGCAGGAAGACAGATGCGGTATAAGTTCAGGGTAATACGCCTCGCAGAAACGAACCCAACCGGGAGAACAGGACGTTATCATAGGTAAGATGCCATCCGTTGTAATACGTTCAATAAGCTCGTTAGCTTCTTCCATAATCGTTAAATCCGCACCGAAATTAGTGTCAAACACAGCGTTAAAGCCGAGCATACGCAAAGCAGACGCCATTTTACCCTCTACCGACGTACCGATAGGAAATCCGAAAGCCTCGCCGAGAGATGCCCTGACAGAAGGTGCGGTTTGTACTACCACGACCTTTTCGGGGTCGTTTAATGCGTCCCATACTTTAGCGGTGTCGTCTTTTTCTGAAAGCGCGCCTGTCGGGCAGACATTTATGCACTGACCGCAGGAGACGCATGACGTCTGCGCTAAATCCATACCGAACGCACAGCCGATTTCTGTTTTAAAGCCGCGTTCGTTCGCGCCGATTACGCCGACCCCCTGCTGTGAATCACAAGCGGCGACACAGCGGCGGCAGCTTATACATTTATTGTTGTCGCGGAACATATGAATTGAGCTGTCGTCTAAGTCGTAGACATTTCTCTTGCCTATAAAACGAGCGTCATTATCAACGCCGAGTTCCTTGCAAAGCACCTGTAACTCGCAATTACCGCTTCTTGAGCAGGAGAGACATCTTTGATTATGGGTGGAAAGCAAAAGTTCAAGCGTGGTTTTTCTGCTTTCGAGTACGCGCTTTGTATGGGTTTTAATCTCACAGCCCTCATCAGCCTTTGAAATGGGATATACGCAAGCGGCGACAAGGCTTCTCGCCCATGTTTTTTCAACCACGCAAATACGGCAGGCTCCGATTTCGTTTAAACCCTTCAGCCAACAGAGGGTGGGGATACGAATGTTGTTGGCGCGAGCCGCTTCAAGTATGGTTGTGCCTTCCTCTACTTGACAATCTATGCCATTAATTTTTATGTTAACCATAGGTATATCTATCCTTTCTATTCTTTTACAATCGCGCCGAATTTACATTTTTGAACACAGGCGTCGCATTTAATACACTTTGCGGGGTTTATTGTGTGTCTTTCCTTCACCGCACCCGTAATGGCTTCTGCGGGGCAGACTTTAAGACAAGCCGTACAGCGTTTACATTTTTCGTCGACGATTTTGTAAGTGAGTAAATCTGTGCAGACCCCGGCGGGACATTTTTTATCCTTAACATGCGCGATATACTCGTCTTTAAAGTAGCGCAGGGTCGATTTAACAGGGTTAGGTGCAGTTTGACCGAGTCCGCAGAGCGAGTTGTCGCAGATGTAAGCACAGAGTCCGTCAAGTTTGTCTACGTCTTCCATAGTACCGTTACCGGACGTGATTTTTTCAAGTATTTCAAAAAGGCGTTTTGTGCCGATTCGGCAGGGCGTACATTTTCCGCAGGACTCATCGACCGTAAATTCAAGGAAAAACTTGGCAATATCTACCATACAGTTATCCTCGTCCATGACGATTAACCCACCCGAACCCATCATTGAGCCTATTTCAATAAGGTTGTCATAATCGATGGGAATATCTATATGCGACATAGGTATACAGCCGCCCGAAGGTCCGCCTGTCTGCGCGGCTTTAAACTTTTTACCGTTCGGTATACCGCCGCCTATTTCGTAAACAATTTCTCTGAGGGTTGTCCCCATAGGTATCTCGACAAGTCCTGTATTATTAATCTTGCCGCCGAGTGCAAAAACTTTTGTGCCTTTGGATTTTTCGGTACCCATAGAGGCAAACCAGTCAGCACCCTTTAAAATTATTTGCGGGATATTGGCATAGGTTTCCACGTTATTGAGAACTGTCGGTTTACCCCATAAGCCCTTTTCAGCGGGGAAAGGCGGTCTGGGATTAGGCTCGCCTCTGCGACCCTCGATAGAGGTCATCAGCGCGGTTTCCTCGCCGCAGACGAACGCACCCGCTCCGAGCCTTATTTCGAGGTCAAATTCAAAATCGGTATCAAATATATTTTTCCCCAAAAGTCCGTAATTACGCGCCTGTTGTATGGCTATTTCAAGCCGCCCCACGGCGATAGGGTATTCTGCCCTGATATAAACATAACCTTTGTTCGCGCCGACAGCGTAACCCGCAATTGCCATAGCTTCGACAAGCGCATGTGGGTCGCCCTCAAGCACCGAGCGGTCCATGAACGCACCAGGGTCGCCCTCATCGGCGTTACAGCAGACATATTTTTGGTCGGCATCGGGAACCAAACGCCGTGCCAAATCCCATTTACGCCCTGTCGGGAAGCCGCCGCCGCCTCTTCCGCGCAACCCCGAATCGAGTATAATCTTGATTACGTCTTCGGGACTCATTTCGGTAAGGCATTTTCCGAGTGCTTCATATCCGTCTGCACCTATGTATTCATCTATGCTTTCGGGGTTGATTACGCCGCAGTTGCGAAGCGCAACACGTAATTGTTTTTTATAAAAGCCGGTGTCGTTGAGTGACTTTACGTTATCATCGGAGCTAAGGGTCTCGTGGTAGAGCAGACGTTCGACTACGCGACCTTTGAGCAGATGCTCGCTAACGATTTCGGGTATGTCGGAGACCTGAACGCGGGAGTAAAACTTAGCTTCGGGATAGACTATCATAATAGGTCCGAGTGCGCAGAGTCCGAAACAGCCGGTCTGAACAACCTGAACCTCTTTATCTAAACCTTGCCTTTTAATTTCCTCTCTCAATACGCTCATAACGCCCGCAGAACCCGACGCATGGCAGCCCGTGCCGCCGCAGACTAATACGTGTGAACGAAACATATAAATATATCCTTTCCAAAATAATTAAATATTTCCTACTGTGTATTCTGTGACGACCGCGCCGCGAACTAAATGCTTATCGACGATTTCTTTGGCTTTTTCTTCGTCCATATTTATATAGGTGACTTTCTCGCCCTCGGGGTCATACACCTCTACAATGGGTTCGTACTGGCAAAGCCCGATACAACCCGTCTGAGTGACGATTACACCCGGAATATTTTTCTCCTGAACAAGGGTTGACAGGGTTTGTAAGACGGGTCTTGCACCCGCCGCGATTCCGCAGGTAGCCATGCCCACCACTACGCGGGTCTCAGCCTGGTCATTGTTCCTGATGCCTACTTGTCCCTGCATTTTCTCCTTGATTGCTTTAAGTTCCGCTAAACTTTTCATATATTTGATTCCTTTCTGAATAGTTGTTATAAAACGCTAAAAGATTCTGCCTTTATTAATTTCGGTGGTGTTTTCTTTTAAAAATTCACTGATAAAGATTTTTACCTCGGGTGAATCTATGGGTGCACCCTCTAAGAGTTCTTTAATCTCCCGTGTGTCGAGGGCAAATTCTTCATCGTCAACCCTGTATCGGTAAACAAAATCTATACCTGTATTAAAGAAAACTAACATTTCCACTGTGGCGTTCATATCGCCTAAGGGGACGCGGTCAATATGCGAGAGTCCGAAGACGGCTCTGACAGAGGTACCTTTTCCGGGGGCGGATTCGATTTTAAACTCGCCGCCCGTGCTTTCTGCCGCATCTTTAAAAAAAGGAACACCGAGTCCCACGCTACGAGTGTCGCGGGTGGTAAAAAAAGGGTCGGTGACTTTTTCGAGCTGTTCGGAACTCATGCCGAAACCGTCATCGTTAATCAATACGACTAATCGGTCTTGCTCCGAGTTTATTTCGACATCAAGCTCAATCAGTGTTGACTGCGCTTTTATGCTGTTTTGAGCCACATCGAGTATATTTAGAGATAATTCAAGCATTGTTATTCCTTGTATTTTGCTAATATATCGTCAAGCTCTTCCCCCGTTGGTGAAAGTCTGCCGTAGACGTCTTCATTAATCATAATTACGGGTGCAAGCCCACATGCTCCGATACATCGGCAGTCGTTTATGGAAAAAAGACCATCGGGAGAGACCTCGTCGCCCTGTAGATTGAGCTTGTCCCTAAGCTTTTTGAGTATCTCACCCGCCCCTCTTACATAACACGCAGTACCCATACATACTGAGATTTGGTACTTGCCTTTAGGGGTCAGTGAGAATTGTGAGTAGAAAGTTACAACGCCGTATACCTTTTCGAGCGGTATGTTCAGTTCCCGTGCGATTAGCGTCTGCACCTCAATGGGCAGATAGCCATAGATTCCCTGTGCTTCCTGCAAGATACGCATCAGCGAACCCTTCTCGTCTTTAATCTCATGGATTAGCCTGATTAACTGCCCCTCTTGCGCGGCTGTCCCCGCAAAGGGTGCGGGGGAAATTTTTGTTGCCATAAGCCTTGTCCTCCCGATTTATTATTGATAAAAACGTAACAAGTATAAGTATAACATAAATCCCGAGACAAGTCAATAAATTTTATAAACCTTAGTGTTATAATAATCCAATGTCTTAAATCCGCGTCCCAGGTGATAAAGCAGATACTCTTCTGCAATAAAACCAAGCTCGCGCAGATTTTTTTCACCCGCCTCGAATTTATATATTTTTTCGTTCGGCGAAAAGATAATAAAACGCATTGCTCGCAGGAGTGATGGTTTCAGTACGAAACAATTTCCCCTGACGGCGTTTATGTCCATGAAGCAGTCGCCGCAAAACAGCTGTCCGTCACCTGTCACAAAATACATATCCTCATGCTCGAAGCAAAAACAATTATTACAGGCAATTAAATCGGGCGAAAAGCCTAAAATTTGCGACAGCTTCAGCTCGAACACTGCCTTTATTTTCTTTAAATCCGCCCCGTTCTTTTCTGTCTCGTACAGGCTGATAGCAAAAAAGCGCGATAACCCGTCCGCTTTTTGCTCGGAGGCGGATGTATATTTTATTAATTCGGCGAAATAAGCCGCAAGAGAAAATGCGGTAAAATCCGCCGAAAGCTTATGAAAGCTGTAAATCGGGTACGCACTGTTTATAGAATAACGCCCCTTATTTTTATTTAAACAGAATTTCGAGTAGGTAAAAAGTCCCGTACTCCCCGCGTTTTTAGAATTAATCTTCTTCACGGCGTTAGCGCAGACCTCAATCACGCCGAGTTCTTCGGTGAGTATATCGAGATAACGGCTGCTTTCGCCTACGCTTCTCTGCCCTATTACGATTCCGTTTAATGTTATCAGCATAATTTAATCCCGTCCTTAACGCAAGGTATGCGTTAATCAGAGTTTAACCCAAAGTCCGCTATAAGAGCCTCTTTGTTCCGCCAGTTTTCCTTAACCTTTACCCATAGCTTCATATTCACCTTACACCCAAAATACCCTTCTATTTCGAGCCTCGCTTCGGAACCTGTTTTCTTTAGGTTCGCACCCTGTTTTCCGATTATCATGCCCTTATGGCTCGCTTTCTCGCATACAATAACAACAGATATTTCAATAAGCGGTTTTCCGCCGTTTGTTGTTGTTTCTTCCATACTTTCGATTTCCACGGCTATTCCGTGCGGAATTTCCTCAAACATAGAATGTAAAAGCTTTTCTCTGACTATCTCCGCAAGCCATACCTCTTCTGCCTGGTCGGTAGAAAGATTGTCCGGAAAATAATGCTCGCCGTTTCCTGAATCCTTTGCGTACTTTTCGAGTGCAGACAGAATTTTTTCGGTATTCACACCCGTCTTCGCACTTATCGGAATAATTTCCCGAAACTCATAAAGCAGGCTGTACTCCTCTATTAAGCCGAGTATTTTTGTTTTATCCTTGATTAAATCAACTTTATTTATAAGCAATATTACATCTGTACCCAAAACACGAAAATTATCAATTAGCGTTTTTTCCGACTGCGAGATTTTCTTTACACCGTCAACGGTCAATAAAACGACATCCGCGCCCGCTATTTCCGAACGCGCCTGCTTTACCATATGTTCTGAAAGGCGATTTTTTGCCCGATGAAAGCCCGGTGTATCAATGAAAACATATTGAACCTCGCCCCGAGTTATTATGCCGCGTATTCTTGTTCGGGTGGTTTGCGGCTTTTCACTGACTATGGCGACCTTATCCCCCACGAGCAGATTCATGAGGGTGGATTTTCCGGTATTGGCTTTTCCTGCGATTGCCGCGAAGACATTAGTTTTCATGCTTTATTATTTCCTTGTCATAGCTTTAAGATTTACGGTATACGGCGTATAGTGATTAAGTATCGTGACTCATTCTTCGTTTTCGATTTTTTTTGCTACGTGTCTTTTGCGCCTCTTCCCTAAATTAATAAACAAAAATGAGGCGATAAGCGATGCCGCGAGAATTAAAGAGCTTGAAACGCTTCCCGAAAAATAATTCCATATTTCCGTAAACACAGCGATGTCCCAGAATAAGATTATACCTATTACCACTGCGCCGATTGTGGCGATTAAAACTGCACCCGCCGCCACATCTTTACCGATTTTGGCGAGTGTGTGGTAGTGCGGCGAAACCTTGTCTATTACTACCTCAATAGACGTATTGACCATTTCGAGCGTTATTGCCGATATACAGGTCAGTATAAGTAATATAATCTCTACCCTCGTAAAGTCATAAAACTTAGTAAAATACAGAACATAAAGCGTTATAACCATATGTATACGCATATTTCTTTCATATTTAGCACTGAACAGTATACCGCTCATGGCGTATCTGAAGCTGTTTAGAAAATGTTTCATTTATTGCTCCTTAATTCTTATTTCCTCAGACCGTCTATATACAAGATAACCCGATTTTCTCAAGAATTTGTGTTTGTTTTTCGCGCATTGTCTTCTCGCCCTCTTCATCGTTTTCGTGGTCGTAGCCGAGCAGATGCAACATCGAATGTATTGTCAAAAACGCGATTTCCCGCATTTCGCTATGACCATATTCATAGGCTCTTTCTTTCGCTAATTCGGCGTTAATAATAATATCACCGAGCATAAAAAACCCGGTTTCCGGATTAATTTCCTCAAATACGAAAAGTCCGGTTTCCGGATTAATCTCTCCGAGCGGAAACGAAAGGACGTCGGTCGATTTGTCCTTGTTTCTGAAATTTTTATTAAGTCTGCGTACCTCGTCTGCATCTGTCAACAGGACAGAAACCTCGGCATCTTTATCAAAATTTTCCTCCCGTATGACAGCCTCGCAGCTCTTTTTAATCAGAGTACGAACCGATTTGTCAAAATCGGATTTATTATTAAGGTACACTCTCAGCTTAGACATTATCCTTTACCTTTTAAATTTATATTTCTTGTTATAGAGTTTTTCTTTCGGTTTGCCGCTCGTGCTTACCGAGGGGTTTTTCTTTGTTGCAGGGGCGGACTTCTTACCCGCCTTTTCGTATGCCTTGACTATATCCTGTACTAATCTGTGCCTTACGACATCCTTTTCGGTAAAATAACAAATCGCTATATCGTTTATATTTTTCAGCACTTTAACAGCTTGAACAAGCCCTGAACGATTCTCATCGGGTAGGTCAATCTGGGTTATATCACCCGTTATCACCATCCTGCTTCCAAATCCGAGCCTTGTCAGAAACATTTTCATCTGCTCACAGGTTGAATTTTGAGCTTCGTCAAGAATGATGAAACATTCGTCTAATGTGCGACCCCTCATATATGCGAGCGGCGCAACCTCTATCGTCCCTTTTTCCATGTTCCGTTGAAACGATTCCGCACCGAGCATATCAAACAGCGCGTCATAAAGCGGACGCAGATAAGGGTCTACTTTGTTTTGTAAATCGCCGGGTAAAAAACCGAGCTTTTCCCCCGCTTCTACAGCGGGGCGGGTTAAAATGATTCTTTGCACCTCTTTATTCTTGAAAGCCCGAACGGCTAAAGCGACCGCAAGATAAGTCTTACCCGTTCCCGCAGGACCTACCCCGAAGGCTATGGTGTTTTTTCTTATGCTTTCAACATATTTTTTTTGTCCGAGGGTTTTGGGCTTTATCGGTTTTCCCGTGACGCTTACTAAAACGCAATCCTTAGACATCTCTGCGAGCGTTGCCGCATCGCCTTCTTCGGCTTCGGTTACAGAGACGACATATCTTACTGTCTGTTCGGTTATGGTTTCGCCTCGCTCAAGTATTCCCGCAAGGGTCTCCACGACCGAAAGGGCTTTTTGACACTGCTGTTCTTCGCCGATAATTTTTATATCATTATCACGGTTGAGGATTTTTACATCGAAAACCCGCATTATTATATTAATATTCTCATCAAAGGGTCCGAAAATCGCTCCGACAAGCTCACCATTTTTTAAACTAAACGTCTTTTCCAAAAATTTTCCCCTTCTCGTATTTTCAGTATATTTTACAGTATACCACTTGTCGGGAAAAAAAGCAAGAGGTTTGGCTTTATTATCACGGATTTAAGTTTTATTGTGTCCTTACCCTGCGGCGCGGCAAAGAGGATTTCGCGGAAAATTTTTAATTTTGCAAAAAAACAGTTGACAAACGCATTGATTTATGATAAAATTTATATGTTAAGGAGGGAAGACTTCTAAAACAGCTTTAAATACCGCGGGATGGAGCAGTCCGGTAGCTCGTCGGGCTCATAACCCGAAGGTCGGTGGTTCAAATCCGCCTCCCGCAAGACCTAAAAAGTCGGTAACCATGCAGGTTTCTGGCTTTTTTCTTTTGCCTTGATGTTAGCGGTTTTGCCTTTGGTCTAACGCCTGTCTAACCGATTGTTTTTCTTGCTTTATATCGCTAATGCGCTTGCTATGCCGTTTGCCATGCTCCTTTTGTTGTTAGGGTCAACGTGAGCATACAAATTCGCCGTTGTTTGAAAATTGCTGTGTCCGAGCCATTCTTGAATATCTTTCATGCTGTAACCCAAAGAAAGAAGCAAAGAAGCGCAAGAATGGCGTAAATCGTGAAAGCGGATATGTTTCAGCCCTGCCTTATCTATGATTTTACCGAATTTATCAGAAACATAATCGGGTTTTAGTAAATCCCCTATTTCGTTTACACAGACGTAATCGCTAAATTCTGCTATGTACCCGTTACCGAAAAGCTGTCTGTTCCGCTCCTGTTGTTGTTTCAACGCCGTTAGACGGTCTAACATATCCGTTGAAAGCGGTAACGTCCGATAGCTTGTATCTGTCTTTAGGTCATCGGTCTGCACAATCGTCAGTTTACCGTTAACCTTTGCCCTTACAACCTTGTGACGAACCGACAGAGTTTTATTTGCGAAGTCTATGCAGTCCCATTTCAACCCGATAACTTCCGAACGCCTAAACCCGAAGTAAGAAGCCATTAACACGGGCGTTTCAATAGCTGTGTCCTTAATTACGTTTAACAATTGATTTATTTCGTCTTTGTTGTAAAACTCGGCTGTGAATCGCTTGCGTTTCGGTCTGTCAACTAAATCTGCCGCATTTTCCCTAATAATGCCCTGTTTTATTGCGGTTTTTAAAGAGGTGCGTATTATAGCATGGTGTTTTATTATAGTGTTGGGGCTTAATCCCTCTTCGGCTTTCGCGCTGTGGTATTGTTGAATGTGTAGCGGCTTGACTTGAATCAGCGTTATTCCCAAAGCCTTAAAATAAGGGTAAACGTGCTTTTCAAGCATATGTACGTAGTTGTCGTAGGTTGTGGGCTGTACATGACTTTTGCTTGCTTTAACCCACTCGGAAACAAAATCACAAAATAACATCTTTGTCGGCTCTATGTAATTATTGTCACCGTACTCGTTTATCAAGCCTTTCAATATCGCCTCGGCTTTCTTCTTGTTTCCCCTTTCGGGTAATTCTGTAGAAACCCATTTTTGCTTACGCTTACCGTCATTATCTCTAAAGTTTAACACGCATTGCCAAATACCCCTCTTTAGTTGTAAACTGCCTGTCATATAAAATAACTCCTTTCGGTGACAAGCAATCCGTTTTTTACTATAACTATATTATAGCATAAACTATTGCATAAGTCAAGTGTTTATGCGGTTTTTCTCGCTAATTTTGTATATAATTTATGACCCTCGATTTAGGAATTTTATGTGTCTTGCCTATTCTTACAGATTTTATATCGCCCTTGTTTAACAGCTTGTATGCTGTGTTTTTTCCAATATTTAGGGCATGGCATAAATCATCTACACTCATAACATCGGGGAAGTCGGAGAATATGTTATTCATCTTCTGCACCACCTTTCAAGAAAGACCGAGCGTTCGGGTTCTTATTATAAACACGCTTATTCG
>Ga0099364_10004569_pt1 | contig 20932 bp, 19 predicted proteins | sample TergutTh196P3_FD_73070 | JGI IMG/M metagenome (GOLD analysis project Ga0099364, IMG submission 73070) | Microcerotermes parvus P3 segment gut microbial communities from Pointe-Noire, Republic of the Congo - Th196 P3 | ecosystem: Host-associated > Arthropoda: Insects > Digestive system > Gut ... | reverse complement strand
GGAGCTGGTCTTTGCTGAATTTATCGGGACGACGGAAATCGTATAGTTTAAGCGGCTTTTCCTACGCCACCTGCATACGCTCTATGTCGTCTCCGCCGCTGCTGATCGACGCCAACAGGGAATCTATTTCATTTTGGCTCATTACCTCCGGCGGTACCATGTCGCTCGCCCCCTGATACTCTCAATTACGCTGCTTTTGCTTTTACGGCTGTCGAAGGCGGGAACCACCCCGGCGCTTCGCGCCACCCCTCCACGGAGGGGAATTTCAAAACTTGATATGTTACTGCGCCATAAACTCGTCGAATAAAATCCTGCGTATCGCCAGTTCGTCTTCAACTCTGGGCAGTATCGCGTTTAGTCTCGACCTTATATCCAGTTTGAGTTTCTCCATGCCCTCGGCGAAACGGATGTTGTCGTAACGCTGATCCTTCAAGGTTCGGAGTACCTCGTCCTTCATCATTATATCCCAGCCCGGGCCGGAGAGCCTCTCCGCCGCCGCGAGCCCCGACAGCTCCGCCATCACCCTTACGCGCACCACGCGCAGCTCGGGATCGGCCAGCGTGCTGGAAAACTGACCCAGATCAATCATCGGGCCGGGGTCAGGAATATCTGTCTCTCTTGTAATGTCGGGAGGCGCGGAAAAATACTTTAGCCCTATAAATAATCCGCCGCCAATTCCCACCACAAGAACTATCACTCCCACTACAGCCGCTATAATCGTTTTTTTCGCCAACGCCACGAAACCACCCCCGGTGTTTATCGAACAGAGTGCATCGACAGGATTACTATATCGACGCGCCTGTTGAGACGCATGTTTTCCTCTGAATTATTCGGGACAAGCGGGGCGGACGCGCCGAACCCCACCGCCCTGAGGCGTCTCATGGAAACCCCCATCTGTTCGTTCAGATAAGCCGTCACACGCGAGGCGCGGGCGGCGGAAAGCCCCCAGTTGTCGATATAGATGCTCCTTTCGGGTATTGCCGAATCCGTGTGCCCCTCAATCGATATTTCGTTGGGCAGGCGGTTCAGCACCCCGCCTATTTTATATATTACGCGCATAGCCTCGGGCCGGAGCCTCGCCGACCCCTCGTCGAACAACATCTGTTCCGAAAGCGAGATGACGACGCCCCTGTCGCTCACCGTGACCGTCACCTGGTTACGGTCCTGCTCGTCCTGAAGCGCGGTCTGCACCAGCGCCAACACCTGGGCGGACGTGTAAACCTGATCCGAGTCCACCTCGTGTACGGAGTCGCCCGTGTTGTCCATCGGGCCGCCGTCAAAGACTGCCGCCCTGTCGACCGCCGACGGCCCTCCCGGCTGTATGTTGAACGCCTTCTGCATTGATTCCGCTATCTCCTCGAACTTCTTCGCGTCGATGGTCGACATCGAGTACAGCAGCACGAAAAAGCACAGGACCAGCGTCACCATGTCGCCGTATGTAGCCAGCCACGCGGGGCAACCCCCGCCGCTTTCCTGTTGTTTTTTCTTCCTAGCCATAACAGCCGCGTCCCCCGCCGCCCTTTACTGATCGTCCTTGCCTTCGTCCAGCGTCTTGCGCATGGCGGGCGACAGGAACACCTTGAGCTTTTCCTCCACGATGCGGGGGTTCTCCCCCGCCTGTATAGACAGTATGCCCTCCACCATCAGTTCGCGGCACATAACTTCGCGGTTGGAATTTTGCGCGAGTTTCTTGCCCAGCGGAATGGCGAACATGTTCGCTATTACCGAGCCGTAAAACGTCGTGACAAGGGCCACCGCCATACCCGGCCCCAGCGCGCTGGGGTCGTCCAGATTCGCGAGCATCTGTATCAGCCCTATAAGCGTTCCGAGCATACCGAACGCCGGGCCAAGCTCCGCGATGGAATCGAAATATCCCTTGTTGTTGGAGTGGCGGTCCTCCAAAATCCCAATCTCCGTATCGAGGATCGACTTTACAAGCTCCGGGTCGGTGCCGTCCACGACGAGCTGAATGGATTTTCTCATGAACTCGTCGTCGAGCTGGCTCGCGTCCTCCTCAAGAGCCAGCAGCCCCTCGCGCCTCGCCTTCTCCGCGAAGCTCACGAGCGTCTGTATGAGCCCGATCATATCTATCTGTTCGTTCACGAACGCGTTCTTTACGATTTTCCCTATGATCTTCGTTCTTTCCAGAGGGTTCGCCACAAGCGTGCATCCAAACGTACCGCCAATGACTATCAAAATCGACGGGATGTCCACAAACTGCCCGGCGTCCCCGCCCATTATCATGCCCCAGAGAACAACTACCATCGCAAAAGATAAACCTACTATTGACGCAAGATCCACCGCTCGCTCACCTCATCCGTTCGCCGCGCCGCCTCACAGCACGCGAGGCCCCATGGAATTCCTTCTGAACGCTTCTATCAGGGAGATGACCTCCCTCATGCTTTCTCTCACTATATACCTGTGCCCGTTCATGAGAGTCAGCACAGTGTCGGGAGTCTCCTCCATCGTTTCTATATGCTCGTCGTTGAGGGCGAACTTCCCGCCCTTCAGCCTGGTTAGTTCTATCATCGCGCGATGATCTCCTTATTTTACATTTGCAGCATGTTATCGTAACGTATTTTACAGTATAACGGACGACGTATTTTATAACGAACGGCGTAGGGGCGCGCATTGCGCGTCCGTTACTGCCAAATTGCCATAATCAATTTTCCTATTTAACCACCGGAGAATCCCCGCCTTGTTCCGAGTTCAAGTCAATACGCTTCCCTGCATATTTTTGGGGCGAAACATCCTTGTCGCGTATTCCATCTCCTACCCGAACCCGGAAACGGAATCATTCTCCGACGGCGTCTCGTTTATTCCATCAACGGAATAATTTAACGCTTCAGATGTATGAGCTCCTCAAGCACCTGGTCCGACGTCGTGACAACCCTCGTGTTGGCTTGGAAGCCGCGCTGCGCCCTTATGAGGTTCACGAATTCCTCCGTGAGGTCGACGTTGGACATCTCAACGGTGTTGCCCATGATGCTTCCCGCGCCGCCCGTCATCGGCGCGCCTACCTGCGCGAGGCCGGAGTTGACCGTCTCCGCGAAGCAGGTCTCGCCGACCTCGCTTAGCCCCTGCGGGTTAGCGAACATCGCGAGCGCGACCTTGGCTAGCTCGATCGAGCGGTTGTTGCTGTACGATCCCATTATGGTGCCGTCGCCCGAAACCGTCCAGCTCTCCAGCACGCCCATCTCGTAGCCGTCCTGCGCCTTCATCTTCGTGGTGGACGCCGAACCGTAGCTCGTCACGCCGTCTATGCGGTCGCTGGTCAGGCCGAGCGTCTTGGCGTATTCGCTGCCGAGGAAGTCGAGCCTGATCATGTTCGAGCCGTAGGTGGCGGGATTAACCGTGTAATCAACCGAACCCTGCGCGCCCGCGACGTTGAAGTCGGCGACGACAAGCCCGGTCGCCATCGCGTCGTGAACTATTCTGTCGTATCTCGGATCGGCCGGGTCGCAGATCTTTTCTTTCACGATCCACTCGTCGAACGACGCCTGCCTCGGTTCGTTTGTCGCGTTCGGATTCGGGGTGGGCGGTTGGGGCTCGTATGTGTACGTGCGCTTTAGAAGTCCGTCGTCGCCGAACACCATCGTGCCCGCGCCCTGGCCGTACTGCGGCTGCCTACTTCCGCTTGAGTCCGTGTAGTACGCGTACCAGTCCCATTCGCTCTCCGCGCCGACGGGCGGGCTGGCGTTGGGCTCCGCGGGGCGGTCCATCACCTTTCTGAACACGACGACCATTGTGTGAGGATTGCCCAGCGAGTCGTAGACGGTGAATTTGTCCTCGTAGTCGTGCCTTTCGATAATGTCGGTGCCGAATTTTTCGATGACGGGCTGGGTGGTCGTCGAAAACTGCGACGGCGAGAGAGCCGTCGGGCCGTTTTGCGTGTCGTTCTGGCTCTTCCATTTACCGAGAGCGGGGTCATAGGTAAAAACGTTCTTATTACCGGTAGCCGAATCCAGCACTTCGCTCAACGCCACGACCGGACTATCCGAAGAATCACGCACAAAAATATTTCGCAGGGCGGAAGTATTTTCGTCCGGCTCAATGTTCCTTATCGCGTAGGCGGTATCGAGAGCCATTTCATCGGGCGGAATTTTAATAATCCAATCGGTCCCGGTGGAATTTGCGGTGTAAATTCTACCTGTTCTGAGATCGAGGAATGTTTCGCCGGCCTTGAAAGGCATCCTGTCGGGCAAAGTGGCTCCCGAGTCGAGCCGTTTCGCGTCATCGAGAATGACTCTGTTGCTGACGACAACGCCGGGAATGAGCATTGACCCATCCGACCCGTCGGAGTATATTCTCACTCCGTCGGCATACGTCAGTGTATTCTTACCTAAATAATAGGTGTCTTCGTCTTTGCGCTTCTCGTTCGCCCAACCAGAGAGAGGCCCATACACGATAATTCTTGGAGGGGATGCCGGGGACGTTCCCGTTCCTGCGTCGAAAAACCTTTGTCCGTTCTGCGGAATACGCGGATCGCCATCATCGCCCGGAAAAGGAGGCCCTTGCCCATTAACGGTAATAGTGGGCGTCCATCCGGTGGCGGTGATTGTGTAAATTTGCCTTTCATCCACGCAGAACACCATATTTCCTTCCTCGCCGCTCCGATCGGCTAATGCTTCTCGATTCGCAACACGCGGCAAATCCATCACTTTCGGGTCTTGAGTTGTCCACGCATCAGTTAACAACCACCGTACGATATTTCCGGTGATTGTTCCGTCGGCGGTAGTGCTGACACTGAAATAGTCAAAACTAGCACCATTAGCAACTGTGGGAATGTATGCATCCTGGTTTCCGTATCCTGCAACGGTACGATTAACCCAACCATTTACAGCAGCAGCGTTGGTAGGATCCCAACGCGAAATGGTTTTGTCGGGGGTTTCTCCCGTATGCAAATATGTAAAATTAGCTGCATAAAAAGCAGTCGGAATGTTAAAAGCCGTGTCCGGGCTTCTGCCTATAATAGTCGCCGGATCTGGAGTATCCCAACCAGTGCCATCGTATTCGTATATCATTGCAGTAACAGGGTTTAAATACCGATCTCCATCTTCATAATCACCAACAGGTTCAGTAGTACTAATTATTGTACGTGATCCTGGCGTAGTAATGGTGGTGAGGTTCCTCCATGTCGGAACAGACGGAGGAGCAGGAGTAAGATTAAGATTAGTTAAATCCCAGAGCACCCATTCGCTCATATCGTTTCCTGGATTGTATATGTAAAAATCACCAACTCCCGCGCTCTTTATGTCAAAATTCAACAAATTTATAGTTTCTGGTGCCACTGAACCTGGATCTTGCCACCCGTCCTCTATTTTATATGTGTGAATAGCGCCAAAATCGCCTGTGCCGGTATGATAATACTCGCTTCCATCAACCCGGCCGGGAGGAAAAGTGGTGCCAATGTCACCTTCCCCTACTTTCGTATTCTCGCCGCGCCATCTAACCTCCCTGAATGTATGAAGTATCCCGGTCTCTCTGTCAAAAAACGTAAATCCATCTCGAATTCCTATCGGAATGTCTTCGGGATCAGGCCTTTCGGCTATAGTAGCTCCAACTCGATTTATCGTGATGTCCATCGGCGTCCAACCCTCTTCGCCGGTAAGACCCCACGTATACACCATATCGGTCTCTATATCAAAGAATGTCTCACCGTTCACGCCTCTGGTAATTTCCCTCGAAGTGGTATCTCCGACGAAGGTGACTTCCACCCCGCCGTACCCATCGTAGACGTGCGGGCGCGGCACTTGCGTCGCGCCTCCCGGGATACTCGTCAGGTCGGCGATGCTTGAGTTGGTCGTGCTGCAAAGATTGCAGCGGAACGCCGCCAGCGTAGTAGCCTTCGCCGGCATCTTCGACCCGACCGGAATATTTACGTTCGAGAGGGTCGTATCCTGACTGCGAACGATGCCGCCGGTCGCCGGGTCGATCATATCCCTGTAAGCGTAACCCTGAACGAGATACCCGTTGCCCTGCATGACGAGATTGCCGTTCCCATCCAGCGCGAAGTTGCCCGCCCTGGTATAGAGCTGCTGCGCTCCGTTCCGCACGACGAAAAACCCCTGGCCCCATATGGCCATGTCGGTTGGGATGCCGGTGTTTTGAAGGCTGCCCTGGGTATGCACAATTTCTATCGAACCGACGGATACGCCCAAACCGATCTGCGCCGGATTGACGCCGCCGATTGGGATACTGGTGTTCGGCGGGCTGGGATTTTTTACCGTCTGGTATATCATGTCGCGGAAATGAACCACATCCCGCTTGAACCCCACGGTGTTGACGTTGGCGATATTGTTGCCGGTGACGTCAAGATAAGTCTGGTGTGCTTTTACGCCGCTGACGGCTGCGTACATGGATCTAAGCATAGCGTTATTCCCCCTGAAAAAAAATTGCAGTCCTTTGCCGTCTTAAATTCCGCGTCTTTTGTTAATTTATATAAAATCCATGACTCGCACGGATTTTTTTACCGTTTAAGATTGATCAGCGTCTCAAGGAAGCGATCCGACGTCGTTACGGCCCTTGAGTTCGCCTGTAGGCCCCGCTGGGACCGGATCAGGTTCACGAATTCCTCCGCCAGGTCCACGTTTGACATCTCGATAGTTCTTCCCTTTATAAAGCCGGCTCCGTTTTCGCCGGGATTCATTATTCTTGCCGGCCCGGAGTCCGACGACTCGGCGAAGCATGTCGTGCTGACCTGGAATAGCCCCTGCGGATTTATGAATCTGGCGAGGGGCACCTGGGCTATCGGATTAAACCTGCCGTTCGTGTACTCGCCGGTTATAATGCCGTAATCGCTGACCGACCAGTCGCGAAGGGTTCCGGCGGGGTATCCGTCCTGCGCCGCCATCTTCGTCGTGAAGTTCGTACCGAAGCTGGACACTCCGCTGATTACTCCGCCGAATATCCGGTCCTCCGCCGCGGCGTAATCCCTTCCGAAAAAGTCGAGCGTGATCGGCGCGCCTGGGCCGTCGAAATTCGCGCCCACCAACCCCGTCGGCCTTCCGTCGTCGGGGGCGTCGTCGGCGGGAATATTTTTTTCGATAACTCCCCATCCGCCCGAAGGGTCGAACGCGTAGGTCCTCTTGAGTATGCCCATGTCGTTGAACACCAGCGTTCCGCCGCCCTGCCCGAACTCCGGCGCGATCATGCCGAACTCGTTCTCGTAATACGCGTACCAGTCCCACTCCGATTCCGCCGGCCTCGCCGGTATCGACTCGACGTCGGCGGGGCGGTCGAAGACCTTGCGGAACACGACGGTCATGACGCGCGGGGTGCCGGAGGCGTCGTACACGGCGAAGCTGTCCCTCCAGTCGTGGGACTTTATCATGCTGTCACCGAAGGCGTCCATGTCCGTCTGGCTCGATTGGCTCGAAGCGCTCGCCGAGAGATCCTCCGCGCCGTTATACGCGAACGGGCGGAGAACTTTGTCCTCCTCGACCGGAACAACTTCCGGGTCCGCGATGCGCGCCTCGGTCCCGCTGAACAGGTTGCACTTGAACGCGGCGACCGTCGTGGCCTTCTGCGCCATCCCATGACCCACGGGAATGACGATGCCGGACAGCGTGGTCTCCATCTCCGTTCCGTTGAATCTGTAACCCTGCACCAGATATCCGCTGTGCCCCGTGCCCTGCATGACCAGATTGCCCTGGAGGTCCAGCGAGAAGTTGCCGGCCCGCGTGTACAGGTTCCGCGATCCGTCGTTCACTATAAAAAAGCCCTCGCCCTGCACCGCCATATCGCTGGGTATCCCCGTATTCTGAAAGGAGCCCTGCACGAAGTTGGGGGATATGGAACCGTTCCTGACGCCCAATCCCACCTGCGCGGGGTTGATTCCGCCGGGGGGGGATACGGGGGCTTGTTCGTTCCTTATGAGCTGGCTTATCGTGTCGGCGAACTGGAGCACGTCACGTTTGTAACCGACGGTGTTTACGTTCGCCATGTTATGGCCGGTGACGTCCAGATACCTCTGGTGTTCCTTGACTCCGCTCACCGCCGTGTAAAGTGATCTCTGCATTCGATCCTCCGCTCAGTCCCCGGGAGAGTTCCCGACCGGACCCCTAGAGCCCTTCTCCGCCGTCTCCGGCTCCATACTCGTACTCGTCGTACTCATCGTCCTCGCCGGGGCTGTACGGCGGCGGAGCGGCCTGTATCGGATAACCGATCTGATGCACGTCCCTGTACGGAACGCTGGTATTGTATTCGTCGTTGAGTATGAGGCTGATTTCGCCGCCCGTGATGTCCAGGAAGGCGACCTGCCCCATCCTGTAGTTGCCGTCCTCGTCGGTGTAGCTGATTATCGAGCCTATAAGCGAGGTGGCCTGGGCCGCGGTCGTCATGCTCTGCTGCATTATCAGCGTTTCCATATTCTTGTTCATGGTCATCTGCTGTTCCAGCCCGGAATACGTCGCGAGCTGGGACACAAATTCGGTGTCCTTCATCGGGTTGGTCGGGTCCTGATGCGTAAGCTGCGCGATAAGAAGCTTGAGAAAATCGTCCTTGCCCAGCTCGTTGCTCGGCCCTTTGCCGATCGTATCCTCGTACTGGGTCCACGCGCTCGTAATACCGTTCAGGGAAGCCATTGCGTAACCTCCTTATATTGCCGCCGCCGCCGTCAAGCGACCCAGTGCAGCAATCCTCTTTCAAGATCGAGACGGGCTATCCGCGTCACTTCCGCCGCGTCTCCGTCATCCCCGCCGCGGGTTCCCCTGCCCTTGCCCTTGCTTTTGGAACTCCGCTCGCCGCGATGATTTTCGTATTCTCCATTTCTAATATCGACCGTAAGACCGGAAACATGAATACCCTGCGCCTGCAAAGAGGTCTTCAAAGAGTCAAGTTGGTTCTGAACCATCTGCAAAAGCGTCTCGTTATCGACGCGGAACAGCACCTCGACGCCGCTCGCCGACGCTTTCAGCGACACGTCCACCCTGCCGAGCGCGGGAGGCTCGACGATTATCCGAACCTCGGACGACTCGCCCCTGGTCACGAACTCCACAACCGTCAAAAGCCCCTCGCCGAATTTTTCTCCCGACGCGAGCGTATATGTAACGGGCAGACGGAGCACGGCGGGCGTCCCTTCGTTAGAGACGCGATTTTCCGCGCCGGCGTCCGCGACACTTCCGAACGGGTTAACGGCGGCGGGGCGCTCCTTGCCGGAGTCATCCGGCGCGTCCGCCTCAATCGCCTCCGGCTGAACGGAGCGGATTTCGCGGCGGCCCTCCGCGCTCACGGGCCGGGATTGGTCGTCATGCGCCTGGGGCGCGTCATCCGTGCCGCCGTGCCCGGCGTTCGACTGCCCGCCGCCGTCGCGGGCGGGTTTATTTTCGGCGGCGGACTCGCCATGCGCGCCCCTACCCGTTTCTGTTAACGCTTCTTTCGTCGCGGCCACGTTCGACGGTTCTTCTGACAACGCGATTTTAGGCGCGTCAGGCGAGGCGATTTCGGGCGCGGGTTTATTTTCGGCGGCGGACGCGCTATGAGCGCCCCTGCTCATTTCCGTTAACGATTCTTTCGACGCGGCTCCGTTCGACGATTCTTTCGACAACGCGATTTCGGGCGCGTCAGGCGAGGCGATTTCGGGCGCGGGTTTATTTTCGGTAGCGGACGCGCAATGCGCGCCCCTACTAATGTCCGTTAACGCTTCTTTCGCTGCGGCCATGTTCGACGGTTCTTCTGACAACGTGATTTCAGGCGCGTCGGGCGAGGCGATTTCGGGCGCGGGTTTATTTTCGGCAGCGGACGCGCAATGCGCGCCCCTACTAATGTCCGTTAACGCTTCTTTCGCTGCGGCCACGTTCGACGGTTCTTCTGACAACGCGATTTTAGGCGCGTCGGGCGAGGCGATTTCGGGCGCGGGTTTGTTTTCGGCAGCGGACGCGCTATGCGCGCCCCTACTAATGTCCGTTAACGCTTCTTTCGCTGCGGCTGCGTTCGACGGTTCTTCTGACAACGCGATTTTAGGCGCGGCAGGCGAGGCGATTTCGGGCGCGGGTTTGTTTTCGGCAGCGGACGCGCTATGCGCGCCCCTACTCGTTTCTGTTAACGCTTCTTCCGCCGCGGCTGCGTTCGACGATTCTTCTGACAACGCGATTTCGGGTGCGGCAGGCGAGGCGATTTCGGGCGCGGGTTTGTTTTCGGTAGCGGACGCGCAATGCGCGCCCCTACTAATGTCCGTTAACGATTCTTCCGCCGCGGCTACGTTCGACGGTTCTTCTGACAACGCGATTTCAGACGCGGGTTTATTCTCGGCGGCAGGCGACACTAAAATATCACCCAAATCCCGTAGGGGCGCGCATTGCGCGTCCGCTGCCGCATGTTCAAACCACGCGATACCAACCGCGGATTTATTTTCCGCGTCCCCGTTCGCCGGTTCAACCGCCATGACGACGCCCGCGGCGAAGTTTTTCTGCGCCGCGGCTTTTGGCTCCGCGTTACGCGGCCTTTCGCCGCGAAAGCTCATTAAAACGTTTTTAAAATCCGAATTGGAACCGTCCCGCGGGGAGCCCGCGTTTTGTTCCGGGTTATCCGTCTTCGTTGATACGGCCTTCTGAAAAAAATCATTGGCCGGCGTTACAGCAGCCTGAACTGACATCAAAACCTCTCCCGTCCTGCGGGGGAGCGCGGCTTGGGACTAATTAATTCTCCTGCTGCCTGGCGCGTCTCCTCTGCAACTCCGATAGCTGCTCCGTCAGCCTCGCCGCTTTTTCGGCGTCCATGCGCCCAAGAAAATTACCTCTGGTGTCCAGCGGCAGTCCGTCAAGTATGGACACCGCGAGATCTTCGTTAAGCCTCTCCAAAATCGACGCCGCGTTCCTGGGGGACATATCCTGAAACGTGCGTATCGTCTCCTGTATGTCCTCGCCGTCAGTGTCGGCTCCGCCCGGCGCGCGGGTCTCCGTCTCCATCTCCGCCGCTTCCTCGTTCAGCGCCTCCAGACGGGAGGCGAGCTCCTCGCGCTCAGTCTCAAGAGTGCGCTCCAGCTCTCCGAGGTCGTCGGACATGACGTTCAAATCCCGCTCGCGTTCGTCCATCATCCGCACGCTCTCGGCGATGCGGTTTTCCCAATCGTCGAGTTCCACACGCCTGCGCTCATCCGCCGTCATCGTGTAGATCGCGGGTATGTCGAGCAGCTCCTCCAGGGTCTCCCCCACATACGGTATCCTGGGAACCACGGGGTACACATATGGGCGAAGATCCACGGCTCCGCTCGCGTGAAGCCCGGCAGCCGCGCCCGCGGCGAGCAGTATAAGGAGCAAAAAAAATCCGCAGCCTCTTTTTTTCTCTTTCTTCTTCCTGCCGCTTATGCTCCTTACGGGCGCGGCTTTGGATTCGGGGGCTGCGGATTCCTCGGTTTTCAAATCTCTTGCGTCGTCATCGGCCATTATCAGTCGCCCCTGGAATATTTTTGATACATCGCGAGCACGTTTTTAACGTACCGCTGAGTCTCCGGAAAAGGAGGTATCCCGCCGTAGGAATCCACCCTGCCGGAACCCGCGTTATACGCTGCCAGCGTTTTGGTAAGATCCCCATTATATTTATCGGACAGTTGCGCGAGATATTTGATACCCCCCTCAAGATTTTTGTGCGGATCTTTCGGGTCGACGCCCAGACCCTTCGCCGTCCCGGGCATCAACTGCATCAAGCCGATGGCCCCGGCGCGCGATATAGCGTTCGGGTTGCCGCCGCTCTCCATTTGCATTACCGATCTCACAAGGTGGGGATCGACGCCGTATATTTCGCAGAGTTCCTGTATTTTGTCCTCCCACATCGCCAGCCTCGCGGTCACGGAAGAAGGAACGACAATGTCCGGGACGACCGCCGCGCCGATGCTGTCGTCGCTCTCGTACGGGTCGTCGAGGGTTTCTTCCATCGCGCGCGCCATCACGTTTTCAAAGCGCTCCCTCACCCTGGTTTCGTCGGGCGGTTCCTCCGGCTTGGGGTAAATCATCGCCTCTATTTCGCGTATGCGCCCCATAACCCTTGTAATTCCGGCAATCGGCGTTCTCACCTGGCGGCCTCCCTCCCGGCTTTGCCCGAGCGATACCTCATCGACGTTATGTCGTCGAGGTTATTCTGCTCCGCCTTGATGCTCGCTTTGTGGGCCTTTTCCTTGAGCCTGCCGACGTAACGCTCCATGAGCTGAACGTTTTGATGGCGGGACACGAGCTCGGCCCTGGTCTCCTCTATTCTGACGCGGCAAACCTCAAGCTCCTGCCTGTCGTCCGACAGCTTGCGCTCCATCATGTCGATATTCTGGCGCTCGAACCACAACTGCATGGGCGAAACCGTCTCCGCCCTCGTCGCGCAAAAATTATCAAGGGCGTTGTCACGCGTCGTCTCCATCTCGCTTATCCTCCCGACGATCACGTCCTCCTCCTGCAAGCGCCCCGCAAGCTCGCTCTGCGTTATTCCGCGCTCTACCTCGCGGACGTGAAGCACCCTGTTGAACCGAACGACTTCCTTACTCATCCCACAATCCCCTTATTTGCCCGGACGGGCGGGCGGCAGGATGCCGCCCCTACAGCGTTGGGGCCAGTTTCAGCAGTTGGCCCACTGTGTCGTCAAGCAAAAAATTCTCGCTTATCCCCTGTTTCATAAACGAATCCACAGAGTTTATATGTTTCAGCGCCCAATCGACCTTGGGGTTGCTCCCCGGCTTATAGGCCCCTATGTTGATAAGGTCCTGGGCCTCCTCGAACACGGACAGCAGCTCCCTGATTCTTCCCGCCGCCATGTTCTGCTCATCGGAAACAACGGTTGCCATCACGCGGCTGATGCTGCGCTGGACGTCCACCGACGGATAGTGATACTTCGCGGCAAGCTGCCTGGACAGCACGAAGTGCCCGTCCAGAATCCCGCGCACCGTGTCGGCTATTGGCTCGTTCATATCGTCGCCCTCGACAAGCACGGAGTAAATCGCCGTTATGCTCCCCCGCTCGCCCGCGCCCGCCCGCTCCAGCAGGCGGGGAAGAAACGCGAACACCGACGGCGTATATCCCCTCGTCGCGGGAGGCTCGCCTATCGCCAGCCCGACGTCGCGCTGCGCCATAGCGACGCGGGTGACGGAGTCCATCATCATCAGGACGTTCTTGCCCTCGTCCCGAAAAAATTCCGCGATTGCCGTCGCGGTCAAGGCGGCTTTAAGCCGCACCAGCGGCGGCTGATCCGAAGTGGCGACCACCACCACCGAACGGGCAAGCCCCTTCTCGCCGAGGTCGCGGTCCAAAAATTCCTTGACTTCCCTGCCGCGCTCCCCGACCAGCGCTATCACGTTGACGTCGGCCTCCGTGTTGCGGGCCATCATGCCGAGCAGCACGCTCTTTCCGACGCCGGACCCGGCAAATATCCCGACGCGCTGCCCCTGGCCCAGGGTAAGCAGCCCGTCTATCACCTTTACGCCGACCGACAGAGGATGCTCCACCATCTGCCTTCTCAGCGGGTGCGGCGGAGAGGACATCAGCGGGTAATAATTCCCGGCCGGAATCGGCCCGAGCGAGTCGAGCGGGTCCCCCAGGCCGTCAAGCACCCTTCCCAAAAGGGCGTTCGACACGTTCACGCCGAGAGGCCGCCCCATCGACAACACATCACACCCCGGCCCAATATCCGACAACTCGCCTAGAGGCATCAGCAGCACGCGGTTCGTCCTGAAGCCGACGACCTCCGCGCGGAGTATCGTCTCCCGGTTGCGGAAGCGCACTTCGCAGAGGTCGCCTATCTGAACGTCCGGCCCCTGCGATTCTATCACCAACCCAACGACCTGCGCGACGCGGCCGTTGATTCTTATCAATTCCGTCTGCGCGAGGCGTCCCTCCAGCGTAAGAAACAGGCCGCCCGCCCGGTCCGCGCCCGCCTCAGCCGTTAGCTGCGTCATCGGCGGCGGCGCTCTCCAGCAGCAGGTTTTGAACTTCCGACGACACCTGCTCCAACTGGGTTCTCCATCTCGCGTCGTATATGCCGAGGTTCGTCTCTATGAGACAACTGCCCCGGTCCACGTGGTCATCGGACATGAGTTCAAAAAATTTAACTCCCCTGATGGAGTCGATGAGTTTCTCCTTGCCCTCCTCTATCATGGCCACGTCCTCCGGGTTGAGGTACACGATGATTCGCTCCCTGTCGCTGATTCTCTTTAAAATATCGTGAACGACGCGCTCAACTACACGCGGGTCCATATCCACGGACGTTACGAGCATCCTGCGAAGCATCATCTCCCAAAGCCGGATGAGCTGGGAAACGTGCCCGTTCGCGAGGCTCTCCCTGGACGCGGAGAGCGAACCCGCCATTTCGTTCAGCAGCGCGAGGGCGTTGGAAAATTTTCCCTCGTACTCGCGCCTCATATCGGCCTCGGCTTTCGTCAAGCCCTCGGAGTAGCCGGACGCGTACCCCTTCTCGCGTCCCTCGGAGCGGGCCGATTCCCGCGCTTCGTCCGCCTCCCTCGCGGAGTTCGCCCGAAACTCGTTTCGCTCCCGGTCAAGCGTCTCGCGCTCCGTCTCCATACGTAATCTGAGGTCTTTACTCTCCTCTCGCGCGACTGCTAAATTCTCCTCGCTGAATTTGAGCTCCGACCTCAGTTTTTTTACCTCTGCCTCGGCAACTTCAAGCGCCGATCTTTCAACTTTATCGTCTTCGGCGATTAACGCCTCTCCGCCGTCGGGAGGTACCTCCTCCATCACGCCGTTAACCACTCGCACGGCGCCTGGCAGGAGACGGACAGCGCGAATGAGGCGCTGCTGCCTCTTTGAGTCGCTAGACAACCAACTCTTCCTCTCCTCCGCGGGCGATTATTATCTCTCCCGCTTCCTCAAGAGCCCGCACGACATTCACAATCTTCTGCTGCGCTTCTTCCACCATACGCACTCTGACGGGGCCCATAAATTCCATGTCTTCCCTCAGCATGTCCGCGGCGCGCTTCGACATATTCTTGAAAAATTTCGCCCGCAGCTCCTCCGAAGCGCCCTTGAGGGCGAGGCCGAGGTCCTTCAAATCCACCTCGCGCAGCACTCTTTGCAGCGAACGGTCGTCCATGCCGCCGATGTCGTCGAACATAAACAGACGTTTCTTTATCTCCTCCGCGAGCTCCGGGTCCTGTTCCTCCAAAGCCTCGATTATGTTGCGCTCGGTTCCCCTGTCCACGCGGTTTATCAGATTGACGACCGCGTCTATGCCTCCGGCTATCGTGAAGTCCTGTCCCATGACCGTCGACAGTTTCCTTTCCAGCACGCGCTCAACCTCCCGCAATACTTCGGGAGTGATCCTGTCCATCCGCGCGATCCTCCGCGTAACGTCCCATTGCGCGTTCGGCGGAAGCCCGCCCAGCACGAGAGCCGACTGCTCCGGCGCGAGATACGACAGGATGAGCGCTATCGTCTGAGGGTGCTCGTTCTGAATGAAGCTCAACAACTGCTGAGGATCGGTATGCCGTACGAAATCAAACGGCCTCACTTGTAGACTGGCAGTGATACGCCTTAATATGTCCTGAGCCTTTTCGGGACCGAGCGCCTTCTCCAGAAGCTTGCGCGCGTAATCCACTCCGCCCTGCGTCATGAACTCGCGGGCCATTATAATCTCCTGAGCTTCCTTCAGGACGTCCAGTTTTATATCGGGAGTTATTTTTCTGAGGTTGGCTATCTCAAGGGTGAGAATTTCCACGGTCGTGTCGTCAATATGCCGATAAGCCTTGGCCACGGATTCAGGCCCAAGGGTCACAAGCAATACAGCGGCTTTCTCTCGCCCCTTCAGATCGCGGGCCTTACTCATACGTCGTCAACCACCCAGTTTTTAATGAGATTGGCCATTTCTTCGGGATTGTTCAGCGCGTAGTTGCGGAGCTGTTCCTCAAGCACCGACAGTTCACCCTGCGCCGTCATCAAGTCCGGATTCTCAAGCAATTCCCTAAGCGACGGGGCCGTATCAACAGGTTCCCCGGCTTGCCGCAGCGCGGCGAGCATCCTGCGCTTGCGAAGCCACATTGCCAAAAGCGCGCCCACGCCCAAAATCATCAGCAGAAAAGCCGAAACTCCAGCGATGATCCTCTGCCTCCGCTCGGCTTCCATTCTCGCGGCATAAGCGTCGGCGATCGACGTGTCGAATGGCATGGCCATTATCGAAATGCGATCCCCCCGCGTATCGTCCGCGCCGATGGCGGTCGCCACGGCCCCGCGCCATACGTCCACCTCCTCCTGCTGAAGGCTGCCATCGATTAATACCGTTGCCGTGAGCCGCTTTATTTTGCCCTGCGTCTCGATTTCCGACGACTCGTGCGTCGAGTTGTCGTAATTCGTCACATTGTCGGTGCGGTCATACTGGGCCTGCGCGTTGGTGACTCCCGTATTGACGACGTAACCCGGTATATTCGTCGTGGTGCCGGGGATGCCTCCGGTGATTCCCGCCGGGCCCGTGTAACTTTCTTCGGTATTCTGAGCGCTCTGCACAGGACCGTGTATTTTATCGGGAAGGGTATAGACGGTTCGGCGCGAGGCCTGTCTGATGTCAAAATCAAGTTCGACCCGGACGGCGGCTTTTACCCTGCCGGGGCCGTAAACTTTTTCAAGGGTTTCCCTTATTTTTTTCTCCAGCTCCCGCTCATAATCCTTTTCAAATTCGCGCTGCCTCAGGACAAGCCTGTTACCGCTCTGGACCGTGAGCGTGTTGTCCAGTATGTCGTCGAACGGGATCTGCCCGTCGGCGTCAACCAGCGTTACGTTCTCGGGCAGGAGCCCCTCGACGCTGCTTGCCACGAGATGGACAACGGCCCTGGCGTGGTCCTGGCCAAATTCAGCGCCGGACCTCAGTTTTAAAAGGACGGCGGCCGTCGACGGCCTCTGCTGCTCCAAAAATAATCTCGATTCCGGCACCACGATCGATACCCTCGCGGTGGAAACCGAGCTCATTTCCCTTATAGTTCGCGCAAGCTCGCCTTCGAGCGCGCGATAATAATCAATTTTCTCCTGAAAACTCGTGCGGCCTACCCTGGCGTTCTCGAAGCGCTCAAAACCGACCACTCCGCCGCTGGGTATCCCCTTTGCCGCCAACGCGATACGCGCTTCGTACACATGAGTCGCCGGTACCATCACCGCGTTCGCGGACGAATCGGTGCGATACGGTATACTCTGCTCACGCAGATATTCCATGACCGCCTCCTGGTCACGCGCCTCCAGCCCTGTAAATACAGGCTCATAAACAGTGCGTCCCATCACAAGCGCCAAAAAAAGAACCCCGACTACCACCGCCGCTGAAACAGCGATTAAGGATATTTGCTGCCACTTCAGCAAGGAAGACCAAAAAGAGAGAAAACGCTCCTTGGACTGATTTACTTTATCAAGCATATAACTATGCCTTTCGCTCTATACACACATCCTTGTTTACGTCTAAGTACCCATCCTGGATATCTGGTTATGCGCGTCCACCAATTTGTCCCTGATCTGTACCATAAGCCTGAGAGCAAGCTCCGCTTTCTCTACGGCTATTGATACCTGAGATATATCCTCCAGCTCTCCCAGCGCGAGACGGTTAGTCATGTTATCCGCCTCAACTTGAAGCTGATTCACCGTCAGAATCCCCGTTTTCAACACTTCGGAAAACGGCGGCGCGCTGCTGGTTTTTTCACCGCGGACAGCCTCAGTTTTCATGGGAAACTCAGTCTTGGGTGGGAACCCAAAGGGCTTTATGCGCATTCCGTCTATCATTAACATCCCCCCTTTAACGAGTAAAATTATAAAACCGACGCTCCAATCCCGGCGTCATTTTTTGAACCTATCACTACCGTGTGTTTATTTTCCTATTCTTTAAAAAATATGTCAATACTGTAGTTATTTTTTACTATCTTTTTTAAATGCCCAATCCCATAGTCAGCATATAATTTTATTATCGCATATGGGCCAAGACAAGCGCCGGTATACGTAATTTCGCGATTGACGGTCGGGCATGGAAGCCCGACCCTACAACCCGCGAATTTTTTTTGCTTGTTTTATTAAGCGCGGATATGATATTATAACTTGGTTTGAGAAAAAGGAGGTGAATGTGATGCCCAACAAGAAATCGGCGGCGAAGCGGGATTTGATTGCCGAGAAAAACAGGATGTACAACCGCTATTGGAAGACGCGATGCAAGACAACCGCGAAGAATTTCACGGCGGCGATAGGAGGCGGCGACAAGGACTTGATATGCACGCGGCTGTCGGAGGCGACAAGCGCTCTCGACAAGGCTGTGACGAAGGGAGTCATTCACCGCAACACGGCGGCCAGAAGAAAATCACGAATGGCCGTGCTCGCAAACCCCATCCTGAAGACAGAATAAATTCCGATAAAAAATTTAAAAAAAACGAAACGCGAGGGGCAAGACGCCCCTCGCGTTTTTATTTTTTATACGACATTTGCACGTTCAATAAATCAATCACCAGGATGGATAAATCCTTCCAGCCGGCGCCTCGGCCGGATCTGTCGTTTGATGTAGTTCTCACCAGGCCGGTTACGAATTTTCCGAGGCGTTCCGCGCCGTAAATTCGCGCCGCGGCTTCCGCTTTCCTCACGGCGTAATCCCTTGCGCCGAGAGCGCGGATTACGCCCTCCCTGTCGTCGAACATGGCGAGATACATCGCGAGGCGAAACCGGTTGTGCAAAGCGGCAATCAGGGGTTGAAATTCGTGGCGGCAGCTCAACTCCTCCAGCGAGGCCATGCAATCCGCGCAGTTCCCCTCGCACAGTCCGTCGAGCAGTTTGAGCAGGTTTCTGCCGCCGTCGGACAGACACAGTTCCTCCACATCGGCGGCGGTTATCTCGCGAGCGCGGCGATGCGCGCATACGCGGGCGAGCATGACGGCGGAAGCCGCAAGCTCCCCTATGTCCTCGAACATCTCCTTGAGCATGGAGACGGACTGACGTGACACGCCGACGCCGAATTTTTTCGCCTCGGAGTAAATTATTTCGTCGCGCTCCTTCGACCACGGAGGGGGCGAGGACACTTTGGATACGGTGCAGCGGGCCGCAATATCCTTTGGGATTATGGACGAACCGTCCGGCTTGCAGACGAGCAGAATGACGTTATCCGCGCCTGGACCCTCCAGCATCGGAGCCAGACGCGCCGGCAGCGGTCCGAGGCGTTCGGCCTCCTCGACTATCACGGCGCTTTTGTCGCTCCAGAGTCCTCTGCCGCTGTTCTCCGACAGGAGAGAGCCCCAATCCCCCGTCTCCGCGCTGCTGACTTCATCGTAGCCGTTTCGTTCGAGTTTTGCCTTTTCTTCGGCGAGGAACCGCCTGAGGGCGGCCCCTGTCCCTGAGATTACATGAAGATGGGGCATGTCACTTTACCACTATATTCACCAGCTTGTCGGGCACGGCTATGACCTTGACCACTTCCATGCCTTCTATCCTTCGCTTTGCGGCTTCTTCCGACATGACGCGCTCTATAAGTGCCTCTTTTGACAATCCCGGCTCCATGGCGAACTGCTCGCGGACCTTGCCGTTCACCTGGAGAACCACGGTCACGGAGTCGGCGGCAAGCGCGTCCGCCTCGACCTCCGGCCACTTCGCCTTTGCCAGTATGTCCTTGTGCCCGAGCATCTGCCAGAGTTCTTCGCAGATATGCGGACAGAAGGGCGCGAGGCACAAAATCAAAGTCTCCGCGCCCTCGCGGTAAACGGACAGGCCGTTTTTACCGCCGGGCTTGTACGCGACGAGCCCGTTGCACAACTCCATCAGGCGGGCTACGGCGGTGTTCAACTGACGCTCGTTCCTTATATCGCGCGTCACCCTGTCTATCGTGGAGTGGACGAGCCGCTTCAGCTTCCGGCATTGATCGTCCTCTATCTCCCCCATCGGGACGCGCGCGCGCGGAGCGGATTTCAGAACGTGCAAATTATCCTCCACGAGCCGGAAAACCCTCCCGAGGAAGCGATGCGCGCCCTCAACGCCCCTGTCGGACCAGTCGAGGCTCTTTTCGGGCGGAGAGGCGAACAGAATAAAGAGCCTCGCGGTGTCCGCGCCGTATTTTTTGATTATTTCGTCCGGGTCGACAACGTTGCCGAGGGACTTCGACATCTTCGCGCCGTCCTTTATCACCATGCCCTGCGTGAGCAGCCCGGTAAAGGGCTCTCGAAGATCGGGCGGAACCAGGCCGAGATCGGACAGAACCTTGGTGAAAAATCTCGCGTAAATAAGATGCAGGCACGCGTGTTCTATGCCGCCGATGTAAAGATCGACCGGCATCCAATACTTCGCGTCCTCCGGCTTGAAGGGTGCGTCGTCCGAATCGGGCGAAAGGTAGCGGAAGAAGTACCACGACGAGCAGATGAACGTGTCCATGGTGTCGGTCTCGCGTTTGGCCGGGCCGCCGCACTCGGGGCATGTCGTGTTGATCCAGCCGGGGCTGTTCGACAGAGCGTTGCCTCCTTGCGGCGAGATGACCGCGTCAAACGGCAGCTCTACGGGAAGCGATTCCTCAGGCACGGGGACGATGCCGCACCCTTCGCAGTACACGATCGGTATCGGCGTGCCCCAATACCTCTGGCGGCTGATGAGCCAGTCGCGCAGGCGGTACTGGACCTCACGCTTGCCCCACTCCCGCTCCTCGAACCACTCTCCGATTTGCCTGATAGCCTCCGGGGTCGGCAGGCCGTCGAACCGCCCGGAGTTACAGGAGATTCCATCCGCCTCGGTGGGCGCCGTCATCTTCTCCGGGTCCGGTATCGGCTCTCCCTCGGAGCGCACAACAGGTATTATTCCCAGGCCGTACTTCCTCACGAACTCGAAGTCCCGCTGGTCGTGCGCCGGCACGCCCATTATCGCCCCCGTGCCGTAATCCATAAGGATGTAGTCGGCTATCCAAACCGGCACGCGAGAACCGTTCACCGGGTTTATCGCCTCGAAACCCGTGTCCATGCCCATCTTGTCGCCGCCGACCGCGGTGCGCTCTATCGCGCTTCGGGAGGTTATCCCGG
>Ga0099364_10004567_pt1 | contig 20935 bp, 16 predicted proteins | sample TergutTh196P3_FD_73070 | JGI IMG/M metagenome (GOLD analysis project Ga0099364, IMG submission 73070) | Microcerotermes parvus P3 segment gut microbial communities from Pointe-Noire, Republic of the Congo - Th196 P3 | ecosystem: Host-associated > Arthropoda: Insects > Digestive system > Gut ... | reverse complement strand
CTGATGGACGCGGAAGGCAACGCCGCGCTGCCCAACGCCTCAAGGGTGATATTCACCGCTCCGATAAAGGCGCTATCGAACGAGCGGTATCTCGAACTGCGGCGCATGGGTTTCGACGTGGGGCTGGAGACCGGCGACTTCAAGAAGAACGCGGGCGCGTCGGTGCTCTGCTGCACTCAGGAGATATACACGCTCAAATATGCCCACCAACCGGGCCAGCGCGTCATAGTCGACGAGTTCCATTTCATTTTCGGCTCTCCCGAACGCACGCGCGCCTACATCGACGGCATCAGGGGCACGAGCGCGGATTCAATGTTGCTGGTGATGAGCGCGACGTTCGGCGACCCGCAGACCGTCCGCAAGTATCTTGAGGAAATGGCGCGGCGCGATTTCGACCTGTTCGAGACCAACGAACGCGTCACAAAACTGGTCTTCCGCAAGAAGGGCATACACTATTCGCGGATTCATGACGCGCTGGTATTCGTCTTCTCCAGGCGAGGCGCGGAGCACACCGCTAAACAGATAGCCAAAACGCGAAAGAAAATCCCGAGGGCCGATCGCGCGCGCCTGCGCGAGATGGCCGACATACTGGAGGTCTCCCGCACTCAGGAGACGCTGCTATATGGCGTTGGCGTCTATTACGGCAGTCTCTATCCGAAGGAGAAACTTCTGGTCGAGATGGCGTTCCGCGAGAGAATCCTGGACGTGGTGGTCGGCACCGACGCCCTGTCGCTGGGAGTGAACCTGCCCGCCGAGTGCGTTATATTCGCCCAGATGGCCAAGTATTTCGACGGCCCCCTCTCTCACAACGAATTTTTGCAGATGTCCGGGCGAGCGGGTAGGAAGGGTTATTTCGAAACAGGTTACGTTTCATTCATAGCCCGCAGTAAAACCGAGCACCACGAATACGACACCGAGACGCTGTACCGGGAGGTGCTGAACTCTCCGAGAGAACCGGCGACGATAACGCTCCAGCCCGCCGTCGGCAAACTGCTCAAAGGACATGTGACGGCCGAGCAGGAGGCGCGCATGATAGCCGACTGTTCCCTGCCGCGCATCACCTACGAGCAGGCGCTTTGCGAGGTTGACGAACTGCTGCTGCTGATCCGCCGCACGCTGGGTTTCATCAGGAACAGGGACGAACGCAAACGCATGGAGGAAGCGCTCGCCGACCTGTGGTTCGACGAGATGGGCGTAACGGGCAACTTTGCGATAGCGTGGTTATTCGTGACGGATGGCGAACCCGACGCGATGAAGGCCGCCGAAATGCTTCGCGCGGAGGAGCGTAACTATCTCCAGGCATTGCTCAAGGTAAAACGCTACGCCGGAAGGATGCCGGACGGCTATAAATTTTCGAACATGGAGCGCATCGACGCGACCGTGGAGCGCATCGACGTGACGGTCTTCGGGTTCGAGGAGAAGATAAGCGCGCTCGACCTCACCGAGGATACCTGGTCGTTTTGACGCGGTTTTGTGCGAGGCGGCCTTTTTGAATGAATGACCGGACAAGTACGTATTTACAAAGCGCGCATAGCAGCATACACTAAAACTCTTGAGAAATAAGGCCTAATCAGCCGGCATGGCTTTTTTCGGAATATAATTAACGAAATCTTATTGCCTATGCTTTAAAATACTGCGTGGTTAGTCGTGAAATTATGGGGTGAGACGGATGAGCGGCACAGATGAACTGCAAAGTATTATAAAGATTTTTGTTTTGGAGTGCAGGGACTTGTTTGGGGACAGGCTCTCCGACATGCGGCTTTACGGTTCATATGCCAGAGGAAGCCAAAATGTAGATTCAGATATTGATATACTGATTCTGTTGGATATGGATAGTTTAGAAGCGAGAAAACATCTTGGCAAAATCTGTGAGATTGCTTTTGAGATTGATCTTAACCACGGAGTCATACTGTCGCCGGTGGTTCGAAGCAAGAATGATTATGATGAGCGAAAGGAGTTGCCGGGTTTCTATAATAATGTTATGAGGGAAGGAGTGAGCATTGTTGTCGGAGGAAGCATATCGTGATTTAGCTCTATATAGGCTGGAGAAAGCCGCAAGAGATTTACATGACGCAAAGATGAACCTTTCTGCTGGAAGCTGTGACGAGTGCCCTGCGTAGCGGGTATCATAGTTCCAAGAGAGAGGGAGGGGTTTTATTGCGAAGGGAAATTATCCTAACATTTCTTATTCTGAGCGCTTTATTGGTCGTTTTTTGCGGAACGGCGACGGCGGCGCGCTCATCGGTTCCGGCCTCGCCGTTTCCAATTAAGACGACCCAGCCGGACGGAACGGAAATCGAGATTTATAACCGCGGCGATGAAAGGCTCAATTGGGTGGAAGACCGAAAGGGATATTCGCTGGTGAAGAATGAAGAGACAGGTTACTGGGAATATGCTCTCTTGGACGTCAGATCGGCGGATGTCGAGGGCAAAATTCGTTATTGGCTCGTGCTGGTTCCGTCGGGCGTAGCGTACGATCCGGCGGAGGACGCGCCGGATGGATGGCCGGCGGGATTGCGCCCCACAAGGGCAGCCGTCGGATTTAGAAAATGAGGAGGCATAACATGACGACCGGAAAATACGTGAGATTAGGAGCTTTTGTCCTTGCAGTTTCAATGGCGCTGACACTATTTGCGGCGCCGGAATCGTCGGCGATACCGGCGAGCCCCTTCCCGTTCACAGTCACGCAGCCGGACGGAACCACGGCGGAACTCTACCGGCGCGGCGATGAATTCCTCAATTGGGTTGAGACCCCCGAAGGATACGCGGTGCTTGAAAACGAAGCCACAGGTTATTGGGAATTCGCCGCTTCCAGCGGCGGCAGGCTGGTCTCTACCGGGATGGCATACGCCCCGGGAAAAACTCCTCCCGCTGGATTGGAAAAACATCAGGGACCCGAGATCAAAAGCACATTCCACGAAGCCGCAAGCACGGCAAACAAGGTTTGGACGCCCAGGGTGGAGCCGCTTGCGGGAGAGCGCAAAATCCTGTTGATACGCGTCGATTTCGCCGATCAGGAATTCAGCGACGTTTCGTCCGAGGATTTGCACAGAGACCAGCTTTTCGGCGAAACGAATTCCGTTAAAAAATATTACCACGACCAATCGCGTGGTAAATTGGAATTGGTTCCGGCTCTCGACCTGGAAGTAATATCCGTCACACTCAGCCGCGATCACCCGGACAGATTGCTTAGCGGAGGCGGCGATAATGAAAGTGCTGAAAAAGCGCATCGGGAAGAAGTGAAGTTTGTGACGCAAACGCTGAAGGCCGCGTTGGAGAAGGCGGGCAAAAACCTCTCCGACTTCGCGAACAAAGACGGTTATGTAACTCCCAATGAAGTTTGCGTGTACTTTATATTAGCGGGCTACGAGGAGTCCGCCGGCCTTAATAATCGACCGGCGGTTTGGGCTCACGCGTGGGGATCGATTGAAGAAGAAGGACCTCTGCACACAGTTGAGGTCGACGGCGTGGTGCTTACCGATTGGGCCATGCACGGAGAGTTGATTTACGATGGCTTACCCATGCAGATAGGGGTGATGGCCCACGAACTTGGGCATCAACTCTGCCGCCTCCCCGATCTCTATGACGTCGAAGGAGTTAACGATGGACTCGGCGCTTTCTCGCTGATGGCCGGCGGGAGCTGGGGAACGAATAATGCCGGCATACCCGGCAGCCTGCCCGTCAACTTTGACGCGTGGACCCGCCAATACCTGGGGTGGGAGAAACCGAGGCAGCCCGCGGATGGGCCTGTTGCGTTTTCCACACCCGGACTTGGAGAGGGAACCGGCTCCGTCAAACTCCTCAGGGGCGGACACCGAACCACGGAGTACTTCCTGGCCGAGATTCGCGATTTTTCGGGTTGGGACGAGGGCCTCGAAGGACTTCTCCTGAGAGAGTTTGACGAGGAGGATATCTTGGAACTTTGGGAAAATTTCAAGGGCGGACTGCTGATACTTCACGTGGACGAGACCATCGGCTCCGGCAGTTTGGATGAAGGCAACGACATCAACGCGGGGAAGGGAAACACCCATCAGGGAGTTATGGCAGTCGACGCGAGCGATCCCCAGGAACGAGGTAAACGACGCAGCAGCCCCTATACCCTCTGGTGGGGCAAAAACGAGAAGATCGGCGGCGGGACGGGCGAAACGGTGGATTTCAAGACTCCCGACTCAAATTTCTACGACAATACGGGAAAATTGACCGTGATCACCGATATCTCAATAACCGGAATCGGCGACGTCGATAGAGGAAAATTGACGGCAGCAGTTACGACGCCGAAAGCGCCCGGCTCGGGAGGAGGCTGTGACGCGGGAGCAGCCTCAGGAATCGCCGCGTTTGCGCTGATCGTATGCGGAATGTGCCTAGCGATACGCCGCAGGGCGTAACGGAACGGCCGAAACCGGTCGTCGTTCCGATTGCAATAAAAATGGCATTGTGCTATAAATGTCGTCGAACACTATCAACTTGGGCGGCCTGTAAATTCGACCGTCCGGCAGATAAAATAAAAAAATGAGGGGTGAAAAAAGTGATTAAAGCATGGCAAAGAAAACTGTCGCTGGTTTTGGCGCTGGTATCGGTAATTACCGTTACGAGCATGTGGGTTCCTGCAAATGTACTGGCATCAGAGGGAACTACGGTTGTAAATATTTTCAGCTTTAACGACTTCCATGGTGCGGTTGACAAATCAGCATCGTCTTCTAATCCTGGGGCTGATAGGTTTGTCGCGATAGTACAGGAACTTATGAGCCCTAAATACGGAGACGCCGCTGCGATTCTGGCGGCAGGCGACAACTATCAGGGTTCGCCGCTGTCCAACTATTTTTTGGGGGAACCGGTATCCGAAATGATGAAGATACTGGGTGTGAAATACTCTGCTCTGGGCAATCATGAGTTTGACTGGGGCGCCGAGTATATCTACAAATTCGCGAAGGACGGTAATGTCACTTTTCTGGCTGCCAATATCTTCGATAAGGGTAAGGATACCCGGCCCGATTTCGTCGAGCCTTACGGTTTTTTAATATTCGACGAGATTAAACCCGGGGGAAAACCATTGAAAATAGGAATTGTCGGCCTTACGACGACCTACACTTCATATCAGGTCAAAGCGGAATATGTCGAGGCCATTGACTTTAGAAAGCCGGGCAAATGGCTAACCGATATGATTACAGAATTAAGAACCACCCACGACTGCGATTATGTAATTGCTCTCACGCATATGGACATTAACGGGACTGGTCCCGATTCCAACACAGTTACTGCTATTACGGGCGGTGAAGTGTATGAACTGGACGATTACGCTTTTGACGCCATTATCGGCGGGCACCATCATATATGGGCTGCCGGCACTACAGATAGCGGTATACCTTTTGTCGCAGGCGGCTTTAACGGCAGGGGCTTGGGCTGGCTGGAGTTTGAATTTGACGACACTACAGGGCTTGGCGCAATCACTCCAAAATTTCTTTCGCAAAGCGACATGAATACTGACGCATACCTCCCCTCCGACCCCCTTCAGGTACATGAAGCAATGAAGTCTGTTATTGAGGGCTTCAATGTGCAAGCCGGCTCATATTTCAATAAGGTTGTCGGTAAATTTGGGGCCGATATCGACATCAGAGACAAGATGGCGGATTGGGCTACTGAAGTTGTACACGGCTACATTGAGCGTATTGAGGGCGAGAAATATATACTCGTGCAAAATGCCGGCGGATGGAGGGATGTTTCGCCGTACGAGTACAAAGCCGACCAAGACGTTACGGTCAGGTTCTTGAGCACTCTCATGCCCTTCGACAACGAAATCATTCTTATGGAAATGGAAGGCAAGGATATCATTTATATGCTTGATCTGCCTGTCGGCGTTCATACCGAGGATCCGGGTTTTCCTTACCTGCTTTCGCGCGCGTGCGTATCCGGGGCAGTGAAAGTTGACGACATATGGTATCTCGCGTCAGGCGATAAAATCGAGGAGGATAAAATATATAAAATCGCCGCAAACGACTTTATGCTGACCGGAGGCGACCGTTTCCCGTTCCCTGACTACCCCGATTTTGGTAATCCTTACGGCGCCGATGCTAATGTTAATGTCGTTGGGGCGCCGGTTATCATGGGCATTCCGCTTCGCAACGCAATGATTGAGGAGCTGGAATACAGATTGCCGTGACATAGTAGGGTCGGGCTTCCATGCCCGACCGTCAATTACCGCAACCACGGTTGGGCGTGGAAACCACGGTCGGGCATGGAAGCCCGACCCTACTTACCCTGGAATAAAAAACGCCAAAGCTGTTAAAACGGCTTTGGCGTTTTTTTACGGAGAGAAAATGCGAGGACAAATTTTAACTCAATTCCGCAAACATCGTGACGGGTCCGCTGTCCAGCCCTTCGATGAGGAGCGGTATGGCGAATACGCGCGTGATCGTGCCGGGGACCAGATCCCTCATGTCTACGTCTTCAATGACGCAGACGAAGTGATCATGGCGGGCTCCCAGCATGTACTGATGGGCGAGGTTTCCGTCCTGCCTGTCGCTGTAGGACGCCAGCGACAGGGTATCGAGCGCCAGCGCCTTCAGGCCGGTGAAATTGTCGAGCAGATACTTCGCGGCAAGGGAGCTGACAGCCGGTCCCTTGTGCGTGTAGATTTCCCTGTCCGAAGCCCTGTACTTCGAGAAACCGGTGCGGATCATCAACAGGTCGCATTTCGCTATATCTTCCGAGAATGGGGCGAGTTCTCCCGCTTCGATTTTTTCCAGGCTTTCTTTGGCGATGTCCAGCAAAAGAGGGCGTTCAAAGATAAATCGCTCCAGGGGCAGCTCCGCGATTCGAAGCCCGTCCGCCACGAAGTGATTCGGCGCGTCGAAGTGCGTTCCGAAGTGGTTGTTCATTTCAAAGGTGAACGTGTTGCAGACGTCCCCTTTTGACATGGAGCCGCGGGGCTTGAGGCTCACCGTGAAGCCCCCGGGCCATACCGCTTCCCCTTCCTTAACCGGATACGAAATAAGTTTGTACATTTTTGTATTCTCCTCGTGGTTTTTAGGAACGAAAAGCTTCCTCCGGAATTTCGGGCATGTTGGATTCAGCAATCTTCTCCCTGCCGCGCCGTACCTCGGAGGCGGCTTTCCCGATCCACTCGTCCATTGCCCGGCCCAGCTTTTCGTCATTTGCCGCTATTACGCGGAGGGCCAGAAGCGCCGCGTTTTTCGCTCCGTTAATGCCCACGCTTCCCACCGGGACGCCGGGCGGCATCTGCGCCGCCGCGAGGAGCGCGTCGATTCCGTTGAGCGACCCCGAGGCTATCGGCACGGCGATAACCGGCAATGCGGTGTGCGCCGCTATCACGCCGGGCAGGGCGGCGGACAACCCGGCCATCGCTATGATGACCCTTATCCCCCGTTTCCTCGCCCCGCGCGCGTAATTTTCAACATCCGCGGGCGTGCGGTGCGCGGACGCTATCCCGACTTCAAATTCGACGCCGAACTCGGCCAAAGTTTCCGCCGCCTTTTCGGCGATCCCCAAATCGGAAACGGAGCCTACCATTATTCCCACTACGGGCATCGAGCCCACCTCCCGTTTTAAATTTCGCTCCACCCAATATCGCTTCGGCAGCGCATATTGTCGAAGCGCAAAGTCTCTATTCTCTTGTACGCCCTCTCTCGCGCTTCGGCGAATGTCTTACCTGTTCCAACGACGGACAGCACCCTGCCCCCGCTGGTCACTATGTTTCCCTCGCCGTCGCGCGCGGTGCCCGAATGGAACACATAAGCTCCGGAGTCCTCGCCGTTATTGGCAAGGCCGGTAATCTTCATTCCCTTCGTGAAGCCTCCCGGGTATCCGCCGGAACAGAGCACCACGCACAGGGCACTTCCCTCGTTCGGGACAGTTGGACATTCGCCGAGCGTTCCGTCAGCCGCCGCCCGCGCCAGCATCCCGAAATCTCCCTTCAAGAGAGGGAGCGCCGCCTGTATCTCCGGGTCGCCGAATCTGACGTTGTACTCCACGACGGATATTTGAGTCTCAGCGTCCTCGTCGTTCAGCATCAGACCCAAATATAGCACGCCCCTGTAGTCTATTCCTTCGGAAGCAAGCCCGGCCAGAGTGGGTTTCAATACCTCGTCCGCCACGCGGTCAAGCAAGCCATCGGGCAGCTTTACGGGGGCATACGCTCCCATGCCGCCGGTGTTCGGTCCCTTGTCGCCGTCGCAGGCCCTCTTATGATCGCGGCTCGGCGGAAGCAGGGTGTACGATGCGCCGTCCGTCACGGCTAAAACGGTCAGTTCCCTTCCCGGCAGATAATCCTCTATCACGATTGCGCGCCCGGCGTCGCCAAGCAGCTCGCCGCTCAGGAGGTCCCCGCAGATTGCGAGGGCTTCGTCTATTCTTTGCGGCAGGAAAACTCCCTTGCCGGCGGCGAGCCCGTCCGCCTTTATCACGAACGGCGGCTTGCGCGGCGACAGAGCGGTCTCACATTCCTCAAGCGTACGGCAGACGTCGAACGGCGCGGTCGGTATTCCGTGGCGTCTCATAAAATCCTTGGCAAATGCCTTGCTGCTCTCCAGTTTCGCGCCGTCTGTCCCCGGCCCGAATACCGCTATGCCCGCTTCCCTCGCCCTGTCCGAAATTCCCGCTGCCAGCGGAGCCTCCGGACCCACTACTATGAGGCCGATTTCATGGGCGCCGCAGAGTGAAAGCACCTCCTCCGCGTCGCAGGGGTTGATATTGTGGATCGCGGCCGCCGGTTCCATGCCGGGATTGCCCGGAGCACAATGGAGTTCGCCTATGACCTTCGATTTCGACAGAAAGTGGACGAGGGCGTGTTCACGCCCTCCGCCTCCAAGTATAAGGGTATTGGTTCGGGAATGCACGTCAGTGTCTGAACGCGCGGGCAGTGCCGATGAACATGTCGACGCCGTGTTTCAGCGCGCATTGCTCGACTTCATCATCACGGATGGAACCACCGGGCTGGATAATGGCGGTCACTCCCGCCAGGGCGGCCATCTCGACCGAGTCGGGGAACGGGAAGAAAGCGTCGGACGCCATGACGGAACCCACCGCCTTGTCTCCGGCCCTGTTAATGGCGTACTCCGCGGCGTCCACTCTGTTTGTGAAGCCGCCTCCTATGCCAACGGTAGCACCGCTCGAGGCCAGCACTATCGCGTTGCTCTTTGTGAAGGAGGCGACCTTCCAGGCGAATATAAGATCATCCCACAGCTCCGGGCGCTCATTGCCTACCCAGCGTCCCTCGCTCTGCGCCGGCAGGGGCGGAGGCGTATCCTTCTGGACGAGGAACCCCATCTTGTTTCCTGTTATCTGACCGCGGGGAACGTATTGTCCTGTCGTCGTTATCAGCCTGAGGTTGCGCTTTGCCGATTTCAGAAACTCTATCGCGTCCGGCTCGAACTCCGGGGCGGCGAGTATCTCGTAGAAACGCTCCGATATGAGTTGGGCAAGTTCCAGGTCCACCGGCGCCGTGAAACCGATAACGCCGCCAAACGCCGACGCCGTATCGCAGGCAAGCGCCAGCTCGTACGCGGTCATAGCGTCGTCCGCCGCGGCGACGCCGCACGGCGTCGTATGCTTCACGATAATACAGGCCGTCCTGTCATGAAATAACGCTTCTCCCCGGAGCAGCGAGTCAAGGTCCAGAATGTTGTTGTATGACAGCTCCTTGCCGGAGTGCTGGACGAACGGCGGGTCGGCGAGCGTCGGCATGTAGAGCGCCGCGCTCTGGAAGGGATTCTCGCCGTAGCGGAGTTCCTGCGTCCTGCGGAGCGGTATCACGACGCGGTCCTCCGACTCGCCGCCGGAATAACCCAGCGCGTGGCGCAGGCCCTCGTGGATGGTGGCGTCGTAGGACGCCGTTACGCTGAACGCCTTTATCGCAAGATCGCGCCGCAGCTCGTCCGATATGCCGCCGCGTTTCAACGCGTCCTTCAGAATGTGATAGTCCGCTTTATCGGTTATCACGGCTACGCGCGCGTAATTTTTAGCGGCGGCTCGAATCAGCGACACGCCCCCGATATCGATCTTTTCCATTAATTCGTCCGCCGGCGCTTTGTTCCGGGCTGTCTCCTCGAATGGGTACAGCGTGCAAACGACGACGTCTATCAGGGGAATGTCATGTTCGGCGAGATCGCGCTCGTCGTCCTTGTGCCCGCTTCTAGCGAGTATGCCTCCCATTATTTTCGGATGCAGAGTCTTGACGCGGCCGCCAAGTATTGGCTGAGTTCCCGTAACATCCGATACCTCGGTTACGTTTATGCCTTTTGACCGCAGATGAGCGGCAGTTCCGGAACTGGAGACTATCTCGTAGCCCGCGCCGGCAAGAGCGTCGGCAAGTTCGGATATGCCGTCCTTCTCCCAGACGGATATAAGAGCTTTTGGCCTGTTCATAATGATCAACTCCTTTTAAATGGTTCATTTGAAATAAATTATATATCCTCGTGAAAAAGCTGCTGTAACGTTCGCGGATAAAGTTTGTGCTCCATCTCGTGAATTCGCGCGGTCAGAGTATCCTCGTCGTCGCCCGGCAGAATGGGCGCCTCCTCCTGCGCGATTATGGGGCCGTGGTCAATGTATTCGTCGACAATGTGTACGGTAACTCCCGTTATGTCGGCGCCCGCCTCAAGCGCGTCTCTTATGGCGCGCGCTCCGGGAAATGCGGGCAGCAGCGAGGGATGTATGTTCACGATTCTATTCGGAAAAGCCTTGACAAACCCGGCGGTGAGCGCCTTCATAAAGCCGGCCAATACCACCCACTCGACACGTTCGGCGCGGAGCGCCTCAAGTATCGGCGCCTCGTTCTCCTCTCTTGGGATCCCCTTCATGTACGGGACGGCAAGAGTCTTTATTCCCTGCAATTGCGCTTTCCTGAGGCCGGTGGCCTCGGGATTGTCGCTTATCACGATCACCGTCTCGGCTTCGAGAGAACCGCGCCTGCAAGCGAAAAGTATGGCCTCCATGTTGCTGCCGGTCCCCGAAATGAGTATCGCTATCCTGGGCCTGCTCATCGGTCCGAGTCACTCCCTCACTATACGCCCGATCTCGAACGGCGACTCGCCCGCGTCTGTTAGGGCTTTCATCACGCGGCCGCCGTCCTTTTGCGCCGCAATTAAAATATATCCGACGCCGAGGTTAAAAACGCGCCTCATCTCCGCCTCGTCCACTCCCGCGTCCGATATGAAGCCGAACACCCAGGGGCGCCGCCATGCGCCGTAATCTATCTCGCACCTGAATCCATCCGGCACGGCCCTGTTCGCGTTGGCTTCGAGGCCGCCGCCCGTAATATGGGCCATGCCCTTGACAAAACCGCCGCGCGCCGCTTCCAGGGCGGCGCGGACGTAAATTTCAGTCGGGCGCATCAGGATTTCTCCGAGAGAAGCCCCGTCATCACCCGGTACGTTTGCTATCACATTCTCCGGCATATTCGATAGGATTTTTCGCACGAGGCTGTAACCGTTGCTGTGAATCCCGGAGCTTGGGAGGGCGATTATCACGTCCCCGCGCTCGATCCGCGATCCGTCGATCATGAAACAGTCGTCTATCACGCCCGCCGCGAAGCCCGCGAGGTCAAATCCGTCCGGAGCGTACACTCCCGGCATCTCCGCGGTCTCCCCGCCCAGGAGGGCGCACCCGCTCCGCTCGCACCCGTCAAGGATCCCCTCCATCACGCTCGCCATTTTCGCTTCGTCGAGCGCCCCGCAAGCTATGTAGTCGAGAAAAAACAGCGGGGTTGCGCCGCACGTCACGAGATCGTTCACGCTCATCGCGACCAGGTCCTGTCCCAAACCGCGGTATAAGCCGGTCCTGCGGGCCAGCTCAACCTTTGTGCCGACTCCGTCGCAGCAAGCGACAATCGACCTTCCGCCGCCAATCGAGACAGCTCCGCTGAAACCGCCGATCCCTGCTTTGGGGAGACGCTCGCGTTTCGCCGCAAGAGCCTTTATGGTCCCGACCCACGCGCCGCCTCTTTCTATATCAACGCCGGCCCCACGATAGTCCATGCATATACCCCCAACGCTCAAATAACGTTTATAAATATACAAGGACGGGGGCAAATGTCAATTAACAATCGATCTCCAAAGGAGAGGTGAACCGGAGGCAAAGATAGAAAATAGTGATTGACATGTAATAAGAAAATAGCATATTCTTTTGATAGATAAGTATTTTATAAAGAAACGAGGAATGAATTATGCCTGAAATTTTAACAATGTCACAACGAGGACAAGTTACATTACCTGTTGGCTTGCGCGCGGAGTATGGCCTGAAAGCCGGAGATAAAATCTTTATGGAGAAAACGAAGGACGGATATTTGCTTAGAGGTCCTAAAAAAAACCTGCTTGAATACGCGGGCTGCCTGAGCTCTCCTTATTCCATAGAGGAAGAGGAAGATAGGGCTAAAGAGGGTTTGAGCAAACATATCTTAGAGGGCGGGGAGTAATGATCTTCGTAGACACAAACGTCTTTACCCGGTTGTTCGTTAAAGATGATACCGGACAATATGAACAGGCCAAGGCGTTGTTTATCCTGGCTCAGGAGGGTAAGGTAAGGCTATTGACCGGGCATCCGGTGTTTTTTGAGTTAGCGTGGGTACTGAGTTATACCTACAAGGTTCCAAATTCTGAAATACTGGATAGGTTGGAATCTATATTATCTTTTGGCGGACTCAAAGTTTCTGATCGTGATTTTATCGCTGAAGCCATCTCTTTAGCGCGAGCAACGAACGGCAGCTTTGCCGACAGTTATATTGCCGCTTCCTTGCGCCGCCTGCAAGCGCAAGAAGTAGCGACATTCAACAAAAAGCACTTTTCAAAATTGGGAGCGAAGTTATATCCGTTCAAAAGCGACCGAACGTGACGTCCGCAAAATCCGGAAACACTCAAATAACGTTTATAAATATACAAGGGCGGGGGCAAATGCCAGTTAACATTCCGTTCTGGATATTCCCTCGGGCAAATACACGTACGTCAACGCCGGGCATAACGCGCCGATTCTTTATCGTAAAGGGAACAATGAGGTTTGCTATCTCGATCTGCCGAAATCCCCGCCGTTGGGGGTCTTTCCAAATAAAAAATTCGTTTCGTATGAACTTACCCTGCAAAAGGGCGACGCGCTGCTGTTATATACGGACGGCGTGACCGAAGCCTTTAACACCCTCGGCGAAATGTACGGCAAGGAGCGGCTGTTGGAAAATATCGCGCGATTTACGGAGGAACCCCCGGAGACGACTGTGGATAATCTGTATGACACGATAAAGGACTTTGCCGGGGAAAAACCGCAATCCGATGACATAACTCTGCTGTTTTGCAAGTATTTCGGGATTCATTCGTAAAATTTGCCCCCCGGTTGGTTCTGCCGGGGGGCGCGGTTTTTATTGGCTCAATCAATCAACTTTATAATCCGCTCGGCAAAGCCGGCAAAATGTCCGCCGGTTCGGGCGCTGAGCAAATCTCCGTCCTGACAGAAATCTTCATCCGCGTATATCGCCCCGGCGTTCTTCGCGCTTCCGATGATATTGTTGTGGCATGTGATCCTGCGCCCCTTAATCGAATCGGGAATTGGATCGAATATCCATGCCGAGTGGCAGATGATACCCTTTAAGATATCTTTGTTCAGCATCGCTCTTCGCATGAAATCAACGGCCGGAGCGATGCTTCCCGGCGTTTCCGAATATCTGAGCATATCGGCGACGTAACCGGCGGGGACAATGAATGCCGCATATTCGCTCATTCGCGTGTCGTCCAGCTCTTCGAAGCTTTTGTCAACCGAAAATTCCATTTCAAACTCCAACCCTTTGAAGGTAAGGCTTGGCTGACCCCACAGGCGCGTCAGAAAGTCAACCTGTATACCGGCCTCCGGGAAGCGGTGCTGATAATATATTATCTCTTTCTCGATAAACCGATTTTCCAAAAATACGCCAATCTTCTTCACGGACGGCCGGTTCCTTACAGGCGCGGCCGAAGCTATAAACAACTGGTCGAGCTGGTTCCGGTCCACACGCGACGGCGCGCCTGACAACGGGCATTGCGCCTTCTGGTTTTTCGGGAAGGCCATTACGTCACGTATGGATTTCCCGCCGCACAGCGCCATTACCATCCGGTCGAAACCGAGCGCGATCCCTCCGTGCGGCGGAGCGCCGAACGACAGGGCTTCCAGAAGGAAGCCGAAACGTTCTTTCGCCGCTTCCGGTGAGATGCCCAGAGCGTCGAACACGGTACTCTGCGTCTGCGGGTCGTGTATTCTTATCGAACCGCCGCCCAGTTCCATGCCGTTCAGCACAACATCGTAAGCGCGGGCGCGGACCCGCCCGGGATCGGTTTTCATGAACTCCAGATCCTCCGGCATCGGAGAAGTGAACGGGTGATGTACCGCGGACCAGCGGCGTTCGTCCTCGTCCCATTCGAACTCCGGAAATTCCGTAACCCACAGGAATTTCCAGCCTTCGGCGACCAGACCCCGCGCGCGGGCGGCCTCAAGGCGGATCTGTCCCAATATTTCGCACGCTTTCGTCCATTTCGCGTCCGCCATCAGGAACAGCACATCGTCCGGGGTGACGCCGGATTTTTCCACGAGGGCGCGCTGTCCTTCCTCCGGCAGGAATTTTACCAGCGGGCCTTTGAGCGAGCCGTCCTTTATCTGGAAGTTCGCCATTCCCGCGCTTCCAAGCTCCCTGGCGCGATTCTCCCAATCTGTGAGCTCCTTGCGCGACAGGCTCCCGCCGCCGGGCAGCCTCAGGCCCTTTATAACTCCGCCCGAGGAAATGATCTTGGCGAAGGGGTTTTCTCCGTCCCTGAAAATATCCGTCAGGTCGATTATTTTCATGTCGATCCGAAGGTCCGGTTTGTCGCTGCCGTAATTCTCTATTGCCTCTTTCCACGTGATACGCGGAAAAGGTTCCGGTATATCCGCCCCGATCGTCTCCTTGAAGAGCCCGGCCAGGTACGGCTCGATAATGCTCATCACGTCGTTCTCGGTGACGAAGCTCATCTCCACGTCCACCTGCGTGAACTCGGGCTGCCTGTCGGCGCGGAGATCCTCGTCGCGGAAGCACTTCGTTATCTGGATGTACCTGTCACAACCGCTGATCATGAGGATCTGCTTGTATATCTGCGGGGACTGGGGGAGAGCGTAGAACTCGCCGGGGTTCACCCTGCTGGGCACCAGATAGTCCCTCGCTCCCTCCGGCGTCGATTTTGTGAATATAGGGGTCTCGACCTCCAGAAATCCGTTCGCGTCGAAATAGTTGCGCGTGTACTGCGCCGCCTTGTGGCGTATCCTAAGGTTCTTCTGCATCCCTTCCCGCCTGAGGTCTATGTAGCGGTGCTTCATGCGCAGATCCTCGCTGACGTCGTCGGCGGCGTCCGGATCGAACGGCGGCAGGCTGCTGGAGGAGAGCAGTATGAAGTCGGAGACCATCAGCTCCACGCCGCCCGTGGAGATATTGGGGTTTTCGGTCCCCTCGGGACGCTTGCGGAGCGTGCCGCGAACCGCAAGCACATATTCGCTCCGCAGGTCCTTGGCGCGCGCGTGCGCGTCCGGGACCAGTTCGGGATTGAATACTATCTGAGTCACTCCGGTGTAGTCCCAGAGCTCTATGAAGATAATACCGCCCAAGTCGCGCCGGGCGCGGAGCCAGCCGTTCAGCGCGACAGTCCTGCCCGCGTCCGCCTCTCGCGGTTCCCCGCATCGCATAGTGTATTTCCATTCGTCTGTGAATACGCCGGAGATCATCGTGATCCCTCTTTCCAAAGTTTGATTTTTTCCTTTATGTCGCCGCGCGGCACAGTCTCCTGGGCTCCTGTGCCCATGTCCTTTATCGTGACCGTGCCCGACGCTATTTCCTCGCCGCCTATTATACATACAAATTTTGCCCCGGCTTGCGAGGCCGCTTTCATCTGCGCTTTCATCGAACGTCCCATGAAGTCCATGTCAGCGGACAGCCCGCCCGCGCGCAATTCGTGGGCGAGCATGCCCGCATCACATTCACAGCCGGGACCGGTTGTCACGACGTAAACGCAGGCGTGGGGTTCGCGCCCCATGTACGCGCCCTGCGCCTCCATTGTTAAAACTATCCTTTCTATGCCTGAAGCGAAGCCGACGCCCGGCACATGCGGGCCCCCTATCGCCTCCGCGAGATTGTCGTAACGCCCGCCGCCGCAGACCGCGTTCTGCGCCCCCAGGTCGCCGGACAGTATCTCATAGGCGGTTTTGGTGTAGTAATCGAGACCGCGGACCAATCTGTTATCCACGCGCACGGAAGCCCCGAGACTTTCCAGCCCGCGCATGACCGCCACGAAGTGCTCGCCACACTCGCCGCACAGAGACTCGATCACCGATGGCGCGGAGTCCGTCTGATTTCGACATTCAGGCCGCTTGCAGTCGAGCACGCGAAGCGGGTTTTTATCCAGGCGTCCATTGCAGGTGTCGCAGAGATTTTTTGCGGACTCGAAAAATTTCTTGAGCGTCTCCCGGTAAGCGGGCCTGCACTCAGGACAGCCAACCGAATTAATTAGAACCTGAAGGTTCGACAGTCCGAGCCTTCGGAATATCTCCATGGAAAGGTCGATTATCTCCACGTCCGCGAACGGGCTTTGCGCGCCCAAGATCTCGAAATCTATCTGGGCGAACTGCCTGTAACGCCCTTTCTGCGGTCTCTCATATCGGAACATCGGCCCCCATCCCCATAGTTTCACCGGCTGAGGCCGCCGCCTCATGTCATGCTCCAGGTACGAGCGCACTATCGAAGCGGTCAGCTCAGGGCGAAGGGTGATGCTGCGGTCGCCCCTGTCTGTAAATGTGTACATCTCCTTTTGCACGACGTCGGTAGCGTCGCCGATGCCTCTGCTGAAAAGCTCCGTGTGCTCAAATATGGGGAGCATGATTTCGCTGAACCCGAAATCATCCGCAACGTCTCTGGTGACGTCCAGAATCCGCGCCCACTTCCAGGATTCGTCTCCAAGAACGTCGCGCGTGCCCCTTGGGGCTTTAATGGCTTCCATTTCCCGCGTTCCTCCAAACATTACAAATAAAAACGCTTTATTATATCATCACCGGAAGCCGTTCTTTTTTCTTACGCGACAGGTTCGAGCCTCGCCTGGAAGTGCCGGAGGATTGGAGGCTCCCATGTTATACGGTAGCCTCGCTCAAGAGCCGGGGCCCGTTTTTTTATGTCGATAAGGGCGTCGGCAACCATGTCCAGATGCGCTTGAGTATACACGCGCCTTGGAATCGCAAGCCGGGTGAACTCGAAGTCGGCTTTCAACTGCGCGCCGGTGTCGGGATCGTTTCCCAGCATGTAGGAGCCGATGTCGCACGCCCGAATACCGGCCTCTTTGTACAGTTCGATGGCAAGAACCTGAGCGGGAAATTCGTTGTACGGTATCTGGGGGAACATCGCGGCGGCGTCGAGAAACACTCCATGTCCGCCGACGGGAGCCTGATAGGTGATGCCCGCGTCGTCCAGCCGGCCCGCGAGATATTCCGCCTGTCCTATGCGGTATTGCAGATAATTTTCGTCAATACCCTCATACAGTCCGACCGCCATCGCTTCGAGATCACGCCCCGCGAGCCCGCCGTAGGTGTAGAAACCCTCGTAGTTGATGCAGCTCTCCTTGATCTTGATGATGAGAGGGGAGCCAGGGTTCTTCACGCCCAGCATACCGCCTATATTTACTATGGCGTCCTTCTTGGCGGACATGGTGAACATGTCGGCATAACCGAACATTTCACGGATTATCTCCGCAACGCTTTTATCCCCGCAGCCCGGCTCGCCGCGCTTTATGAAAAAAGCGTTCTCCGCGTAACGCGCGGCGTCGATGCATAAGGGTATGTCGTATTTTTTGCAAACCGCCGCCGTCTCGCGCATATTTTTCAGCGAGACCGGCTGCCCTCCGGCGGAATTGTTTGTAACGGTCATTACCACTACGCCGATGTTGTCGGGGCCCTTCTCGCGAATGACGCTTTCCAGCGCGGCGACGTCCATGTTGCCTTTGAAGGGCGCGCGCCTTGATGGGTCCTTCGCCTCAGGCATGATACAGTCGATGGGGCGGCCTCCGCTTAAAATAACGTGCGCGCGCGTGGTGTCGAAGAACATATTGGAGACGGCGAATTTGCCTTCCTCCAGGAGCAGCGACAGCAGTATTTTTTCCGCCGCGCGGCCCTGATGAACCGGCTGGATGTAATCGTAGCCGAAAATGTCACTGCCCGCCTCAATCAGCTTGAAGTAGCTCGACGCTCCCGCGTAAGCCTCGTCGCCGCGCATGATGCCGGCCCACTGTTCGGCGCTCATTGCGTTTGTGCCGGAGTCCGTCAACAGGTCGATGTAACAGTCCTCGCCTCGCAGATAGAACAAATTATAGTACGCGGCGGCAATTTTTTCCTCGCGTTCCTCGTGAGTCAGTATTCGCAATGGCTCCACCATTTTGATGCGAAAGGGTTCGGGTATGTATTTTACGGTCATATCAAATTCCTCCCTGCATTTCTCGAAGCGGCTTTAGCGGTGAAGCCTTTGTAATTGTGATATATAAAATTGAGGGAAAATATAAGTACAAGTACGCAAACCCCCAACAAAAATTACAATATCACAATTTGTGAATAACTCAATATAAAAAGTTATTGTGATACAAAATCGAGAAAAAATAAAGGTACAAATACGTAAAATTCCCCCAAAAAATAACAAATTTCACATACCGGTACGTTCTATCCGGATGTTTTTAATAGCCTACGCGGGGTTCGTTCCAAACTTTTTCCTCTGAACCGCCTTTACAGCCTCGATAATCGGGATTACCAAAATCGAGAGGCCGAACGATACGGCAAGCTCATTGATTGTCAAAGGCTTCAACGAGAACATCTCGGCAAGGAATGGCACATAGATGATCGACAGGGTCGCCGCGAGTGAAAACGCGACTGCCCCCCACAGCACGTTGTTATGGGTTTTCAGCGTGAAAATGCTTTGCTTCAGCGAGCGCATGGTAAATGAATGGAAGACTTCGCACATGGACAGAGTGACGAAAGCGGCGGTCATGGCGGCTTCATGCGAGTCCCATATGTCCACGATAAAGTAGGCGACGAGTGTCAGCAGGGCGATCAAAATTCCCTGATATATTGTGTTGAAACCCAAATTATCGGAAAAAATTCCTTCTTTCTGGTCCCGCGGAGGGCGCTCCATAATGCCGAGATCGGCATGTTCCATTCCAAGCGCGACGGCGGGAACTGTATCCGTTATCAGATTTATGAACAGCAGATGAACCGGCTCGAATAATGTAAATCCCATCATGGTGGCGGCGAGAATGGAGATAACCTCGCTCAGATTGGTGGAAAGAAGGAACTGCAACGTTTTTCTTATGTTGTCGTAAATCCTGCGGCCTTCTTCCACAGCGGCTACGATAGTGGCGAAATTATCGTCCGCAAGCACCATGTCGGCTACGTTCTTGGTCACATCCGTGCCGGTAATGCCCATGCCGACGCCGATGTCGCCGGATTTTATCGCCGGCGCGTCGTTCACGCCGTCGCCGGTCATGGCGGTGATATAGCCCTTTTGCTTCCACATGTTGACGATGCGAACCTTGTTTTCCGGCTGGACCCGGGCGTAAACAAATGTGTTTTCGATACGTTTTTCAAACTCGGCGTCGGAAAGGTTGTCCAGTTCCCGGCCCGTAACAGCCTGCCCGGAGTTTGTGATGATACCTAGTTCCCCGGCGATTGCCACCGCCGTTTCCTTGTGGTCGCCGGTGATCATCACTACTTTAATGCCGGAGCTTTTACATTCGTCAATCGCCGCTTTAGCTTCCGGGCGCACGGGGTCGATCATGGCTTCCAGCCCGATGAACGAGAGGCCGGTTTCAAGTTTCGCGGGGTCGCAGTCGGCCGGGATCGCGTCAAGTTCCCTATAGGCGCAGGCAAGAACCCGCAGCGCCCTGTCCGCGTATTCTTTGTTTTGTACGGTTATTCTCTGCCGGATTTCAGGAGTCAGCGCAACGGTTTGCCCATCGGCAAGTGCATGGGTGCAGACGCTCAGAACCTCATCGGGCGCGCCTTTTGTGTATTGGATATAAGTATTTTGCCCTTGATGGACGGTGGACATCATCTTGCGGACGCTGTCGAAGGGCGCTTCGGCAACGCGGGGATATTCGGCGGCGAGGATGTTTTTATCAAATCCGTGCTTCAAAGCGAAAGCCACCAGCGCGTTTTCGGTGGGGTCGCCCACAATTTCGCCTTCGGGGGAAAGCTGCGAGTCGCAGCACAGCGCCATCGCTTTTGCCAGCAGCGTTGTATCTCCGAAGCTCTCCACGACTGTCATTTTATTTTGAGTGAGCGTGCCGGTCTTGTCGGAACAGATGACCTGCGCGCATCCGAGGGTTTCCACGGCGGGCAGGCGCCGGATTATCGCGTTTCGTTTCGCCATGTTGGTTACGCCGATCGACAGCACGATCGTGACGACGGCGGCAAGCCCCTCCGGGATTGCGGCGACGGCAAGCGCGACGGCGAGCATAAAGCTGTTCAGTATTCCGGTCGTGCTGAACTCATCCATGCCGACAAGCCGGACGACGAAAATCACGGCGCAGATACCCAGTACGATTGCGCTCAAAATCTTACTCAATTCGGATAAACGTTTTTGCAGCGGCGTTTCGCCATCCTGCGCGCTCTGAATGATCCCGGCGATTTTGCCCACTTCGGTCGCCATGCCGACGGCGGTAACAACGCCCTCGCCTCGTCCATAGGCCACGTCGGAACCCATATAGGCCATATTCTTGCGGTCGCCCAAAGGTACGCTGCCGGATTCATCGCCGCTCAGGGCTTCGGTTCTTTTTTCCACGGGAATCGATTCGCCCGTCAGGGCCGCTTCCTCAATTCGCAGGCTGGCGCAGTGAATCAGGCGCATATCGGCGGGGAACCGGGCCCCCCCCCCCCTCCGCCCGCCCTCGCCCCTCCCCCGTTTCCCCGCCCGGAT
>Ga0099364_10004566_pt1 | contig 20936 bp, 20 predicted proteins | sample TergutTh196P3_FD_73070 | JGI IMG/M metagenome (GOLD analysis project Ga0099364, IMG submission 73070) | Microcerotermes parvus P3 segment gut microbial communities from Pointe-Noire, Republic of the Congo - Th196 P3 | ecosystem: Host-associated > Arthropoda: Insects > Digestive system > Gut ... | reverse complement strand
CAACTCGCGAGCGCTCCACCGTCCTTGGTTGCGCTTTGCGTGAACATAAACAGCCATCCTCACCGGTTGAAGATGTAGTTAACAGCGCTTAAAAATGGACTACTAGGAGTAATGCGATGCCGCTTGATGCTATTTGCCTTGCAGCCGTCAAGGATGAATTAACAGAGCGTATTGTGGGGATGAAAATAGATAAAGTGCAGCAACCGGAGCGTGATATAATCATCCTGACGCTTAGGGGTGCCGGAGGGCAAAAACGCATGCTGATATCGGGCGGTTCCGGCGATGCGCGGGTTCACCTGACTGATCATCAATTTGAAAACCCTGCGTCGCCGCCAATGTTTTGCATGCTGCTGCGCAAGCACCTTTCCGGAGCACGAATTATTTCCGTTACTCAACCGGCTTCTGAGCGCATACTTGAATTAAAGCTCAGCGCCCCTGATGCGCTTGGCATAATGTCGGATAAGCATCTGATTATTGAATTGTTCGGACGGTTTTCAAATATAATTCTTACAGGGGATGAGAGACTTATAATAGATTGCCTCCGACGGGTCGGGGGCGAGCTGTCGGACAAGAGGGCGGTGCTACCGGGGCTGCTTTACCGCATGCCGCCGCCGCAGGAGGGGAAACTCAATCCATTGGCTGTAACGATTGACGATTGGCAGTCGGCATTTGACAGCTCGATTGAAAAAACGGCGGATAAATGGCTGTTGTCGGTGTTTTCTGCGCTGTCGCCGCTCATTTGCCGCGAGATATCGTGGCGTGCTTATGGTGAGGCAGATTACCCTTCGGGTGAGATCAGAGATGGAGGCGCGGCGCTCCGCAGGGAATTCTTTGCACTTATGAACTCCGCAAAAGCAGGTGATATGCAGCCTTGGGCTATCACCGGCGCTGATGGTACTCCAAAAGACTTTTCTTATACAAAAATAATGCAGTATGAGAGTGCATTGAGTGTGATACGCAAGGAGAGCTTTTCCGTTTTGCTGGATAGCTTTTATACGCTAAAAACGCAGCGCGAGCGCATCAGGCAGCGCGCGTCGGCTACGGCAAAAATCGTTAAGACAGCGCATGGCAGGCTCGTCCGAAAGCTTGCGGCACAGCAGGAAGAACTGAAAAATACGAAAGAGCGCGACAGCTTGCGCGAGTGCGGAGATATTATTACCGCAAACATCCACTTGATGAAAAAAGGGCAAATCGAACTGATTGCCACGGATTTTTATAGCAAAGATGGCGGTATGCGCAAAATCATTCTTGATACGCAAAAAACACCGCAGCAAAATGCGGCGCGTTATTATAAGGAATACACGAAAGCAAAAAACGCGGAGAAATTCCTTACGCACCAGATTCTTGTCGGCGAAAACGAACTGAAATATCTGGAAAGCGTTATGACGGAAGTTGAGCTTGCCGGGGGAGAGGGAGACCTTCAGGGTATTCGCGATGAACTAGAGCAGACAGGATATATTAGGGCGAAGAAGCAAGAAAAGCAAAAACGTAAAGAATCGGCGCCGATGCGTTTTGAGTCTTCAAAAGGATTATCGATTCTAGCCGGCAGGAACAACACCCAGAATGACCGGCTGACATTAAAAACCGCGTTGAAATCGGATATTTGGCTGCACATTCAAAAAACGCATGGCTCGCATGTTATAATATCATGTAGCGGCGGAACGCCTGACGAGTCGTCGCTGTTCGAGGCGGCGGTTATAGCAGCGTATTATTCTTCGGCGCGTGCCGGAGGCAAGGTTCCTGTAGACTATACATATGTCAAACATGTCAAAAAACCACCGGGAGGCCGGCCTGGAATGGTGACATATACTGAGTATAAAACGATTATTGTGACTCCTGATGAGGAGTTGGTCAGCCGCCTAAGGCGTACTTGAAAGGAGAGACGAACGTTGAGCGAGAGTACCATGAGTGTCGATAGGCTTGAGAATATCATCAGCGTGTTTGGGTCATTTGATGAAAACCTTCGGATTATAGAAGATGAACTCGGCGTCAGGATAACTGACAGGAACTCAGAACTGAACATATCAGGTGATGACGAGCATGTGAGCTACGCTGAACGGGCGATTGCCGGCCTGCTTACTCTTGCGGCAAAAGGTGAGCAGATCGACGCGCGGAGCGTTAGGTATGTTATCAGTCTCGTCAAAGACGGGCAAGACGACAAGGTGGGCGATATAACACGTGACGTCATATGCATATCCGCCAAAGGAAAACCTATCAAAGCTAAAACACTTGGACAAAAGAAATATATCGACGCAGTTATGAATAATACGGTGACGCTTTCAATCGGCCCTGCCGGGACGGGAAAGACGTACCTTGCCGTAGCTGCGGCGGTTGCGGCATTTCGCGGGAAATCGGTCAATAGGATAATTCTAACCCGTCCTGCTGTCGAGGCAGGCGAACGGCTCGGTTTTTTGCCGGGTGATATGCAAAGCAAGGTCGATCCATACCTCCGCCCGCTTTATGACGCTCTGTTTGAGCTTCTTGGCGCAGACATATACAATAAGTATCTCGAACGTGGGAATATTGAAGTCGCGCCGCTTGCGTACATGCGAGGCAGGACGTTAGATGATTCCTTCATTATTCTTGACGAAGCGCAAAACACTTCGCGCGAGCAAATGAAAATGTTTCTGACACGTCTGGGATTTGGTTCGAAGATAGTCATAACCGGCGATATTACACAAATTGACCTGCCACCTGATAAAACAAGCGGCCTTCGGGATGCGATGCGCATACTGGATGGCATACCTGACATAGCGATATGCAATCTGACTTCTGCTGACGTCGTCAGGCACGAGCTTGTGTCGAAAATAATCGAAGCATATGACAGGCGCGAGAAGCGTGCCGGAAACAGGAATCAGGGCGGAATGACCGGAAGGCGCCCGAGTTAAGGAAGCCGGGAGTAGAAAGTTGATAGTTAGGAAATGCTCAGTTACCAAGCATAGAATCTATACACGGCATAGCGTCGGAGCGTCTGCCGTACGCTTGCCGATACCGCTGATAAAACAAAGCATCCGCTGTGCATTGCGTTTGGAGAATATTGGTGTTTCCTGCGAGGTGAGCGTACTTATAACGAATGATAAGAGAATTCGCAAGATAAACCGAGAGTTTCGCGGGATCGACAAACCGACAGATGTGCTTTCTTTTCCAATGCAGGAGTTTTCAGTGCCTGGACGGATTTCTTCCTGCATATGCGCGACTGATCCGGAAACAGGCTTGCTGCCGTTGGGGGATATCATACTTTCCTCTGAACGAGTTGAAAAACAAGCGCGCAAGCATGGTCAGACCCGCGAGCGTGAAGCGGCTTTTCTAACCGTACATTCCGTATTGCATTTGCTTGGATACGATCACACAGACGAGGCTAATGAAAGAAAACAGATGCGCGGACGCGAGAAGGAAATTATGCATGAGCTGGGTTATTAACAAGAAATTGGGTAATTGATAAAATGATTAAAAAAGTTGCGATGGTTGCGATTGTAGGTAGGGCGAATGTTGGGAAATCGACTTTGACAAACAAACTCACAGGGGACAAGGTCGCGATAGTGTCACCGAAACCGCAGACGACGAGGAACAGGATTTTTGGCGTATTTGCGCACGGCGAGACACAGGTGATACTGCTCGACACACCCGGATTCCACAAGGCCAGGACGAGGCTTGGCGAGTACATGGTCGGAGTCGTAAAGAACAGCGTAGCAGATGTGGATGCGGCTATGCTGATTGTCGAACCTATTGACAATATTGGTACTCAGGAAGAGTTGCTGATAGGGCATATAAAAAAAGCCGGCATACCTGCGCTGCTGGTGATCAACAAAATTGACACGGTTAAGTTAGATTTGCTGCTGCCGGTTATAGAGCAGTACTCGCAGCGCTATCAATTTGACGCGATAATACCAATATCCGCGAAGAATGGCGACGGAATTTCGCAGTTGCTTGAGATATTGGACAAATACGCAAAGAAAGGACATCAGCTGTTTCCTGACGATATGACGACCGACCAGCCGGAAAAGCAGATTATCGCAGAAATCATACGCGAAAAGCTTTTGATTTGCCTTGACCGCGAAATACCGCACGGCACGGCGGTTGAGATTACAAAATTCTCTGAACGCGATATTGAGGGGGCAGGGGACGTGGGCCGGGAGTCAGGTATCAATGGTCAGGAGTTAGATGAATTGGAGAGCGGAGACGGGCTTACAAGAGCGGTTATTATTGATGTTGATGCTACGATTTATTGCGAAAAGAAAAGCCATAAGGGTATGATTATCGGAAAAAATGGAGCGATGCTTAAAAAAATCGGTCAATATGCACGGATCGATATAGAGCGGTTCATGGGCGCAAAAGTCTTTTTGCAGACCTGGGTCAAGGTAAGGGAAAACTGGCGTGACAATAAAGCGATGATAAGGAATTTTGGATATAGGGAGCTGTGAGTAAGAAACTTGGCTTATTTACGCATAACTCCAAAAGGGTAACTACCGGACATGCATATTAACACAACCGGTCTTGTGTTACGCGAGACGGCTTACAAGGAATCTAGCAAAATACTGACCGTGCTCACCGGAAAGGAAGGCAAGCTGACCGTGACGGCACGCGGCGCGACCCGCAGGAACAGCAAGCTGGCAGCGGCTGCACAGTTGCTTGTTTTTTCTGAGATGACGCTTTTTAATAACCGCGATAGATGGACGCTGACCGAAGCGAGGAGCATAGAGCAGTTTCGCGGGCTGCAGTTTGATGTTGCGGATTTGGCGCTTGGTTCATATTTCGCGGAGCTGACAGAAGCAGTCGCGGACGAGGATAGCCCTAACCCTCAGCTTTTGCCGCTTTGTCTGAACGCACTGTTCGCTCTTAGCGAGGGAATAAAGGAAGCATCCTATATCAAGCCGGCATTTGAGCTGCGGCTGATGGCAGTATCGGGATATTCGCCGCTGATCTCACACTGCTCGGTGTGCGGGCGGGAGAATCCGGAGCGCGCCCTGCTAGATTTGGAGGGGGGCACGATGAACTGCACAGACTGTTCGCCGTCCGGAGGGGCGCTGCTGAACAGGAGCGCACTGAGCGCGGCGCGGTACATAATCAGTTGCGACCCCAAAAGGCTCTTTTCGTTTTCTCTGGGAATCGAAGCGCTTAGAGAGATAACAAAAGCAGCGGAGGGGTACCTGCTGGAGCAGCTTGGCAGAAGGTTTCGGACACTGGAGTTTTTTAAACAGTTGAGAATTGAGAGTTGAGAGTTTTATGGACTTGCGTGAGAAGTCATTGAAGATACTTGAATTGCATGTTGTACTGGATATGCTGGCGGACGAGGCTGTAAGCGAGAGCGCGAAAGGCGCTGCGCGTGCAATAAGACCATCCGGTGACATTCACACGGTAAAAATGCAGCAAAATGAGGCTACGGCAGCTAAAGATATGATGGTTCTCAGGAGCAGCCCGCCTTTTTCCGGCGTAAAAGATATTCGTGGCACAGTTAAGCGAGCCGATTTGGGAGGTACGCTGAATACAAGGGAACTGTTGGACATAGCAGGGCTTTTGCGAGCATCTGCTGCTTCGATATCATACTCGACAGGCAGCAAAGGAGGCAGGGAGGACAACGGCGAGAATAAGACGGCGATTGACTATCTTTTTTCAGCCCTCAGTTCAAACAAGCAACTCGAGAACAAAATATCCTCCGCTATAATCGCTGAGGATGAGATTTCCGATAATGCGAGCAGCGAGCTATCAGGTATTCGGAGGCATATGAGGATGTCAAGCGACAAAGTGCGTCAGACATTGAACAAAATCATTACGTCACCTACTTATTCAAAAGCGCTTCAGGAACCTATTATAACGATGAGAAACGGCAGATATGTCGTGCCTGTAAAAGTTGAGCACAAATCCTCCGTTCCCGGTCTTGTACATGACATATCATCATCAGGCGCGACTCAATTCATCGAACCACTTACGGTTGTGCAAATAAACAATGAACTGCGTGAGCTAGCGGCAAAAGAGAAAGCTGAAATAGACCGCATTCTGAGCGAGTTATCGGCAGATACAGCCGCCTGCGGCGACGCTATAATCAACGACTTTGAGATATTGTCAGAGCTTGACCTAATCTTCGCAAAAGCAAAGCTGTCATATAAACTCGACGCGGCGGAGCCGTATATATCTGAAGAAATGCGTGTAAGCATAAAGAAAGCAAGGCATCCGCTGCTGCCCCAGAAAGAAGCTGTACCAATCGACATACGGCTTGGCGTTGAGTTCGACACGCTAGTTGTTACAGGCCCTAATACGGGCGGCAAGACTGTCTCCCTTAAGACACTCGGCCTACTGTGCGCAATGGCGCAGTGCGGCTTGCACATTCCGGCAGCCGACGATAGCGTTGTGCCGATATTTGGCGGGATTCTTGCCGACATCGGCGATGAACAGTCGATTGAGCAATCGTTGTCTACGTTTTCATCACACATGAGCAATATCGTAGGAATTTTAGAAGACTGCGAAGCTGACTCGTTACTATTATTTGACGAGATGGGTGCCGGAACAGACCCTATCGAGGGTGCGGCGCTTGCGATTTCGATTATTGAACACGCCCGTAGGAAGGGGGCGCTTATTGCAGCGACTACGCATTATGCAGAACTGAAAACTTATGCCGTAACATCGGCGGGCGTAGTAAATGCCTCATGCGAGTTTGATGTTGAGACTCTGAGGCCGACGTACAAGTTGATAACCGGCATACCCGGCAAATCAAACGCCTTTGCAATATCGAGACGGCTCGGATTGCCGGAATCGATCATTGAGGATGCGAGAAGCCGTGTAAGTACAGAAAACACCGCATTTGAAGATGCGCTTGCAAATCTTGAAAATACTCGCGTAACGCTTGAGGGCGAGAAGCTTGAAGCAAGCAAGCTGTTGCGCGATGCGGAAGAAGACCGGCGTCTGGCAGAGGAAGTTAAAAGACGAGTGGACCGTGAACATGAAAAGGCTGCCGAAAACGCAAAGCGCGAAGCGGCGCGGATACTGGACGACGCCCGCAATGCGGCCGAGTCAGTCATGGAGGAGTTGCGCGAAATGCAGCGCAAAGCGGCAAGGGAAGCTGATTGGCAAAAACTAAACGAGCAAAAGGCAGATGTATTCAGAAAACTAAACGATGCTCAGAGCACTGTAGAAAGCAGATCTTCGGACGAGGAAGGTGCGCCGCCCTCACGAAAAATCGTGCCGGGAGACAGGGTGAAGCTGCGTGGGCTTGGTACATATGCAGATGTTATTTCAGTCAATGCAGATGGGGTTTTGTCATTGCAGGCGGGAATAATGAAAATAACCGCCGGAAGCGACGAGGTGAGCATTGTCGATGGCGAGGTACAGCCGGAGATAACAAAACAGCTCGCGAAATCTGATGCGAAGCTGCGTGAACTCACAGCAAAACCGGAGGTAGACCTGCGCGGGATGGTTACGGACGAAGCGATTCCGGTTTTGGAACGTTTTCTGGACAGCGCCCGAATGGCAAAGCTGATTAGCGTTACTGTAATACATGGCAAAGGCACAGGGGCGCTGCGGCAGGCAGTGCATAAGTGCTTGCGGCAGCAGCGGGGCATCAAGTCATTCCGGCTTGGGCGCTATGGCGAGGGCGAGGACGGGGTAACAATTGTTGAGATGTAGTAAAGAAGCCTGTTTTTTCCGCTTACTTTTGGTGTACTTTTCGGCAAAAGATTCTTGACGTTAGAGCGCGTGTTTGATAGTATACAGATTGGTAAATATTTATGGTGATACATTAGGGGCAATTTGACGCATGAAGCGTCGGCGCGCTTGCCATCGTTAGGAGGAACGTAAATGTACGAGAGAAAAGCGACGATATTGAAGCAGGTCGGACTACACGCCAGGCCAGCCACGTTTCTGATTCAAAAAGCCAACGAGTTCAAAAGCAGTATCTGGATCGAAAAAGATGAGCGCAGGGTTAACGCAAAAAGTCTTCTAGGCGTATTGTCGCTTGGCGTAGCGAAAGATGCTACAATAAGCATCATTGCGGACGGTCCGGACGAGGCCGAGGCTGTCGATACTCTTTGCGAACTAATAAATTCAGATTTTGCGGAGTGATAACAAAAAAACCGGCTGAGGGTCTATGCCCCGGCCGGTTTATACTTAATCGCGTACTTACTTGCGATAAAACAGTATTCCCACACAGATAGGTCCGCAGTGGTTGGAGATAACGCAACCGGCCTCACAAGAAACGACTTCATCGAAATCCTTCAACGACCGCACTTTTTTTATAACGTCTGCAATCAACCCGTCCCTCATGCCTGGCGGGTATGTGATGAAAATTCGCTTTGAATCAATATCATCGCGGCCGGACAGTTTGTCCTCGACGTACTGGAGGATGATTTTGTCGAAACTGCCGCGATATTTTTTGCCGACGTCCATTTTTCCATCGATTACCTCAATGCAGGGGTTGAGCTTTAGAAGATTTGCGCCGAGAGCGGCAAGGCCTGAACAACGTCCGCCTTTATAAAGATATTTTAACGTGCCTATTACAAAGCTGGCCTCTACTTTCGGTACAAGCCGCTCTAATTCCTCGACGATTCGTTCCGCCGGCATACCGCTTTCCGCCATTATGGCGGCGTCAATCACAATGTGGCCGCTGCCGGTCGACAGGTTATAAGAGTCTACGACATAAACGTTTTTTAATGCCTCCGCAGCGAATCGGGCGTTTTGGTTGCAAACTGAAAAGTGATTGCTTATGCTAACATGAATAATCGCGTCGCAATCTTTGAGCCACTGTTCAAAATACTCCTGATATTCAGATGCGTTTATTGCAGAGGATCTTGTCATGCCCGCTCCGCTTTCAACGTACTCGAATATATCGCTAACCGTGATTTCGACCTGATCCTTGTACGGGATTTCATCTTTTATGATGTAAAGCGGAGTAATCCCAATATCGTACCTGTGGACAATATCGGCTGGGAGGTCGCATGTGCTGTCGGCTGTGATTTTTATTCGCATGCTGTCATCAACCTCGGTAAACAGTTATTCCCCAATAAAGCGTTAAAGCGTTATTGGGGGATTTCCTCATATACTGATACACATTTGCGGTCACGCCCCATTGGCTCGAACCGGACTCTGCCGCTCTTAAGTGCGTATAGTGTGAAATCATTACCCTTTCCAACATTAACTCCGGGATGAATTTTTGTCCCGCGCTGGCGAACCAGTATATTGCCAGCAAGCACGAACTGTCCATCGGCGCGCTTGGGACCAAGGCGCTTTGATTTACTGTCGCGGCCGTTTTTAGTGGAACCCATGCCTTTTTTATGTGCCATGTCTTACACCTTAATACTTTCAATTTGGATTTTTGTGTAGGGCTGCCTGTGGCCTTGCTTTCTTCGATAGCCCTTTCTGCGGCGCATTTTGTAGACGATTATCTTCTTGGATTTGCCGTTTTTCACGCAGGTAGCTTCTACAGCAGCGCCTTCAACATATGGAGCGCCGATTTTTGTGTCCTCATCGTTTGTGACGGCGAGTATTTTGTCGAATGTGACTGTATCTGTTGCTTCCGCAGGGAGTCTTTCTATAAAGATAACGTCGCCTTCTTTGACCCTGTACTGCTTTCCGCCTGTTTCGAAAATGGCGTGTGTCATTCGTGGTTTCACCTCAAATCATGTTGAGACTCGCTATCGGGGGTGGAGGGAAAAACCCTCGCTTATAAATAACCCGTTCAAAGCGGCCATAGTAGCCTATCACTTCAAGACATGAATGTCAATAAAAATCTCAAAATTTATTGCCCGACTATTTCTACGGTGTCCCTTGCAATGACGAGTTCTTCGTCGGTCGGGATTACAAAAACTTTAACGCTCGAATTATCAGCGGTTATGTCGGTGAACCCCCCTCTGCCCCTGAATCCGTTTTTCTTCACGTCGAGATATATTCCGATACCTCCAAGCAAGCTGCATATGCCCATACGCGTGTAAGGCGAGTTTTCGCCAACGCCGGCAGTAAACACCAGTGCGTCAAGTCCGCCCATAATGGCGCTATAGGCGCCTATGTACTTTGCTACCTGATAATTGAAAATGTCCAATGCGAGTCTTGCGCGCTCGTTGACCTGAGCATTTTCTACTTTGCTGCCGTCATTTATATCTATCCCGGCGGCAGTTTCGACATCACGGAAATCGGAGGAGATGCCGGAGACTCCGAGTATGCCCGATTCTTTGTTAAGTATGTTCATCGCGTCGCCTACAGCCCAACCGCCTTCAATATTCGCGATTATCTCAATCAGAGTTGGGTCAACGCTTCCGCACCGCGTACCCATCGGCAAACCTTCGAGCGGAGTTACGCCCATAGTTGTGTCGACGCATCTGCCGCCTTTTATTGCAGCGAGCGATGCGCCGTTGCCAAGGTGGCAGGTGATGATTTTGGTGTCCTCGGCTTTTCCGCCCAGATACTCAATCGCCTTGGCTGAAACATAACGGTGCGACGTACCGTGAAAACCGTAACGGCGGATATCGTTTTCTTCAAAGTATCTGTACGGGATTGGATAAATATATGCATAGTCAGGTATCGAGTGATGGAATGCGGTGTCAAAAACCGCGACCTGCGGGGCGTGGGAGATAACCTTTCTGCAAGCGTTGATGCCCATCAGGTTTGCAGGGATATGCAAGGGCGCCAACGTGACGCACTTTTCAAGTGCGCTTATAACACTTTCGTCTATGAGGACGCTTGCATAGAAATTCCGACCGCCGTGAACAACCCTGTGACCGACCGCCGTTACCTCGGAAAGGCTTCCTATCACTCCGTATTCGGGGCTGGTCAGCTTTTCGATAACGGCATTGATCGCCTCGGCATGGGTTGGGAGAGGAATGTCGCTGTCAAAAATATCTTTGCCGTTTGAAACGGGATTATGCTTTAGGTGACCGTCAATGCCGACCCTGTCGCAAACCCCCTTTGCTATGATCTCCTCCGTTTCCATATTGAACAGCTGATATTTGAGTGAGGAACTCCCTGCGTTGATAACTAATACATTCATTATTAATAACCCCTTGACTATATGATAAAATTTGATTAGAGTCAATCTGTATACATATTAATATATGAGAGCCAAAATATCAATGCTATTTTGAACATTACTTTTCTATTTACTAATTTCACTATACCTTTGGAGAAGACAAATGAAAACAGCGGGCATAATATGTGAATATAATCCGCTCCATCCGGGGCATATCGGACATATTGAAAGGACAAGGGCCGCACTTGGTCCCGAGAGCGCAGTCGTGTGCGTTATGAGTGGGAATTTTGTCCAGCGCGGCGATTTTGCCGTGTTTGGCAAACATGCCAGAGCAGAGGCTGCTGTACTGAGCGGCGCGGATCTCGTAGTGGAGCTTCCTTCACCTTACTCATTGTCGTCCGCTGAAAGCTTCGCATCCGCCGGAGTGTACATTCTTGATAAGCTCGGCGTCTGCGGTTATGTATCTTTCGGCAGTGAATCAGGTGATATTGCAGTGCTTAAGGAAGTGTCGGAGGCAATCGTTACACAGGAAGCGAAAACAATAATGAAAGAAGGGTTGGGGCTGGGATTGCCGTACGCATCAGCGCAGCAAAAAGCCGCAGATGCAGTTTTGGGGGCGCGTTCGGATGTGCTGCGGTCGCCAAACAATCTTCTTGGGATAGAATATCTGAAAGCCATAACCACGCATGGGTCGATGCTGCGTCCGATGACTGTCAAGCGCATCGGCGGGGATCATGATGGCGACATGGGTTATTCTGCATCCGCTATAAGAGCCAAGTTACTGCTTGGGGAAAAGCCTGATATGCTCGTGCCGCCGGCCGCTACAGGCGTATTTATGAAAGAGATTGCACAGGGCAGAGGGCCAATCTCAATGAAATTGTACGAACAGGCAATGTTGTCGCGTTTGCGGTCGATCAAGGACTTTTCATGGGTGGCCGGCGTTTCGGAAGGGATTGACAATCGTTTTTTGCGGTATGCGGCATCTGAGCCTACAACTGCAAAGATACTTGAGAGCGTCAAGACAAAGCGTTACGCAATGTCCAGGATCCGAAGGATGCTTATATGCGCATGTCTTGGCATATCGGCAGCAGACACTCTTGCGCCGCCTTCGTACATAAGGGTTCTTGCAATGAACAGCATAGGTGTGGGACTGCTGAAGCAAGCACGAAAAAAAGCGGCCCTGCCTATCATAACTAAGCCGGCGTCTGTAAAGAAAGTCGCGGGGCCGGCAGCGGCGATGTTCGAAAAAGAGGCTGCCGCGACTGATTTTTATGTACTGGCGTATCGAGAAGAAAATGACCGTCGCGGCGGACAGGAGTGGCGGGAAACGCCGAGAATAGTTGATTAAGGAGAGTGGTAAAAGAAACATAGAATGTGTGTATTGATACGATTATTGACCTGATGCCCAATGCTGATATAGAATGTGGGTCAGGAGGCATTTAGCTTCGGGGATTAAGGGATACTTGTACATAGCACACTGAGTTTGCCAGTTATCTGGTTTGGTTTTGATTTTGGTTTTGGTTTTGGCGCTCTTGCATCAAATGTCTTTTTGCATCTTCAATCTTGCGGATTCTTTTTCGCCTAAGCACGTTGTGCCTTATAACTAGAGCTGCGTAGCCAAGGACAATGAAAACCAGAACCCATATTATGTTCCGTGTTGTTGAGCTTGCCATTATATCGTTTACCTGCATCCTAATAAACTCAAGACGGTGAAGCTCGATGCTTGTACTTGCTACAAGAAGAATCGTGCCATAGTCCATGCCGTCACGCGTGACGGTCACTTCACCGAGAACATCGCCGGCGCTGATAGGGGCTGACAAAGTTTCACCGCTTTCAACAGAATAGATTGTAACCGTTTTTACAAAATCTTCATCCAAAATGTCGTTGTTGAGCAGCAGCTCGATGGAGGACTCCGGGCGCAGATTAACAAAATCCGCACCTGCGCCATTTATAACGGGCGCCTTATCGACGAGATCAACTGACGACAGTATCGTGCGCCGCGAGAATTGTGACAAGCCCCATTCAACAATCCTCTGAGTCTCTGTGAAGTTTCGCAAATCCACTGATTCGTCATCATAAATAAAATCATCGGAACCTAGGATAACACAAATCAGAGACAGTCCGTTTGCTTCAGACAAAGATACGAGAGAGTATCCGCCTTCGTATGTGGCACTTGCGATGCCCGATGTGCATGGCCTGTAATAGTATTTGCTGTTCGGGCTCAGAAGCAAGTTGGAGTTGGTCAGCCTTCGTGGTTCCGACATATTAGTCTCTCCCAGTTCGTATCTGAATGTACTCGATATTTCTACGAAAAGCGGATATGTCATCGCTTCGCGGAAAATGATAAACTGATCCATTGCAGATGTGCGCTGGCTGTCGTTAAACTGCCCGTTCGTATTCGTAAAATTCGTGTTTTTGCAGCCAAGCTCTTCCGCCAGTTCGTTCATCATCTCTATAAACCGTACGACGCTTCCCGCAATATGCTCGGCTATCATATTGCATGCCTCGTTTGCGTTGCCGACATATGCGCTGTACATGAGGTCGAGCAGTGTCAACCTTTCGCCGGGCAGTATGTTCTGGGTCGTACTCATCGCGGTTATGTTATAGTACGCGGATTCAGTCATTTCTATTATGTCGCTCGGATTCGCTGTTCCGGCTTCACAAGCAGATACTGCCAGCAGCAGTGTCATAACCTTAGTAAGAGCGTCGGCAGGATGCCTTAAATCCATATTATATTCAAACAGCACCAGCCCGGAATCCACATCCGCCAGTAACGCAGCCCTTGCGGCAAGGTCCTGCGCAGGATTTGCCGCATTGGCAGGAACATAAGCAAAAAGCATTACAGCGGGGACTAAAATGGCAACTAAAACAAATTTGATCTTTCTCATGTTAATCTCCCGATTGATGTGATACAATACAAAGTGCATCCGACGGAGAAAAAGGAATCTGACGAAGATATGACAGTATATCATGAGCTGTATGAAAAATGCAATTCAATAAAAAATTCCAGTAACTACTCAGAACCGGTGAGGATGGCTGTTTATGTTCCCGCAAAGCGCAACCAAGGACGGTGGAGCGTTCGCGAGTTTGCGCACGGAAGCGCCACCGAGCGATTGCGGGAACTTAAAATAGCCGTCCGAGCGCAAGGTTCTGAGCAGTTACAAATTCCATCAGTAATTCTCATAGGATGTGCTGTAAATGCGGTTGAGAAGAGTTGAATTCATTGCGTTGACGCTGACGTTCGCGTTCGTGTGCTTCATGGGAGGCTACTTCGCAGGCAGCAGAGGAGCTGTTAATATCGTGGCTGTAGACCCTCAGTACGGCGTAACGCAGCAGATTAGCACCGCAGTGACGCCGGACGCTGCTTTGAGCGCTGCTCCAAATGCAGCGATGAACAGCGGAAGCGTGCAAGCCCCGCCGGTCGTAGAGGCTGAAGAAACCGATCAGGAAGACTTAGGCGAGAACGGCCCGGCGAACAGCGCGCAAAACGGTGGCGGAGGAGCGGTGGGAGCGCCAAGAGGCGGAGACGGCAGAGTAAACATCAACTTTGCGTCCCGGTCGGAGCTTATGGATCTACCCGGGATCGGAAGCGTGCTTGCCGAGCGTATCGTAGAATACAGAAATCAATACGGCGCTTTTTCAAGAATAGAAGACATAAAGAAAGTATCCGGTATCGGTGAAAAAAGGTTTGAATCTATTATGGACAAGATAACGGTGGGGTAGGACAATGCAAAATGTACAGTGTATAGGTATTCCGGATTGGAGTACTAGGAATGGGGAGTTATGAGAATTCTTGTTGTTGATGATGAGAGGCTGCTTGTTAAGGGGATAAAGTTTAATCTTGAAAATGAGGGATATCAGGTCGATGCGGCTTATGACGGGCTTGAGGCAGTCGAGCTTGCAAGGAGCGGCAGCTATGACCTGATAATACTTGACGTTATGATGCCGGAGCTTGACGGGCTGGAGGCTTGTATGCGTATCCGTGAGTTTTCTACTATACCGATTATCATCCTTACAGCCCGCAGCGAAGATGTGGATAAGGTCATCGGTTTTGAATACGGCGCAGACGACTATATTACAAAGCCGTTTAATATACTCGAACTTAAAGCGAGGGTGAGGGCGCTGCTCCGCCGCTCAGCGCTTGTCAGCAGTGTGACCGGGACTAATATAACTGTCGGAAACATCACTATAGACACCGATAAGCGTATTACGAAGAAAAAAGACGAGCCTGTTGAACTGACAGTCAAAGAGTTTGACGTGTTTGAACTGCTTGCAAAAAACCCTGGGAGGGTTTTTTCCAGAGAGACATTGCTCAATATTGTGTGGGGTTATGAATACCAGGGCGATATAAGGACTGTAGACGTGCATATACGCAGGCTGCGGGAAAAGCTCGAGGAGAACCCCGCCGAACCGGAGTACGTCATGACTAAATGGGGGGTGGGGTACTATATCAGAGGGTAACGCCAGGCGGCTGAGGTTTTTCAGCAGCATTCGCACGAAGTTTGCGCTGACGTACTTCTCGGTCATAGCCGTCGTGCTCATATTAATGAATACATACTTCATGACGCAGTCGCGTGATTTGGTTTTTGATTCAAAACAGTCGTTTGTCCAGAATCAGGCGGCAGTCATAACAACAAGTCTTGAAGATGTTTTTGATGCGCTTACGGTAGAGGACGTGGCAAGGGTCATGGAAGTGCTGGATGTCGCCGGAGTCACATACATAGTTATTACAGACGCTGAGGGAAACATACTTTACGGATCCGACGAAAACGATATGCATAGGGATTTTTCGGATGAGCTTATTTCGAGGGCGTTGGATGGTTATGTTTTATCATACGCCAGATTTTCCGACGGCCTGTTTTTCAGCAGCGCATTAGCTCCCGTAATGGGTAGGAGCGCGGCTATAGGGGTTGTTTATGTCCATGAAACAGACGGCGAGCAAGGTGAGATTCTGCTGGAAATGCAAAGCACGCTGAGGGACATTTCGATTATTGTCGCGGTCGTTTCGGTTGCGATGGTTGTGTTTATCATTTGGTCTGTCATGCGCCGTATGACAAGTATATTTAATGCAATAAAAACAGTCCGCGAAGGCGAATACAACTACCACATAAGCATGAGCGGCAGCGACGAGCTGGCCCTGCTCGGCGACGAGTTCAACAGCCTTACGGACAGGCTCCGCGAGACTGACGAGGTTAGGCGCAGCTTTGTCGCCAATGCATCGCACGAACTGAAAACACCTTTGGCTTCGATAAGGCTGCTCAGTGACAGCATTCTCCAAAACGAGGACATAGAGTTTGTTACGATGCAGGAGTTCATCGGTGATATAGGCGCGGAAGCGGAACGCCTTTCAAGGACGACTGAGAAGCTTATGACATTGACGAGGCTTGACAGTAAGATACCGGATGAGAAAACCAGCGTCGATATGCGGAACGCGGCAATCGCTACGCTGCGGATGCTAAAGCCACTTGCGGACAGTTTTGGGCTGACGCTCGACTCAGAGCTTGGGGATAACTGTTTTGTTTTGGCAACGGAAGATGATATACATCAAGTTATGTTCAACCTTGTCGAAAATGCAATTAAGTATAACAAGCCTGACGGCAACGTGTCCGTCAGGCTTGCTGCAAATGATGGCGAAGTCACTTTGACTGTTGATGATACAGGAGTCGGAGTTCCGGATGAGGATCTTCCCCATATTTTTGATCGCTTCTACCGTGTCGACAAGGCCCGTTCGCGCGAAGCCGGCGGCAGCGGGCTTGGATTGTCGATTGTCAGTGATACCATGCACGAGCTTAAAGGAAAAATAGCAGTCTCGCGGCGTGCCGGCGGCGGTATGCGTTTTCAGGCGCGTTTTAGGCAGTTCAAGGCGGCAAATGAACAAGATAAAATGATTTGAATCCAAGGCAATATAGATTAAAATATGTCTTTACAAAAAATATTGTTTATGCTACTATAAAAATCGTAATTACTATTGCTATTGCGAACCGGCGGTAGTAAACAAGAATAAGGAGATGAAAAAATGAAAAAAATTAAAAAAGCGATCCCTCTGATCCTGTGCCTTACCATGTGCCTGATGCTGCTTGCTGCCTGTGGCGGTAGCGGCGATAGCGGCACCAGCCCGGCTGCGTCGTCACAACCGGGTACGTCAGCATCACCGAGTGCGCCGCCATCACCCGGCGCCACTGCACCCGGCGGCGAAAGCGGCGGTGAAGCCGTAGGAGACGTTGCCGAAGAAGGAGCCTCATACGCAGACCACATTGAGATTATTATTGACAACAACCGGATCAGCGTTATTAACCCCATGATTCCGGGATCGAACATCACGCCATCGCACTGGATTATGTTCATGATTTACGATAGGCTGGTATACTACGATGAAACCGCGCAAATATTCCTCCCTGCCCTTGCCACAGAATGGAGCACAGACGACTACATCACGTTTAGGTTCAAGCTCCGCGACGACGTTTACTTCCACAATGGCGAACACTTCACGGCGCAAGACATTGCCGGCACACGCGCGTTGGCGGAAGAAGCCACGGGTACGATGATGAGTTCGCAATGGAGGCCTGTTGAGACAGTTAATATCATTAACGACTATGAAGTTGAGCTAGTGCTTGGCAGCATTAACGTTGATTTTCTTATGAACCTTGCCCAGCCGCAAGCCGGCATATTGAATAAAAAAGCAGTTGACGCAGACCCTGAAAATGGTCCGCTGATAGGTACAGGACCGTTCACAGTTACTGACTTTCTCACGAATGAGCACACCTCCTTGGAGCGTTTCGACGGTTTCTGGGGCGAGCTTGCCCCGACCCGGAGCATTACGATGCGCTTTATCCCCGAGGTTTCCGCAAGAGCGACTATGATGCTCAACGGCGAGGCTCAGCTATGCTTCAGCATCAGTTCAGAAGATATGCACCTGTTCGAGAATGACAGCTATAATATCTTCCCGCTTATTATGAACAACCCTCAAGGGCTTTCTTTCAACATGCAGCATCCGATTACCGGCGACCGCAATTTCAGAATGGCAGTCCTGCACGCAATGAACAGAACAGATATTGCCACCGTCGCAGCGGGCGATTGGGCTTGGGGCATTTCCGATGAGTATTATGGAGAATCGGTCTGGGGCATCGCCACGGCGTTCCGCAGCATCCTCCCCGTATACGGCACCGACCCTGATCTGGCAAAAGAGTACCTGGCACAATCCAGCTACAACGGCGAGGTGATTCAAATCACCGCTTCGGTCAGCACAAACGTCAAGGGCGCAGAGATTCTTCAGCAGCAGCTATCGGCAGTCGGCATAAATTCAGAGATAAACGAGACGGATACAGCCGGATTGAATGCGCAGTACGGTACGCCTGACCATCACATCATATACCACGGCATAACATTCACCTACGCCGCAGGCTCCGCGAATCACGTCTATATACCCGGCGGCGCGCAAAACAGGGGCAACTACGACAATCCGGAAGTTACGCGGCTGCTCACCGAAGCTGCGGTTTCGCTCAACGAAACAGACCGTGCGGCGCTTTATCACGAAGCCCAGCAGCTCATCTATGAAGATATGCCGTTTGCAAACATTCTGTGGCGTCTAAACGGAGTTGTTGGCACAAGAGGCATCGGCGGCCTGATATTGCCCAATGACACGCACTCGACTCAACTGAGGGGGCTTTACTGGATCGTAGATTAGATGAAGCTCTACGGCATAACCGGACTATGCCAATCCGTAATAATCCGCATGCTTTCAGCGGCCGGGGCTCCGTGCCCCGGTCTGCTGTAAGGGATGCCAAAAGACAGGCGTTTGGGACTTTTATTCCACACCTCTATAGGCAGTAACCCACACGAAAGGAATGGTCATTTAATGATTCGTTATATGCTGATACGTTTACTATGGCTGATCCCTGTTATAATCTGTGTATCGTTTATAGTATTCGTGCTTATGGATCTGACGCCCGGCAATGTGTTGGACGCAATGGTAGAGCAAGATATGTCCGCAGAGGCCAGAGCCGAGCTGATATCTAAGTATAATTTGGACAGATCAGTGTTTTACAGGTACGGCGTGTATATGTCAAGACTTGTACGGGGGGATTTAGGCGTCTCTGATTCGACGTCGCTGCCGATTTGGCCTGAGTTTATTTCAAGGCTTCCAAATACGTTGCGGCTGGGTTTTGCGGCGCTTGTTATTGGCGCGGCAGTTGCTATACCACTGGGTATATTTGCAGCGAGGAGATCGGGCACTCTGTTTGATAATGCAGCCACGGTATTTTCGCTTATCGGCCTGTCAATGCCGCTGTTTTGGCTGGGGTTGCTGCTTATGCTTTTGTTTTCGCTGCGCCTCGGGTGGCTACCCGCGACAGGGGATCGAGAAGGGTTTAGAAGCCTCATACTGCCTGCGATATGCAGCAGTGTCAGCATGATGGCGCAAACCGCAAGGCAGACTCGTTCCAATATGCTAGATGTTTTAAACGCAGACTATCTGCGTACCGCAAGGGCAAAAGGCGTGCCGGAAAAGATTGTCATCAGAAAACACGCGCTCGGCAACGCGTGGATACCAATACTCACGGCAATCGGCACAGGATTCAGCGCCCAGCTTGCGGGCTCAGTTGTAGTTGAATCTGTATTTGCATGGCCGGGAATCGGGCGGATGGCGGCTGAGGCCGTGCTTTCACGTGACGTGACAAGGACCACCGGTGTTGTTATAATGACGACGATTCTTTACGTTCTGATCCTACTCATAGTCGACATGCTCTACGCTTTTGTTGATCCGAGGATTAGAGCGCAATATACGAGCAGCAAGAAAAGGAGGCGAGCAGCATGAGTAAAAAGGCTAAGGAAGGAGCGGTCGAGCTCGTAGTCAAGAAGTATAAAAAGCGCAGCCAAATGGGCGAGATTGTTCACCAGATAAAAAAGAACAAAGGCGCTGTTGCCGGTTTTCTGATTCTAGCGATACTGTTCGTAGCTTTTATCGTTTCTTTGTTTATTCCTTTCGCAAGAGTCACAGCGCCAAACGTCCCGGCAAGATTCACAGCACCCAGTATGCAGTTTCCGCTTGGTACTGACAATATGGGGCGTAACATGCTGATAAGTGTTGTTTTTGGGATCAGGTATTCTTTTGCTATAGGATTCGGGTCTGCGGGTTTGTCCACGCTATTGGGCGTCTCCCTCGGCTCGATTGCAGGCTTTTTTGGCGGTAAAATCGACGACTTGATTATGCGGATTTCCGACGTATTGGCATCGATCCCCGGTCTGCTTTTCGGGATGGTTATTGTGACTACGCTGGGTCAAAGCCTTCAAAACCTGATTATCGCAGTTGGGGTGACCGGAACGCCTATCTTTATCCGAATGACAAGGGCGTCGGTGCTCACCGTAAGAAACAATGAATATATCGAAGCCGCTCGCGCAATTGGTTTTCCAAACTGGAAGATAATCTTATCCCAAGTCTTGCCAAACGGGCTTTCGCCGATTATTGTAACGGTTACTGCAAGCCTGGGCATTACGATAATAGTAGCGGCGTCTTTGTCCTACCTTGGTTTCGGCGTTCCGGCGCCGCATCCTGAATGGGGCAAGCTTATATCGTCAAACAGGGAGTTTGTGAGATCCGCACCTTGGCTATTGACATATCCGGGCGTCGCTATCATGATGACTGTGTTGGCGTTCAACCTTCTTGGCGACGGACTGAGAGATGCTCTGGATCCAAAGCTGAAGGGCGTTAGATAACAATATTCAACGCACAATGTACAAATTGCAAATGTGACGAAAATACATGCTAATAAGGCAGCGCAAGCAAAAAAGAAATAAGGCGAGGAGTTGTGACGATGGATACAGAGCGTGCATATGTAGATGCGGCAGTATCACCCGGTCAGTTGGACGGGGACGTGTTGCTGGACGTGAGTGACCTTGTCGTGCACTACGTTTTGGAGGACGAGACGGTAGAGGCAGTAAACGGCATTACCTTCCAGCTGAAGAAAGGGCAGACGCTGGGTCTGGTTGGCGA
>Ga0099364_10004565_pt1 | contig 20946 bp, 15 predicted proteins | sample TergutTh196P3_FD_73070 | JGI IMG/M metagenome (GOLD analysis project Ga0099364, IMG submission 73070) | Microcerotermes parvus P3 segment gut microbial communities from Pointe-Noire, Republic of the Congo - Th196 P3 | ecosystem: Host-associated > Arthropoda: Insects > Digestive system > Gut ... | reverse complement strand
TTTCAAAAACATTTTTAATCTGGTTATGACCTTTTGCTATTACATTAAGATGTTGATAGTCGTCTTCCCCCAATTTTTCCCTAAAATCCTCAGGAAAACCCGAAAGAAAAATCGTTTTTTCCTTTAAACGTAAACTAGTAGGTTCAATCACATCTTTGTAAAAAGCCCAGCCAGGCAAAACCTTCACGGCTAATGTCTTTGCATTGTCAGATAATCCTTCCTCTGGCATTGCCAAATCAAGTATGATTGCGTTATAGTGTTTTTCACCAGGTTCATCGTCAAGAGCGTCTTGCGCGTCATAAAAATTTTTTACCCATTTAACGTTCACACCTCGTATGCGGAGGCCTTCTTTAAAACTTCCCATATAATCACTATCATCTATAAACAGTATCATTGTTATTTCCCCCTTTTACGTCTAGGAATGGTAATTTTAAACGTGTTTCGGTAAGTTGGTTCGATTATTTTGTTAACAATGTACCTGGGCCCGTGTTCTTTCGCTGTCTCTGAACTCTGTCTTTGCTCTTGATTTTTATCTGATCGATATATGATTTGCTTTAGTATATCCTTCTTGATTTCTTTGAGTGCCTCTATGCACAAATCATAGGTTGTCTCATTGAACCCTTTTTTGATTAGCCATGCTTTGTCTTTTGTTTCATACTTTTTCTTGTACTCAAATAAAAGTGGTATGTTTAGATTGGATTCCTTCTTCGATTCAACAAGAATAACTGTTCCGCCGTGCAACTCGGCAATTTTACGAGCTACGTAGAGCCCCAGCCCTCTTCCGTATTCCTTTTCTCCTGAATGCCTTCTTCCACGATAACCTCTTTCAAAAATTCTATCGTGTTCATCCTCGGGTATCTCTGCGCCAAAACTTGTTACAGTAAAGAATACATTTTCCATATTGTCTTTATCCCATCCGTAATCCAACAAGACACTTGTAGAATCATAACCATATTTTTGAGCGTTACGGACAAGGTTTCGTATTGCTTGGCTTATTTTTCCAGGGTCAACATCAATGAGCTGGGGATTGGGAACTTCCCATCCGATGCTTTTGATAATCCAACGGTTGCTAAATTCACCCATATGCTTAAACACCGGAGGAATTGCATTAAGTTGCTTGTTTATAGAATATGAATCAACATAAGTTAGCACTAAGTCCTCCGCTAAAATGTTATAATTGTCTATAATGTCATGATGCATCTGAATGGCTGCAGAGTAATCACCAATGAATGACTGCATGTAATCTAAAAAATCTGCTACTTTCGGTGGAAGTTCCGGATAACTGTGCTTCGTACTTCTTGCACCAGGCTCAGATGTTTGTCTATATAGGATCTCTAGTTTGCGCAATATCCCATCCTGTGCACTTAACGCCTCGCGTACCTCATGCCTGATGTACATTATATTGCTTGTGGCGTCTTCCTTGCGTTGCTCCGCGAGCAGCATATTCCATTGTGCAAGAAAGGCAGTGCTTAGATGTTCCAAAAAACTAATTGCGCGTTCTGCATTTTTTTTATCAGTTTTGTTGCTAAGGCTGATAAAGAAAGCAATCGGGCAATTCGTGATTCTTCTTGCTACCACAATCATTAGCAGGCAGTTTTCAAACCTTTCACTATTCGATGACTCATAATCAACAAAGAATTCCCGGCATTCACGATCATGGAAGGTCAAATGTGCAAACAGACCTTTATCTGTTGATTTATCAATCTCCCTCTCAATCTTCTCGACGCTTAGGCGTTGTTTTGATCCCGTCTGCACTGGGTTTTTATTGCCGTCAACTCCGTTTAGTTGAATACCGGATATATATGGTGGTTTTATGTTCTGTTGAATATCGTTTGTAAAGACAACACACTCACTGAAATTGAATATATCCCTTATAACCTCCAAGCTGTCGTTAAGCAATTCACGGGAGTATTCGAAGCGCTCTGTTATGCTTTCTGGTATATTGGTTTTCTTTGACTCATTTCCATCAATAATGGATATTAGATGACCGAGAACCAGTTTTTCTCGGCGAGCAAGCTCGTTGTCATAGTCATTCTGCATACACTCCTGCATTTTAGCAACCCTTTTAAAGAGCCTGTCTTTTTCCACATCATCAGGTTCTGGTTTGGGCATTTCGCATTTTTCTTTAATAATGTCTACTGTAAATTTAGATGCCTCGTCTGGGTGATTTTTTAATAAAGCGCTATGTATGTTTTCTGCCCATTTTTCTTGATCTCCATTATAAAATCGCCCCGAAATGAAGGCTCCAACACAGATATCATTGATAAATAAAGGTATTATCCACTCCATTAACCCCATTACACTGCAATTATAGCGGTATCCAATGTGGTTAGGATTACTATCAATTCTCACATGATATTTATCCATCTCAGAAATGGTTTTGCATTTGATGAGTTTATCAAAAGCACCTTCGTTACTAGTGTCGCACAGTTCTTCTCCTCTTGAGGTCACTTTGTTAAGTGTTGAGCAAACGTTTCTACCATTTGTAACACATTCTTTAATTGATGTCACTTTGCAAAATACCGAGCAAACATTTCTATCATTTGCATCGTTTTCTTCAATTTTTATTAACTTGATAACGTCTGTTGCATCTCTATACGCGAAAATTAACGGGCGGCTATACTCCCCTTTAAAGACCTCTTTAAGGTGTCCAATAATAAGTGGGTCAAGGTTATAGCCAAGTATGCTTTCTAGATTAATATTTGTCAGCAGCTTTTTGTAGAAGTCTATATTTTCCTTTGTCTTATTAGGCGATATTGGTTCGTTTGACATGTGGCAGTTTTCCTTTCCTGAAATTGGTTATTTGACTACGTGCTTATATGCTCGTATTTATGTACAAAAAAACTGGTTGAACCAATCCCATTTGTAGTTTTTGGCTTTAATCTCTATTTTGTCCGATATAGTAAAATACAAAAGTATTCCTTCTACAGTTTCAAGCCTAATGAATGGCACATCGTCGCCAGCTAAAGCATATTTATTTACAATTAGGCTGAGATATGATTTGAACAAATAGCTGGCACCTGCCCCCAAGGTTTACCGCAAAAGCCATAACAAAAAGCGCACAGGAGAGGCTATTGTGCCTTTCCTACGCGCCTAAAAATCAAGTTTTTATACGTTTACACACAAATTCACATACACAAAACGGCGTCACTGTACACAGAACAACGTTGAAAAAACCTATGAAAAAAAGTACACTGGCTTTGTCGCAGTGACGGTTTTGCCGTGTTCGTAGGGATTGGCTAATGTGGCCTCTTACTTACGTCGTGATGGTGCTGGTAACACTGTCACGACCGCTGCGGTCAATTTTACGTGGCCTTCACTATTTGGTATCCTACCATAGAATTTACACAAAAACAACGTATTTTGTAGAAGTTTTATTCTAAGTTTCTTACAAGTTTTTTGCAAGTTTATTCTAAGTATTTTGTAGAATTTTAATTCTAAGAAGCTTGTAGGAAATAAGTTGCGGAATTTGCGTAGGATTGTTAAGTTCCTTAAGGGAAAAATGCATGCTCAGCCCGTCGTCCGAGTTCATTTTATATGTTCCACTCGCATCTCGATGTTGTCTCTGCCGAGGAATGCGAACGCTACCAAGTGTACGGTTTTATCGGTGCTAGCGTTGATGGCGTTGCCACTGCTTGTGGTATAGGCGTTGCCGCTGCTAACGGTGCAGGTACTGGGGCTACTGGTACTGTCGCTGGTGCTGCCGCTGGCACTTGTGCTGGCGAGGTACTTCTTGTAGTAGCCTTTTTTGTGTATCTGGTTCATGCCATCTTCCAGGGCTGTGTCGAAGAGCTTCCGCTTTTCCTCCGCACTTGCGTTGGGGTCGCAGTGTTTATATTTGAACTCCATTACATATATATTGTTGCCAAGATCCAGCACAGCGTCTACCCTGCCGCCAGACACAGAGACTTCAACGTTTATTTTGAGACCTAACACGCTCATTACTGCATAGAATATTGAGTGGTAATAGGCTTCGAGGTTGACGTGTAGGTTGTATGGTATTGACGCAAAGAGGGCCCGCAGAACTAGCAGGGTGCTTTGGAGGTCGCCCGCTTTAAGGTGTTCCTCCAGCCGCCTATAAGACGTCGCGGCAAAAGTGTTCCCCCTTTCCGTGAACTCGGCTATTATGTTTAAGTAAAGAGCTTCTTCTACTTCAAAATTAGGTATTTCTAACAGGTAGTCTTCCACAACGCCGGAACAAACCACTTCTTTAACCGTCAAATACCCTGTTTGAAACAGGAGCGGCTCAACGTCAATTTTTCGAATATCAAATGTGTCAAGCGTTATTTCGGTCATTTTCAGATTTTTGGTTACAATTCACGGGTAGTCCGTCATTGCGAGCGAAGCGAAGCAATCAAGGCGTTTTATGTGTTAAATACTTGTCTGGCCGGGATTACTTCGTCGCTACGCTCCTCGCAATGACGAAGTGAGATGCATTTTTGCTATTGCCACCGAGGGTTTTGATACCCGTGAACTGTAGCCTATATAGGTCAAAACTAAATTATCTATGCCAACAATCGGCGAAAATACTGTAGCCAATATAGGTCAAAACTAAATAATCTATGCCAACAATCAGCGAAAATACTGTAGCCTATATAGGTCAAAACTAAATAATCTATGCCAACAATCGGCGAAAATATGGTAGAATACAATATGCCATAAAAATGTTTCTGAAAAGACAGGATGATGGACCCATATGGCAGGGGAGCCGCCAATGTGCTTGATGTTTGGCAGTAGTGCTTAGGCTTGACTGTCGTACTTGACGCTTGACTGTAGCACTTTATGCTTGGTTGTAGCATTTGATGCTTGGCTGTTGCGCTTGCTGTATGGCCTTCGTGCTTGCCGCTGGGGCTTTTTGACTGTTAGTAGACAGTACGGTATTAGATTATTACATCAGGAGGTTTAGAATGAGAAAAATTACATTATTATTAGTAGCGCTGGCGCTGGTTTTAGCGGCGTTGACATCATGTGGAGGGGAGCAGCAGGAAGAGACTACAACGACAACAGAACCCACTGAACCTGTTAATACGGCTGAAATGGAGCAGACGACGGCTGCGCCGACAGAGGAGCCTACAACGCCACCGATCGACGAAGTGACTGACAATGTGGGTGCTCTGGTAGGCGTTGCTGTGTTCAATTATGAAGATGCTTTTTTAACTGGGGTACGTGGCGCGATTACAGCGCAAGCGAATGTGCTCGGGGCTGACATTGAAGTCGTGGATTCTGAGGGTAGCCAGGAGGCACAGGACGAACAAATTGACGCATTTTTAGCGGATGGTGTAGCTGCTCTTGCCATCAACGCGGTTGACCGTACAACTGCGGGGGCTATCATCGAAAAAGCGAAGGCCGTGGGGAAACCTATTGTGTTCTTCAACCGCGAGCCTACGGAAGCCGATTTGCAGAGCTACGACAAAGCCTGGTATGTCGGGGCAAAGGCGGAAGAGGCTGGAAGGATGATGGGCGAGATACTTGCGGACTACTGGAAGGAAAATAATTTGGGCGGCTCAATGCGTTTAGTCTTGCTACTGGGAGAGCCGGGGCACCAGGACACTGACCTGAGAACCGAGCATTCCATTAAGGCGATTGAGGATGCGGGTATTCAAGCTTTGTTGCTGGCCTCCGACACTGGAATGTGGGAAAAGGAAAGAGCGGCTACAAGTCTGAAAACAATCATAGACGTGGTTGGGATAGAAAGCTTCGATGCGATAATCGCGAACAACGACGACATGGCGCTGGGGGCAATTGAAGTCCTCAAGGGGGAAGGCTACAACGCCGGGGATCCGGAAAAGTACATCCCGGTCGTTGGGGTAGACGCTACTGGGGAGGCCCTTAACGCGATGGCAAATGGGGAACTTCTCGGGACGGTGTTTAATGATGCGGAGGGCCAGGGCAAAGCGGTAATGAATATTGCGGCTGCTGCAGCGCAGGGGCTGCCCGTAGACTCCTCCGCTATTGGCTACGAGGTTACCGACGAAAAATATGTATGGTTGCCGTATGTAAAGGTAACCGCTGAGAATTATCAATCGTTTATGGACTGAGCCTAATGCTAGATGCATTAGTATTGGTTTTGTATAATGGGGCTGACGAAATACTTCAGATATTTCAACAGCCTCATTGTTTTTTTAATGGTTTTGAACAATAACATTTTTTTAAAAGTTTATTTTCACTGTTTACATTATGATTTCTATATGATATTATAATGATATCATTATGATTGGAGGATCACAAAGATGAATAACAACATGGACAACAAGGTTTTTAAAGAAAAGGAGCTCCGTCCTGTAAGTGGGTTTCTCATGCTGTTTGTAGTGCTAATTGGGTTTATTGCATCTATTGCCTCGTTCGTGTTCGGTATTATTAACCTCGTGGGGGGGCGGAATTTGCCTGGCGTCGTCATGCTTGTCTCAGGCATACTCGGCTGGGCGCTATTTGGGATTGCCGTTGCAGGGCTTACTATCGTTAAGCCCAACGAAGCACGCGTTTTCACGCTGTTTGGTACTTATTATGGTACTATTAAAGCATCCGGGTTCCACTACGTCAACCCGTTCAGCGCATCTTTCAGCCCTGCGTACAACGCGGCATTAGCGGAGGCAAAGGCCAAAGCGCAAGCGTTGGAGAGCGAGGGGAAAATCGCGTTGCAGATTGTTAGGGAATCAAAAGCCATTTCGCTGAAAAAACAAACGCTGGACAACGGGCGCCAAAAAGTAAACGATATCTTAGGCAATCCCATAATAATTGGGGCAATCGTGATATGGTACGTGAACGACCCGACACAAGCGGTGTTTTCGGTTGAGAACTACCGTGATTTTTTGAGCATTCAGACAGACTCCACTGTGCGCAATGTATCAAGGCTTTACCCATATGATATTTTCGACGAGGATGAAAACGACGAAAGCCTCCATGAGAGGACGCTACGAAGTAGTTCGCTCGAAATTGCGGAAGTAATGAAAATAGAGCTCCAAAAGCGCGTTGACGGCGCCGGGCTTACCATTGAGGAAGTCAGGATAACGCACCTCGCTTACGCTGAGGAAATCGCAAAGGCAATGCTGCAACGGCAGCAAGCGGCGGCAGTTATTGCCGCAAGAAAGAAAATTGTCGACGGAGCTGTTGGAATGGTGAAAATGGCTATTGACAAACTTGGCGACGATGATGTCGTCATACTTGACGAAGAACGCAAAGCGGCGATGGTTTCAAACCTGCTTGTCGTGCTTTGTAGCAACAACGACGCACAGCCAATAATAAATAGCGGGACGATTTATTAATTAACCTTTGCCCTAGGAACTGTCGAAAAATAATTAGGAATAATAATCGGGCTATGGAAAGGAGGTCTATGCCGATGGATATTGACAAAAGAGAAGAACATCTGCAAAAACGGCTTAATCATATTAAGGCAATGGAGGATGAAATACTTCGGCGCGAGAACGATATAAAAGCTAAAGAAAATGCAAAAAAGCAGGTTTTGCTAAGGCTTGCCCCTTCCCTGTGGGCCCGGGTAGCAGCGTGGGCTGAGGACGACTTCCGCTCTGTAAACAGCCAAATTGAATACCTGCTCAACGAATCGGTAAAAAAGCATTTCGGAAATTAACGTTGGAAAATAACGTCGAAGATTAACGTCGAAGATTAACGTCAGAAATTAACGTCGGGAAATAACGTCGGAAATTAACGTTGGAAATTAACGTTGGAAATTAACGTTGGAAATTAACGTCGGGAAATAACGTCAGAAATTAACATCGGGAAATAACGTCGGAAATTAACGATGCAATGAAATGCTTGTGTTGTAATCTGTAATCTGTAATCTGTGTTTTGTAATCTGTGTTTTGTAATCTGTAATCTGTAATCTGTGTTCTGTAATTTGTAAACAGTATTTATATTTGTGTCGAAATAACACATATGAAGCAGTTTTTGACCGTTTGTTGGTAAGGAGCAGAGAGAAGCGTTTTTGATGGGAGGGGTCGGTTGACTTTGGCGTTTGTTCGTTGCATAATATTATAATCGGTAAAACTAAAACTCTTGTTACCACAAGCCTGGTGGTCAAAGAGTGGGCTTGCGCCGTTGGCGTGTGCCATTTGTTTGCTAGACAAGTATTGATACGGAGGATGGCCATATGAAAAAAACAATCAGAGTTATCATTGCGTTGATGTTGGTATTTACTGTATTGGCAGTGCTGACAGCATGCGGAGTTATTGGGCAGGGGGGGCAGACGACAACCGAGGCGGGGACGACTGAGAGGCAGACAAGGAATACAACCAGTGAGGAGCCGGAAACCACAACCGAAGCTCTAACTAGCCCGCTTACGACCGAGGCACCTGCTTCAACTACTACTGCGCCTGTAACAGAGGCTCCGACGACTACCGAGGAGGCGACGACTGAAATACAAACGGAAGCAGTCACTACGGAGCCGGAGGTTGATCCAAGGAGGGATATACCACTAGGGATGGCGACGCTTGACGACCTTTCTGAAAACTGGTCTGATTTTGAAATGCTAGTCGAGGGCAATATATACAAATTGCCAATGTCTTATGAAGAGTTTGCGTCTTATGGATGGCAGCTTAATGAGGAGGGAGAGCTCAGGCCACACCAGTACTCGCTTGTGCGGGCGAAGAAAGACGGTGCTACCGTCACTTTGCGAATGATAAACTTTTCAATAAACAACCTACCCTATGACAAATGTCTTGTTGGTGGCATTAACATTGAAAACTATGCATCGACCAGCGGGTGGCCTATGGACTCGGTCACGATTTATTTGCCGGGAGGGATCCAGTACGGGGTTTCTGGGGTCGACGATATCAAGTCCGCATATGGGGAACCATCAAGCGAATATGAAGGCAGTTTGTATCTTAACCTCACATATAAGTTTGATACCTACCAGGAGATAGACCTTTATGTGTACTATGAGTCCGGAGTATTAGAAGAAATAGATATGCAAAATTTCGTCACTCCGGCGGGCTTTGACAAAGGCTCTGCAAGCGACGTGGTTCCGAATACAGTGTTGGAGTATGAAAAGCCTTCCAGCCTTGACGAAGACTTGCTCTCTTATCAATTTATGCTTGAAGGGGAATACTATTCTGTGCCTATCCCAATCAGGGAACTCCTAGCAAAGGGGTGGAGCATTGAAGCAGAAAGGTCGGCAGATGTAGTCAGCGCACATGATTTTGACTATGTTTACTTGAGGAATGGCAACCAATCGTTCCGTGCAATGATCCACAATAATGCCGATTATGCAACAATACCCGAGAATTGCTGGATTTCGCGCCTGTATTTGATCAGCCCGTCAAGCAATGATTCTGGAATAGCCGGCAACTGGGCCATACCCCGCGGCATAACCCCAGGCATGGCGCAAGCGGCGCTGGAGGCTGCGCTACAGGGTGTTACGTACGAAAAGGAAGAAACCGACTACGGAATATACTATGGGGTATATGAAACCGAATATACACACATTGACTATGTGTATATCGAAGTTGACGCAGATGATAAGACTGTTAGAACAGTGGAAATCAACAAAAGATTAGAATAATTGCGCAAATCGGCGCGCGGCGGATTTGCAACAGCATAAGGATAGAGTTTTGTGGGGTTGTATTGTAGGAATTATGGAAGGCGACGAAGATGTCTCGTGTAATGATTATTGGCGGGGGGCTGTCTGGGTGTGTCGTTGCAACAGAGCTGGCTCAGAATGGCGCAAGCACCATTATTGTTGAAGCTTCCGGCAGAATTGGCGGAAAAGCAAGAGGATATGGCTGTAAAGCCACGGACAAATGCAATAATTGCGGGGTTTGCCTTGTTGGGGGGCTTTGGGAAAAGGTTGAAACGAACCCCAATATTGACATAGTGCTTAATTCAACCCCAGTGGACGCAACAGGTAAGCCAGGGGATTATACCGTTGTGGTTAAAACGATTAATGGGATTTGCAATACAAGTGATAGGAATAAGGCAATAGGCGAAGGGAATATAGAAATAGGCGAAGGGAATATAGCAATAGGCGGCATATCGTCTATTGTCGTTGCTACAGGGTTTGAGGAATTTGAGGCTGGCGTGATTGGGGGGCACCTCCATATTGATGGAATGGAAGGCGTGCTGTTTGGGGCGGAACTTGAGGCAATTTGCAGGGGGAGGGGCATTGCGGCCCTCTTTGAAGAAACCCCAGACAGTGTCGCTTTTATTCAATGCGTTGGTTCAAGGGACAAAAAGGAAGGCGCGATGTACTGCTCAAGGGTTTGTTGCGGGTATTCGACGCGTGCGGCGAAGGTTATCAGGCATTATTACCCGGGTTGTGCTATTACATTCTTTTACATGGAAATGCAGGCAGTGCAGAGAGGAGACTATTACCGCCAGCTTGAAGGCTTGGGCATTGAGTTCATAAAATGCAGGCCGCTCAAAGTCTGGGGTGGGCGCCCGGTTAGAATTGGGTACGAGGGCGCCGACGGGGATGGTATACTGTACAGGGAGTTCGACAAGGTATTTCTTTCCGAAGGGATACACCCGGCGAAAGGCGCAGACAAACTAGCAGAGATATTCGGGCTGGGGCAGGACGCAAACGGTTTTTTAGGGGTGATCGGCGATGCGGGGACAAAGGGCGTGTTTGTCACGGGCTGTGCAAAGCAGCCGCTAAAAATAGAGGAAACCTATGCAGATTCAATAGCCGTTGCAAAGGAGTTGCTAAACAGTAAATTGTGAAATATTGCCGTAGAGTTTTTGCCGACATACGATGCGTCGAAACGTAGCAATGCTTTATGCTTTGTAAGTTTTGACAACGAAGCATGGCGGCAAAAAGACAAGGCAAAAGACAAGGCAATAAGGCAAGGCAATAAGACAAGGCAAGAATCACAATATGTTGATTAAGGGAATTGGCCGCCCATTCCACCGGGACGGTCACCCATTCCACCGCCCGGACGTTCCATACCTTCCGGCATTTGGCTGCCCATTCCACCGGGACGGTTGCCCATGCCGCCTCTGCCTGAACTGTAAGCTCCACCGTCGTCGCCTATGCTTGTGGTAAGTTCTTTCAGAGTAACATCAACACGCTTCTCGCCGTTTATGAACACGGAATATGTTTCCCCTATTTTGAGTGAAGGGGAAGTGAAGCCCGATGCACTATAAGCCATTTTGCTTGTGTATTCAATTAATGTGTTACCATTTGAATCCTTTAATGTTATAACGCTGCCGGACGGTTGTTGGTTTGTATATGACACTCGAATAATTGGCTGTGTGGAGCCTTCGGTAAGGTTATAAACTGAGCCTGCCGTAATAAACTCACCGCCTGTGAGAACAAAGTTGCCGTCCATTTCAATCGCGCCATCTGCGCCCATAGATTGCCCGCTAATTTTAATTGTGCCGCCTTCGATGTAAAGATGGCCATTTGAATCAATACCGTCTTTTGAAGCCACTATGTCGACATTGCCGCCGACAATGAGAACAAAAGCTCCCTCAGTTACTGAAAACCTTGGCTCGTTCATTCCACCGCCTGACATTCTTTGTCCGTCTGTTGGTCTGCCTTGTTGCCCGCTTGTTGGATTGTTCTGTTGCCAACCTTGCGGCATTTCGCCCTGTGTTCTGCCCCCACCAAAGATGTGACTGGTTCCGGCTCCGGAAGCGTTGATGCCGTCGTCGCTTGCAACGATAGAAATATTGCCACCAGTGACGGTAACGCTCAAAGCTTCTATTCCCTCATAGCAAACGGAAATATCAATTATCCCGCCCGATATTGCAACTGAATTATCAGCGTGAATACCGTCGTCGCTGGTCTTGATAGAAAATTTGCCGCCGCTGATGAAAATATCGCCATCAGAGTGTACGCCGTCATCTTCTGCGTCAATGGTAAAATTCCCGCCGGTGACATTGACTTGCGTTCTTGCCTTTAGGGCTTTCATGCTTGTTGATTCATCGTCGGTTTCAGCTACAGGTGTTTGGGGTTGGGGTTGCCGTTCGTTAAAAGGTGCTTGACCGTTCATAGGCGATTGACCGTCAAAAGGTGGCTGACCGTTCATTGGTGGTTGACCGTTAATAGGCAACTGACCGTTCATTGGTGGTTGACTATTCATTGGTGGTTGACCGTTCATTAGTGGCTGACCGTTCATTGGTGGTTGACTATTCATTGGTGGCTGACCGTTCATTGGTGGTTGACCTCTCATACTTTCGCGTCCACCACCCATACCGTCGCGTCCGCCACCCATACCGTCGAGTCCACCTCTCATACCGTCGCGTCCGCTACCCATACCGCCGCCACCGGGACGTTCCTCCACGCGAACAGGCGCGTTGGCGCTACCGCCGCCTGTGGTTATCTGAAATACGCCGCCTGTTATGGTTAAGCTGTTTTCAGCCTGTATCCCGTCCTTTTGAGCCTTAACATTAAATGTGCCGTCCTCAATCAGAATCCAACCCCTATCTTCGTCTGTATCATTGTTGGTTCGTATTCCGTCACTACCCGCTGTTATATTAAATGTTCCATTTACAATACCCACCGAATCGTTGCCTCGCAGACCATGATTCGCGGCGGTTACAATAAAATTACCGCTCACGATAAGCAAATCATCTTTAGTGCCGATTCCGTTGTTAAAATCGGCGTTTACGTTCAATGTCCCTGTCCCGTTTATGGTAAGGTCATTTTTCGAAAAAATTGCAGCGTTCGGCTCTTCGCTATCAACAAGCGAATAAACATAATTGCTCCCGCCGTCAGTAACGGTGTTTTTAGTACCGTCTGCCAATGTCAGAATCAATTTATCGCACACGGGTGCATAAATAGCAGCGCCTGTTTTATTAGTAATGTCGGCTCCGTTCAAAATTAGATGAACGCGGTCGTCATTGGTAGCTTCTACAATAATTTGCCCGTCAGTTAGAGCTCCGCTAACAACATAAGAACCCGCTTCTGATATGGTAATTACACCACCGTTTACAGACGCACCGGAGCCTTCAACGGTCGCGGAACTTCCGGTTAGATTGATTTTTGTGGCTGTATCGTCCCAATCGCAATTCAAATCGTGTTTTTTTGGCGCTAACGCAATATCCGCCAAAGCGTTCATGGTTATGATTCTTGTGTCAGCGTAGTATTCTACGGTCAAACCCGTGGATTCACCAATAAACCGTAGAGGCACAAGTGTTCTGCCGTCAACAATTCTAACCGGCACGTCTAGCGTGTTTGGTTCGCCGTTGACATACGCAATGACGCTGTCAACAGAAAGATCGATTTTCAGCCCTTCCTTTTCGGCAGTTATCACGCCGTTATCATAGTTCACTTCCATATCAAGAGCTTCAAAAATCACCCTTAACGGCACAAGGGTTCTGCCGTTTTCAATGACAGGAACGATATTAAACTCATTCGCCTTACCATTCAAAAATACAGTTATTTCTCGTTCATCATTTGCTTCTCGTTCATTACTTGCTTCTAGTTCACTTGCTTCTCGTTCATCACTTGCTTCTCGTTCACTACTTACTACTCGTTCACTTGCATCTCGTTCACTTGCATCTCGTTCACTTGCGTCTAGTTCACTTACTCTTCGTTCATCATTTGTTTCTTGTTCATCACTTGCGCTCATATTTGATACTGTGCCGGCCCCAATTAAGGTACACAACAGGGCTATAGAAAGTGCTGCTGCTAGTAGTTTTTTCATCATTGTTAGTCCTCCTCATTTACTGATATTGATATAGTTAGATTTCCGTTTCTACACCGCAATTCATCAATAAAGCTTTTTTCACTCACATCATCTTTTAGAAATATAACATATGTAAGCTCGTACACGCTGCCTAAGTCGGCGGTTTTCGCTCGTTTCTTTATATGGCTTTTCGTGTATTTCAGAAAAATATCATCAAACACGCTTTCGTAATCCAAGTTTTCCGGTATTAATACTCTTAATTTTTTTGAGACATTCTTTTTACTTCCGAAATCTATTTTGTGGAGCAGGAGCATAAACAGACAAAGTACAATCGCAAATAAGACAGCATATCCAATAAACCCAACTCCTAATGCAAGCCCTACTGCTACGGTGAAGAATATGTAGGAAATATCCTTCGGGTCGCCCATTGAGGTTCTAAACCGTATGATAGAAAACACACCCGCCAAACTGAACGCTCGCGCCAGATTACTGCCTATCAGCAAGATAATGAGTGCGATAATCATAGGTAACATCACAAGCGTTAATACAAAACTTTGGGAATATGCCCCTGTTTTGTAGGTAATAATATAGAATAAAGCTATGAAAATCCCGGTTAAAAAAGCGATGCCAATTGTGGTAATAACACCTTGCCATGTGATGGTTGCAACTTCGTTTGTGGCATTGAAAATTGAATCAAACATTTTTCTTCTTTTCCTTCTTCTAAACTTAAATATTTTTGATACTCGACTCCGTATTTTGAAAAACTTTGGCGGTAAACTTTATATTCCGCAAATAACTTTGTCAACCATAAGGGGATGGCTCCGTTTACTCCGTTCACTTTTATCTCAATAACCCATAAATCATCATCAATCAAATTTTCGCCATAAGACCCATTTTCAAGTTTTAAATCATATCTTCTAGTGCGTATATTAGTGTCAAATGTAACCCGTAGATTGTTTTCGCCAAAGTATGCCCGCCTGTCATACGCGAAATACAATTTTGGCGATGGGTTGTATAGCCGTATAAAGTACTCAAGTTCTCTCAATACTTGTGTGTTCATATATTCTTTTGGCTCTACATAGCCTGTTGATAAAAATTTATATGCGTCCGGCAGTTCAAATGATGTTCGTCTTTTGTTTACGACGCCAATATACTTTTTTTTGATTTCCAAGTAGACCTTATCTTTATCTGTAGGAACACCGTATGCCCGAAGTCTTAACTTTTCTTTGTATTTCGGCTTTGAGACTGATGTCCTAACCAAATTATTATCGTAAGTATCATAGTATAAATTTGAAATTGTATAAAAATCAGATCGCTTGTTATATTCGTCTAACTTCGCAAATTGCGATATTCTGTCCTGTAGCTTAAAACATGTAATGCTGTCTACTATATACTTATTTTCATGCCGCTTCATAACTTCAACTGCCACTGCACTCAACCCCTTCTGCTCTTTATCTGCAGTTCTTATCATTTGCTCCTATTATAATTTTACATTGTCGTAACAATATCAAGGAATTATGTAAAAATTGTGTGAAATACCGTTGCCCGAAAGAGAATAAAGCCTGCATCACAATGATGATACAGGCTTTATGCACGATGGATTTGCCATGAGTTTATAACAGCGGATAATCAATGATAAAACTCACGCCGTTTTCCTTATTCTCCGCATAAACATTGCCACCGAAAAATGCAATTATTTTTTTTGTGATAGCGAGCCCTAAGCCGAAATTCCCTTTTTTATCTTTATACAAGCTGCGAAAAATTTTATCAAGGTTTTCGGGGCTTATTGGATCGCCGTCGTCAAATATTTCAATACGAGCTGTTTTACCGTTTTTCTTAACCGAAACATAAATCTCTGATTTTGCATAACGGAGCGCGTTGTCTAATATGTTTTCAATAGCCACGGTCAGTTTTTCCTCGTTCCCTTTTATTTGGACGGATTCAATATCTAAATTCCAATTGAGGTTACTGCCTAAAACCTCAAACTTGTCCGTGATGCGTTTTATAACATCGCCAATCTCTATTACAGCAGTTTCGGATTGATTGCCAAGTATATAATCCAGCGTATTTAAATATAAGAGGTGTTCGATTTTTTTACTAAGCCTTATCGCTTCATCTTTAATTATTCGAGCGGTTTTGTCAAGCGTATCAATATAAACTCCGTCAAGAATGGCGTCAGCGTGGCTCATAATAACCATTACAGGTGTTTTTAAGTCGTGGGAAATACTTTGCAAAAATACTTTTTCTTCCTCGTCTGCGCGCTTTAACGCTTTCTGCATTTTATTCATTGAAATGGCAAGCCGCCCGATTTCGTCCTCGTTTTTCAGAACTATCGGCTCCTTCCAATCCTTTGCCGCTATTTTCATCGTAAAATCTTCAAGTTTATGTAAGGGTTTTGATATATTGCCTGCTATAATCTTCGCGGCTGCAAAACCAACGGCTATAAATAAGCCGCTTATAATAAGCATATTGTACACCATGCTGTTATCATAGACATTAGGCATATATGAAATAAAATATGTTCTGTCTTGTATGGCACTGATTGTAAAAATGAAATCCACGCCGTCGAATTTCCGATAAAATGATTGTTCATGCGTATCGGGATCCGCAAAACTGATAATCCAATTTCTAACTGCAAAATTATCGTATTGCGGCATTGAATTGCCGCCGCCCATATTAGGCGGGGGCATACGCCCCGGCACGGGTCTGCCGAAATCGCTTATTTTGCCGTCCGAATATATAAAGTGCGCGACCCCGCGCAAGTTTCTAAAAAAATCAAACTGCATAGGGTCGTTAAAATTGTTTCCTAAAATTAAATTATGTGCATCCGCCAAATCCTGTGTCTTGTTCTTCGTATCCATATATCTGAAAATATATAAGTATATCCCGGACAAACACATTGTAATCAACAAAATAACAAGAGTAAAAGTCGCCCATATCCGCATCGTAAGAGACTTGAATTTCCTCATTGCTTCACCACCAATTTGTATCCGCAACCGTACACTGTCTCAATATTTATCTGCTCCATTTTTTTGCGTAGCCGCCGGATAGTATCGTCAACCACTCTGTCCGAGCCGAAATAATCAAAACCCCAAACCTTTTCTAAAATTTGCTCCCTCGATAGTACATAGTTTTTATTATTCACAAAATACATAAGCAACTCAAACTCAAATTTGGTAAGCGATATTTCCATATTTTCAAAAAAAACGGTTCTTTGATTTTTGCTGATCTTATATCCATCTATAAAAAAATAATCTTCTTTGTATTCATCATTGCCGTAGATCCGTTCCATCAGCTTGTTTACACGAATGATAAGCTCACGCGGCAAAAAGGGCTTCGAAAGATAATCGTCGCTCCCAAGCTCCAATCCCACTACGCGGTCAAGTTCCTCATTTCGCGCTGACATAAAAATGACGGGTGTACTTTTATTGTATTCCTTTATCTTTTTTATAAGTTCGTACCCGTCAATGTCGGGCAACATAATATCGAGCAGCCACATATCCGGCATATTTTTGATTTTCCCAAGAGCCGAATTGCCGTCAGAAAAAGTGGTTACATCATAGCCTTCTATTTGTAAATATTTTTCTAAAAGCACGTTAAGGCTTTGCTCGTCCTCAACCAAATAAATTTTGCGCGGCATATAATCTCACCTCGTGTTTTATCATTGTAACAAGTTTTCCCAAACAATTCGATACTTATGGAGAATAAAAGCCTACTGTTGTACTATTATATTTTGACTATTCAATTACCCCTCGTCATTGCGAGCAAAGCGAAGCAATCCAGGCACTGAATTAACGGGAAATATAGCAAAACAGAGATTTCACAGACTAGATTGCTTCGTCGCTATGCTCCTCGCAATGACGAAGAGGGGGTATTTGAATAGAAACGTTATATTATCTGATTTTATCCAGTGTTTTTTGTAATATTATCAGGAAATCGTGTGAATATTGTGTGATTTTTATACCGTTTTTCAATTGAAGAAATGAAGAAATTGAAAATTTGAGAAATGGAGAAGTAAGAATGGCTTGCCTAAAACAAAGAACAAGGGGCATAAATAGGTGAGTTGTATGTTATGCCCAGCTGTTCTCATCAACATATGTATCAAGTATTTCATAAATCAAATCAATTTCGTAAAGGCTTATGGCTTTTTTTATTAACCCCTTTGTCTCAGGATTTTTCATGAGCTTCAAACACAATCCGCATGGGCCGCTAATCTCGTGTTTTTCAGGCAAGAGATGAGTTATTGAACAATTATACTTTTCGCATATATCAATCAGCCCTTGAAAGCTCTCTCGTTTTATTACCCGAAAAAAAACGTTTCCTAAGGTTTTTGTAATTACCTCTTTAAAATCATCTTTTCGCAGGTTCCCCATGATTAAAGGAGAATCGATGTTAGCCGTAGAGCAACATGGATATATGTCGCCGTTAGGCCAAACTGATATATCAAAACCATATCTGCAACAATGCAGTTCGCTGTAATCTACCGTTAAACCGTATGCTTCCATAGTTGCGTTAGCGTTTTTTGCCTTCCCGAACGGTGCTATGATTTTTGTTGACAGATTGATTTTTTCGTCAAATTCAATATTGTTTTTCTTTAGATACGTTTCAATGTTCATAGACGCATCATTAAATGTACCAACAATATAGACTCTCAAACCAACTTCATTTGAGATATCTGCCAGCATCTTGACATTACTTATAGGTATTTTACGCTGATGACCGGGATCGCAGCTTATATTAATGCGGTCCAACCCGAGATCTTTCAAGAGTTTCATTTTGGCAAAAGTCTCTTCATATGAATTGACCCAATAGGCGCTTGTGACGATAGTGTATTCCATCCCCAGAGAAGATGATTTTTTCATAATATCCACAATATCGTCATAAAAATAAAATGGTTCGCCGCCTGTAAACCCAACAATTTGAAAAGTATCGTTTTCTTTTGCCAACCGTATCCATTTTAGGCATTCCTCTACGGAAAGCCTGTCTTCACAAGGCGGGTTTACACAACAAAAATCACAGTCAACCGGACACATCTGCGATACACTCAATACAAGTGCATTTCTTATTCTATCGTTACACATAATAACGCCCTTCTACAGTTATAGTATTATAGCCGGCATTCGACGGCGCCGGCTTTGCCGCGACACGCTATCGTATACCCAAGAACGAAAAGATTTTCGCTTCTTGATAGCCAGCAAATCTTTTCGTTCTTGGGTAAAATTTTTTCTCACAACACAAACGAGATGTAATGGTTTAGTTGATAACAGTTAGTACAACGGTACTTGCTATTTTGTCTATAATACCCTTACCGATGCCTAACTCGTTCAAAACCGCATTGTTCTTTACATCGACCCCGAGTTTTTCAAACGCTTTCAGAATGTCTGCGTAGAATTCGGCACGGGCCGCCTCGCTGTTTACCAATGTTTTACTCAGTACCTCCTTCGCTAATGGTGTTCTTGCTGTTACGCTTTTGCTAGTTACATCTGACATGACAATTTCCCCTTACTTTAATATTCACCTTAAGTGATATACTACATTTGCGCACCGAAAATGGCACAACATATCAATGCAACTCATGCGGTGTACTATTTAAATACACCTAAAGAGACATTATACCTTGATACACCTTAAGTGGCACAACATATCAATACAACTTATGTGGTGTATTATTAATGTAACACAGACAATAAAATATGTCAATATAAACTAAAAATTAAATTTTATAAGTATAAATATGGCTAAAATTACATACTATCCCTGATTTGACATAACATATACTCCCAAATGATGATCATATATGGCTGGCATATGCGTAGTCCAAAACGCGCACTATTGTTTTGAGTTGCTGCACGACATTGATAAACATCGCCCACACCCTCACAACTCCTTCATCATTAAATAATCCTCGTGCCCCGCGTGGTCAAGCCTATCGCCTGATACAGTATATCCAAGCCGCTGATAGAACCGCACTGCGGGGTTATCCTTTTGAACGGATAGGGAAGTCTGCTTATATCCGTTTGTCCTCAAAACATCGAACAGCTTGGTCATCAGCTTTGTGCCAATGCCATGATTTCGGAATGGAGGCAACAACGAGATAGCAAGTTCGGGCGTGTCGTGGTCGATGTGACCGTATGCTGGAATGATGCGTGTCCACGCCGCTCCGATTATTTGCCCCGATACTTCACATTTCGCAACCACACCCAAGTCACCCAGCTGTGTTCCAAAATCCTTGATGTAGACGATTATGTTTGGGTCATTGATGATGCTTCTCGGCGGCCATTCTTCCCCTTCTGGAATGTAAATGGCTTGATAAAGGAATTCGGGCAAACAAACATAATCCCATTCCCGCATAAGCCGAACCTTGGCGTTTAGCTTGTGTGCTGTAATGACCGTGAAGCTGTCCGCGTTAATGGTAATTACGGAGCCATTTCTGAACACATACCAGTTCTTGCCATGACCGATGATAATATCCGCGTGTGTTACGGCATCTTTGCACCATGTCGCAACATCGTCAGTTTTCAGATTAAGGTTTCGAATAACCCGCTCGGTGCCCATTGGTGTTGTGTGTATCTTGTCGATGTTCTGCAATGGTGATTCGCCCATAGTTTTCCCCGTAATAGTCTCAATAATATTCCCCATAGTATTCTCCTTATGTATTCTCAATAATATTCCCCATATTGCTCTCCATATGTATTCTCAATAATATTCCCCATTGTATTCTCAATAATATTCTCCATAGTTTTCCTCATATAGTGCTGTTGTTGATTGTTAGTTTTAGTATAACGAAAAACTCTCGACACTGTCGAGTGAATTGAGCTAGTTGCATTATTACCAGATAATGTCGGGCGGATATGGAATCCGCCCCTACAAACGAAATTTTGTTCGAAATTGTAAGTTTATACGGGCGGATTCAGTTGTGTCCCTCCAGTGAAGCGAACCGATATCGGTAATATGCGCTTTTTGCGCTGATATCAGTTTACATCACCGGAGGGACACGTAACTATTGTGCTATGTGCTATGTGCTATGTGCTATCGGCTTCCAATACGCTCCAGATACTCTAGCATTTTCTGTAATACCATGGCAATTTCTTCTCTCTTTGCGTTGTCTTGTGGCCTGCACGTGCCGTTGTCTTCATTAACGTTAATCATTTCATTGTTTAACGCGAACGCAAAGGCGTCTCTTGCCCACTCACTAACACTTCCAAAATCTGATATGTCCCGATTCGGAACACCATCGGCAGGCACATCAATACTCAATGCCCTAACCGCTATTGCTATCGACTCCTGACGCGAAATGCTGTTGTTGGCATTTATCATCAGGAAGCCATTCTCAAGCGAACCATATACAAGACCTGCATTAACT
>Ga0099364_10000895_pt1 | contig 20950 bp, 16 predicted proteins | sample TergutTh196P3_FD_73070 | JGI IMG/M metagenome (GOLD analysis project Ga0099364, IMG submission 73070) | Microcerotermes parvus P3 segment gut microbial communities from Pointe-Noire, Republic of the Congo - Th196 P3 | ecosystem: Host-associated > Arthropoda: Insects > Digestive system > Gut ... | reverse complement strand
TATTCGTTCGGGATATGTCCTCGCCCGACACGATTAAAACCGCTTGCGAAGCCTTGTTGCACGACGATAGGCTCTTCATCACGATGCTGCGTGCCAAAGACGGGATCGAAACGTTGAAGCAGTTTTTATCGGTCGATTATCCCGCGACGCAGATTGTTCCGCATATCAATGCAGTCATTTGCCAACGGCTGATTCGCCTGCTTTGCACGGAATGTAAGGAAGCCTATGAACCGGACCCGAAAGTCTTGCAGCAGTTGAGGCTGAATCCAGAGCAGGTCAAGCAACTTTACCGGAAGCGGACTCCGTTGCCGCCAAATGAGGAGGCGAAACGGGGAGTCTGTCATAAATGTCACGGCGTCGGCTATTTCGGACGGACTGCGTTGTTTGAATTTTTGCTCGTATCCGATACCGTCAAGACGTTGCTGTTATCCAAGGCGGACAATGCAGCGATTCGGCAGCAGTTCAATCAAGAGGGGCAGCCGACGTTCCTGCATGAAGGCATTCGGCTATTGCTCAAAGGCGAGACGGCCGTCGATGAGTTGTCGCGGATATTGAAGATGTAGACGGCGTCCGGGGACTACGCCGCAAGCGACTTCGTCCCCGGCTCTTTTGCCGCATTATCGGCCCATGCGGTATGTTTCCAACAACACATCGTCCGTATTGGCAAACTGATCAAGCATAGCGGCCTCGACCACAAACACGACAATCGACTGCGTCCCATCCGTGTCCGTGATCAGGTGATAAATCCATCGCAGCGAAAGATCATCGACCATTCCATCGAGGATTACCTTGTACACCTTGTATCCCCGTTTGTCTTCGTACTCTTGAGCCAGTGCGATTCGGCCAAAATTGTCGCCCAAGCCCGTAACTAAATCCTGCTGGAACTTGCCGAGCGTTGACATTGCCCGCACATCCACCTTGCCCATGTCGGCAATGTTGCACTGCGCCACCAACTCGCCATCGACCAATTTCCGCAATACCGTCGCCTGCGGCTCGTCTTGATACACATACCAATCCCGATTATGCGAAAAACGCCAAGGCCCTTTTCCGCCGTCGTATTTCAGTTTCAAGACCGATTCGTTGGGCCGAGTCGCAATCGTATTGACGACCGCATCGGTCAACGCCTGCGGCGGCTCAATCGGCGAAATCTTAACCTGCAATTTGGCAATCAGTTCAACGCCTGGCCCGACGTGCCCGATGGCTCGGCATTCTTCAATCATCGCACCGATCCAGTTAATCCGTCGGGCGGTAAGGTCGAATTGCAGTTTCGCCCTCACGGACAATTCCGTTGCCGCTCCCAAATAAATCCCGCTGACATCCCCGACGATTTCAACCATCGCAATATCATCGGCAACCGCCGTCAAGACGGCTTCGACATCGCTGGCAATAATCGCATCTACCGAAAGGAAGGAACGCAGCACATTATCCGTGATTTTCCAAGATTCGCCGATCGCAACTTCGGTATTCGGCAAAAGCCGGTCGAGCGTCAGGGTATTTCCGGGAATATCTTCGATGAGCAGCAGTTGCTCGCCGCGGAGCGAACCGTGCGGAGAAAACAGAGCGACTTTGTCGTTGTCCAGGATGCAAACGATGGTTTGCAATTCGCTGGCGAGTTCCGGCATTCTGATATTGTCGCCGACTCGCATTCGGGACTTGGCCAGGTTGTATTGCCGAATGCTGACCAGTTGGCCGGTCGGCGAAAATTGGTCGATGCGTTCTTCGTAGCGAAAGCCGGCAACGACTTCCATTTTTTCCCGTTTTTCTTTCAGATCGCTGCCGATTTGCGTTGCATCGCCGGTTACTTCGAGCAGTGTTTCGACCAAATCGGTCGAGCCTTTTTGGCGGCCGCTTCGGAGCAGATACTTGCCGGAGGTTGCACGGGATGTTGCCGACGAGGCGGCCTGTGCGGGCGGTTGGGCGACGGGCTGTAAAGTTGCTGCCGCTCGGGCTGGTTCCGCTGTGGAGGGAGCGGGTACGGGTCTTTCGCGGTTTGGCAGCGGTGTCACGGTTGGAAGGGGCACGCCGCCTGGCGTTGTCGGGGTCGATTCGGCAATTTCGGAGGGTTTGGACTGTACGGTTCCCCAGACGACACCGCCGGAGCGTGGTTGGAGGATTTTTGCCTCAATATCGTCGTTATCGAGGGTATTGGATTGTTCTATTCCGGCGTTTGTCCAGGTACCGTTCTCATTTCCGTAGCAAACGAGGCAGGCGGTGAAGAGGAGGATGAGAAAAATCCCGAGTGTCGTCCATTCGAGAAAGAGTTTAAGGGGGCAGTGTTTACGGGAGAGAGGAGATCGCATAATAATTTTGTGTTGTTGCCAACCGTGAGGGGGTTCTTTCAGAGTCATCGGCAATCGGATTGTAACGACTTTGACGAAAATGCGGAAAATTCCGTTTTGCCGGTGCAGTGCACGAGCGAGTGTGCGCAAGAGCCGGGGGCGTTAGCCCCCGGGTTGATCTATCAAAGAATATCATATGTCGAAGAACCCGGGGGCTTACGCCCCCGGCTCGTGCGCGACGCCCCTCGGCTCGTGCGCAACTTTGCTACATTCCTCACTGCGGTCGCGGAAATCCGCCGCGTTCGCGGAGCGGCCGAACAGTCGGTAAGGGCATTCCCGGTTGCCAAGAACCCGCTCCCGGTGCATAGACGGGTGCCTGCTGTGCCGGTGCCGGCACCCGCCGGACTTGTGTCGGCATGTTTAATCGTTCACGCAGTGCCGGTATCTCCGCAGTCAACTTTTCCAACTCCATTATTTGCTCGGGCCTCAAGACGGCTTTGACAAGATCAGCATGCCTTTTGACAATATCGGGATCATTAGTAAAGGCGATGTTTCGGGCTTTCACAATTTCATTGATTTGCTCTTGTTGGGCGGGCGTCAAATCCAGCACGTGTTCAAGCATCTGATTGTTCACGGAGATTCCGCCCAATCCGCCCGACAACTGGAAAGTCATTTCGCCGAATTTCGCTCGCTGTTCCGGTTCCAAAACGCCGTTGACTCCCTCTCGGATTTCCGCGAAAGATTGCTGGAAATTTTGGTGAGAATTTCCAGTAATTTCCCCTTGCAGAATGCGCTGCTGGTGCTCTTGCTGTGCCTGATATTCTTGCGTAACTTTTTGAATTTCCGCCTTTTGCTCCGGCGTAAGGTTCAGCACATCGGCAATCTCTGGATTCCACACGAACATTTGGTCATTCATGTACATCATGAATCGGGCTTCGCCTTCTTCGTTTGGCTGGGCGAAAGCATGGAGCGACAGGGACAAAACGGCGAGCGAAAAAATGGAAAGAAGATGCTTGTTCATGATTTTTTCCTTGATGGTGAAGCATCTGCGGATTATACATTATTCCAAAACATTTGCAAGCGCGCAAGAGCCGGGGGCGTCAGCCCCCCGGTTGTTCGATATAGATTTGTTCGATGATCAACCCGGGGGCTAACGCCCCCGGCTCTTGCGCAACTTTGCTACATTCCTCACTGCGGTCGCGGAAAGCCACCCCGAGTATTCCGCTCCCGACGGTACTGCTCGGGAATCGCCACGCCCGGCCGCCACGAATCAGGTCCCGGCGCCCAACCGCTTGCTCCGCCATCCGTTTCGCCGGATTCGCCCTGTTGCTTCTTCAAATGTGCGAGCAAAATCTTCGCGTGTTCCGGCGGATTGTCTGTCAGGGCCTGTAGCCGATTCCATTGCTCGTCGGTCAACACATCGAACATCCTGGTCTTGAATTGCAGGGAAAATGCTCCCGTTTTGGACCGGATTGCATCCTGAATTCTTTTGAACTCACGGTCTTCCGCTAATTTGTTCAGAGCAATCCGTGTTTTTTGGGAAAAATCAGAGCGTGCCATTGCGGATTCCTCGCGGCTCACGCCGGTTTTTATAGATTCGATTCCTTGCCTTCCCATTTCATCAATGAGCATATCCCTCAACATCATCTGGTAGGCAACGAAATCATCAAGGGTCTGTTCGAATTCGGCATCAAGTTCCTTTTTGATTTCTCCCATTTGCCGTTTTTGGGTATCGGTCAAATCAAGAGCCTCAAACATGTCAGGAAAAACGATTGGCAGTTCCGACATGGAAGCCAAAAATGCTTCATTCATAGTCTGCCTCTGTTCCGGTGTCAGTGTATTGTCAAAGGCATCGGACAGGCGGATTGTCATTAGTTCGTCCGATCTTTTGCCCTGGGCATAAACGATTGCCAATGATTCTTCATCGAATCCGCGAATCTTCATCCCTTCCACGTCGACATCGTTCATTAATACTTGTAATCTCTGGAGTTCAGGATCATGTTGCATCTCTTCATGCACGTTTTCCCATGCCTCTTCTACAAGTCGTAGATACTGATCTGGTGAAATATCCCATGCTCTACGAATGTCGGGATTGCCCAGTAACTCATCTGCCATGCGGACAGTGCCTCCCTCCCAATACGAGCGGACGGAAATTTTCAGGTTCATTTCTACTAATTGCAATCCCCCTGGGTATCTGTTTTTTTGCGAGAAATCTTCACCTTCTCGCGGAGGAGCAATCGAGTACGACGGCAGCCATCTCTGTGCCTGTCCGTCGGAGGCACATATCAACAGGCACGATAGGAAGAGGAGTAGGCGTTGCATAGTTGCGATTATAGCCGATGATGAACTAAAGTGAAAGAGCCGAGTGAGCGTGCGCACGAGCCGGGGGCGTCAGCCCCCGGGTTTTTCGACGTTGATCAACCCGGGGGCTAACGCCCCCGGCTCGTGCGCTCACTCGTTCTCACGCCCCCTGACTCTTGCGCTTACACTCGCCCCACTGAGCAAAATTCGTATCTGTGCTATACTGAGTGATATGTCCAATACTCCAAAATCACCCCCGCATCCCGCCGGCCTCTGGGTCCTCTTCACCACCGAACTCTGGGAACGATTCGCCTTCTACTCCATGAGAGCCATCCTCGTCCTCTATCTCGTCAGTATCTCTACCGGCGACGATACCCCAGGACTCGGTTGGACCGAAGCAGATGCCTACGTCCTCTACGGCTGGTATACCGGACTCGTTTACCTCTCTCCCATACTTGGCGGTTGGATTGCCGACCGATTCCTCGGACAACGAATATGCGTGGTCATCGGAGCCATCCTAATGGCACTCGGCGAATTCGTCCTCGCTGCTACCGAATTCGTCCGAATCGGCAGCGTCGATGTTACCGCAACAAGCGATCCCGTCGCTCTTTGGACTTTCTATGCCGGACTCGGCTTGATGATCCTCGGAAACGGATTTTTCAAGCCCTGCATCTCCGTAATGGTCGGACAACTTTATGAGCCCGGCGACCGACGGCGAGACTCCGGCTTCACCATATTTTATATGGGCATCAATATCGGTGCCTTTATGTCGCCGCTCATCGGCGGAACCGTCGGCGAAATCTACGGATACCAATACGGATTCCTCATTGCCGGCCTCGGAATGGTTTTTGGCCTCATTTCCTTCCTCGTGTTCGGAAAACACCTGAAAGGAATCGGCGATCCCCCCGCAAAACGCGATGCAAACACAAACCGGACGCCCGAAGAGGAAGCCGCCCACGAAAGAGCACTCTACGAACAGACCCGGCCGTTGGACAAAAAAGATTACGACCGGATTTTCGTGATTGTCATCCTGGCCGTGTTCGTGATGGCATTTTGGATTGCCTTCGAGCAGGCCGGCTCATCACTGAACATCTTCGCCAAAGCGAGCACCGACCGGACCGTTGCTGCTTCGGTGCAAAATGTTACGCCGGAATGGTTGTTCCTCAAAAACGAGGATTTTATCGAATATCAAAACATCGTCCAACGCCTCGGATTGTTGACGGACCGAATTGGCCGCGAACACGAAGAGGGCGAAGGCCCGACGTTTGCGGAACGGCTTGAACGGTTTAACATCGTCGGACGCATTATGGCGGCAGACGATGAGGAAGTGCTTCCCATCGGGGAGCAAATTACTGCGGTGCGGAGACTTGCCGCCGAATTGCGGAGTCGACTGCGTTCGAGCGAAGACCCGGAGATGCAGCAAAAAATCGCAGAATTACTCCGTTCTGTCGAGGAAGCCGACCAGGCGATTTTTACCGAGTTGATGAGCCGATTGGATGCGATTGCGGCAGCGGGGAATGATTCCGCCGTTTCGGAGCAAATTGCCGGTTTCAAACGCGACGCGGAACGCTTTGCCGATCCCGATGGTGCATTCGCGGACAAGGCGATTGCCGCCGAAAAAATTCGGGAAGTGATCCGGCGAACGCCGGTTTTGACGCGTATTTTGGATGGATTGTCCGCCGATGAGGCGGGCAGTACGGCGGAACTCGAGGCACGGCGGGCAACGTATTTGAATGAAATTGCGGAACTTGTCGTTGACGAGCAAGGTCGATACGGCTCGCAACTTCAGGCGGCTCTGTTGACGATGGAGCACGCGGAACGGGCATTTTATGCTCGATACGAAGAGGGTGTGGAGCCGTTGACCTTTCCGGCATCGTGGTATCAATCGGTGAATCCGCTTTTTGTCGTGGTTTTTGCTCCGATGTTCGTCTTCATTTGGGGTTTCCTTGCAAGATACGGCATTGAGCCGAGCACGCCGACGAAGTTTGCGTTGGGTTTGTTGCTCATCTCGGTGGCGTTTGTTGTGATGATACCGGGCGCGATCGAGGCGAAACACACGGGCGGACGGGCGGCAATTTATTGGCTGCTGCTATGCTATCTTTTCGCGACTTGGGGCGAACTTTGCTTGTCTCCGATAGGATTGTCGATGATCACGAAACTATCGCCGGTACGATATGCGTCGCAGTTTATGGGTGTTTGGTTTTTAGCGAGTAGTTTGTCTTACATTATGGCGGGCTACATGGCGAGTTATTTTGGGAGCGGCGAAGGCGTAACGATTGTTTTCGGCAGTGAGGGCGGTTTGGCCGACTTTTTCCTCTTAATGGCGGTCATTCCGGCAGTCATCGGTCTGATTGCATTGGCAATGGCTCCGACGCTGAAGAAGAAAATGCACGGGATACTGTAGTGAGAGCCTTCCAGTCGGCTGCGCCGACGCAGCCGCCCGGCGGTCGGCTGCCTACCTTGTGCGAGAGCCTTCCGGGCGGCTGCCTACCTGCCGCCGGGGTGGCGATTATCCCTACATCCCTAACCCGGACAGACAAATCCGAAGACCCAAAAAACGTACGCGACCGGGGCGGCCACTAAAATCGAATCGAAAATGTCCAACACGCCACCAAAGCCCGGTATGGATCGACCGGAATCCTTCATCCGGCTATCCCGTTTGATCAACGAACCCGCCAAGTCCCCGATCATTCCCGTCAAGCCGACGGCAAGGCCGAATAATAACCAACCCCACAAGGGAGTTGCTTCCTTATCAAAATAAGGCAGCACGAAAACAAACCAAATCCACGCTCCCGCACAGGCAAAAACGAGCCCGCCCATCGCGCCTTCCAACGTTTTGCCCGGACTTAAGCCAGGCGTGATGCGGTATCGGCCAAAAAGTTTGCCGAACGTAAATGCGCCCGTATCACACATCTTCGTAACGATGACAAGCGAAAGAATCGCCTCGATGCCGTATGCCATGTGCAGTTGAATCATAAAACACGACAGCAAACCGAGATAGGCAAACGTAAAGACCGCACCGGCAAGGTTAATCATCACACCGCCGGGATGGGAATATCGCCGCATTTCGGCGGCGAACGCGAGAATCACTCCGCCGGCGACGGCCAGCAGAGCGGTAAAACTGGCGGTTGCGGCCCAGGGCCAACCTCCCTTTGATTCGGGCTCGCCGAGGACTTCGAGGTTAAATTGTTGAATGACGTTGGCGATCCAGCAACTGGTTGCGATGAAAAGGGTGCCGAGATAAACGGACGGGGCGTGCGGTTTAAGCCCGGCGGCATTGAGAAGACGCAGGACTTCGCGGGTCAGCAGGATGAGGCAGAGGAGGTATGTGGGAAACAGGATAATCCCTTTTGGCAGCCAAATAATTTCGCGGGCGAATCCGTATTGATAGAGGTAGTAGTCCAGCCAGGACAGAGCGACGACGGCGGCAATAATTAGAGTGCCGAAGCACAATCGTCGGGAAAGCATCAGGGAGCACCGCAGAAAAGCCTAAAACTGCTGGGATTGTTTATACGCAAAAACGACCGGAATGTCAACCGGGAGCCGCTCTGTCGGGCCGAGTGCAAGTTTCGCATTAGGGCGGGCAGGCAGCCAACAGGTAGGCACCCGACCGCCGGGCGGGTGCGTCGGCGCAGCCGACTGGGGCTCAAGATGCGGAGTACCGCAGTTACCGCCCGGCGGTCGGCAACCTACCTTTTGCGAAAATTGCTCTTGCCGGAAAAAATGGTTTTCACTAAACTCTCCGAAATAAGTTTTTGTAGACGTCCACCGCCTGAATAAATTGTCAGGATGACAATCAATATGAACAATAAAACTTTTGGTTTTGGTCTCATCATACTCTTTGCCGTTGTCGGTAACGCCTTCGGTCAAGTGGCTCCCGGCAAACTCACTCGACAAGAAATCGTACGGCCCAATCCGCTCCGGGCAGATCAACCCGTTCCCGTTCCCGGCGGCATCCAGCAAACCTCGCTGCAAAGCGAAGATGCACTGCCCCCGCTGTCGATGCCGGATTGGGATGACTTTCCCGCCGCTCCCGTACAATCCGCAGCGGCATCCGGTATTGACCCCTTCAATCCGCCAGCCCACTCGGAATTTCCCGCGTCCTTCGGGCTTGCTGAATCGGTGATCGAATCCGCAACGCCCTCACCGTTAAGCCATGCCGACCCGTTCGGCCCGCTGCAATCCGAAGCCGCCGTTCCCGCGAATGCGATTCCGACGCCGCAAGTTGTCGAAGCGCAACCGCCCGTCGCCGCCGCTCAAATGAGGACAACGCAATCCCGAGTCGACATGCGAAACGAAGGCACCGGACTGCCCGGCGCGTCAATCTTGGACGGCTTGCAAACGCCGCACTTGACCCTCCAAAAAGTCCTGCCGGAAGAAGTCGTCATCGACCAGCCGGCAACGCTCAAGACGGTCATCCAAAACGCTGGCAATTCGGTCGCGAAAAACGTCACGATTACCGACCGGGTTCCGCAGGGAACGCAACTCATTTCGACGATTCCCGAAGCGGTCGTTTCGCCGGACGGCGAACTCCGATGGTCGGTCGGGAATCTCGACCCAAACGTTCAGTTGGTGATCGAAATGAAGGTGTTGCCGTTGCGTGAAGGCGAAATCGGCAGCGTCGCGACGGTTAATTACACGGGCGAAGCGTCAGGCCGAATTGCCGTTACGCGTCCGATGCTCAAGGTCGAAGTCAATGCACCCGCCGAAGTTAAATTCGGCGAGACGGCCAACATCGAAATTACCGTCAGCAATCCCGGGACGGCAACCGTACATAATGTCAGATTGGAAAACCGAGTGCCCGAAGGATTTTATCACGCCATCGGACGCGTCATCCAAAATGATCAAATTTCGTCGCTCAAGCCGAAGGAAGTCCGAAAATTGACGTTGCCGTTGCTTTGCACCGGTTCGGGCAACTTGGTGAATCACGTTGTCGTAACGGCTGACGGCAATTTGACCGCCGAAGATCGAACGACGATTCGTGCGCTCGCTCCGATATTGGAATTGGAGATTGCCGGCGCCCGAACGCGATTTTTAGAGCGAAGTTCGGATTACCGGCTGATTGTTGCGAACAAAGGAAATGCCTCAGCCCATGATGTTGCATTGGAATTAGCATTGCCCGCCGCGGTGCAATTTGTCAGTACGAATCAAAGCGGCGTGTATGAGGCCTCGACTCACAGCGTTCATTGGGCGTTGGCCGAATTACCGGCGCACGAAGCGGGCGAGATCGAGTTGGTCGTGATGCCGATGCAAAAAGGGGAACATTCGTTGCGTTTTTCAGGGACGGGCGACAACAATTTGCATGCGGAGGCGTCGTTGCCGATTAGCATAGACGGCATTCCGGCAATTACGTTCGACATTGTCGGCGATTCCAACTTGGTGGAAGTCGGCAAGGAAGTGGTGTATGAGATCCGCGTGGCGAATCGTGGCACGAAGGCCGCCGAAAATGTCCGCGTGCGGGTAACGCTTGCCGAGGGGATGTCCTTTATCAAAGCGGAGGGCGGTCGCTATCAGGCGGCACAGGGCGGAATTATTCAATTTGAGACGATGCCGCAGTTGGCCGCACGGGGCGAAAATGTGTATAAATTGTCGATTCGCTGTATGCTGGAGGGCGACCATCGTCTGAATGTGCAGGTCATTTCGGACGATCTGCGTTCGCCGATTACCAAGGAAGAGAGTACGCGTGTGTTTAAGTAGGCGAAATTGCTCTTCCGTCATTCCGGCGCAAGCCGGAACCCAGAGGAATCGGCATCGCACGCAATGTCTGGGTCCCGGCTTGCGCCGGAATGACGATGCCCGCCGGGATGGCGATTTTGAGGCACTTCTAAATATGTCTGCCGCCGAAAAGTAAAGTCCGCACAGCCTTCTGCCGATAAGGGACATGGCGGAGTACCTGCGTACTCGCCAGACGGGAAGGCTTATCTTCCCCATTTTGTCTAGTTTACTAAAATGTACGAAACTTTTTTCGGTTTGAAACGCCAACCCTTTGTGCTCACGCCCGATGTCGATTCCTACTTCTCCGTCGAAATGATGGAAAAAACACGACAAAATATCTCTCAAACCATCCAAAATGCCGCTGGATTCGCCCTCGTCTTCGGTGCCGCCGGTACTGGAAAAACCCTCCTTCTGCGCGTACTCCGGCAATCCCTCGGAACAGAGAGTACCGTTGCGCTCGTTTCCAATGCCCGACTCGATACGCCAAAAGAATTATTCCTCCAACTTGCACACGATTTGCAAATTACTCCATGCAGCGACGAAAATGTCGAACTCCGATTGCAAATTCTCGACTTTGCCCAACAAAATAACACCACAAGCATCATTCTGCTCTTCGACGATGCCCAACATTTAAGTTCCAGTGTGCTCGACGAAATCCGACATTTAACGGATGCGGCCGACTCGCCGCCGCTTTTCCAAGCCGTCTTTGCCGGGACGCTCGAATTTGAAGAAAAACTCACACTGCCCAGTTTGACGGCCTTCAATCAGCGCATCGCAACCCGATGCTACCTCGATTCGTTTTCCCACGAAGAGACCTCCCAATACATCGTTCGGCAAACGGACACCCTGCGGATCGACCCTCCGCATCACGCGGCATCGCCCCTGTTTTGCGACGAAGCCCTGCGGCGCATTTACCAACTCACGGACGGTATTCCGCGGTTGATTAATCAACTTTGCGGTACGGCACTGCAATTTGCCGCCCAGCGAAATCTCGAAAACATCGACGGTTCGCTCGTCAACGACGCCTGGGCAAGTTTGGAGCACATCGAGCCGTCGACCGAAGCGGAGCCGACGGAGGGAACCATCATTCCGCTCGAGCAAATCGAGGAAATCGTTGACCGAAAGAAAAGCACTTTCCAACTTCGCCAATTCAATCCCGTCGAATTCGGAACGCTCGAGGACAGCGAAGTGGCGGAGCCGAAATCCGCCGCTCGGCCCAATCTCTTGCTGTCAAACGAATACAAGCCGGCCTATCCCGAATTCGATGATGATGAAGATGAACCGAATGAATCGGAAATCTACCGTCTGCCCGCTTTGTCGCTGACCGTCCTGGCAACGCAATCGGAGGAATCGGAGCAATCGGAGGAATCGGAACCGCAATCTCCCGAATGCGGCTCTGAATGCGTCTCCGAATGCGGCTTTGAATGCGATCTCGGTTCTGTTTGCATTTACATTCCCCGGCGGTTGTTTGTGCCGGGCAGTTTTAGCCGCCAACACTATAACAAGTTCCGAAGTCGGCGATTATTGCAAAAAATCCGGCACCGGCTGGGAATGTTTGCGGGCATCCTCCGCAAGATGGAATTACAACTTGACAATCAACTTATCCAAGACAGCCATACCGCCGACGAATCTGATATGAATGAAAAAACACTTCAACAATATGGAGCAGCCGTGTTGGATGGCCGACCGCTGTTTGTCCGCAGGGAACCGACCTATGCGTATCAAACGACCGAGACGGCACCGCATAATGTATCGAATAACGTTAAATATCCCGACCCGCAGACGGGCGTCCCCATCGAACTGCGATGGTTCCCGGAAAAAACAGAGGATAGTGAGCGATTCGGCGTGTCGTATTCGGAATTTTTGAATAGGGAACGCTCTGCGAAAAAGGTTGAAACGCAGGCAACATCAAAGCCGCAATCGGAAAATTGCGAAATCCAGCCGAACAACCCGCAATCGGAAGATTGCGATTCCGCGAACTTTTTGACCGTTTCGCTCCAGGCGTCGCAGGCTGGCAATGCGGAATTATCGCAGCGTTCCGGCCTGGAGGAACAATTTGAGGAGTCGCAGCAAGTCAGCAACTTGGCGATTTCGCTGGCGGAATTGTTTCAGGTCAAGGGCGAGTCGATGCAGTTTGACAATCACAACCTTGACGCGACGGTTCGGGAGCAGTTGGAGCGATTGGTGCAGCGAATCACGAAGGCGGCAGACAAAATTGAACAGGCGGCAGGTGTCAGTGAAAGTGCTGGCCGGAGCATTTTGCGGACGGCAGAAGCCGTCGAAACGGAAGTCTTGGCGGTGCTCCCGACGTATAAGGATTTGTTTGAACAATGGTCGGAATTTCAGGATGTGGTCAGTGCGGAATTGGCATCCGTTCGTCGCAGCAGTTCGGAGCCGCCGCGGCTTCAGGCTTTTTCGCGGCACCAGGTGTTGATCGAACGCAATGTGCCGTCGATTGACGTGGAAACGCTTTTGCGGTAAGGCAATGTGCATTTGGCTCACGCTTCGGGCTCGATTAACGAGACGAAGCGAGTGCCTTAATGTATTCCGGCGTCGTTCCGCAGCAACCGCCGATGAAGTTGGCTCCCGCCAAGACGAGTTCCCGAGCCGATGACGCAAAGGTTTCCGGCGTTTGGTGGTACACCGCCTTGTCGCCGACGACTTCCGGCAAGCCTGCATTGGCCTTCATCCAAATCGGCAACGCCGTTACCGCTCGCATCCGCCGACAAATCGGTATGAAACCCTCTATGCCCTGACCGCAATTCGCTCCGATAATATCCGCTCCCGCCGCCGTCAACTGTTCCACCGCCTCTTCCGGCGTCGTTCCCATCATCGTGCGATCCTTGTTCTTGCCGGTATCGAATACCATACAAGCCGCGACGGGTAAACCCGTCGTCTTGGCCGCTTTGACAGCCAAAACCGCTTCGGCGGGATCGCTCATCGTTTCAACAACGATGCCGGCCGGCCCTTCCTCGGCAATCGCTTCGGCTTGTTCCAAAAATGCGGCATAAAGTTCGTCCGGCGTAACCGTTCCCGACATAAGCATAACGCCCGAAGGGCCAATCGCAGCGAAAACCCGACGATTTTGCTGCTGGGCAGCATCTTTCGACAGGCGAACGCCCGCCCGGTTTATTTCGGCAACGTTGTTTTCCGCACCGTGTCGGGCAAGCAGGAATCGGTTCGAGCCGAAGGTATTCGTCAAGATAATATCGCTTCCGGCTTGGATATACGCTTCTGCAACTTCTCGCACTTTATCGGGCTGCGACAGATTCCAGAGGTCGGGATGTTCTCCGGTCGTCAGCCCGCGGAGTTGCAACTGCGTTCCCCAACCGCCGTCGAGGATGAATGTACCTGATGAGAACCAATCGTGTTTTGTCATGGCCTTATTGTCGGCGATTAGGTCGCGATGGTCAAGCCGGGAGGTTATCGCAATACGCTTCCCGACGGACTTTTTTCAATCACAAACGCATCAACCACGGTACCCGTGAGCGTCTGCGATGTCAATGCCAATGTATTCCCTTCGATGCGAATCGACTGAAATAACTGCACGTCCGCGAGCGCTTGCTCAAAAAACGGCTTGTTCCGCAATTCATACATCTTTTCGCCCGAAACCGATGTAACATATACCGTCCGCGAATTGACATCTCGTTCCGTAACATTCTCCAGATCAACAACTTCAACGCCCGGCGTGTGCATGCCCGTCCGCGTGTATACATGGTCATGCCCCTGCAACACCAAATCAACCTGATACCGGTCCAAAATCGGTTTAATTGCCGCACGCCATTCCACGTGATTGCGTTCCTTCGCCGAGGAATAAATCGGATGATGAAAATAAACCACCGTCCAGCGACTCGTATTGTTTTTCAACACGCCTTCAAGCCAGTCCGCGATTTCACCTTCCCCGCGAAAGTCATACGCTCCCTTCGTCGAATCAAGGCCGATAAAACGAACGCCGTTATAGACAAACGTATAGCATGTTTCCTTCAAGTCATCCGGCCCGTTTTCCGGCAGCGTGAACAAAGGCCGCCATAAATTCGACAGCGGACGCGTTTCATTCCCTTCGCTATCCGTGAATTTTTCGTGCTCGTGGTTGCCCGGTATCGACATGATCGGATACGTCGCCGCCAGGAATCCCAACGCCCCAAACCAATGGTCCCAGGAACGTTCATTGCTGCCGACATCGACCAAGTCGCCGGCAAAAATTGCAAATTTCGCTTCCGGCAAGGTCAAAAACGCCTTACGGACAATCCGAGGATAGACCGAATCCAAGCCGTTTTGAGCATCGCCGAAATACAGGAACGAAAACGGCTCGCCGCTCTGACCGCCCGTCGTGAATGTAAACCATTCCGACCAAGAATCGCCCTGGCCGACACGATAGCAATACATCGTATTAGGCTCAAGACCGGTCAGCGTGATCGAATGCGAATGGTATTGCATGAGTTGCGATTCGACGAATTCCTTTTTGGCGGCAAACGTCTGCTTGCTTTCGTGAAAAGTAGGTGCGGAGTCGGCTTTTGCGAGTTCCGCGAATGATTCCCCAATTTCCGTCGAGGTTCTCCAAGTTATGGACTGCGTCGTTGCGGGATCGTCGGCCCAGGTCAGCACGACACGGTCCGGCTGCTGCGTTGGTTTTACGGCAAGTACGGCATCGGTGGGCAGTTCCCGGGCGGATGTTTGTGCCAGCAACAGGAGTCCCAGCACGGTAAGTAAAAGTATTTTGTAGGTTTTCATAATGTTTTTAATGGGGTTGGGTGCGTCGCAGGCAACGCGGCGAAATGGACTTTGGAGCGTATTCATTTTTGCTTTGGACAAAAATCGTCATTCCGGCGAAAGCCGGAATCCAGCCGAGCGGCGTGCATGACGTTTCCCTGGTTCCCGGCTTGCGCCGGGATGACGCAGGGCCGGGATGACGCAGGGGCGTCCAGACCAATTCTGATATGCTCTAATCCGCCATCGGCATCTGCCGTTGGCGTGGATTTCGTTTGGGCAGCGTAAACGTAAATTCGTTTTTGCCCTTGGTAACTTCGACGACTTCCAACACATTGCGGTTGGAAAGGTTGGCCGGATTATCCGGCAACGTTGACCGCGAAACATCAATGCGGATTTCGTGTTTGCCGATGACGGCACCGTCGGCAACGTCGTATGTCGAGATCGTGAATTCGCCGTTTTCGTTCGTTACGCCGCGGCCAGCCTTGCCGACGATTGCCGATCCGTCGCCTTCTTGCGTTATGGGTTGAAAAATGACTTGGACAAACGGCACCGGCACGCCGGGCTCGCCCTCGATATGGACAACTCCCCGTACCGGAGCCGTGGAGAAGTCGCCCGAATTGCCGCAACCGTTCAATATCAAGGTTGCCGAAAGTATCAGTAGTGTGAATAGTGTGATTGTGTTTGATTTCATTGAGGTGGGGTTATTAGGGTTGGATATTTCGTGAAAGCAACGCGGCTAGAGCGAGTTGCAAATTGCTTTGGACGTGTCTTCGTCATTCCGGCGAAAGCCGGAATCCAGCCGAACGGCGTGCATGCCGCTTCCCTGGGTCCCGGCTTGCGCCGGGATGACGAAAACAGTCCACTCCAATTTGAGATATGCTCTAACCTACCGGCTCATTTGCTAAAACGCGCCGAGTGCGTTGCCGTCATCGCGTCCATGCAGGTCGCTGTACACTCGCTGCGAAATGTTTTCGCTGATGAACCGCACAGAACCATCGCACATCCCAAAATTCGCTCCGCCCGGATGCTCGCTGTAAGCATTATCATTGTTGACGGCATTTCGCTGCCGGGAATCTCCCTCCCGAGGAACAAACCAGTTGCGTTTGCCGAAATCCAAATTGATCGGCGATGCGAATCGGCCGTTGATGCGTACTTGCTCATCGTTGAGTTGGGCACCGATCCAAGTCGGCCAATTCTCCACGCCGTTAAAATCATTGCTGCCTTCGGCGGCTTCGACGGCGGCGTAGGAAGATTCGGCAACCATCAATGTATTGCTCAAACCGTCGGTAATCTGCGAAAATCTGATGGGACCATTGCTTTCGCTCCATTTATGCAGAACGCCGTTGTCGGCATTGACCCGGTCATAGTTTGCGCCTTCGCTTCCGCCGCAGCCTTTGTAATCGGAAGTTGCATATCCGACGAGTTCTGCGGGCAAATTGGCCGAACCGAAGCCGGGCACGCTGAAAGAAGTCGGTGCGATTGCCGGTAAGGTCGATGTCGGACACTTAAAAAAGGAGACGACCGTATCGCCGCCGGGATAGACGGGAGCGGGCGTCCCATTGTATCCACGCACGCCGCCATTATCGACAAAATTTTGGCGGAAAATGCTCATTTTTGTATTTCTTCCTGCTTGGTCGAGCCGATTGAATTCGGCATGCCAATTTGCCCAAGCCTGACTGGCATCCAAGACGTCGTGCAACGCACTCTGCTCAAGATACGGCAACAGCATCGCCAAAAATCCGAAGCCTTCATCCATGTTTGTCCAGTCTTCATTGGCGTTTCCTGACGTTTGCGTTGGTGCGCTGTACAATCCGACGGGCATCGCATTGTGGATGTTTTCGTAATTATGCACCGACAGGGTGATTTGCTTGATGTGGTTGGTGCATTGCATCCGCCGGGCGGCCTCGCGGGCTGCTTGGACGGCGGGCATCAGCAAACTGACGAGCATGCCGATAATGGCGATGACGACGAGCAGTTCGACAAGCGTGAATGCGGGTTTGAGGTGTAGTGTCTTTTTCATTGTTCGATCTCCTATTGTGTTAGGGGTTATGGGTTTGTTGTATCGCATCGGGGGATAGTGGTGCTTGCGTTCTGACGACCCGGTCTGGCAAACGGCAATGTTCCCGATGACTTGCGGGTAATTGTACGCAGCGATGTTAGGACATTATTAGGAATGAGAGAAATCGGGATTAAATTTTGCGGCGGCACAAATACATCGGCATTGACGAATTTTCAATGTCCGATAGAATTCCGTATTGCTCTTGCGCCCTGCAAAAATGTCCGAATCCGAACGAGAACTATCAGTTGCACCGCCGGTTGAGATCGTTGATGAAAATGATCTGCAACCGGACGATGATCTGCAAATACGAGAACTGCTTTGCCTTTGCTTTCCCGACTGGGCAGAGATTTTCCAACACCGTCGGCTTTGGCATAACACTCCGCCGGTTTACTCCGTCATCATTCGCGAACACGGAAAAATCGTCGGCCATACGGCGGTCGTCGTGCGGATGATTACGACGACATGGAACTTTCGATACAATGTTGCGAGTATTCAGGGCGTGTGCGTCGCTCCCGACCGCAGGCGAATCGGCTTGTCGCTTTGCCTGCTTCAAACGGCAATGCGTGAGGCAGTCCGTCGGGAATTTCCCTTTGCCATTTTGTACTGTAAGGAATTTCTGGTGCCGTTTTACACTTCGCAGGGTTGGAAATTGGCGGACGACTCCGTCGTGATGTGGAACACGCGGGATTTGCCTATCTCGATGCGGAGCAACTGTCCGATGTATTGCGAATTGGCCGACATTTCATTTCCCGAAGGCCCACTCGATGTCCATAGCCCAGAAACGGTATGAAAAGTTGGAATCGGCTCGCGCGTGCGGCAAAACCCGGGATCACCGGCCCGCACTCCGCACATTTTCCTCCACCTTTTCGGATGCCAAAATTTGGGCTTCTGCAATTTGGGCAACATACGCACTGGCCAAGGCTTGCAGTTTGTCGATCAGCAATTCCATTCGGGCAATTTCGGCAACGTACTGTTCCAAAAAGTTCCCTGCGGCATCACGCTGAAGACGCATCATCGCAACCCGTTTTTCCTCGAGCGGAATGTCCTCATTTTCCAATCTGGCACTTTCCGTTTGGCTCCGCTGCGCCGTCGCAAGATATGTCTCAGTATCCGACTTGGTAACTTCGATGGCTCGGAATGTACCGCTTCGGTGCTGGTAAAGCCAATCCAGCAGCATCGCGAAATCTCTTGCCAATTCGGGATCATCCATAGCGGCCCGGATTTCTTCCCAAGCCGAAAGGACATTTGAACTGACGCCGTCCGTGTCGATTGCCGTTAATTCCGGCATGGGCCGAGGCTGAAAACGGTCCCAAAATTCGGTCGGTATCATCTGTTTTTCATCTTCCGTCAGTTCGGAAAAGATACCCGCAACCCGATCGACCGGCGGATTGATGAAAACGGACCATTGCTGCCGGGAAGCCTCAAAAATCTTCTCGATTTCCCTGTCATTTATCGGATCGCTGGTTACAAGCCGAACCCGCCAGCCCGCATATTCATTCCCTTCCTCGCCGCGAAACATCGTCGGCGTAGGTTCGGAATCCACATGAAAACGCCCGAGAAACGCTCCGGCTTGGTTTTCATTGGGTTCGGAAAAGACGTAAACAACGCCTCGCAGAGCGTCGGGCGGTGCGACATGGCTACGGTTTCCGGCATCATCTGCAACGAGCGGGCTCGTGATAATGATTTGCGTGATGACCTGCTGCAGGGCGGGCGGCAGGGTTTCTTCGTCCATCGAGGCGACGAGGCAGCCGAACCAGGCGCGTCCGCGTTCTTGGAGATGTTCACGGAGCGTGCCTCGGATTTGTTCGTATCTTGGCTCGGTTGCTGTACCGCCGACGATTCGGGCGATGCGTTCCTCGGTATCCGCTATTCTTTGGTTGAGCGTTGCGATATGTTTTTGGCCGGTATTACGAATTTGAAATTCAACCGCTGCCAAAGCGACGACGGCGATTGCCGATACGAAAATTACGCCTAAAAATACTTTGTTCCAAACGTTCATTGCTTACCGTCAGGGAAAGGGGGGCCGTCAGGGAAAGGGGGGCACAGCCCGCCCGAGACGCGATTCTACACGATTATTGCGTTTATTGCAATGTCAGATTTGCAGGTTTTGCAAACGGGTCATTCAGACCACAAAACCGTTCCGCTCGGCAAACCCGGTATCGCGATGCAAAAACTTTAGCAAAATTCCGGCAATTTCCCGCAGAAATTGCAAAACCGTCACGAATACGTCTTACGCAGTGTTGCATTTCCCATCCCCCTCCCCATGAAACGGACAATTTGCCCTATCAAGCATATTGCGAAACATGTTGCGGCGTGGATGCTTTGTTTGGTTGGGTTTGCTCATATTCACATTGCCGTCGGCCAACACGCTCTGCCGCCGCTCTATCCCGTCAGTGTGTCCCATTTTACGATTCCCTTTGAAGTTGGCGAATCGGCCAGTTCGATTCGGGAACTCGAACTGCTTGTTTCCCGTGATCGGGGAAGGCGTTGGCAGGCCGTCGCTCGGCAACCCATCGAAACAGGGAGTTTTTCGGGTAAATTCCCTTTCCGAGCGGATTCCGACGGGGAATACTGGTTCGCTTTTCGCCGAGTGCCCGTCAGCGGAAATCAGGCCGGATTCAACGGCACGGTGCAACTGCGTGTGTTTGTCAATACTCAGGATTCCGACTCGCCGATCCCGCATTTGCTCATCCAGCCGAGCAAATCGGAGCCGGTGCAATCCGGCCCGGTGATGCCGCCGAAGCCCGAACGGTTTCGGCCTGAACGGGCGACGCAAGAACGGGACAGCGTAAGTCCCCCGGAAAGCCGCATCCAAGCAAGCGACGAGAGAGCAAGCGACGATCGTGAAACCGAAGGGCTTATGCTTTCCGCTCTTACGCCTACCGATCAGGAAGTTCTCGATACGGAACCGCCTGCTCCTGAGACTCGTGTCCCAAGCGAAGACGAATCGCCGTTGATATTAGGCCCCCGGCTGCCCGGTTTTGAGTTGGCGGAAGCAATCAAAGAACGCGAAAGCGACCTGCTCGACGATTTACTCAACGGAATGCGTCCATTTTTGGATGTGCAGCCTGTTTTGACGGGTCCGACATTCCCCCAGCAAACGATGCCGGTTGATTTGGCCGCATTGCGTTCGGCATCGGCAACACCGACCGATTCGACGCCAGCGCCTTCCGTTGATATTGCGGTCGGCGGGATTACGGGTATAGAATTAAAGCCTACGGACAACGGCTCGCAGATTGTCGTGAATTGGAATGCGGGCCAAGATCGGTGGAGCGATGCGCAAATTGATGTGTTGCGGAGCGGTACGAAGGAGGGGCCTTGGATTCCGATTGCGATTAACTTGCCGAACAGCGGCGAGTATTGGTGGTTTTTGACGCCGGAGGACTTAAAACCGTTTCATGTAACGGTTCGCATTCGCAGTTTGCATGGTGGGATTCGCGAGGATGTAACGCAGTATGCGATTACGATTGATTCTGAAGCGGTCAGTTCGAGGTTGGCTCAATTCCAGCGATTGTAGGGCGTGTGCACGAGCGAGTGATGCGCACGAGCCGGGGGCGTCGGCCCCCGGGTTGGTCTATCAAAGAATATCATATGTCGAAAAACCCGGGGGCTGACGCCCCCGGCTCGTGCGCTCGCTTCTCACATCATCTCGCCCGAAAATTCCTGCTTGAGCAAGGCCAAACCCTTTTCGCCATTCGACTCATCCACCGTTACAGCAATGTTCCGCTCGCTCGTCGAAATCACATTCACATTGATCCCACTGTCCGCCAACGTCTTAAACATCCGATACGCTAAATCCGTGTGCGAACGCAAACCCGTCCCTCGCACCGATAACATCGAAATTGCCGGTATGTGAAGCGGACCATCACTCTTCCACTTTTTCGCC
>Ga0099364_10004564_pt1 | contig 20952 bp, 13 predicted proteins | sample TergutTh196P3_FD_73070 | JGI IMG/M metagenome (GOLD analysis project Ga0099364, IMG submission 73070) | Microcerotermes parvus P3 segment gut microbial communities from Pointe-Noire, Republic of the Congo - Th196 P3 | ecosystem: Host-associated > Arthropoda: Insects > Digestive system > Gut ... | reverse complement strand
AAAGGGAATCGGGTGATTCACGGTGAGGGTGATATTCCCGAAGGTGTAGAGGGATTTTTTGAGGAAATGATTGATTTCGAAAGGGAGGTCTCGGTCATAGCCTGCCGAGGAATCACCGGGGAGAGTGTGATATATCCCATTGCCGAAAATGCTCATCGGAACAGTATTCTCGATACCACGATTGTCCCGGCGAGAATCAGCGGTGAAACGGCGGAAAAAGCCCGTGAAATCGCCGACAGGGTTATGCGGGTGTTCGAGGGTGTGGGGACTTTCTGTGTTGAAATGTTCGTTACGAAATCAGGCGATGTGTTGGTCAATGAGGTTGCCCCCCGCCCGCATAATTCCGGGCATTATACGATTGAAGGGTGTTTCGCTAATCAGTTTGAGAACCATATTCGGGCGATTTTGTCTCTTCCGCTCGGTAATGCCGAACTCCTCAAGCCTGCGGTCATGGTAAATCTTTTAGGGGAGAGTGATGGGACGGCAAAAATCATAGGGTTGGAGGAAGCGTACGGAGATTCCGATGTTCATGTGCATTTATACGGTAAAGCCGAGTCTAAAATCGGACGCAAGATGGGGCATTTCACCCTGCTCGACGATGATTTGGGGTCGGCAATCGAGAGGGCTGTCGCATTGAAGTCGGTGGTTAAGATTGTGGGTGACAACAGCGAAGTCGCCGAAATGTAAGGTAATACCGCAGGGCAAGCCCTGCATCCCTCGTCCTGCGGGCGAGAGCGCGGCGGGGTATTACACCTAAAAATTAAGGAGTTAATAAGTTTGAATAAGAGTTCACGGGTCGGCGGTTTCGCCGTCGAGCAGATGAGCTTGACAGACTTGAATTCATGCCACTTTGTGGCAGAAAGGCATGGTTATAATTATGAGAATCATTTCAACAGAATCCGCACCGGCGGCAATCGGGCCATATTCACAGGGGATTATCACCGGGGGATTGCTTTTTGCATCGGGGCAAATCCCGCTATCGCCCGAAAGCGGTGAGATAGTCGGCAGTGATATCACCGAGCAGAGTGAACAGGTCATGCGAAATATCGGGGAGGTGCTGAAAGCGGCGGGTTGCGATTACACCAACGTCGTGAAGAGTACTTGTTTTCTTTCTGCTATGTCGGATTTCGCGGCGTTTAATGAAGTCTATGCAAGATATTTTACCGGCAAGCCCGCACGTTCCTGTGTGGCGGCGGCGGCATTGCCGCGAGGGGTGTTGGTGGAGGTTGAAGTCATTGCGGAAATAGCGAAGAAATCGGGAGGGAGCGGCGAATGAAACTTACCGGGGCAGAAATAGTAATCAAACGGCTCATAGCTCATGGGGTGAAAACGGTGTTCGGTTATCCGGGCGGGGCGGTGCTTACGCTTTATGATGAACTGTACAGGAATTCCGAACAGATTGAACACATTCTGACCGCACATGAACAAGGCGCGGCTCATGCCGCGGACGGTTATGCGCGGGTAAGCGGAAAAACAGGAGTGGTCATCGCCACGTCGGGACCGGGGGCAACCAATCTCGTCACGGGAATCGCCAACGCCTATCTCGATAGTGTTCCGTTGGTGGCAATCACCGGGAACGTTTCGGTTCCGTTGCTGGGGAGGGACAGTTTTCAAGAGGTTGATATAGTCAGCATTACCAAAACGATGGTGAAGTACAACTACATCGTCAAAGATGTAAACCAACTTGAAACGGCATTGAACGATGCGTTCAGGGTTGCGAACGAGGGGCGAAAAGGCCCGGTCTTGATTGATATTCCCAAGAATGTTCAAAGCGATGTCTGCGAATACGTCGGGGCTGTACCCGAATTCCAAGCCACGCAATCCCGCGAAAACGCAGCTTGTGATTTAGACGAGATTGTTGAGGCAATCAACAACGCCGAACGCCCTTTCATTTATGCGGGAGGGGGGGTTATTTCCGCAGGGGCTGAATCGGAACTGCTTCAATTGTCCGAAAAGTTGTCGGCACCGGTGGGATTGAGCATGATGGGGCTTACCGCAATCCCGGGGGAACACCCGCTCAACCTCGGCAAAAGCGGAATGCACGGTAAGTATGCGTCTTCCCTCGCAAAGTCGGAATGTGATGTTCTGATTGTTTTGGGGGCGCGGTTTTCCGACAGGGCAACCGGAAATGTAGGGGAATATTCGGCGGGTAAGACCATTATTCATATTGATATAGATGAAAGGGAAATCGGTAAGAATGTCACACCGCATTATTCGCTTTGTATGGACGTGAAATCGGTTTTGATTCAATTGATTTCACGGGTGAAAATGCTTACAAACGAAAAATGGATTTCCCGTGTTGAGGAGTTAAAGCGAATTCAAACCGTGGGAGAAGTTCCGGGATTTGTTCCGCAGGGTATAATCGAGACGGTGCGGCGGTTTTGCGATGATGATACCGTTGTGGCAACCGATGTCGGTCAGCATCAAATGTGGGTGATGCAGTATTATAGGTTCGGCAACCCGCGAACTCTGCTTTCCTCCGGCGGATTGGGGGCGATGGGGTTCGGGTTGGGTGCGGCAATCGGTGGATGTGTTGCTTCGGGCAATAAGCCGACTGTTCTGTTCACGGGGGATGGCAGTTTCGGGATGAATCTGATTGAGCTCGCCACTGCAGTCTCGCAGAAACTGCCCATTATAATCGTAATTTTGAACAACAGCTCGCTCGGTCTTCCGCGGCAGTGGCAGACTGCGTTTTACGGCGGACGGTATTCCCATAGCGATTTGAGCGAACGTAAGACCGATTTCGTTGCATTAGCCGAGGCGTTCGGGGCGCGGGGGTACAGGGCGAAAGAACCGTCCATGCTTGAATCTATACTCGAAGAAGTCACGAGTGCGCGGGTTCATGGTGAGGTTCTGCCGGTTGTAATCGATTGTTTCGTGGATGCCGACGAAATCGTCCTGCCTATGATTCCGCCGGGCGGCTCGGTCAAGGATATTATTACCAATCATAAAGGAGATGGATAAAGAAAATGGAACTTACCCTCGATAGAATATACCAAGCGGCGCATTTACTGAAAGACAAGATTAGAAATACCGACATAATTCCGTCGGCAATCGGCAAACCTGCCCACCTTTTCTTCAAATCGGAGAATTTGCAGATGACGGGTTCGTTTAAGGTGAGGGGGGCATATTTCAAAATCGCCATGTTGGGCGAATCCGAGCGGGCGAAGGGGGTAATTGCTTGTTCGGCGGGGAATCATGCCCAGGGGGTTGCCCTCGCCGCGGCGCAGATGAACACCTCGGCAACGATTTTTATTCCGAGTATAGCCCCGCTTTCGAAAATTGAGGCGACTAAACAGTTAGGGGCGAATGTTCGGCTTGTGGACGGGGTTTATGATGATGCGCATAAAGCAGCGGTGGAGTTTCAAGAGAAAAGTGGGGGGGTATTTATTCACCCGTTTGACGATGTTGATGTGATTGCAGGCCAAGGAACAATCGGGCTGGAAATACTGGAACAAATCCCGAATCTTGAAGCGGTAGTTGTGCCGGTTGGTGGCGGCGGGCTTATTTCCGGGGTGGCGTTCGTTGTGAAGAAACTCAATCCCGATTGTAAAGTCTACGGGGTTCAAGCGGCAGGTGCGGGGAGTATGCAGCGTTCACTTTCGGCAAACGAACGCGTGAATCTGGGTGGGGTATCGACTTTCGCCGACGGAATCGCCGTGAAATCGCCCGGTGAAACCACCTTCGAGCTTTGCAGGAAGTACGTGGATGAAATCGTCACGGTCAGCGACGATGAAATCGCCACCGCTATCCTCACCCTCATGGAACAGCAAAAGTTAGTTGCCGAAGGTGCGGGTGCGGTTGCGGTTGCGGCGGCGATGTTCGGGAAATTGCCGGAACAATCTCACAACAAGAAGACCTGCGCCATAGTTTCCGGCGGGAATATAGACGTGAACATTCTATCACGTGTGATTTCACGCGGACTTTTGAATACCGGACGGCTTTCCGAACTGAAGATTGAGATGTTAGACAAGCCGGGTCAGCTTAAGGAGGTATCGGCGATTATAGCCGATATCGGTGCGAATGTCATTAAGGTCATGCATAATACAGGCGGCGAAAACACCGACATCATCGGGTGTTATCTCCACATTTCGATGGAGACCAAGAATAAAGAACACTTTATGGAAGTCAGAGAAGCGATTCGACGTGCGGGTTATCGTATTGTGGAAACGTGAAGATAATTCAATTCAAGAGCAGTCGCTGCCTGCTGCCCTTGTTTTGCTTTAATTCCCATCAAGCTCACCTGCTCGACGGCGAAGCCGCCGACTTGTGAGCCCTTGTTTAGCTTTAATTCCCGTCAAGCAGCCTGCCGGCGGCAGAGCCGCTGCCCGCTGCTCTTGTTTTGCTTTTAACAAATCTTTAGAAATTTTTTAGGGGAAATTGATTCAAATTCATGTTGAATTATGGTATCATAACTTTATGTATGAGAAGAGAGGAAAATAGTGATATGCTCAAAACTTTTGAGACTTTGGAAGCCATGAAAACCGTTTTAATAGATAAAGAAAACGTCGGTGCTTTTTTCAGATATGTACCGAAGGAACTCCGCGAGGAGTTGGAGAAACCCGATATGTTCGCGATTGGTGCGGTTAATCCCGATAATACGTCGGCGGGTATTATTGTTGTGCAGGTGGTGGATAATTGGTTGGAAATCCTGTGGTTGTACATAGGTGAACAATTCAGGAACAATGGCGGCGGCAGGGCTTTACTCGACAGATTATTTTCGTGTTTTGAATATGCGCCTGAATTAGTCGGAATCTTCGGGAATTTTCCTGCTGATAACACTGAACTCAAAAGTCTGTACGAAGCGGCGGGGTTCGAGTTTGAAGACGGGGGGATTCCCGCATATACATTAACCGTTTCGGATTTGCAGTCTAATCCGTTCTGGCAGAAAACGCCCCCTCTCGTTGAAAATGTAGTGATTTTGAAAGAACTTTCCGATGTAAGCCTGCGTAAGTTTGAAGTCAAGCTCAGTTTCGCTGAGTGGGGTGTAGCGTTGGAGTCGCCGGTGGATTGGAAAAAGTACGACCCGGATTTAAGCGTCGCCTACATCAAAGATAAGGAAATTGAGGGGATTCTGTTGGTGGAGAAGGAAGACAGGGAAAAATACGCAATCGCGCTTTCGTTTGTGTTTTCCGGAGGAGTGACTTCTGCGTTCGCGGCTATGCTCTACAAGGCGGGTAAAACGGCGATTGATTCCCTCAATCCTGAAATGTCGGTAGACATCGCGGCTATTACCGAAGCTTCGTCTAAATTGGTGAAGAAGTTAATCGGCAATGTGAAAACGTATTTAAGCAAATGTGCTGTATATAGAAATAATTCGGAGGGAGAATTACAATGACCAGTCCTGAAGCGCAGAAAAAATTTCAAGATTTGCAACTTGAAAACATCCAAAAGACGGAGTTGGAAGAAGAGCAAATTCCGTTGTCCGTTCAGTTAAATCAGTCTTATGTTCCTCAGAAGATTACACAAGAGCGTGAAGGAGAAATCGTAAACTGGGCGGTTAAGACTAACCAACAGATTACTGCCGAGAACATCAAACTCGGGCTTCTTGAGCAGACCCCAATTCAGATTACCGAGCCGAATGTTCCCGCACCGGAGTTCGATGCTTATGTGGGGATGAGTGCGCGTAAACGCAAAAAACTCGAAGACCGTCGTAACGACGGTATGGCGAAAGCGCGTAAAAATGGCTTTAAATCTCCGACTAAAGATACGTTGCCTATTTCTGATGAGGCGAAGAAATATCATAAGGAGAAAAACAAACTTCTCGGACGACTTTCTAAATATCCTGTAGAAGATCTTACCACAATTCCCATAAATGCTGATATGTTCTCGCCCGTTCCGTATAAAGAAGGCTGCGACACTACGCTTGATGTTCGAGGAATTCTTCTCAAAATAGACCAAATTAAATATGCGGTTAATCGTTATAAAGAAGAGTCCCAAACGAGAGAAATTGACATCGATGTTAAAGTGAAATATGCTGTGTTAGAGCGAATCGGCAATGAGATGGAAAGAACCATGGAACTCGTTATGAAGTCTAACGGGAACGAGTTTTCGGGTGAGCCTTGCGACGGGAACGAAGAGGCGAATGCTTACTTGGACAAAGATGGTGCCATTAAGCAGTTTAAAGAGCTCATGAAGAATCGATATCAACTGGAATTGGATGAATTTGCCAAATTGATTGAACCTGAGATAAACCAACTCAAGGAAAATATTGATGCAGAGTATATTGAACAGCAAAAAGACACTTCCGAAAAATATAGGCCGTTTTTCAGGGGTCAACTTAACACACATGAAGAAGGGTATATGAAGTTTGTAAAAGCCCTTAACAACAATCCCGGGAAATATGCCGAACACAAAGTCATAATAGACAGTTTGTATAAAGAATTTATTGATTTGGAAGATAAATTTCAAAGAGAAGGTTTTTTGTTTCGTGCGCTAACCACCAGTTTAAGTGAGGAAATTTCCGATTCTGTTTATACAACTAATCTTGACGAACGTATGAGGGCGGAAGCGAATACGAATGAACTTAACCAAAGAATACATGCTGTTCAAGGTGCTTTGATTCATTTGCTTACCGGTAAAAAAATTGATGATAGGGGTCACATACTCCTTGAACAGGAATACAATTATGTCACCGAGACACGCGCGGCACGTAAAGTAGGAGTGGAGTTGTTGGCAGAACATACCGGGTCTGTCAAGGGTATGATGGAGTCGCGCAATAAAACTAATTTTGCCGAAAACCCTAAAGATATTACGCCTTTTGCATCCGAATACACTAAGCAAATCGCGCTTGGTGCGCTTGATTTCAAAATAGGCAGAAAATTGACGAGTAACTATGTTAATTCACTTTCAGAAGAATTTCAAGAGCAGGCGCATGTCCGCGGCATTGAAGAAAAGAGAGACCCCCGTTTAGCTAATGCGTTGCTGAACGAAGTTCACGTGAATGAACAAGGGGCATTTGTCACTAAGCAGGATGAGGAAAACTACATCGAAAATATAAGCATGCTAGATATATTCTTTTCCCTTGACAGAAATGAAGAGATGGAGGTCATGTTAAGCAATTTCGTTGACGAAGTGCTTGCAGTTGAGATAACAGAAGAAATGCTTGAACCTGCTTATATAGCGGAACATTATGAGGAGTTACACCGACTTTCGGAGCGTATTTTGATGCTTGATAATGTTAAGAATGATTATCCTAAACTTTTTACAGATAAGCCCGAAGTGACTGATAAAATCAAAAACCTTGCGAAACTTCATGCGTATTTTGCTAATTCAATTACGGGTTTTGCGCGTGCCAACGGTGTAATTCCTGACTCACTTAATGACGATGTTTTCTTTAACGCTACCCCGGATTATTTAAATCAAAGAAAAAAAGCTCTAAAAAATGATATGGCACTGTACAATGGCTTAGTAATAAAATGTAAGATTGAACTTTCCGAACCCTCTGCTAAAGAGGAAATAGTTAAAAAGCGGGAGATAATTAAAAGATGGGAATCAGAAAAAGAGAAGATTTATTCTGCGGCAACCCCTAAAGAGATTTCTCCTTTTGCGACGGCGAATACGCCTGTGGTTGCGATGGCGGTTGCAGATATGCAGATTTCCAAGGAAATCATGACTTTATACATCGAAAAGGTGGCAAAGCAATTCTATTTTGGCGGGAACGTAGATAAGCGCATTGCTATTGGGTTTGTTGAACCTTTCAAGGTGGATTGGAAGGGTGAGCCGCTTACCGAGCATGATAAGGCAATCTTTGATAAGAATGTTCGCCTTATTGACGGGTTGTTTTCCGGGGTAAAAGAAGAGGAAAACGCTGTTCTTAGGGAGATTTTTGATGAATTGGAAGAATTCGAACGTACGCTTTACGATGATAAAAGGATTGAAGATTTACAGGATGAGAATTATCTCTTGAAAAACTTCGAAAAGATGCTCGAGCTCACTTACAAACTCAAGTTCCTTGAGCCGAATATTCGCAATGTGAACCCGCGTCTTTACGATGCTAACAAGAATCGTTTCGAGACGGTTCGTGCAATTTACCCCGGATTTACCATGATTGTGTCCGGGCTTGCTATGGCGAATGGTGTGGAAACAGAAGCACTCCAGCTTGATGACCACGGTGTTTTGGCACAGCAAAAAGCGGCGGTTGATAATGCGGGAATTCAGATTGCTACCGGCAAGGAAATGATTTCGAAGGGTATGGAAGAGTTGAAGAACCAATCGAGATTGACGGAAGGATGGTAGCGAAAATTTAGATTGGAGTTACTCCAATCTAAATTTAAAGAACGTCTCTTAATAATAATTAAATAAGAGACTTTCTTTTACAAAATCTAAATGTGAGGTGTCGAGCTATGCCCGATGTGTATTTGCAAGAAATCGATAAAAAAGTGCTGACTTATGAAACCTGGGACAAACACGCAAAACAGTATGAAATCAATCTGGCGAATAAGCTGAAGCAGGATAACAATGTCGTCGCCGCTGCGGAGCGTGCGTTGACTAAAATGAACGATGCACTCGTGCAGTATAAAACGGGTGAGAAATCCGATAAGACGACTTCTATTGATAAAATGCGCGAGTTGGAGTCTCTTGTGGGTACGCTTGAGGTCGAGACCGGGAAGACTCCCGAATCTGTACCGGCGGGGAAAAAATCCGACAAGAAAAAGTTGGAAGAGAAGAAATCCGACGAGAAAACATCGGAAGAGAAGAAACAGGAAGAGAAGAAACCGGAAGAGAAGAAACCGGAAGGGAAGAAAGAAAAAACCAAAAAGGTTTCGAAAAAGCCCACTGAACCTCTCGATAAGACAACACCGGAGAAATCGGAAGAGAATCAGTCGTTGCCGGAGACTCCAAATAAAAAGAGTGCAGCAGAACTTGAAAAAGAACTTGCAGAACTCGAAAATCAGGAGAATGAACAGGAAGAAAATCAAAAAGACCCGGTGACAGAAACGCTAGCCAAATCCGTCATTGATGATATACCACAGGAAGAAATTGACCAAGAGATGGATGCCATTCGGGAAGAGATGAAAACCGAGAAAAATGGGCAAGGAGACAAAGAACCTGAAGTCGAGAACAAGCAGGAAGAACTGAAAATCAATAACGAAGAAGAACCTACGGAAAAATCTTTGGTATCTTCGGTATCTTTGGAAAAGAGTAATGATGTTCCCGAAAAAGCAAGAACCAACGCCGCTTTCGATATTTATACGCTCCTTAAGCTTTCGGAGGACGCGAGCCTCGCTGAATTGAATTCGGCTTATAAAAAAGAGTTATTGAAATATCATCCTGATAAAAATCCCGGCAATGAAGAAGCCGCAGAAAAGTTTAAAGAGATTGCCAATGCTTATCAAATTTTTAATAATGCGAGAAGTAATGGTTCTCAAAAAGAGTTGGGAGGCGACGGTCCCCAAAAAGAGTTGGGAAGTGACAGTCCCCAAAAAGCCATAGCTTCCGGTAAAATTTCTGAAGTCCCGTTGCTCAAGGATGTTTCTCATGACCAAGAAAGAAAAGACATAACCGCAAAAGAAAATTCAGAGAAGAGGGATAGAATTTTCAATATCCGCATGAAGATTCTTCACAAGGCGGCAACCGGTGAGGGCGGCTCAAAGAAAGGGGTTTCGCTCAAGACAATGGGGGAGAAAGTCAGCCAAGAACAAGCCGAAGAAATCGGGTTGAATATGCGGCAAATCAAGAAGAGCAGAAGTGTTTTCGGTGCGGATATTCTGGGTTCGAAGAATATCGAGATGAGCAATAAGAAGTGGTACAAGAAACCCGGTGCGTTAATGGGAGAGGAATCGGCGAAAAGCCAAAAGAAGAAAGGGCATCGCATGGTTGCAGGGAGTTCCGATGCAGTCGCGAAGATGCTGACGGCATATAAGTGGGTCGGTGCATTGCCGATTGACCTGCTGTTGTTCCGTGCGGCTATTGCGGGATGGGTGATGAGTGAAGGTCAACATTCGCTTAATGAAGTCGTTACCGGGGCAGAGAAAGCGGGTGTAATCGGTGACGAAAACAAAGAGAATGCAATCACCCTGTATCGGACGTTGTCACCGTTTTCAGCGCGGAAACTGCGTGCGGAAGTCGCGCAGGAACAGACGTTTCCGAATGAACACGTTTATCGGGATATGCTGAATGACGACAACCTCGACCCGAAAATAAAAGATAAAGTCTTGAGGAAGAGCAGTCATACCAAAATGGTTGATAAAGAAAAACTCAAGGGAGTCACCGTCTATGGTGTTGATATGATGTCGGGATTCCGTTCGCGTTACAGCAAGGCGGGGACTGTGTTTACCGTTGATGATTTTTCCAAAGCGAACGAAGACAGGGGCGAAGCTATGGGTGAGTATAACAGCAAAGACAAAGGGAAAAAGATGTCTAAGCCGATTCTTACTCAAATCAAGTTGCGCGGGCATGGCGGGGTTCAAGCCAGCAATAAGAGAGTTCTCTTTATGCCGGGTACACGGTTTCGGGTTGCGAAACCGTATGATATGGGGAGTGAAGGGGAGAGATTCGTTGATTTAATCGAAATCGGCAACGATAGTAACGAGTATAAGGAGCCGAAAGATTCGAAAGCTGTTTCTGTCAATTCTGCGCAAACTACCGAAGAAAAAGGCAGCGAGCAAGAGGTCGCTCCCGTCGAAGGGGCAGCTAAAACGGATAAAGAGGCTAAAAAAGACGTTCCGCAAACTCAGAGCCAGGTGCAAGTCAAGTCGCTTAAGGAGAAGTTCGAGAATTTAGGGGAGTTTCCTCCCGGCGGAGATGATATGAAGAAACTTTTCGATGATGATAAGGCTGTCTTCATTAACGCATTGATGTATACACTGAAAACCGATTACAATATACTCAATGAGGGTAATTATTCCGAATGGTTGCTCTACGATGATATAACGTTGAAGAACAAGATTGCACCGCTTTTTAATTTGAAGTATTTTCAGACCCTTATTACGGGGTACTTTATCGGGAAAAAGGCTATTAGTTAATGAAAAAAGAAGAAATAATGCCGTTTGATTCTTCCGCTGAACAGGTCGGCGCATGGCTTTCATTGGTCGAAATGTTGTTGGCAGCGTTCAAACAGAAACAAGATGTTCAAAATAGTGAAAATACGGCCCACTTTCCGGATTTTCATTTGATTATGCGGCATATATTCGCACGGGGAGCGGCTTCGGTTAATGCGGGAAAGGTTTTTCCGTTTGACAACCTGATTCTTAAATTCGGATTGGGTCCGTTTGAGTCTTTTTGCGTGATTCTCGCGCTTTCCTGCGAAGTCGAGCGGAAATATGAAAATGTGTTCGCTTTGCTGAATGATGTTTCGGAAATTAAAAAGCCTACGTTGGGACTGGCGGCGCAATTATATGAGTTCGCGCTCACCGGCGGGGAAGAAGTCCGTGGTATAGAATTGGGTGTTCAGTTGTTTTTCAGCCCGGATAGTGATTCGGCGCGGTTTGTGTTTCAGCGGTTCGCCGATAAACCGGAAATGTCGAGATTGTCGTGTCCGTTATCGCTGAATAAATCGGTGTTGTATTACCTGTGTTTGGACGATGTAGGTGATGCCCCTTTATCGGATGAGTTGTTTGGTTTTTGTGAGATTTATCAATACGCATTGTATAGAGCCAACTCCGAACCGCTCTTGTGTCATAGGTTCGAGACCGAGAAAGTCCTTGCTGCTATACGGTCGCACGGTGAAACTCCGGGATATGGGGAGGATAGTAATGCGGTCTGTCTGCTTAACATTCACGGGCAGGCAGGGGGTGGTCGCCGATTCGTTCTGCGCAGGTCGTGTGCAGAATTAAATCGAGACATCTGTTTTGCGGATTGTTCGGTTTTGTTGCGTGCCGAAACGCCGATTCATGAGCTTTGCAAGACCGCCGATTTGTTACTCGCGCATTGTCTTTTGAATGATTCTTTGCTTTGTCTTTGTGATTTTGAAATCGGGAGAGAGAATCAGATACACGCACGGGAATTCTTGAAAGCGTTGTCGAAATCGCTGTCTTTGATTGTACTTATAAGCAGAGAGCGACTGACTATGACACCACCTTCGAAATGTGTGTATCACAGTGTCGAAATCAAAACGGCAACCTTCGAAGAGCAGCAGGATTTATGGAATTATTTCACTGATTTTGGTGGGTATAAGTTGAAGGATGTTTCTGATATTAAGCGGATTGTTTCGTCTTACGATTTGCCGGTAGGTCATGTGAAAGATGTTCTGGCGTTATCGGAGATGGAACGTGTTTCTGTCGGTGAGAAACGAATCACGTATCGGAATATCTGCGATGCGATTCGTGAGAAAAATCGTGTGGAAATCACCGCTTATGCGGAACTTATGCGGACGGAATTCACCTGGGATGACTTGATTCTTTCGGACGCGAGCGTGAAGGTCTTGCGAAAGGTCTGTAATCGGGTGTTGTATAAGCGGGTGGTCAACGATAAGTGGGAAATGGGCAGGAAGCTCCCGTATGGTCGGGGGTTGAGCGTTGTTCTGTACGGGCCGCCCGGCACAGGGAAGACAATGGCGGCGCAGGTAATCGCGAACGAAATCGGCAGGGATATTTATCGGGTGGATTTGTCCCGAATGGTCAGCAAATATATCGGTGAGACCGAGAAAAACTTGGGTGAGGTGTTCGATGCGGCGCGAAATGTCAATGCCGTACTGTTTTTCGATGAAGCCGACGCGCTTTTCTCTAAGCGAACCGAGGTGAAGGAAGCGCGGGATAAATTCGCGAATACCGAAACGTCATATCTGCTTCAGAAAATTGAGGCGTATAATGGGATTACCGTCCTCGCTACGAACAATGTTACTAATTTTGATGCGGCGTTCAAGAGGAGAATCAATTATTTCGTAAACATTGAAATGCCGGACGAGGAAAGCCGCCTGAAGATTTGGCAGTCGCTCATTTCGGAGAAACTTCCGCTTGATGAGAAGGTCAGTTTGAAGGCATTAGCGAAGAAGTTCGAGCTTTCGGGGAGTGAAATCAAGTCGGCGTTGATTGAAGCGGCTTATACCGCGGCTGCCGACGATTCGCTCATTACAGGGGAAATACTGCTGAACGCAATCAGTGACGAATACACTAAAAGCGGAAGAATCTTGTTTGAACAAGATAAAATTATCTAGCAGAAATTAGGAGGAAAGCGTTTTGACATTACAAAAAGATTTAGAATTAGATAAAAATAAAAATTTAATTGAGTCACCCCAATTGCATTCCCATCGGACAACGACTTATAATCTGCCGGCATATAACGCCGAAGAAGAGTCGGATGCTTTCAAAGAAGAGATAAAACAAGAAAATCAGGATACTTTGGAAGAAAAAACAGAACAGCTTGAAAAGTCCGAGATTCAACAGCAACTGGAAGATAGTTTTGAAGAGATTAAAATCGAAACGCTTGCGCAGGTTCGACAGCAACCGGAGTTACCGCGGCTTGATTCCAAGAAAAAACGGAAGAATTATAAAGAGAAGCAGGAATACCTCACTGAGAAGGGAGTGCAGGGTCTGTATAACGATGCAGAGCTAAAGCGTATTCAGCGTGATTTGTCTCCGCGCGGGGGGAAAGATTATGAAGATGCGTTGAGAGAGTTAAAGCACCAAATATGGCATATGGACAACTATCTGGGGGGGGAATTTAAAGAGCAGATTAAAGAAAACGGGGAAAAAGTTTTAATAAATGATGTACCGCCGCACGGAAGCTTTGCACAGTTTGAAAATCTGCCTGTTCCGCTTCGTAATGAATTGGCAACCCGTTATATGAACGAGGTGTTTCAGCCGCAGTATGGGAATCACAGTCTCGAACAGATGAAGAGCTTGTGTGTGTTAAAAGGGACAGAGTTCATGCTCAATCCGCTTTTGCGGTTGGGTATTTCGTTGGGAATGAGGAGCGGTCACGGAACTAAATCGCCGGAATTTTTTAAGCAATTGGACAATGAACTTTGCAGGCAGGTCATGGTGGAAACGTTGGTGAAGCGGCCTGCCGAAGATGAGATTAATAGCTCATCCCGAGAAGATCGACCAATACTGGAGGACCGGATTAAAAGAAATTGCGGCTCACAGATATTTATAGCTAAGAATCTGCTTTTGGCACACATGGGTAATATGCAGAAAGTCAATGCCGATGGCACGAGTCAGCCGTGGGATGTTCCGGTTGCTACGGCGTTTGCGCATTGTTCGCGGGTGCATTATATATTTCCGCCTATGACTGCCAATACGCAAAAACAGAAAGATGCCCATGTGAATATGTGGAACGTTTTTCATCAGACAAGCGAGATAGAGGGGCTTGAAGAGGATAAGTGGTTCGGCGCGGGCAACAACGGCGGAATGTTTAAGCGCGGCGGCTCTACGCATGATTTGCAGCGGCGAAGAGTCAATGGGAGTAAGCCGGCTAAAGAAATCAAGAAGACTTTATCCAATCTATCCGGTCAAAGGGGAATGAACGTGGCAATCGGCGGATTGGGAAATAGGGGTGTGCAGGGAAGAAAAATTCTGAATAACGGGACTTGCGGTCACATTTATTCCATGAAGAAGGACGCTGAGGTAGGGATTTGCGGCGGGTATCTTGTTGGGTTTGAATCTGATGAGCATAAGAAGACAAATCAACTGGGTCACACGCATGACATGCTTGCCACGGGTGAAAAATCATCGAGTTTCGGCGGACAGCGTTCGGACGAAATCGGTAAGAAGTATGGCGGACGTGAGGTGGATTTATCGCAAATCCCCCCCGAAGAATTGTCTGAGAATATGCTCGTTTTAGAACACGCAATTCGCTACGCTATGAAGCATAATCACCACGAGGATTTACGTAAGATTATGGATATGCTGACCGGTAATCTTATGAACGAAGAGCGTTGGGAGGAATTCCGGAAATTTCTGAAGGAGGCACGAAAAAGAGAACCGATTAAGCGGTACGTAAAGCATGACAACACGCCTAAATTACCGCTTGAGGAAGTATCATCTGAATACTTCCAGACAAAAAGCGGCAAGCAAGAATACGAAAGGCAGGTGGACGAACTGAAAAAAAAGACCCAAGCTTTTCAAGAAGCAGATTATGATTATGACGTTTTCGATTTTGATGAAGAGGTGAAGAAAGAAACTCAAAAGGCGCAAGAAGAATTGTATACGGCGGGAGAAAACCTTCAAAAAGCAAAAAAGACCAAATCCAAACAAAAAGCGCAAGAGGATGTAAAAAAAGCGCAAGAGGAGGTGGAAAAAGCAAAAGAGAATGTAAAATCGCAGGTTATTGAGGCGAAGGTGCTTAAAAAGGAAGCAAAACTGGAATCTGCAAGAATTCAAGCAGAAGAGAAGTTAAGAATCGAGAAGAAAAATATGGAAAAAATGAATGAAATCTATAGAAAAAATGGAAGCACGTTGCCGGATGATTATGAGGCGAAAGAATATAACGAGAGATTTGCTACTGCTTATAAAGAAGGTAAAAAGTAATGAGTAAAGTAAAAAAACTCAAAGCTGAGGAAATGGACGAAATCACAATAACGCCGGTTAATAAGGATAATGTGGCTTTTTTCGCACCTATGCTCCCGATTGAAATCGCGGAAGAGTTAGATTCGGGTGCGGCGGCACTCGGCGCGGTTGTTGATGGTGTTGCTGTTGGGGTTATTGTGGTTCGTGCCGACAGGGAACAATCCGTTGCCGAGCTCCTGTGGATTTACGTCGCACCGGATTTTCGCAGACAGTATATCGGCAGCACTCTCTTTTGTGAGATGGCCGATATTCTTGAAGACCCGTATTCGTTCGATTTTGAGGGGGTGTCTTGCACATATTCGATTCCGAACGATGAGGTGGAGATGTTCTTGAAAAGCATCAAGTTTGAACAATGGGAATCCGACAACTCAATGGGGCAGTGTGTGGAAATTACGTTGGGTGAAATCGTTGAATGTGATTTTTACAAGAAGTCGGTACGAAATCCCGAGATTTCGTACCGATTCGTTGCGGAATTGACCGATTATCACATGAATATGCTCAATTCCGACCTGGACAGAAACGACGCAAATTACACCGGGGCACCGGTGACATGGGAAACGGTTGTTCCCGAGTGTAGCGTAGTCATGTACAGGGAAAACAAGCCGGTGGGTTGTCTTTGCGTTTCGGACGGGATTCCGGGGGGCGAAGACAACGAGAAATTCTTGTCGGTGTTGTTCATATACGAAAAAAGCACCGCCGCTATTCTGGGAATGTTCCGTCACGCAGGCGAAGCCGCGTTGAAGAAATTCTCAGTCGAGACGTTGCTTAAAATTCCGGTTGTTTCGGACAGTTCAATGAAAATGGTGAAAAGGCTCTTCGGTGAGCGTGCGAAGGTCTGTCAGCGAATGGTTACGGCGGGGTTTAGTTTCAGGGGTACTGAAATTACAGGTGAAGTGGCATGAGGGAAATTGACAGAATCAGTGATTCTCGTAGGATGAAACAGGCGGTCGCACCTCCCCCACCCTCCGAGCCTGATGATATGGAGGAAATGTTGGAATTCCCACTTCATGAGCCGCTTAATACAACGCAGAGCGTTTTCGATAAGAATGCGTTTAATAAGACCGGCGGAATTAATACGGTAAAATCAGTTTTCGACAGGAAGGCGGTATTTAAGTTTGATGGTCATAATCATGACGGCAACTCATAAAATCAAACTTGCATACGGTTCAAAGTCCGAGCGGGTGAAGACTTTTCCGGTTTTAACGAACTCATAGCGAATCGCCAACAGATAGTGCTTCATGTGGACTTTTCCCTCGGCTTCCGGGTCGCCTGCCGCAAGGAAAGCCGCATTGAGAATACAGTTTTTGATGTTACCCCCCACGAATTCAAAGCGTTCGGCTAAAAAGCGAACGTCCACGTCTTCGGCGAGCGGGGTGTTCTTCGGAATGGTAGCTTTCCAGAGGATTTCACGGGTGTCGGGGTCGGGAAATTGGAACTCTACGATAAACTTCATTCGGCGGAAGAACGCAGGGTCGATGTTATGCTTATAGTTGGTTGCGAGAACGGATACTCCGTCATATGCCTCAACTTCCTGGAGCAGGAGAGCTGTCTTGTTGTTGGCACTCGCCTGACCTGAGCCGCCGTCATCGGAACGTTTTGCGAAAAGAGTGTCACACTCGTCAAAAAAGAGAACAACGTTACACTTCTTGGCTTCACGGAATATCATTGAAATGCTTTTCTCGGTTTCACCTACGTATTTGTCAACGACCTTCGAGAGGTCAACGCGATACAATTCCAGATTCAGTGCGTTAGCGAGAACCTGAGCACACATTGATTTACCGGTACCCGGCGCACCGAACAACAGCACCGATAATCCGCGCCCGTAGGGATATTTGCGATTGTAATCCCAGTCTTCGTAGACTTGTTTGCGAAACCGCATTTGGTCGCAGGCATATTCGAGTGATTGGCGTTGGTCGGGTGACATGACGATATCGTCCCATGAATAGGTCGCTTTGATTTTAGTTGCCTTTTGCGTAAGTTCATGGCTCATTTGATTGTAGCAAGCTTCAAACAAACAGCTCCGCGCGATTTGGGTGAGTTTTTTCATTGCCGAAAGACTCTTCGACATACGAAGCGCACTCTTGATTTTCCCTGCTGTGAACAGGAATTTCGTGGACATTTCGAGGAGTTCTACGTCGTCGTCCAAATCGTACCCCACTGAATAGTGTTTCCATAGTTCGACACGTTCGTTATTGTTGGGGGTGGGTAATTCAAGTGCGGTGTATTCAAGAGTTGTCATCTCCCGCATGGGGAGCTTTTCGCGGCTGGCGGTGAACACGGTGACTTCTTTAGCTGTGAGTTTATTAAATGCCAAGTCCATGTAACCGAAAAACTTTTCTTTTTCTTCTTCACGATAGGAGAGGTTGTCCAGACAGCAACAAGCCTCCAGTAGGAGACATTCGCGGCTGACCGACCATAACGCCTTGTCAACGAAACTGAAATCATATGCGAAGAGTTTGTTTCCGTCTATGCTGATACAGGAAATGCCTTTCTCTTTGCAGAAGTGTTTGATGGTGAATTTGCGCCCGCTCCCCTCGTCGCCGAACAGTGCGAATACGCGGGTACCGTCATCGTAAGAGATGTTTAACGCGTCGAGTTCTTCTTTGTTGGCGATAAAAGGGTCGAGTTTTTCGGTGCTTGATTTATCGGTGAGCAGACTGAAAAAACGGCGAAAGTTTTCGTCAATTGCCGACGGATTCTTCCCGAAAAGGAAGTCGATTAGCCGTTTGTCGGGCGAAATCACCGTAGAGAACGGCATAGCGGGGTTGACTTTCAGGTCGAACAGCGGTTGCAGTTGTTCCAGCGTTTTCGACATCTCGCCGTAAGCCCCGGTTATGGAGAATTTGTTTCCGTAGAAGATTCGCGCCGCCGACTCAAAACTCGGGGCAGATAACTGTCCGTTTTGGTTGACTACCTGGAACACCGACGAATAGTTAGTCTGGGTGGACGAAAGAATCGCACAGGCAAAACAGAATACGGTGAAGTTGCTGAAGTCCAGTTTGCGGCAAAGGTGATAGAACGGCATATTCACGTCTTCACCGGTGGCTTCGGCACGGAGTTTGATATAACCGAACATTGATTCCACCGATAGTTCCGAACCGGAATCTATGTTCAGGGTTGATTGGTTTTCTTTAACAAATTCAGCGAAAATATCCGCCATATCATCGTCCAAATCTTCAGTAAAAATATCTTCCGATTCGGATTGAGGGTCTTCGCCCGGAGATTCTCGTGATTCACCCGCAAAACTGAAGTCCGACAGATGTTTCTGGCATAGTCCGTGCGCTATTTCCAGGTCGGGGTAGAGGACGTTCTTGTATCCTCCTTTTTCGGAAGCGAATACGCCCATCATATCCTCGAGGTATATTCTCATTCGCAGGTCTACAGCCGCGAACACGAATGACATATACTCGTCATATCCCGAAAACGGTTTGCCTTTGTTACTTGAAAATCTTTTAGATAAACTCATGTAGTACACCTTTCAAATTAATTTCATACATTGCAGAAAATATAACCCGCACCGCGGACGGTTTCGATAATCCCTCTGTTAGATGGGTCAATTTTCTTGCGAATGTTCGAGATATGTACCATCACGGTACGAATATCGCCGTAACTGTCACCTTTCCAGACGTGTTCATACAGGTCATTGTATAGGAGCAGATTGTCCGCCCGTTCGGACATATACAACAACAGTTGGTATTCGGTCTGGGAGAGTGAAATCTCCTTTTCATCTTTGATTATTCTGTGACGGAGTGTGTCAATAATAAAGCTGTTGAATTCTCTTAACGGTTCTTCTTGCTTTTTTGGGGGAAAATTCCTCATTCCGGCGCGGCGGATTTGCGCTTCGATTCGGGCGCACATGATATTGAAGTCAACCGGCTTAACGATGTAATCGTCCCCACCGCCCTGCAGAGATTTTATGATGTTTCCCGGGTCGTCGAGGCAGCTCATGAAAATAACCGGTGAATTCACCCCGGAATTCCGGACTTTGACTATGAATTCGTTTCCCCTCCCGTCGGGGAGCATTACATCCATCAGGATGCAATCGTAATTGCTCGATTGGAGCATTGACTCGGCTTGTTCGCAGGTGTAGGCGTTGTCGGCGGTGTATCCTGCGGCGCAGAGATGGATTTTTGTGATTTTGGCTAAATCGAAATCGTCTTCGACAATTAGAAGATGTGCTTTTTTCACTGAATTCCTCCCAATGGTTAATGTATTGATTATATCATAATATATTCGGTTTTTCAAGAGGAAATTCCGTTTTTCGACATAAAATTTTTGTTTAAAATCAGGAGGTGTCCGATATGAAATTCACAATTACAACTAAACGTGAACGAGAACTCGCAGCTGAGCTTGACAAAGCGCGGAGCGAATTACAGCGGAAGTGTGAGGAATGTGACAAGATTCAAAAGGAGAGCGAGGAGAGTCTCGTTCGATTTCATGGTGCGATTGCCCATGAAATGCGGACTCCGTTATCGATTATATCGGGATATGCAAACCTGCTGAACGGCGATTTAATCCATGAAGAGGAAGTTCGCAAGGAGTACCTGTTAAAGATATGCGAACGTGTGAGTTATATGCTAAACTTATTCGATGAACTTTTATCGAATGCACGCTTCTCTTCGGGAATTGAGCAGATTTCAGCCGCACCGGTTGATATAATGGCATTAATCCGACAGACCGCGAACGATGTTTCGCGAATTGTCGAACGTTCGCAATCGCAAATAGTTATAAAAGTTAACTCTGATAACGAAGGAAACTCGATAGTAATTAAAGCAGATGAGACCAAGCTTACGAGAATTTTCTATAATATTTTAGAGAATTCTGTCAAATATATGGGCAGGGACGGCGAAATCAACATCACTGTTTCGCAAGCTGACAACAGACTTCTTATTGTGTTTAAAGATGACGGAAAGGGCATGGATTCGCACGAGGTGGGTCGTATTTTCGAGAGGAACTACCAAGGGAGTAACAAGTCCTCCGGTTTCGGATTGGGATTGCATACCGTGAAAATGTCGGTGGAATCCCACGGTGGTAAAGTCTTCGCAAAAAGTGGAATTGATAAAGGTATGGGGATTTATATTGATTTACCTGTGTAGTCGTTTGGTGTAACAAGGTCGAAGACGTTGGATTTATTCCGGCGTCTTTGTTTTATACGAAAAAATCTTCTTAAATTAAGAAATTTACCCTTGACATGAAATATATTCCGTGATATAATAGTAAGTCAATAAGATTGAAGGAGATGTTACGATTCGATTTCACGTGAATTCTACGGTAAAACAGCTGACTCGACACAAAACGGGACAGCGTAAGAAAGGGGTGAGATTCGGCGCAAGAATAAATCGGACAGTTTGAGCGGGGACGGATATTCTGGCAAATAAAATTTATAAGAAGGAGAATTAAGCAATGCGAAAAAAGGTTTTAAAAAGGCTTATATCGGTTTTACTTGTCTGCGTGATTGCAGTGAGTACGGTTACGATTCAATCGGAGGCGCATATCGAGAATA
>Ga0099364_10004563_pt1 | contig 20957 bp, 16 predicted proteins | sample TergutTh196P3_FD_73070 | JGI IMG/M metagenome (GOLD analysis project Ga0099364, IMG submission 73070) | Microcerotermes parvus P3 segment gut microbial communities from Pointe-Noire, Republic of the Congo - Th196 P3 | ecosystem: Host-associated > Arthropoda: Insects > Digestive system > Gut ... | reverse complement strand
TTTTTTCAATCGGGGTACTACCCAATGTCATTTGTGCCTCGAATCTTTTTCGCATAGTCAATTTTTAAGTGAATCTTTTTTCAAATAGGGCACAAAAATATGCATTTATGTACAAAAATACAAGTTTATGGGGAAAAATGTAACTTTTTTTTGTCGATAAGCAAAAATATTCGAGGGTGAAAAAACGGTGTATAGGACTGTTTTATAGGATAATAAACCCTTTACTTCCAAACACTATATAAACTTTACAAACTATATAAACTATACAAACTATACAAACTATACAAACTATACAAACTATATAAACTTAATTTGAAATGCAACGCAAAGAAATAAACATATTTAGCATATCGTTTTTAGATTTACTTTCTGGGGCTTTGGGAGCCGTTCTTATATTGTTTATTATTATCCCAAAGATGCATTCGGAATACGATGCTGAATATGATTATGAGTACGATGCCGAATATGATTATGAATACAATGAAATTTTTGACTACGACTATAAATATTATCCCGAATACAATTACAAATACGATGATAGAATATATAAGCCACTTGATGGAGCTATAAGCGAACTTATAGCGCAATTATGTATTGTGTGTCATTGGAAAGAATATAGTGACGTTGACTTGTATGTTCAAAATTTGAGTACCACAGAAATTTGTTTTCATAGGAATATGAATACAACTTTTGGTAAATTATATCTTGATTTTACACCTAACGAAGCAAATGATGCGGTTAAATATGAATTATTTTATCAAAAGAAAATTGTACCCGGGGAGTATATGATATACACAGGTTTGTTCAGCGGAGCCAATTTAAAATACCCTGCGATAACTAATGTAACCGGATATGTAATTATGTTTCCGGGAACAAAAAATGAGAAAAAAATAGAATTTCGTCCTATCCGCTTATCTTTGCCCGGTGAAATGGTTATAATTGGAACATTAATAGTAACAGAAAACAATATAATTTTAGAACAATGAAAAAAATAATTTTAAGCGTACTTTTTACAGGAGTTTTTTATGCTATTCTGTGGTGGAAAATTGCTCCCGGAATGGAATATTCAGAATCCTACCGAATATTAATACTTTTGGGAGGCAGGTTGCCCGATGGAATAATTCAGGCTATTACTCTCTTTTTGTTTGTCTTTGGTATTATGGACATTCGCGGGTTAAATTCAAGGCTCAAAATAGAAAAAAAGGCTTATTATCTTAACCATGGCATTCCTGATATGGTAGTTCACCGTGAAGATGCAAGCAAAATAAAGGAGGCATCTGCGCAGCACGGATACTATTTATTATCTGCATTGATAAAAAATTGTTGCACAAAGTTCATTTTAACTTCTGATTCGTCAGAAGCATTAGCCTTAAACGATTCGCTAATAGACAACTATCAGTCAAAATTTGAAAGCGACCAGACCTTTATCCGTTACGTCGCTTGGGCGATACCCTCAGTAGGTTTCATTGGAACCGTATGGGGAATAGGACAATCTTTGACATTAGCAAAAGAAGCAGCAACAGAAGCAGGTATAGAAAAAATCACAGCAGCACTTGGAGTGGCTTTTGATACCACTTTGTTTGCGCTTTTACTCAGCATTATACTTATGTTTTTAATTCATACCTATCAAAAAAAGCAAGACAACTTTTTTGCTGAAATGAAAGATTTCGTCATCGAAAAATTGATAAATAGATTTCAAGCATAATAAACTTTACCAACTTTCAAACTTTATGAATTTTACAAACTCTTTTACCTCTGGAATAAAGTCATTTTCAGGTGAAAATCAAAACCAGTATTATATTCTCGAACACCAACAAAGTTCTAAATATAATAAAGAAGGGGAACGTCAGGAGATAATTATTGATAAAATAGAAATAGGCAGAGCAGTAAAATGTCAGGTACGTTTCGACGAATCATTTGTAACCGTCAGCCGCCAACACGCAGAAATTGTTAAAGACAACCACAAATGGAAATTTCTGCATCTTTCTGAAACAAATCCCAGCTTTATTAATGGTACCGAAGTTTCAAATGAGCAATTTTTGGATGATAACGATGAAATACAACTTGCCGTCGCCGGCCCAAAATTGAAATTTATCCTTCCCGAAAACAGTGCAGTTGAAAATATAGAGTTTCCTAAGCGTTTAAACCTTTTCTGGAAACAGGTTTTGCGCCCCGTCAAAATTCCAATAACAATGTTTTTGTTGATTATGGCGTTAGGAATAATCGGGTTGAGCAGTGGACTTTTTTCTAAAAAAACTCATAAATTAATCGACAAATGTAAGGATGATGTATATTTTCTTTGGACTGAAGAACTATTTTTAACAGATGGATACGACTATTGGGAAGAAGTTGAAATGGAAAATGGCGAACCTTATAGTTGGTCAGGTACCGGATTTTTGATGAAAGATGGTCGTTTTGTAACAGCACGACATTGCGTTCAGCCATGGCGTTTTACTACCGATAAAAGTGTCCTAAAAAGCGCCGCCCAATGTGACAGAAATGAAAATCTTACTTTGACTGCTACAATCTATGCAGAAAATCGTGTAGGAGATATATTTGTTTTTGATAGTGACGATTTTATTTTTTCGGATGTCTATGACGTGAGAGGCTGTTTTGGTAGAGATGAAAACGGGTCGCAAATTTGTGCAAAATCTATTATTCATGCTGAAGACAGCAGGGCAAACTCTTCCGACTGGGCATACGTACAAACCAATTCATGCGGATCGCTTAAAGCAGACTTTAATTTGTCAAAAAAATTGAAATCAGGTATGGAACTCTATGTTTTGGGATTCCCCGCAGACCTTGGATTGAGTGTTATGCACGCTGGACCAGAGCCTATTTACCACAATTGTAGCGTAGGTTTAGACGGATTAAACTACACAGGATGTTTCTTACATACTCGCGGCGCTGATTTTGGAAACTCTGGCGGTCCAATTTTTGCACGTAAAAGAAACAAATTGGTCGTAGTAGGCATAGTTTCGGCAAAATCCCAAAGTGCCGAATACAATTATGGAGTACCAATTGCTGAAATCCGGAATTATTAATTAGGCACAAAATTATAATATTTTTTTAATTAAAAAAAAGAAACTTAATGTTAATTTTTTCGTAAAAATCAAAAATTATTTTTTAAGAATTTAAATTAATGGACTAATAAAATGAACGAAGGAGATTTATTTCACAGCCGCTATAAGTTAATAAAGAAAATAGGCGAAGGCGGATATAGCAAAGTTTGGTTGGTCGAAGATACCCAATCGAATTTAGAGATGGCGTTGAAACTCTATGAAAATTACGGCTCGCCGAGCAACGGGACTGATGCTTTCAAAGAAGAATTTAAATTGTTATATGGCCTGCAGCACACCAATATTTTGTGTCCCAAACATTATGATACTTTCGAAGGCTCGCCTTATTTACTAATGACCTATTGCAAAAAAGGCTCCGCTGATAATATTGTTGGCAAAACTGACGAAATTGATGCATGGAAATTTTTAAGTGAAGTAGCTTCGGGAATGGAGTATTTACATTCGAAAGAAATAATTCATAAAGATATTAAACCTCATAACGTGTTGATTAGCGATGATGACCAGTTTTTAATCACTGACTTCGGAATTAGTTACAAAGGACAATCGATAGAGAACAATATTGAAAAAAGCATAGGCACACCAGCATACTCAGCGCCTGAATGTTTTGAAAAAGATAAAGTTACCGATAAAGCGAGCGATATTTGGTCGCTGGGTGCTACTTTGTTTGAAATTTTGGAAAATAAAGTTCCATTCGGTGAAGAAGGGGGACAAAATCAAAAAAAAGAAACGCCTATTACAGCCATTGAGAAAAAATATTCTAAAAATTTGAAAGATGTTGTATATCAAATGTTAGCTTATGATCCTTCACAAAGACCGACAGCAGAAGAATTAGTAGAATTATGCAAAAATAAGCCACGCCTCACCCAAAAGCTTGATAGAAATAAAAAGCCTCCAATTGTCAAAACAACAGACGACCAACAAGGAGAGAAACAAGAAGAAACAGATACAAAGAAGGAAACTATTATAGATGATAAGGACGGACAAAAAAAGAAAAAGGTGCTTATGACTACCATTTTCGTTGTAATGGTAGTACTAATATTCACCTTAGGTACTTGCATAACATTAAGAAAACAAAAATCAAAAGAAGTTGAAAAGTTTCCTGATATTGAGATGATATTTGTCGAAGGAGGCTCGTTTACTATGGGCTGTATTGAAAAGCATAAAAATGATTGCTATCATAATGAAACTGCACATTTGGTTACTGTCAGCAGTTTTTACATTGGCAAATACGAAATAACTCAAGCACAGTGGAAAGTAGTAATGGGTAACAATCCAAGCTATTTTAAAGGGGACAATCATCCTGTAGAAAAAGTTAGTTGGAACGAAGTGCAGGAATTTATCAAACAATTGAACAGACTAAAAGGCACTAAATATCGACTTCCTACCGAAGCCGAGTGGGAATATGCGGCACGTGGTGGAAAATATAGTAATAATAATTTTAATTACAGTGGCAGCAACAGGGTAGACCTTGTTGCATGGATTGAAAATAACTCCAACGAAACAACAAAGCCCGTTGGACAAAAACTCCCAAATCAATTAGAAATTTACGATATGAGCGGGAATGTACAAGAATTTTGTAGCGATTGGTTTGACCAAAACTACTCTTTTTCGTCTCAAAATGATCCAAAAGGGTCTTCAACCGGAACTAACCGCGTTATTCGAGGTGGTGCATGGAACTCAAAAGCAAGACAAGCGCGAGTGACCAACCGTTCGAGCGTTGCACCCAACCAAAACAATGCAAACAATATAGGATTTCGGCTGGCAGTGAGTATCGGTGATATTGAGTGATAAATTCTATAAAGTTGGCACTGCTCACCCTAGATGGCGGGTTTCCAATCACACATACCTTATTTCTTATCCGAAGGTTTGATTTTCGATATTATTTTCGACTTATCTGCAGTTCTTTTGTTGTTAAAAAACTTTTGGGATGTTATTTTGGAAGTTGATTTTTTAGCAGATTTCCAACTACTATAATCATAAAAATACCATTTTAATTGGCCTGGGTCTGAAGTAGTCATTGTCATTGACCAACTACTATAAATATAATTGTCAACTACCTCGAAAGTATCTTCATCAATTAAATAAAGAATATTCCACCCTTTTACAAGAGTCAAATCAACAAGGATGGAAACCTCATTTTCTATTATATAACCTTGATCTTCATATATATAGTTTTCTGAATAACTGCCTTCGATTGAAACATCTCTATCTGAGTAAAAATAAATACCATCGACATACAATTCATATTCACTATTTGGAGTGTAATGTTCTATTTCTTTCTCAAGATAAAAATCGCCTACCCATCTGCCTGACTTATATCCTTCGAACCATAACTCTTCTACCATAACATCATAATCACTTGCTGTTATCCAATCTATATCTTCATCATTGTCCTCAAAAAATCTCCGTAAAAACTTGTTGTCAACATTAATTGGTAAATCAATTGTAAAGCCTCCGTTTGCATAATTACAATTTGCAAGGGTAAATTCGTCATAATCATAATCTATTATGGCTCTTACCTCGCCAATAATATAGTTATAACTATTTCCGTTTTCAACAGTAACGGTAACATTAAAAAAATTGTCGCTATATTTAGTTGCTTTTTGTGTGATTGTTGCCGTAACTTGATTGTTTTGTCCAATAATAAAAATATTAGCAGTTCTTTCAATATTTGTAAAATTTTCAGTTAAAGAAATTGAAACGGCATAATTTCCTGCTTTTTCACCACTTTTAGGTGATATGTTAATCCAATCTATATTTTCAGAAGATGAATTCTCGGCAGTTATATTCGAAGTCCATGCCCCAGTGGAAGTAAAAACGATATCTCTTTCACCTGTTGTTTGGTCGGCAAAAACGACTTGGTTTAATGATTTTTCGTCCACTCCAATAATGTCGTCTTCAAATAATTTTGTACGTTTTTGGGTAATTTGAACCATTATTTCAGAACCTTTGCAGGAAATATAAATTTTAGCAATTCTATCTTGACCTGATAAATTTTCTTCAAGAGTTATAGAAATTGTGTGAGTTCCACCTTTATCGCCATATTCAGGTGTAATGCTCATCCAACTAATGGTTCCTGCTGTTGAATTTTCATTGGTGATTTTTGTAGTCCATGCACCAGAAGTTGTGAAAATTATATCACTTTGTCCTATTGTTTGGTCGGCAAAAATAGTTTGAACCAAAGATTCTTTGTTTTTAATTTCAATATCGGGAGTATTATTTTTATCACAGCCTACCAACAATGCTGCCACAAATGGCAAAAATAATATTATTAACAATTTTTTTTTCATTTTATTTATTATTTTTAGTTTATTTGATTTCATAGTATGTATAAAGATTTATTTCTAAATTTATTCTGTGGGATTTGCACAGATTTTCGCTTTTGTCTTCCATATAATTTATGACTCATATCCATTAGCAACCTCCAAAATAGACAACATTTAAGATAAAAGTTTATATTTTTTTGAAAAAAATAGTCGCTGAAATTTTTGCAAAGATGAACTCTTTTTTATTTATTTACAAATTTATTAAAAAAAAGTAAAAAAAAGTGTTTTTTTTCTGCAAAAATAAATTCACATTTCCTGACTAAACACAAATAAATACAATTTTTGCAAAATAATATTATCTGTTAAAATCTGTTGCATCTCTGTTATCTGTGTGCAAAATTGATTTTTCACATCCTTTCAGGTACATCAATGCCCAGCAACCACATTGCCTTTCGAATAACATATCCAACTGCCTTAGAAATATTGATACGTAAATTACGAGTTTTTTCGTCGCCTTCAAACAAAATTGGATAATCATGATAAAACTGATTGTACTCTTTTGCCAAATCATATACATAGTTTGCAATCAGGGCAGGGTTGTAGGTTTTGCCGGCTTCGTTCAAAATATTTGAGAAATTTGAAACTGATTTTAAAATTGTTGTCTCTTTTTCGTTTAATTCAATATCAGTTAAAACATTGTAGTCAAAAATAATATCTTTCTCCTTTGCTTTCCTAAAAATAGAACATATTCGGGCAAAAGTGTATTGAATGAAAGGTCCAGTATTTCCATTAAAATCGATTGATTCTTTTGGATTAAAAGTTATATTCTTTTTTGGGTCAACTTTTAGGATAAAATATTTGAGTGCGCCGAGAGCAATTGTTTTATAAACGGTTTCTGCTTGTTCTGCTGTATATTCCTCTAATTTTCCAAGTTCTTTTGACATTTCGCGGGCAGTATTGAACATTTCGGTCATCAAATCGTCGGCGTCAACAACAGTGCCTTCGCGGGATTTCATTTTGCCGTCGGGCAGTTCGACCATTCCGTAGCTAAAATGAAGTAATTCTTTTCCCCATTTGAAACCTAATTTGTGTAGTAGCAGTGCAAGTACCTTAAAATGATACTCTTGCTCGTTTCCGACCACGTACACCATTTTGTCGATTGGATATTCATCGTACCTCAGTTTTGCTGTTCCTAAATCTTGTGTAATGTAGACAGATGTACCGTCTGAGCGGAGTAGCACTTTTTCGTCTAATCCGTTTTCAGATAAATCTGCCCAAACACTATCATCTTCTTTTCTGTAAAAAATCCCATTTTCAACGCCTTGCAGTACTAATTCTCGCCCAAATGGAAATGTTTGCGACTCGTAATAAATTTTGTCGAAATCTACTCCCAAAGATTTATATGTTTTGTCAAATCCGTCATACACCCATTGGTTCATTGTTTTCCATAACGATAAAGTTTCATTGTCGCCTGCTTCCCATTTTTGTAGCATTTCGCGGGCGGCATTCATAAGAATAGACTGTTTATCAGCCTCTTCTGCACTCAACCCTTTAACTTGAAGTTCGGTAATCTCTTTTTTATATTCAGTATCAAATTTTACATAAAAATCCCCAACTAAATGGTCGCCTTTCTTTCTTAGTGTTTCGGGAGTTTCGTTGTTACCCCATTTTTGCCATGCTAACATGGATTTACATATATGAATGCCTCTGTCGTTTACGATGTTGGTTTTGATAACTTTGTTTCCGTTTGCCTCAATTATTCGTGCAAGAGAAAAACCAAGCAGATTATTTCGAATATGTCCCAAATGTAGTGGTTTATTAGTATTTGGAGACGAAAATTCTAGCATAACAAGTGGCGAATCCTCAGTGGGTTTTACGAACCCAAAATCAATATCTGAATTAATATTGTTTAATTGCGTCAGCCAATATTGAGACGACAAAGTGAGATTCAAAAAACCTTTTATAGTTTCAAAAGATGCTATTTGGGGCATTTTTTCTTTTAAAAAGTTACCTAAATCGTTGCCCGTATCTTCGGGTTTTTTTCCAGAAATTTTTGTTAGTGGAAAAACAACAACAGTAAAATCACCGATTTGGTCTTTTCGAGTTAATTGAACTTGAATGGTATCAAAAGGAACAACTTTTTGGTATAAGTGTTCAATCGATTCCGATGTAATAGTTTTTATTTGGTTTTCGATATTCATAAATTTATAGTGTTATGTTGATTTTTTAAACTGCAAAAGTATAAAATAAATTGTAATTATTCACGATTTGACTTTTTTTTTGATACAGGGATTAACGGATTTTCGTGGATTTTTGTCTTTTCATCACTATTTTTAATGCAAAGACGCAAAGTTGAGAACGCAAAAATTAGTGGTTAGTGATTAGTGGTTAGTGGTTAGTAATGAGTAGTGAGTAATAAGTAGTGAGTAATGAGTAGTGAGTAGTGAGTAGTGAGTAATAAGTAGTGAGTAGAGTATAGTGATTAGATATTGGAGTTTAGATTTGAACTATGAAACTATTAAACTATGAAACTAACAACTTTTTATTTACTCATTCCCTCATTCACTCATTCACTCATTCTCTCATTCCCTTGTCAAAAACTTAAAAATATAAATCCAAAAACAACCAAAAAACCGCATAAATATCCAACAAATATTTGTTTTGTGTTATGGCATGATAGGTATAGTCGTGCGGATGCAGTTAAACCCGAGGCAAGCAAAACCATTGATATTAGAGGCATAATATCAATTCCAAATTTAATGGATAATGCGAATAAAACTCCTGTAACTCCGCCTATTCCCATGGTGTGAATGCTTATTTTCCAAAAATAAGAAACAAAAGCAGCAATAAGAACAGAAATTATTGATGCGAGAAAAAAACTGTTCAGCAATGTTGGCATACCAATTTTTTTTAGGAGAAGAAAACCCAAATAGTAAAAAAACACTGTGATGACCATTGGAATAACACGTTCGCGTTTATTTTCCAAAAAAAGAGTTTTAATAATTTTAAATTGATACAAAAGAGGCAAAATAGTCATAGGCAAAACTGCCGTTGTAACAAAAATCAGAACTGTAATAACTTGTTTTGTAATAGCGGGCAAAAGCGAAAGATGCGTTCCTGTGTTGAAAATCAGGACTATTCCTATTGTGGGCATCAAAATAGGATTAAAAATGATTGAAATTATATGGCTTGCTATTTTCATTTTTTTCTATTTTTAGCGATAGATACACTGATTTGACGGATTTGACGGATTTTCACGGATTTTTTCATTTTTTTTTACCCCCCGAGTTACGCTTACGCTTATTCGGGGTTATCTACGTTTAACTCATTTCAAGAAATTCAATGCATCGCCTTACGGAGTTAGTCAAAGGAATTTTTTCTCATTTTATTATTCACTTATTTTCTCATTCAATTATTCTCTCATTCACTCATTTTCTCATTCACTCATTTTCTCATTCACTCATTTTCTTATTCACTCATTCACTCATTCACTCATTCACTCAAATTTAAAGTTCTTTTCTTAGTCGTGCAACGGGGATACCCATCCGTTCGCGATATTTAGCTATTGTACGGCGTGCTATATTATAAGATTTTTCTTTTAGGATTTCGGTTAATTGTTCGTCTGTTAGGGGTTTTTGTTTATTTTCGTTGTTGATACAATTTTCGAGTATTTTTTTAATTTCACGGGTAGAAACTTCTTCACCTGTTTCGGTTTGTATTTTTTCAGAAAAAAAGAATTTTAACGGCAATATTCCGAAATGAGTTTGAATATATTTGCTACTTGATACCCTTGATACCGTTGAAATGTCAAATCCTGTGATATCGGCAATATCTTTAAGAATCATTGGTTTAAGTTTAGTTTCGTCACCTTCTGCAAAATATTCGAGTTGATATTCTAAAATAGCGCTCATAACAGTCATTAAAGTATCTTGTCGTTGTTTTATAGCGTCAATGAACCATCTTGCAGAATCGAGTTTCAGTTTAACAAAAGTAATTGCCTCTTTTTGAGCGGGTGTTCGTTTCTTTTTGTTTGTTTGATACTCGGTAAGCATATCGGAATAAGTTTTGTTGATGCGAAGGTAGGGCACGTTTAAGTTATTGAGCATTAAATTGAAACGGTGGTTGTCGTCTTCTTCCAAAATAAAATCGGGAATAATATGAAAATTATTTTTTTCTAATGGATTGCTGTATGAACTACCGGGCTTAGGGTTTAAGCGCAAAATTTCGTCAATAGCGAGTTTCAGTTGCTTGTCGTTAATTGCAAGTTTCTTTTTCAGTCTATCATAATGTTTTCGTGCAAACAAATCAAAATTATCTTTCAACAAGTTGAATGCATTATTAAGGTCGGGTGTGTTCAATCCTTTTCGTTGAATTTGCAATAAAAGGCATTCTTGGAGGTTTTTAGCACCAACTCCTGGCGGGTCAAAATCTTGTATTATTGTAACAATTTCGTCAACTTCTTGAGTTTCAACCTCTAAACCTTGTGTAAAAGCGAGATCGTCAGTAATTTCTTCAACATTACGTCTTAGGTAACCGTCTTCGTCGATATTTCCGAGAATTTGTTCAGCAATAATTTTTTGTTTTTCTGTAAGGATTCTTAAACCAAGTTGTGCGATAAGGTGCTCCCGGAAGGACGTTCCTGTACTGAATGGTATTTCTTCGCTTTTCATCACTTTGGAATAGTTGTTTGTTTGTAATTTATAAGTTGGAATGGTTTCGTTTTGTAAATATTCGTCAATAGAAAAATCTTTTTCATTTGGTTCGGTATTGTCACTTTGAGGCTCTTCGTTATAATCATCTATGTCTTGTTCTTCGCCGCTTTCAAGTAGAGGGTTGTCTTCCATTTCCTCTTTAATTCGTTGTTCAAGCTGGCTTGAAGGTAATTCAATAAGTTTGACGACCTGTATTTGTAGGGGCGACATCTTTTGTTGCTGATTGTACTGCAAACCTTGTTCTATCATAACTTTTTCTAAATAAAATTTTAACAAAAGTAAGTAAAAATTTTTTATTACAAAATTTTAATCAATAAAAAATTCAATTATTGCGCTAAAATTCCTATTGTACTTTGACCATATCCGCACCAAATTCCGATTCCTCCGTCTATATTGCTTTTGAGGTTGTTATTTGCAGGGAAAATAGCATTGGATCTGTTAATGATTTCGTTTTGCCAAATATTCCAAAAATCAAATCCTTCTTTTGGCATCGTACGGAGTCGCACAAATATAAGGTCGCCATCTGTAAAAAAGAAGTCGTAGTTTCTTTGTGGAAAAATAGTAATACCACGTGTTATCTGAATGGAAACATCTTGAGTGGTAAAATTATCGCTATTGAAATTACCATAAAGACAAGGTACAAATATTTCGTCAATACTCTCGATTTTTGTTGCAATTTGATAATAGTTTTGCATATCTGGCGGGTTGGAAAATTCTACGGTTATATATCCTGTTGTATCTGTGGGATTTGTCCGCGTATATTTCAACTTATTGATTGGAACTGACTGAGGTATGTACGTTTCGGAAGTTATTGTCTGATTAAAACTATGTATTGTCAATTTGTAATGTTTTCCCACTTGTCCGATAATTTTCTCGCCTTTATAGAGGTAAGGTGGTAAATAGTTGGAAGTATAAGTTAATCTAAGGGTATCGCTATCTATGTCGTCTGATACAATGACCATTGCTGTCCTGATAGAATAATTTAAATGATTTGTTGAGTCTACTATTTCGTTCAGCGGAACACTGCGCGAAAGCAAAACGTGCGCTACTTCTCCTTCCTCTATCCAGCCTTCAACAACAATTTTTGATTCGCCCTCGTTTATGTTATAATCATTTATTTGACAAGATGTTAGAACTGCCAAACAAATTATGATAATAGACAGATTTTCACTGATTTTTTTCATTTTGTCGGGTATAAAATAAATACAAAGATAAATATAATTTTTTATTTTTGTTTCAAATTATCCCTTAAATCCGCGAACAAATTTCAAAATGTACATCTATCAAAGGTTCAATAACAAACAAATTCGTGGGAATATGTAACCAATTTTAATCAAAAATCAGCAACTCGCCCACTTCCGAGGGGTGCGTCGTCATTTGATGGTTTTTGTGTCTTATTCAATTTAGATTGTAATACAACATTATTTGGGGGTGGAGTTTCAAAATCATTATCGCTATAATTGTCATTAAAATTATCTGTATTTTCGAAATAATCTTCGAACCTAACCAATTCGGGTCTGAATCTAAGTTTTCTTTCGCCTGTTGCGCCGTTTCGGTTTTTAGCAATGTTAATTTCTGCCAAGCCAACTGTTGAATTTCCATCAGTATCAGTCAATACTTTGTAATATTCGGGTCTATGAATAAGAAGTACCATATCGGCATCTTGCTCAATAGCACCCGATTCTCGTAGGTCGGACAAGTGCGGTCTCTGTTTGTCACCCGAACGTCCTTCGACTCCTCTATTTAACTGTGAAAGGGCAATAATAGGAATATTTAATTCTTTTGCGAGCCCTTTTAATGAACGTGAAATCATACTGACTTCTTCTTGTCGGTTAGATGGTTTCATACCGCTGGCGTGCATCAACTGCAAATAGTCCACAATAACAACTTTAATATCATGCAATTTTTTGAGTCGGCGGCATTTAGCGCGCAGTTCAAAAATTGAAAGTCCGGGAGTGTCGTCAACGTAAATTGGTGCTTCCTCTAAATTCCTTATTTTTGAGTGAAGATGTTCCCATTCAGATGTTGAAAGATTTCCTGTTTTGATTTTATCAGAATCTAATTCGGTTTCAGAAATAATTAACCTATTAACTAACTGAATGTTTGACATTTCTAATGAAAAGAATGCAACGGGTTGTTTATATTCAACGGCAATATTACGTGCCATCGTTAATACGAATGCTGTTTTACCCATTGCGGGTCTGGCGGCAATAATAATTAGGTCAGAGTCTTGCCAGCCCGATGTTACTTTGTCAATGTCCATATAACCTGATGGTACGCCGCTGAGTCCGTCAGTTCTTTGTTTTGCTAATTTTATTTTTTCGATTGTATCGGCAAGAATAGGAGCAATGTGCAAAACATCTTTTTTCAGTGTTCCTTGCGAAAGCTGAAAAAGGGAATTTTCGGCTTCTTCGAGTAAATCGTCAACATCAATGGTTTCGTCGTAAGCTTTTGTTTGAAAGTTAGTTGAAAGAACAATTATTTCTCTTTGCAGGTATTTTTGATAAATAATACGGGAATGATATTCAATATTCGCTGCTGCAGCAACACGGTTAGTCAGTTGTGCGATGTAAAAAGCGCCCCCAACTTCTTCTAATTTTCCTAATCTGCGAATTTCCTCTGTAACCGTCATTATATCAATAGGATTCTCTTTTAGAAACAAATTATAGGCTGCTTGAAAAATTATTTGATGAGCTTCTCTGTAAAAACATTCGGGTTTAAGCAGTTCGGATACAATAGCAAAAGAATCTTTCTCAAGGAGCATTGCACCAAGAATAACTTCTTCTAAATCAGTATCTTGCGGGGGCATCCGACCACCAGCTATTTCAGCAGGAGGCGCAACTTTATTTTTGAAATTTTTAACTTTCTCTTCCATAAAACTGTTTGAAACATAAAGAGTTGTCTATTTTTTAGGTGCTAAAAATTTATTATAAAGAATTAATCCTATAATTGTAATCACTCCAATGGAGCTAAATATCAGCCATAATAACGATGGATTATTCATTTTATCTACAAAATGGACATATAATGTAGCACCGAGAATACCGCCAATTCCACTACCAATCACGCCATACAAAAATGAGTATCCTAAAAATAGCGCTTTTTTGTCGTCAGGTGCAATAAGTCCAACGTATGAAAGAAATTTTGGGTGTGCGGTCATCTCGCCAATTGTAAAAATTATAATTCCTATCATAAATATCCAAATATGAGCAGAAATAGCGAGTATAGCCATTCCCAGAGTACCAAACGAAATACCGACAATCATTGTTGGAAGTGCCTTTTTATTCCTAACTAATGCTGACACAACTATTTGTAAGACAATAATTACGCCCGCATTAACGACCGTTACATGCTCTACATCAAAATGCCACGATGGATTTTCGACAAATAAACCCAAAAATTTATTTATCGCATTGTCTAACGGTGCAGCATCAACATAATCATTGACATACCACAAAACTGTGTCAAACATTTGAAAATATAGTATCCAAAAGCAAGAATAAATTGCTATCATTACGACAAAACGGTAATCTTTTAAGACCAAAACTGCCTCTGTAAGTACTTTTCCAATTGACTTAACTGCTTGTTGCGTAACAGGTTCTTTGTATAAAAAAATGTTCATAAAAAGTAACATTCCCGTAAAGATAGCAGCCATAAAGAAAATATAACTGTAAGAAATTTGTTTTAAGAATGGCACCAGAACAAGCGGGAAAAGACAAGCGCCGAGGTTAATTGTCCAATAAAATATACCGAAACCGAGAGTAGAATTTTTTTCGTTGGTAGTTCGCGCTATTGTACCCGAAATGAGTGGTTTGAAAAATCCTGCACCTACTGCCATCAATATCAGACTTGCAAAAATTGTGTTGAACGACATGGAAATACCGCAGAAAAAATAGCCAAAACTCATCAAAACCATCGAGCCGAATAGTACCTTTTTATAACCGAAACGTCCTGCAATAGCGCCTGATAAGATTGGAAGCAAATAAACCAATGGTGTAATAGTACTTTTTATTATTCCTACGCTTTCTTTAGAAATTCCCAAGCCACCCGAGACAATACTCATGGTTAAATAAACAGAAAGTACCGACATAACAGCGTAATATGAGCCGCGTTCAAAGAACTCCATTACTATTACAGTCCAATAGTTACGCTTAAAAGAGCCAAATCCAATTTTAGATTTTTGTTGTTTCATATATCTTTAATTTTTTTTACAAAAGTAGATGAATTTTTTGGAACTGCAAGCATAAAAAATGAAAAAAATTCTTAATAAAACTATTTTAACGCAAAGTCACAAAGTTGAGAATGCAAAGAATGTGTAGGGTGATTTAATCTCTTCACTTTATTATAGTTACCGTTGGAATAGACCCCAATTAAATGTTATTAATTAAAATAAAATAATAATTATAAATTTATTGGTATTTCAAGATAAATAATTACTTTTGCAAAAAATTCAAACAATAAATTAAAAATATTTCATGAATAAATTTATTGACTATCAGTCGTTTACAAGCGGTAAATTTACACGATTCTTGTCGTTTCTTTTACTTTTGACTCTTTTGGGGGAAGAAGATCTTTGGCATTATTTCCCTTTTTTTACCTCGCAATATTTTCCGCAAAACGCGATGCCATATTTTATTATTTCGGTATAATTTTCTGATAGTAGTTCGTCAGCGTATTTGCTGTCTTCAATTTGTTTAAGTGCGGCATCACACTCTTTTTGCAGGTATTTCTCTTTTTTTGCCCACTTTAACTCCATAATCACGGCTTTGTTGCGGCGTGTGGCTTGTTTTAGAACTATATCGCATCGTCCGAGACCTGTTTCGCGATTAGATTTTACGGTGTAATATTGTAATTTGTTAAGAATACCAACGATGAGACCGTGATAAAAATCTTCTTTTCCATCAAAATAACTTATACAGTCTCCAAGCAAGTTGTTTAATTCATCTTGGACGATTTGTGCGTTGCCGCTTAATAGTGCATCGAAAAACAGGCTAAAGTCTCTTTCTCTCACCTTTTCTTTGAGCCATTCTTGTATCTTGGTTTCGTAAATATACTGTATTTCCAGATTAGGTACAGACAAGTCCAAAATCGTATGTACACCTTCGCGACGACTGCCTACTTTTTTCAAATAGCCGGTAAAGAACAAAAAGTTCCAAAGGTTATCAACATCTTTATCTATTTCATCGTAGGTAACGTCTTCGTGGATTTTTTTTGAAATAATTCCACCTGAAATCAATGTTTCAAGGTCTGTCCTTACGTCGGCGTTTGATTTTTCCAACAATTTTTTTACAATATCGTTGCTGCTTGTGTTAGCCCAATATGGTTGGGGTTCCTCGTCAGGCATGACTGTCCATTCGCTTAAACATGTTATGAGGCTCCAAGGGTTATATACTTCTTGTTTTCCAAACAGATAGCCATCATACCAGTCTCTTATGGATTGAGTTTTATCTTCAAAGTTGTAATGTTTTAGCATAGCGTCCACATCCACTTGCGTAAAACCGAAATACTCGCCATAATGCCCGGAAAGGATTGATACAACTTCAAGATTATTTAATCCGGTGAATATGCTCTCTCTTGAAATCCGCAAACATCCCGTAATTACCGCTAACTGAAGATGTTCGTTGCTTTTTAGCGCGCTACCCAAAAGCGAGCGTATGAACTCGACCATATCGTCATAGTAACCGCGCCGCCAAGCGTTTTCAAGCGGTACATCGTATTCGTCAATCAAGATTATTGTTTTTCTACCGTGATATGCTTCCAAACATTTGCAGAGAAAACCAATGGACGAGGAGTATTCATCTTTCGAAGCCTCACGAGACGCCAGCTTTTCAAACAGCGCTATATCGTACTTATTCTGTATTTTTTCAAGCACATAATGATGCCGCGAAAACTCTGACGCTATTTTTTCTTTCAATACATAATAAGAGCTTTCAAAAGCGCTTTTATTCGCGTCCTTAAAAATCAAGAATATCACCGGATATTTCCCTTGATGCTCCATATATTCCTCGCCGGCGCTTTCTATTTTCAGTCCGTTAAACAATGCCCGCGTATCCTTGCCGCTCAAGGGCGCAGTATCTTCAAAGAAGCATTTGAGCATTGTCTGGTTGAGCGTCTTGCCGAAGCGACGCGGACGGGTGCAAAGCGTAAACTTTGATCCCTTTGCCAAAATGTCCCTTATAAATAAGGTCTTGTCGACGTAGTAATAGCCCTCCTCTATCATAGAGGCAAAAAACTCGATGCCGATTGGTAACTTTTTATACTTTTTATCTAACATTTCGATTTTGAATTTTCTGCAAAAATACTTTTATTTTTTCATTGCTTCAACATATCTTTAATCTCGCCGATAGAACTCAATATTCCTGTTGCTTCGTAGGGTAAGTAAACCATCTTGTTGTCTTTGCCGCTCACCATTTCTTTGAGAGTATCAATATACCGTATTGCTACTAAATAGTTCACAGGGTCGCCGTTTTTAATTGCGTTTGCGATAAGGGCAATTGCTTCTGCTTCGCCTTGAGCGACGCAAATACGCGCTTCTGCTTCGCCTTGAGCGCGTAGCACTTGCGAACGTTTCTCGCCTTCTGCCTGATTTATTGCCGCTTCTTTCTTGCCTTCCGAATTTAAAATTTGAGATTGCTTTTCGGCTTCAGCAGTCAGGATTTTTGCGCGTTTATCCCGTTCGGCGCGCATTTGCTTTTCCATAGCGTCGCGTATATCGTGCGGCGGGTTTATGTCCTGCAACTCCACGCGGTTTACCTTCACGCCCCATTTATGCGAGGCGTCGTCTAATACAGTACGCAACTTGCCGTTGATAGTGTCGCGGGAAGTTAAGGTTTCGTCCAAATTCATCTCGCCTATGACATTACGAAGGGTCGTTTGCGTAAGTTTTTCGATAGCGTCGGGAAGATTCGCTATTTCATACACCGACTTGACAGGGTCAATTATCTGAAAATACAAGACAGCATTGATTTCTGTTACTACATTGTCTTTCGTGATTACGTTCTGCTTCGAAAAATCGTAAACCGTTTCGCGTAAATCAATTTTACTTGTTTCTTTTCTCACGATAATCGTTCGACCATCGTAATCTTCTTTGACAAAACGCCAAATAACAGAACGGCGCTGGTCAATGACAGGAATAATGATGTTTATCCCCGCAGAAAGCGTCCTGGAATATCTGCCCAAACGCTCTATAATGACAGTTTCCGACTGTCGAACTATGGTGATACCCGCTATCGTAAACACCACTGCTAATACCATGATGGCAAAAAATAAAAAAATCATACTGAAATCCTCCTAATTTTTTATTTATCTAATCTGTTTTAACTTTATTTATTGGTTTAACAACTAAAATCGTACTTTCAATTTTTACAACTTCAATAATCTCATTTTCAGGGATAACTTCCCCGTTTTGGCTTGTCGCTTTCCAATCATCGCCGTACACAAATACACGTCCGCTGTTTTTTGAGTAATCAATCGTTTCGGTTACTCTGCCCGTTTGCCCCACTATTGCGTCTATATTGGTTTTTACGCTGTCGGTTTTCCGAAAGGCATATTTAACCATAAACGGACGTACCGTAAAAAAAGAAGCAGTAGTAACGATACTGAATATAAGTATCTGTATTTTAAAGTCTACTCCAAAATACGCGCCTATACCCGAACCGATGCAACCCAACGAAAAACACAAAAATACACAAGCCCCTGCGGAAAAAATCTCCGCAATAACCATAGCAACCGCTATGATAAGCCATATATGCCAAATTTCAACAATTTCCATATTTATTACATCTAAAAAAACGTCGCAAAGATAATGTATTTTTCAAAAAAATCAAAAAAATCTCGTAGAAGAAAAATATTCTCTATTATAACGTCACTTCTTGAAATTTTCTTCTGAACTCAAGCGGCTTTCGTATCTTTTCAAACGATTTTAAAGTTCCGCCGGTACCTACAATTCTTACGGTACCATAATTTAAAATTCGCCCTAAAATACTTTGGTCAACTCTAATTAAAGTTTTATTAACATACCTTCCCATTTCTTTATTTTTTTTTTAATTAAACTTTCATTCGGTTTTTATTACAATTTTTTATTAATCTTCCATCTTAATCAATAATATCTGATTCAGTTATTTCTGACAAACATTCAGCCGTCAGTTTTACCTCTTTTGCCAAACGATTTGATTGACGTTCTAATGTTTTTTCAAAGAAATTTCTTACAAAGCGGGCGTTGCCGAAGTTACGGTCTTTGTTTTCGACGGCTTTTGTAAAAATTGTTTTTACAATATCATCAACATTATCTGCTAAATGGTAGTCAAAATTTTTGAGGTTTAGTTCAAAAATTTGATACAGTTCGCTATCGGAATAGTCAGGAAATTCGATGTATCTATTAAAACGCGATTCTAATCCGGGGTTAGTGTTGATAAAATCTTTCATCTCGTCGGTATAACCGGCAAGAACTACCACTAACCTATCACGGTCGTCTTCCATACGTTTCAGAAGAGTAGCAATCGCTTCTTTTCCAAAATCATTACGACCACCCGCTATTAGCGAATATGCTTCGTCAATAAACAAAACGCCGTCTAATGCGCTGTCTATTATTTTGTTTGTTTTTACGGCAGTGTGTCCAATGTATTCGCCAACTAATCCCGAACGGTCTGTTTCTACAAGATGTCCGCTTTTCAAGATACCCAATTCTTTGTATATGGCGCCAATAATTCTGCCCACAGTAGTTTTTCCCGTACCCGGATTACCTGTAAAAACACAGTGATAGTTGAGTTGTGAGGATTTTAAACCTTTATCTTTTCTTAACTGCTGTATCTTTATAAAATTTGTCAGTGTTTCAATTTCAGTTTTTACTGAATTGAGACCAATTAAGTTCTGTAATTCTTTTTGTGGGTTTTCGTGTACTTTTTGTAATGGTTTTGCTACCTCCTTTTTATCTTCTTCAACTAACCGCGTCTTATGTTCTTTTAGTCTCTTATTATATTCTTCATTCCATATGCGGATTCGTTCCGCAAACTCTTCAGATGTGATTTTTCCTTCTTTTCTCAATTTGTCGGTTTTTTCTGAATATTCATCAAGATATCTATCATATTCTACCTTTGTGATTTTTCCACTTCTTACATCTTCCCACTTGTATTTCAAATCTATTTGTTTCACACGTTCTTCTATCAATTTATCACGTTCTTCAAACCATTTGCAATGCTCTTCATAAAGTATGTCTCCTCGAACCAATTTCTCTTCAAGAGTTATTTTTCCTTCTTTTTCAAGTTTGTCAGTTTCGTCTGAATACTCATCAAGATATTTACGAAATTCTGGTTCAGTGATTTTTCCATTTTTTACATCTTCCCACTTATATTTCAAATCTTTAACATTTTTTTTGGCTTCTTCCTTTTTATTTTGAAATTTTATCTCTATCCATTCATCGTCATCTGATTTCTCAAGTTCTTCTAACCAAATGTCGTTTCGTGCCGAATACTCTTGATATGTGATTTTTCTTTCTTTGAATAGTTTGTGAGTTTCTTCGTTATACTCTTTAAGAAATCTATGATATTCTTCTTCTGTAATTTTTCCGCTTTTTACATCTTCCCACTTATATTTCAAATTTACTTGGTCTTCACGCACGGTGTTTTGGTATTCCTCCATCTTGTTCTCAACGTCTTTCCGCGTATTCTCAACATCTTCCCACGTATATTGTACTTTACCAATATTGGGATGGTAGTTATCTACTCCATTCCATTTATCTTTTAATGCTTTTAATATTTTCATTTTTATTTTTATTATTTTTCATTGCTCTACCAGTCTTGATTAATCGGTATTGTTACTTTAAATTTCGAAATCAAAGACAGGTCAAACACCGGCGCACCATTTCCATTTTTTTCCAATTCGGCGGTGGCTCTTTTGATACC
>Ga0099364_10004562_pt1 | contig 20961 bp, 18 predicted proteins | sample TergutTh196P3_FD_73070 | JGI IMG/M metagenome (GOLD analysis project Ga0099364, IMG submission 73070) | Microcerotermes parvus P3 segment gut microbial communities from Pointe-Noire, Republic of the Congo - Th196 P3 | ecosystem: Host-associated > Arthropoda: Insects > Digestive system > Gut ... | reverse complement strand
ATAAATGCCTGTAATTTAGAGTGTTGATTTTTTAACACAGGTTCCTCCTAAAAATTTTATGGATTGGGGAGCCTTATAGCTTTGTTATGTTTTCATAATTAATGATTTCCAGCAATTGCCGTTTAAAGAAACTTTTAAAGAACGGGTTTAACTGGCGGTAAAGATTGACAATTTCTTCAATTTCCTGATCAGGGTCTTGTTCAAGTTCCGGTTTTATTTCCTGCCCAAACATTTCTCCTTCGCCGGTTTCCAGCCATTTTGCGTTTATACCGGTGGTTAAGTTGATGATCTTTATCATCCGGGAGTTTACTTTCCGACCGCCTATTTCCATGGAACTGAAAAAACCTGAAGTAACACATATTTTTTCCGCAAATTGGGCCTGGGTCAGATGCAGTTTCCTTCGGGCATAGGCTAACCGCTCATTTACTGTCATTTCTCACAGTTTAACAAATATCATCATAGAGGACAAGAGGACGGAGGAGAGAGGAAAAAACATTAATCACATGAGGGTTTTATAAAATACTGGTTGACATTACTATTCTATGGTGATATTATTACGACAATGAAAGTTTGCAAAAATAAAATGATAGACAGTGATAATTTATCTTATATCTATTCCAGCGTGGGCAGCATCAGCAAAAATGGGCGCAAGTACCTAAAAAACGTTGCCCAATCCCTGATTGCCATGCAAAGCCGCACGGGGTTTCCGGTACCTGAAAGTATTTGCCGTGAAATTTTACGGGATCCAGCAAATGCTATAAAAGGTAATTGATATGAACAAGGAGTACTGTACGCCTGTGGCGTAAATAAAATAGCAAAATATGGGATGTATATTCCATATAAATAAATTGAAAGGAGTTTTTTATGAAAAATCTGTCTAACATGAGGAAAATAGTGACAATCACTATTTTGCTGGCCATTGTTTTTGCGGCCTGCGAAAACGGGATTGTCCCTGAGCCGGAGTTAGGCTCCATTAGCGGTACGGCAAGGTTTACCGTCGGCGAAAACCATGCCGGTATCACCGTTACTCTGGAAAAAACAGACGGGCCGCGCTCGCTTGGTGCGGTGTCGGCAGCACGAAATGTTGCCGCTGGACACAGTATTGATGCAGGACGGGCTATAATCGGCGGCGAAAAAACAGGCGCAGACGGTTCATTCAGTTTTAATAGCCTTGAAGCTGGATGGTATACTGTCTATGCCTCTTCGCAGGATTCAAAGGAAAGGGCTGTAGCAATAAACATACCCCTTGTGGCAAACCAATCGGTTACCAATGTCCAGCTAAACCTAACTCCTGTAGGTTCAATAAGCGGCCGGATTATGCTGGACGGCAGCCAAAACAACAATTCCGGCTTTCTGGTCTGCGTGGCGGGAACTTCGTATATGGCAATGACCGATGCCGCCGGTAACTTTACCATCAGCGACATTCCGGCTGCAGAAGATAAGTATCTGATAATTGTTATGAAGGGCAATGTCACTTTCCCTTGGTCTGAAGAAGCTGTATCTGTAGAAGGCGGTAAGCCAACAGAGCTTGGGACGAAGGAACTTACCGGCGAAGAAATCATCGACAGCTTTATAACCATAAGTACAGACGGCTTTTGGGTAATTAACGGCGTAAAAACCACCATAAAAGCACAGGGCGAAGATGGTAAAGACGGTATAGACGGAACCAATGGAACAACACCGCATATCGGGGAAGATGGCTACTGGTATATTGGTATTGTCAACACTGGCATAAAAGCACAGGGAGAAGACGGTGTAGATGGTATAGATGGAACCAATGGAACAACACCGCATATTGGAGATGATGGTTACTGGTATATTGGTATTGTCAACACTGGCATAAAAGCCCAAGGTGTAGATGGTAATGACGGAACAACACCGCATATCGGGGAAGATGGCTACTGGCATATTGGAGTTATCAACACAGGCGTAAAGGCGCAAGGCATTGACGGTGAAACCTGCGACTGTAGTGAAAGTACTGTTCCTGCTGCCTATGCTGCTTTATTAGGGGAATGGTATATGGTAGGTACTCAACAGACCCCTCCAGTTAATTATAATGAAACCGTTTTTATTTCACACAATGAAATCAGGATTATCGATACTTCTTCCCCTCGAATTAATGGTCAGCTTGAGCATATTTATTTTACGATAACCAAATGGGAAGAAGCATATAATCATAATCCAAATCCAACAGTTAGAGAAAATTATCCAAATGGTTTTAAACTGAGCGGTGTTATTACTTCTTTTGTAGGTTATTCTGTATATCCTAATTTATCAACCATGTACCTCTTTTTAAGTCATGATGGTCTTCGTTTTGTGCGGGCTAATGAATTTAACGGTAGTACAACTTTTATACCCCGTGTTTATAGTAGAGAAGACAACAACTCTACAATCGATCCTCCACCGACAAATGTGGATTTAACAAGGATTAATATTACCAGCGGTTCTACTATCATTGGTTTTGCGGGGTTAGATGGGGACTATCCCCTTGATCTTCTACTTGATTCAAAATTTCTGGTGCTTGCATTTGCAGGCAGCAATTTGCTTGGAGGGAACGGTGATGTTAATACAGATGGATTCGGAGGAATGCAGATAGTTTTACAAGGTCCTGGTGATGGTTATGCTTGGAATCAGACCAATACTCCAGGTTGGACAAGTTTTTCTAATGATGGAGAGGAAACTATATATGTTGTGATTGAATTAGCAAAACTTGTAGGGTATCCAGCGGCGTTTGATCCCGATGGAGATGATCCCAAAGGGAAAATAATCTTTAATCATGGCATTATTGAAACGACTTATTTGGGAGCATATCTCACTACTTTTGATTTAGTAGCAGGTGCTTACGATGTTGCATATGGGGAGGTAGGTTTTATCACCAGAGACATCGGCTTGGTTTTTGAATGACATAAACGTCAGGCATACAAAGGTGATTGCCATCAATAACTAAGCACTTTAGTTTAAGGGGCTGTCCATGGTGAATCTTTGGGCAGCCCTTTTTTGTATGGCCCGCTCGATTTGTTCCGTTAATCCCGAAAACTTGACTATGGAAATAACGGTCTATATTGCGTTTTACGACTTGGTTCAATGCTCTTTTTCCTTTTTACTTTATATGCAATAATAAGGTATGACAGATAAGGAATCAGAGCTTCTAAAACAGTATCCCGAAGCGCCATTAATAGTAGCTATGGCTGAAAGTACTTGGGCTGGAAGCTGTAAAACGGCAAAAATTGAATTTTCCCTATCAGACAACTTAAAAACAAAACTGAAAGAACTTTTAGGAAAAGAAATATATAAAATTTTCATAACTGATAGCGATGTCCGGCACATCAAAAAACATCATAGTCAAAATGAAGACAAAAGAGGACAAGTGAACATAACCACTGCAGACTTTGCACTTATTCCTGTTGTTTTAAATGAGTATGATACTGTAGAACATACAGGAGAAGATAAAATGGGTAACAAGAAACTAATGTTTACCAAGAAAATAGAAGGAACAATCTATATTGCCGGTATTGAAAGGGGAAATAACCAGATAGGGGTTATAACCTTATGGAAAAAGAAACGTTAAAGCCCGACTGGGTGTCTAATGTTTGGCATCGAACCTTTAGTTCGTGCCCCCCTAGACCGAACGTCCGAAACGACCCCAGCCAGCTAATTAAATTATCATACGAAAAATTTTAGTTGTCAAGGCGCCATCGGCTCTTATGTCGGCTCTTATGTCGGTGTTATCTGCTGTCTTTGGTACTGGCTTAAAAACTTGACAAAACACAAGGTTTATTTATACCATGTTATGGTGAAGATAAAAGCTGTGGGAGCCAGGGTAATAAGTTTAAAAAAACCGAACCAGGCAAGTTATCTCAAGCGTTCCTGGATGCTCTACGTTATGCTGGCGCTTCCCCTTACCTTCTTTATCATTTTCCGGTATATTCCCATGACAAATATTGTAATAGCTTTTAAAGATTACAATATATTTCAGGGAGTTTGGTCGGAAGGTTCCCCTTGGGTAGGTTTTAAATGGTTTGAAAGGGCGTTTGCCTCGCGGGATTTTTGGCTTGCCCTTCGAAATACCCTGTGGCTCAACTTTCTTGATCTTATGCTGGGCTTTCCCGCCCCAATTATTCTGGCTCTTATACTAAACGAGCTTGTTTTTAAAAATTTCAAAAAATTTACGCAAACTGTAATTTATCTTCCCCACTTTTTATCATGGATTATCGTTTCAAGCATCGCTACCAGGCTTTTGGCTCCAAGTACCGGCGTTGTCAATATTTTTATGGTAAGCAACTTTGGAATTGGCCCGATTGACTTCCTGATGGACAAGACATTATGGGTAATAACCTACATATTTTTTGGAATATGGAAGGAAATGGGCTGGGGAACCATTATTTATCTGGCGGCGATTACAGGAATCAACCCCGAATTGTACGAAGCCGCAGAAGTAGACGGCGCCGGGCGCTGGCGGAAACTATGGAATGTTACCCTGCCGGGAATCAGACCGACCATTGTTGTTTTGTTGATAATGAATATAGGACGTATTCTGGGAATTGAGCTTGACCGCCCCTTTACCATGATGAACAACATCGTAATAGAGGTAGCGGACGTATTAAGTACACTTGTTTACCGTGTCGGTATCAGGTCATTCCAGTTTTCTCTAACAGCGGCGATTGGTCTTTTCCAGTCAGTGATATGTGTAATTTTCCTTGTTACTGCCAACACATTGGCTAAAAAATTCGGTGAACGGGGAATCTGGTAGGAGAATTGCATGATAAAATCGAGAAGAACAAAAGTTGGCGATTGGATGGTTGTACTTATCTGTGCTGCTGTAATATTGCTGTGTGTCATGCCCATGATAAATCTTCTTGCCCAGTCCCTCAGCAGCGCTCAGTCCGTAATTAATGGTAAAGTAACCTTCCTTCCTGTTCTCCATAATTTTGAGAATAATTCCTTTAGATACGGAATAACAATGGAATCCTATCTGTATGTATTTTTGGATCCTTCCTTTGCCCGTTCAATGTGGTGGACAGCGATCCTTACGGTTATCTGTACCATTGTTTCTCTGACAATGACTATTCTTTGCGCCTATCCTCTTACATACGGCTGGCTCAGGGGAAAAGTCTTTATCAATACTTTGATTATCTTTACCATGTATTTCAGCGCGGGAACCATACCAAACTATGTATTGATGAGGAATCTGGGGCTTTTAAACAATCCATTGGTTTTGATTATCCCAAACTGCCTTTCGGTTTTTAATATGATAATCCTGCGGAGTTTCTTTTTTGGAATCCCCGACAGTCTTCGTGAATCCGCAGAAATAGACGGAGCGAATCCATTTACCGTGTTAACAAGGATTTATCTTCCGCTTTCCATGCCGGTTTTGGCTACTCTTGCCCTGTTTTACGCTGTTGGCCGCTGGAACGGGTTTACTGATGCGCTTCTTTACATCAACGCCGCGCCGCAATGGGTACCAATTCAGCTTAAACTATGGCAGCTTATTCAAAATATGACATCTATTGACGTTACTACAGTGGAAATGGTTGCCGGTAATGTCCCGCGCACATCGGACGCGATAAAGGCTGCGGCGATAATGTTCGCTACTGTACCAATACTTGTGGTATATCCCTGGCTTCAGAGGTACTTCATTTCCGGCGTTACAATAGGCGCGGTAAAGGGTTAATTGACACTGTCAAGAACCCCTATTGATTCTTTTTGTTATGAGCTATATTTAGATATAGACATAAAAAATTTTTAAGGAGGATTTTATGAGAAAATTGGTTTCTGTCCTGGTCATCTTAATGGTGATCATGGCAGTTATGTTCACCGGTTGCAAAAAGGAACCGACAACACTAACTGTGCAAATTTTTGACCGTGGTACAGACGGCGGCAGATCTTTGGCGCACGACAATGCCTGGACGAACTGGATTAAGGAAAAAGTGAAAGAAGACCTTGGCATTGATGTTACCTTTGTTCCGGTAGGCCGCTGGTCAGAGGGGCAGGATATCGTCAACCTGATGGCATCGGGCGATGCTCCGGATTTGTGCTATACCTACGCCGGTGACATGGTTGCCTTTTTCAGGGATCAGGGCGGTGTTATGAATTTGGCGCCCTATATTGATTCCCACCTGCCGGATCTAAAAAGATTGCTCGGCGAAGATCCCGCGTTCCCCGGTCAGGATTTTATTTACCGCAACGCAGACCCGCAAAACGGCAGAATTTACTCCATTCCCAGTTACCGTGTCGCGCTGGCCCAGCGGAATATCTTTATCCGCAAGGACTGGCTTGATGCGCTTGGAATCCCGGAGCCTCGAACCACACAGGAATTCTATGAAGCATTGATAGCGTTCCGTGACAACGATCCCGGCAATGTTGGAAGAACCAGAGTAATACCTTTTGGCGTAAACAGTGATGCCCGCTGGGGACTCGCTAATCTCGTTCACCCGCACATTAACCCCAACATGAGCAACAGAGATCGCTGGGTGTATAATATTGCCGACCGCAATGTCTTTATGCCCGGATACAAAGAAGGCGTACGCTTGATGAATAAGTGGTACAACGAAGGGCTTATCTTCCGTGATTTCCCCCTTATGACAACTGCCGATGATTTCTACAATCAAATCAAGAGCGGTGTTGTAGGCGCTTTCTCCCAGAACTGGGATTTCCCCTACAGACAGGACATCAAGATACTTGAAGACCTTCGCAGAAACGTACCCGATGCGGACTTTATTGTTATTGATCCCATCCAAAGTTCAGACGGCGTTACCCGCAAAGATATGATGGATAAAGTAGGGCTTCAGATATTTATTCCTTCGTTCTCCAAGAATCATGTCGCGGCTCTTAGATACCTTAACTGGCTGGCGAAACCGGAAAACTTCCATTTCATTCAGGTTGGTCAGGCAGGTGTTAATCACGAGATCGTAAACGGCGTTCCCCGGACTCTTGGACGGCCTGCCGGTGATCCTTGGTTCCAGAACTCTCCCAATAACATTGACATTACTATGCCTATGAACGGTATAGAGATGGGCGGCATAGAACTTAATGCCAGGGTATTGGCGTTGGGTTACGGCGATACTCCGCCGGAAGTTATTGTAAACGCCTATGCGGTTTCTACCAGCAACGCTCGCGCCGCAGCAGTGTGGCAGGCTACGACCACTGTAAATCAGTATGGTCAGACCCTGCAGGACAAAGCCGATGCGCTTCTGGCCCAGTCAATAACCACAAGACCCGAAGACTTTGATCGTATCTGGGATGCGGGTATAAGAGACTGGCTTGCCTCCGGCGGTCAGGACGTGTACAACGAAAGGTCTGATCTGTATCCACAGTAAGATATTAAATCCAGCAGAAACATAAAAAAGGGCCTGCACCTATAAGGTGTCAGGCCTTTTTCATGCGCTAACGTATATCTTAGTTTCCGCTTTCACGCGTGGATGATACATTGTCAAACCATAAAGCAAAGGTAGGCTCTTCAAAACCGGAGCCGGTTGACACAACATTTAATTCAGGGTCGGAAATATGATGCAGTGTAATATTTCTAATTAACTGAGATATTCCCAAACGTCTTCCTGGATTTTCTCCTGATACACCTAAACCAAAAAAGAACGGACCGGTATCACTTGAGCCGGGAAGATTGGCTCGATTAAATTGTGCATGTGCTGCTGATCCGGAAAGGTTATACTCAATAGTAAACCATTCATCGGGAGTGGCTGTTTCAGCCAGCCTTCTGGCTGTGTTGTCTGCAATGTAAGGCCCATTAAAATTTTCCAGATTGACGTAGCGGAAACTGCTTGCACTACTAAAATCATCCTCTTTGTAATTTCCCATAAGCCGGACGCCGCGGTATTGCTTTTTAAGGTTTGCTTCATCCAGCATGTATTCTGCGGTAATCTTATCGTAATCCCCCCATGTTGCGCCTGCGGGAAGGTCAAACCTGTAGATAGCATAAGCCCCATTTTCCAGATAGAGTCTTTCTGTTCCCGGAGGCGGTGGCGGTAACTCTGCCGCAGTATTGCTGCTGCCCGAGGATGCGCAGCCTACGATAGCCAAGACCATCGTAATAAAAAAAATAACACCAAATTTCTTCATAATTACTCTCCTTAAATAAAGATAAAAAAAAGCCCGGCGCCAAGGGTTTCCAGGCACTGGGCTTCTTTTAGTTAACCGAAAAGATTAACCGTTGTGGAATTTGATTTCCGTAACTTCGATGTACCTGACAGCCGCGTTGGCGTTCTGGAAAAGAATTCCGCCGGGCGCCCGGTTGAGTCTGATTCTTGTTCCCCTGTCTGTGGAAACCATGCCGGAGAATCCGCCGACATTGAATTCTTTAACAGGCGTATTGGGGCCGGGACCCATTTCAGGTCCTCTCCAGTCACCATCGGGATCATAAATCAATGTTACCATGACATTGCCGTCACCCTGTGTAATTTCTTCGCCATCTTCGTCAAAATAAAGAGCTTTGACGGTCAGTCTTTGAAACTGGGTAACATCAACAGGGAACTCCGGGAACGGGATAAAATGATCCGCCCAGCGAGCTGCCAAGGGAGCCTCGTTCCTTACAAAAGCCAATGTGGAAAGATCCACATTAAACTCATCGCCGGATCCTGCCGCAGCGCCGCCGCCGCCACCGCCTGTTGCACACCCGATAAGAACCAGGGCTGTTACAATAGCGATAACAAATCCAAATTTCTTCATAAAATTCCTCCTAAATAAAGAATGTTTTTCGAAACGATATGTTTCGTATTTTTTAGTGTATGCGACTATTCATATTAAGTCAAGAAAGATTTTACCTAAAATTACGCAAAAAACATTGTTTTAAAATACCTGTTCAAGGACATAAAAAACGCTTTCATCGGTGCCAAAAATGATCCTTTTTCCGGCTATAACCGGGGCGGAAAGCAGGGAACCTTGGGTTTCCATCTCCCACAGCAGGCGGCCGTCCCGTGCGGAAATACAGACCAGTTTGGGAGGCGTAAAATCATCACCAAGAAGCCCGAAATAAACCCTGCCTGCCGCGATTGTGGGAGCGGAACTTACGGGAGTGTCAAAAATCTTTTCCCAGCGAAGATCGCCGGTTCTCGCGTCAAAGGCGCGGGCGGCGCAATCCCCGCCTGTGAATATAACCATATCCCTCCAGACCGTGGGAGCCATAAAGTCCAGCAGTTCTACATTCCGCAGAAATAGATTCCAAGTCATCTCCCAATTGTAGTTTTCCAGGATTCCATCCCGGCGTTGTTCCCAGACCATTCTCCCGGTGTGGCGATCAAAGGCATAAAAGCCCAGATACATATCGCCGTAAATATCCGCTGTTCCAAAATACAAAAGGTCTCCGCGAACCGCAGAGCAGGAATACCAGATAGCGTCAATTTCATTGAAAGAAAGAAACCACAGAAATTCTCTTTTGTTGATATCATAGGGACCGACCAATTCAACCCTTGGGCCGGTGCCAAAGTACATAACATCATCAGACATCAGAAATGTATAGTTATACCACCCCGGGTTATCAATACGGAACTGCTCAATACCATCGGGTGAAAGGAAATAGATAGCATCGGCGTCACCGACAAAAACGATATAATCCCCGTATCGCTGAACCTGTGAATTTATCTGGCTTTGGGTGGGAAAATGCCAAACCTCCTGCCCGGTTTCACGTGACAGAGCATAGAGCTTGCCATCCTTGCTTCCAAAGTACACCTTGTCCTTGTCGGCATAGGGAATGGAGTTGATTTCCGCCCCGCTCCTGAACACCCAGCGCATATAGCCGCTTTCCACATCCAGCGCGTAAAAGTTGCCGTCGTCCGAGCCAAAATAAATTGTGTCCCCAATTACCACCGGAGGATTGAGAGAGCGGATTTTTTCATCTCTGTCCTGAAGCTTGATTTTCCAGCGCAACCCAAGGGGCGGGGCTATTCGGGAAGAACTTACCCCTCGGCCTCCCTCGCCGCGAAACTGCACCCAGTCCGCGCCTCGGGAACATCCGGCAAGGATAGCTATGACACTTATCGTCAGGATCAACTTGTTAATCATAGATATGCCAGCCCTCTTAGACTAATGATACGTACCAGACAATTGAATACTCCTCGGCGACGGGTTGTTCTCAGGATGTTTTGGTATTCCTGAGTGAGCAGCCGGAAGCGGTCTTCCCTTTTGGTTTTGTCATTAAATTCACGCCAGCGCAGTTCTGAATAGATTAAAGCAAATCCCCTTAAATGTTCCTCCGCGTCCCCGCTCTCCCGCGTGATGAATTCCGGGAAAAGCTCGGCATATTCCAGGGCTGTTTTTGAAGCGGGCTTTATCGGTTTGCCGTCCGCTGCAAGCCGCGCTAGGAGAAGCAGGTACAGGGAACGCGCTCCCGCTCTGCCGCCGCGCCGCGCTCCAAAGTGCAGAACAAGTTCACGACCATACCGCAGGGCATAAGCGCAAAACAGCGCGAAAACCGCCATTATACCGGCAACGCGTAATACCGCACGCCAAGGGAATTGCCGTACCTGCGAAAAAACTCTTCTTTCATCTATCAGCGGAATAACGACATCCCATGTATTAAAGTCGCCCGTACCGACAGGCGGAATGGCAAAGGAAGTTGCCTCAAAATCAAGCCAGCCGTAATCGGGAATGAAAAACTGTGTCCAAGAATGGCTGTGAAGATTTGTTACCATAAACAGATTATCAAATGGGAATTGCCGCAAGACTGGAATTCTGCTGCGCAGATTGGCAAGCCCGCGAATGTGCGCCGGTGTTTGCAGGCTTTCCGCCGCCAGATAACCCGTTACAACCCTGGAAGGAATACCGGCGAATCGGCCAAGCAGGGCAAGGCTGTTTGAAAATTCAACACAGTCCCCATCCGCCGTATTTAAAAGAAAATCTTTTAACGCGGCAATGGAATAATCATCGTGATAGCTTAAATTATACTGATAGCTTGTAAAGCCTGTCAGTATTGCGAGAATTTTTTCCAAATGCTCGTTGACTGGTTCAGGGCTTTCGGTTCTATTAGAAAAAATATGTGTCAAGTAACGATCTTCCCGAATAAGAGTTTCGCGATTTTCCTGCCATCTTCGCGATGCCGTATTAAACCAGCCGTCAAAAACTTCCATGTCGTCATCTTTTAGCGGAAGTTCCAGATACGGGGCAAGTACAATTCTTTCAAAATTGCTGAAAGGACGTGACGGTACAGCCGCCAGTTGAAGGGGATCGTCAAAATGGGAATTTGAAACAATCTGATGAATGAAGCGAAGCGGCCCCGCGTTTTCACTTAGTATAGTAGGATCAATCGCGACAGGCCGGTAGGGAAGATATTTCTGCGGCAGGGTCGAAAGGGAAAAAACTTCATGGCGTACTCTGCCAATATCAAACTCGGGGGTATTGTCGAACCAGGTAACAAAAAATCGCTGGTTAGCCAGACGGTTAAGCGGTTCTTCGGAACTTGTAAGGAAGCCTTCTGTTGGATCAAGCTGTCCCCGGAAAGAATTCCCCATATAAACAGGCTCTCTTTCAGAGGCGACCACTTTTACCAGATATTGCTGGTTATCTTCCGAGCTTCCCCTGCCTCTGCCTGTTCTGTTTTGCCAGTTGTATTCGGAAAGACCCCGCAAGCCGGGCTGCCGGTCGTCCCCGCTCTGCGGAAGGGTTCTGCGGCCTTCTCTCCTGCCGCCTGAGTCTCTGGGTATCCCTCTATCTGAATCGCCCCTGATTCTTTCTGGTATACGTTCCGGGAGCAGGTTATCAATCACTGTGTTACGGACAAAGTCGGGAGGCAGGGCGACAAGAATCAGGAACAGCAGCCCAACCGAACCAAGAAGGAAAACGGTTCCCTCCTTTCCTGTTCCGCTCTGGCTTCGTGGATAAAGGCAAAAATACACAACCGCGCTGTGGAGCAGAAAAACCATTGCTGTCCAGACAAAAATAAACTGAGTAAGAGCCATATTTTGCCCGGCAATGTCCTCGCCGGAACGTGATAGGGCAAGCAGGCGCAGGCATACCCACGCTAAAAAGAAAGGCTCCAGTACAGCGGGTTTTGCCCAGCGGGGATGGCGGAACAATAACCAGGTAAGGGTAAAACTTAAAACACCCGCGAGGAAGGGCTGCAGTGCGCCAATGCCAAACCCTCCGCCCCAAACAGAAAGCGGAACCAGAACTCCCGCTGCGATGAGGCATCTGCCAGGCAGGGTAAGTCTGCCCATAGGCGCAAAGGCAATAATGGTGAATAGGGGAATAATAACAAGCCATTGCAATATGCCGATACGATCAAATGAAACCGAAATGCCCGGATGGATAAGTATCAGGGAGATAACGCTTAGGTAGAAAAACAGCCGCAGGAGAAAAAGAAGTATAACAGATTTTTTCATAACCTTGTCTCCGCATAAATCTTTTCTACCCTGTTGGCGTTTACACCTAACGGCTTGATTTTATCGTTAAAAAACCAACGGGGCAGGGGCAGGCACCCCCTTGCCGGGAAATCCCTTTTACGGAGAGTCTCAAGCTCCGCCCCCTCCGGCTTTGTCGTTGCCGGCTGAGCGATAAAAAGGGAAACAGGCCGTGGATTGCAGGTAAGCAGGAAGCCGGGTAGGGCTGTGTCGCAGGCAGTTGAGAAAACATATAATTCTCCGGCGTTTACCGGAAAGGATGTTTCATTTCGCGGCTGTGAAAAGGAAAGACCGGCAAGTTCCTCCAGAAAATCCTCAAGGTTTTCGCTGTCTTCTATTTCCCAAGTTCCCTGCGCCGCCCGTACATGAAATATATAAGAAGACTGTTCTTCTATAAGGTTTCGCAAAAAATATGAAAGCCGCGCTTTGGTGCGGTCCAGCAGCCAAAGAGCCTCCAGAGATGTCTTATTCGCGGGGCCGTAATTGCGAAAGTATACTTCTATGCGGCTTACCTTTTCCTGATTGTCCGGCGATATACGGGTAATAAGGGTATCTATCTTGCCCGAACTTTTCCAGTTAATGTCGCGGAAACGGTCGCCCGGAGTATATTCTCTCATATAGTATCGTTCTTCGCTGCTGGAGTTTTTATTGCGCCGGTCTTCTGCGCCAGACTGGGCGTTTATGTGAAGTTTTTTCCCTAAGCAGGGAGCGCTTCTGACTTTTACGGTTCTCTGTTGAGTTACTCCGCAGGAAAAGGAATAAAAACCGAAGATATCACGCAGTCGGCAGAAACCATTGCCCCGGAAAACGCCGGATATCGGAAAATCAAGTGAAAGTCGGGCTGTTTCTTCTCCCCTTGAAACAGAAGTTTCGGCTAACACAAGACAGCCGCCGGAACTATCCTTGCCGGCGCTGGCTGGGAAAAAACGCCCTTGGACAATAAAGTGCAGGCGAAAAAACAGGGGAATCGGTACGCCAAGACCGGTAATCAGGGTATATTCCCCCGCGTTAGCTGTCATTGGAAACGGCGGTTTCCAGCCCGGTTCTAGCCGAGCGAGTTTCCGGGACTTCCACGCGCCGACAATACCGATGGCAAAAAGGAGAAGCAATACAGCCGAGGAAAGCAGCATTTCATAAGAATTGCGGGCAAGAAGCGAGCGAATCAGAATTGCAAGAGCAATGATTAGAATAGCGCCTCCCGCCGGAGTAAATACCAGCCGAAAGCGGGAAAAATCTGTTGTTTTTGAAAATAATCTCATTTTTTCCTTAAATCGCACTTACTCTTATTAAGTTATTACAGGATAAGGAATTAATCAACCAGTCTCTGGTTAAGAGAAAGAATCTCTATTATTTATCAACAACTATTTGGTTACGACCATTCCCCTTTGCATTATAAAGCGCTTTATCCGCCTTATTATATAATTCATTAATATTATTGGAAACACCGCATTCCGCTATACATATTCCAATGCTTACAGTCATATATGAGGAGACTTCTGATTTTTCGTGCGGTATTTTTAAGTCATCTATTTTTTGTTTTAATTGTAAAGCATTTTTCTCTGCATTGTTTGCTTTTTCTTCAAACCATAATAAGGCAAATTCTTCGCCTCCTACTCTGGCTGAATATACTTTCATCTCTTGCTGAAAATCTTTAAGCGTATTTCCTAAATTTTTAAGACATTCATCACCGGCAAGATGACCGTAATGGTCGTTATATTTTTTAAAGTAATCTATATCCATAATAGCAATGCATAGAAATTTGTCTGATTGGCGGTAGTTTGACAAATATCTTTTAAAAGTATCCATGAAATCTCTGCGGTTTTTAAGCTGGGTCAATTCATCAATAGTGCTTTTATCAAAATAATGGTTTCGTTCATTTTCCAGTTTGTTTGCAATCAATACTAATTCTTTATTTTGCTTTATCTGGTTTATTCGGAGTGATTTTATTTGAAAATTTACAATGAAAGAAAAAATAAATGATAGGAAATACAGTATGGGGAAACGTTGTATTACTGCTTCCGAATATTCATACAGAAGCAATGTTTTAACAGGGCTGTAAAAACATATACAGATAAGTGCAAGGAAATAAGTGCTGGTAATTAGACCTACCTTTAACCCAAACACCATAAATATGCTGAGAGGAATCAAGAGAATCCAATTAATACCAAAGCCGCTTTCTCCGCCTGCAATAACATAATATGAAAATATTGGACAAACAACAATACAAAAACCTAATGCTACATATTTAATGGGAACATTTTTTAGAACCATAGTATTGACAATTAAAAGACCGACAGACAAAAATATCGTGCTTAACAACACGGCGGTGGTTGATGTAAAAACATTAATTACAGAAAGAATAATAGTGCCTATATTTGACGGTATTGTTGCGGTGAGTATTATTTGCCGTTTTGTTTTTAAGGATTCTGGTGTTTCTTCGTTCGCCTTATATATTTCCCAAAAATTTTGTATAAATAATTTCATTTTTAATATTTATCCTATTTTTATTATTTTGTCAACCTTTCAGGTATCGTGTGTCGCCTAACGTTTCGGTTGTATGTGATGTTCCAACCCATCTTATAAAGCAAACCGCAGGTTTGCGGTGGGCTGGAATGTGGCGGAGAGAAAACCCCACAAAGGGCGTAGCGAGGGCACTGAAAAAGTCATTTTTTCTCAATTTTGGAGTTTTTTAATTCTTTACTACCAATGTCAACAGTTAGGAAAAATATAAGAAAATCATCGCGCAGAATTTGGTGACTGGTACCAGGGTGCTCCCATATTTTACCAAACTACTATTTTATCCTATAAGACATGTGGCAATTAATGTCAAACTTATTATTGCTATTGCCATTGCTACCGTTATTATACTTACAAATTTCGCATCTTCGTTTCTTGCTTTTCTTTCCCGTTCCCATTTCCATTCAAGTTGCTCCTGTCGTTTTTTTTCCTCTTCAAGTTTCCTCTGTCGTTTTTTTTCTTTTGCAATTCGTGCCAACTCTTTTGCTTTATCTTCTGCAATCCGAGCTTCTTCTCTCGCTTTTTCTTCTGCAATCCGAGCTTCTTCTTTCGCTTTTTCTTCTTCAAGCTTCTCTAAAATAATATGAAAAAATTCCTGACCTTCAAGTACGTCAACAAGCGGCGTATCTTCATCAAAGTCGTTAGGCAGATATTTTTCCATCAGCTGAACAAGTTCAGAAGAATACGGACCTCTGAATTCAGCTTTGATTTTTCCTATACGGTCAAAAATGGTTTTTACTTTTGGATACACTTTTTCTTTTATTTTATTAAAAAGTTCCTGTAATGCTTCCTTTACGTTGAAAAAATCGGAATCTGTTTTGACTTTTATACAATAACTGCGTTTTTGTAATATTATAATTGCTAAATCCTGCATTGCCTCATCAACATTGCCGAGCAGAACATTACATCGAGCGCGGTTATACAAAGCTTCCATCATCTCTAACGAATATTGATACGATTGCCAATAAGAATCTTTTGCATTTTCTAAATAGCTTTTGAATTCCTTTTTCTTTTTATTATGAAACAAATCCATTGCTTTTGTCTGTTGTGCAAAGCCCAAATAAAAGCAAATTTCAGATGCCATCTTCTGTGCTTCCTCTTCGGTTTTAGCATCCTGCCGAATATACCGTACTGCTTTTTTTAATGCCTCAATAGAAGCATCAAGATCAACAACATCACAGTCCTTGTTCAGTCCGCATAAGTAGATCATGCCGATAAGAAACCATGAGTTATAATCTGTTTTATGAAATTCAGCCGCTTTCCGCAAATCCTCCAGTGCTTCTTCGTATAGTCCCTTGTTGTAATTAGGCAACGCCATGCGATATAATTCTCTTGCTTGGGTAAGAAAAGGATTGTTTAAAGTTTCGTTAATAACGTCTAATTTTTTACAAATTGCTATTGAGGATGCCTGTACAGTTTTGTCCAGATGAGCAAGACCCATAAACATGGAAGCTTCCATTGAGCCTAGCTGTCTTGAAAGCCCAGTAAAACCTTTATCTACCTGCTGTGAAATATTTTGCAATTGACCGGAAACTACTGAGAATCCTACTCCCAACTGCTGTTTAAGACCGTTAAATCCTTCTCTTACATTATTTGATAACCCTTCTAGTCGCTGTGAAACACCAGTAAGTCCTGCCCGCATATCACTTGATAAACCCTCTACTTGTTGTGAAAGCCCGTCAAAGCCCGTTATCAATGTACCATTAATATCCTGCAAATTATTATACAAGGCTCTAGTGGACGCTATTTGAGCATCAACAATCGATGATTTGAGCATTTGGGTAAAATACTCGTTGGCGGCAATATACCTATCTGTATTGATTTCATTTGTGTCCTCAATGTCCCGTACCATTGCGACTTTGAATAAATAATCCCGATAAGAAAGCTGCGCCGCGCTCATTTGATCATAGTAATAAGAATAATATAGCGGCATTACTGGAAAATGATTTGCAGCTTCTAGATTTTTAACCATTGTCCGCTCCTTTTTTATATAATAGAGTTGTTCGGAAACTTCAGTTTCTGGCCAACTTCAATATACCCGTTTATGTAAGATATTACCCAATAATAAGCACCAGTCAGCACATGCTTAAAGCAGTCAGTTTTTACTATAATATGCAGTCAGCCAGTCAAGATAACCCATAACATATTCCTGAACCGGTGGATCCAGTTTGTTGAAATTCCTGATAACCCGTTCAAGCCTAGGGTCTTTTTCAAGATTAAACATATCCCCTGTACCTGTTTTTAACCATGTTTCACTGACGCTATAGGTTAAACAAATCAATTTTATTAGCCTGTCATTAATTTTACGGTGGTTTTTCTCAATTTCTCCCTGAAATGAACGGCTTAATTTTAGTGGTTCGGCAAATTTTTCTTGTGTATATCCCGTTACTTTTCGTATTTTAACAACCCGCTGGTTAATTTCATAATCATATTCTGCCAAGAATACCTCACCTTTACATAGTAAATTGTATCAAATGCGTTGTTTCAAAGCAAGCGTCAGATTTTTCAATGAAACAAAAGATAATTTTATAAAAAATAATCTTGACACAGATTCATTAGAAACATATAATATCCACTATGAAACAATAATTAGTTTTATGGGTGTTTTTGGATTATATGGATAGCGAGCAAACCTTTACAGAGCAAACCCAATCTCTTGTGGTAGCGTATCTGAAAATGAATGATGAGGGTCGTGAAGTTCTGGATATGGTTATAGAGAAGCTTGCGGATAATAAATTTAAAACAGAGAATATTAAGCAAAAAGGGGGGTTATTAAATAATGATTAAAAAAATATGCCTTACAACTCAATAGGCATTTATTGTATATATTACAGCCACCTTACGGTGGCAAATTCAAAGGGGGATTATTATGAAAAGAATTATGTCAGTAATTTTTCTTTTGCTCTTGGCGGTTATGGGAAATGTCTATGCCCAAACCTACTACATTGGAGATGGTGGGAGGAATATAACACTCGCCGTGCTTGAGCCAGTCGGTAAAAATTTTGCAAATGAGGAACTGTGGATACTGCCACTCGTGCAGGGGGCGTTCAATACCAACTTCAACAGATACTCGGCAATTAGTATTGTTGACCGCCAGAACCTCGACAGTATTCTGTCGCATCAACGGGAGTCGCTGTCTGGAAATTATTCTGAAGACGATTACATCAGCATAGGTAGGCTTACCAATGCCCGTTATATCCTTGTCGGCACTATCACTAAAACGCCCAGCGGTCCGTTTATGCTGGAGTTTTCAGTTTCGGATGTTGGAGAGGGTAAACGGGTTGCGTCTTACGGGCCTAAATTTTCTGCCGTATCCACACTGGAGAATTTGTCCGCTATACAAGAAGCATCTGCCGATTTGCTTGATCAGTTGGGCGTGAGACTGACTGACGCAGGGAGGAGGTCATTGTTGGCGGTGGCTGATGATCGGCAGATACAGGCGGAGACGGCCTTGTCCAGAGGCATTGCCGCCCAGAGGAGTGGCACGGCTGTCGAGGCATTTGCGTACTACCTGCAAGCAGCAAATTACGATCCGTCTTCAGCAGAAATAGTAAACAGGCTGGACTTGGTGAATGCGGATATTACGAGCAGCAGCATTGGAGAGGATATACGCAACGCGATTGCGTGGCGCAGGGCGTGGGTGGATCGGCTAACCGAGTGCGACCGGTTCGTGTCGGGCTATGTAAGGAATACGCCTTTGACAACAACTCTTATATATTCGGTAGATTTCAAACAGGGGGATATTGACTGGGACAAGGAAACTATACCCATAAGCATTGACGTGTGTCTTTTGCCTGATGAGTACTGGCCTTTGCCCATAACCGGAGTGGTGAACGCGGTCTATGAAGGTTTTGCCGGGACTGGGCAAGCTGCGACATGGGGGCTGGACTGGCCCCTGAAAAACGCTACTGGTGGGACTTCGCAGGTGATGCCATCTACAGAAGTGAGGCACAATCTAGTGCTGGACTTGCTGAACGACAAAGGCGCAGTGCTGGGACGGCAGGGCGTGACATTCTCTGCAGGGTGGAAAATTGAATTCCGCGATGGTAAGTCGGTTGGGTTAAAGATGACAACGCCCCAAACGGTCACGTATCCGGCTGTAGACGCAAACCGGATAAGCGAAACGCTAGTGATACGGGTCGCGAGTATAAACGGGCGTATTGTGAGTGCAGCGGCTGGAAACAACGTGGCTGTGCGGGCAATGAGAGGGGAAGATTATGAGGGAGTTTTGGCAGATTCCACACAGCAGCCTACGACACCGACATGGGTAACTAATTTACCGACCAGTACAGTTATTTTTCAAACGGCGCGGGCGAATCATACGAGTACTGCAGGTTTTCTTGCACCGGTAGGCAGAAACCCTAGAAACAACACGGAAATGCACTTATGGGATATTAGCGGCGAACTAAACCTACCGCACCGCCTATTCAATGTACGGCATCTGGGTGATGGGTGGTACACCATCTCAAACCAAGCATTCGGCGCAATTGATATTCCCTGGAGCAATAATGCTAATGGTGTGCGTATAATTTTATGGGGAGTACATGGTGACAATAACCAGCGATTCAGAATTAAAAGTGTGGGTAACGGTTTATATGAAATCTACACTTATTGGGAGAGAACTCTCAATATTCAATCACAGAATTCTAACAATGGTAATGCGGTTTATACATGGGAAGCCATTGATGGCAATATAGACGCACGGTGGCGGATTTACACTGTAAACGACGGTAGAATGACGCAATGGACGGGACGGTAATTAGTGCGGTGAAGAAGGACAGATACTAAAATTATAAAGTTTCGCGTTATAAAAGGAGTATATTATGAAAAAAAGTTACCTCGTTTTTCTGATAATATTTTGGATATATTATCCAGTATTTACAGTAAGTTATATTATAAATTTTATTTAGTATTAACTAAAAATTATTGCCTAAAGGCAAAAAATAAATATTAAGGAGTGTATAAAATGAATAATTCTCAATTTAGAGAAAAAGCTACAGACGAGGCTTTTTGTTCATCTTGCGGTGCAATAATTAAAAAAGAGGCAGAAATATGTCTTAAATGCGGTGTAAGACAGAAAAAAACAGGCAATTCTTCTGATATCTCAGATAATTGGTTAACCTGTTTATTATTGTGTATTTTCTTGGGTGGTTTCGGTGGTCATAGATTTTATACAGGAAAAACTGGTACGGCCATTTTAATGTTATTTACATTAGGCGGATTTGGTATTTGGACTTTAATTGACTTGATAATGATACTTACTGAAAAATTCAGTGACTCTCAAGGTAATATTATTACAAGAAATGGTTGAGATAATAATTAGCATTTACTGTTATTTAATTGTATAACAGTAAATGCTAATTGTTTGTTGTTATTTTGTGTAATCATTTTAGGAATAGATTATTCTTTATAATAAAGATATATATTGAGAAGCAACTTAAGTGTTTTATATATTTTAAGTGCAATAATTTTTGAAATTTTTCGAAAATACTTGATTAAATAGTTATTTTTCGATTTAATTTAAATATATCCTGTGGTGTATAATAAACAATAGTCAAACGGACTTTAAACGTAAAAAGGAGGAAAAATGATTCTTCAGAAAGTTGTTGGAAACATTTATTCTGTCGTTGTGGAAATTTTGTTATGGTTAATACCAATAGCAGGATTTGTGGCTATGCCGTTCAGTATTGAAGGGAATTTTCATTTTGGATGGGCATTACTTGGTCTGATTATGGGCTTGATATTAGATGTTATATTTTTTGGCCCAGTAGTGATCTTGTTTAATATGAGATCTTCATTAAAAAACATAGAGAACAAATAAGTTTAAAATGTTTTAAAACATAATGGGGTTAATTTTTCACTCATTATGTTAAAAACTAGAGCATGGAGAAATTATTTACAACAAATTAGTAATTTTTGTACATTATTGATAATAATTCAAAAATTACTGCACGCAACAGGATTGTATATTTACGCCGCTTTGAGGGCGGCTAGGCTCCGAAAAACCGCAGTCGGGCTTTCTGCCCTTTGCGTGTTTTTTTCTCCGCCACATTTGGGGAAGGGGTCAATGCTCCGAATTGCCCTATTACCTGCCCCAAAT